>ERZ827423.1512-NODE-1512-length-22378-cov-4.872598_pt1 | contig 22378 bp, 28 predicted proteins | sample MGYA00519775_ERZ827423 | MGnify/ENA primary metagenome ERZ827423 (study PRJEB31778, sample SAMEA3449296) | human gut metagenome | biome: human gut; feature: human-associated habitat; material: faeces | place: United Kingdom | collected 2010/2012 ...
TGATGAGCTGCAGGCCGGGGAACGGGAACAAGGAGGAGAAATTCTTTGACGACATCCGAGTTTCTGATGCTGGCGCTGGCGGCGGGCGAGCCGTCCAAGGGCTATGTTTACCCCCAGCACCATCCCAAGGTGAAATTCGACGAGAGCGTCCTTTCCACAGGTGCGGCCGTATTTGTGGATTGCGCCCTGCAATATCTGAGAGAATGATTGGAGGAGAAAACCATGGAGGAACAAACCCGCGTCCTGGAATACAAATGCCCATGCTGCAATGCCGGTCTGCACTTTGGGTCGGACGCTCAGAAGCTGACCTGCGAATACTGCGGCAACACCTTTGACCTCGACACTGTCCGGGCGTTCAACGAAAGCCAGAACCCCCAGGGCGACGAGGAATTTCAGTGGGAGCCGGAACAGACGGAGTCATTCAGCGAGGACGAGAAAAGCACCCTGCGCGTTTTTCAGTGCCCCTCCTGCGGCGGAGAAATCCTCTGCGACGAGAACACGGCGGCTTCCTTCTGCCCCTACTGCGAAAATCCCACCATCATGCCTGCCCGTCTCAGCGGCGGCCTGAAGCCCGACGGCGTCATCCCCTTCCAGAAAAACAAGGAGGACGCCAAGGCGGCCTTTCTCCGTCTGTGCAAGGGCAAGCCCCTTCTTCCCAAGGGCTTTACCTCGGAACAGCGGCTGGAAAAGATCACCGGAATGTACGTCCCCTTCTGGCTGTATGACTGCGCCGCGGATTTCAGCGGCAGCTACAGAGCTACGCGGGTACATACCTGGTCGGATTCCAAATATGAGTACACCAAAACCGACCATTTCCTGCTGAAGCGGGACGCAGCGGCAGATTTTACAGGCATTCCAATGGACGGCTCTACCAAAATGGAGGACGACTTTATGGAGTCCATCGAGCCGTTTGACTACAAGCTGCTCACATCCTTCGATATGGCGTATCTCACCGGGTATCTTGCCGACAAGTACGACGTTCCCTCGGAAAACGGTGAGCAGCGGGTTCGTCAGCGGGTGGATGCCGCCATGGACGACCGGCTGCAAAGCACCTTTGCCGGCTATTCCTCGGTGGTTCCCACCTCCCGGCAGCTGAACATCAAGCACAACAAAGCGCGCTACGTATTCTTCCCCGTGTGGATTCTGAACACGAAGTACAAAGACAAAATCTACACCTTCGCCATGAACGGCCAGACCGGCAAAATGACCGGCGCGTTCCCCATCTGCCCAAAGAAGACCGCCGCATGGTTTGCCGGAATCACCGCCGGTGCCGCGTTGCTCGCGTCGCTGGTGCAGCTTCTGATGCTTTAAGGAGGGAGACAGTATGAAACACAAAGTGATTTGCCTGATTCTGTGCCTGCTGCTTCTCCCCTCTCTGTTCCTGAGCGCCGGCGCGGAGCAGCAATATGTCATTGACAACGCCGATCTTATGTCTTCCTCGGAAGAAGCGGCACTGGACGAAAAGGCGCAGGCGCTTCGCCAGGAATACGGGATGGATGTGGTCATCCTGACGGTGGACAGCCTGGACGGAAAACGCCCCCAGGAGTACGCCGACGATTACTACGATTACAACGGCCATGCAGACAACGGCGTTCTGTTCCTTCTGTCCATGGAGGAACGGGACTGGTACATTTCCACCAAGGGAAACGCCATCTATGCCCTGACGGACTACGGCATCCAGCAGGTTGGCGAAACCGCCCTTCCGTACCTGAAAAACGGCGATTATTATGGCGCCTTCGACGCATTCCTGGACGCTCTGCCCACCTATTTTTCCGCCTACCGTGACGGCTCTCCCATTGACGGGTACGCAGACACCTCGGGCGATTACTACCACGGCGATCAGGAAGAGGTGGTCTATTATGAGCAGCCCCGGCACGTAAATGTCTGGATTTCCATTGTGATCGGCGCGGTCGTCGGCGGGATCACCGTCCTCATCATGCGCGCCTGCATGAATACCAAGCGCCCCCAGCGCAGCGCGGGCAGCTACCTGAACGACAGCTCCTACCACCTGCGCACCAATCGGGATCTGTTCCTGTACAGCAACGTCACCAAAACCCGCATCCAGCAGGAAAGCAGCAGCTCCGGCGGTGGCGGCAGCTCCGTCCACACGTCCTCCAGCGGCAGCAGCCACGGTGGCGGCGGCGGAAAGTTTTGATATCAAAAAATTTTTTACATAAGGAGAAAGCATTATGGGTCTGATCAAAGCAGCATTGGGATCGGCAGGCGGCGTCCTTGCCGATCAGTGGAAAGAGTATTTCTACTGTGACAGCATGGCGGCCAACGTTCTGGTCACCAAGGGCAAAAAGCGCACCTCCTCCCGCAGCAGCAACACCAAGGGCTCTGACAACATCATTTCCAACGGCTCCGTCATCGCCGTCAACGAGGGGCAGTGCATGATGATCGTGGAGCAGGGCAAGATTGTGGAGTTCGCCGCCGAGGCCGGCGAATACACCTGGAATTCCTCCAGCGAACCCACCATTTTCCAGGGCGGTCTGGAAGGTCTGGAAAGCAGCTGGGAAACCCTCAAGCGCCGCTTCGCCTTCGGCGGAGATACCGCCAAGGATCAGCGGGTGTACTTCTTCAACCTGAAGGAGCTGGTTGGCAACAAGTATGGCACCCCCGCCCCCATCCCCTTCCGGGTCGTGGACAACAACATCGGCCTTGACATGGACGTTTCCATCCGCTGCAACGGTGAGTATTCCTACAAGATCGCCGACCCCATGCTGTTCTACAAGAACGTATGCGGCAACGTATCTCAGGACTACACCCGCGACCAGCTGGACAGCCAGCTGAAATCCGAGTTTCTCACTGCTTTGCAGCCCGCATTTGCCCGGATTTCCGCCCAGGGCATCCGGTATTCCGCCCTGCCCGGCCACACCATGGAGCTGGCTCAGGCCATGAACGAGGTTCTGTCCGGCAAGTGGGGCGCGACAAGGGGTCTGGCCATCGTCGCCGTGGGCGTCAACTCCGTGACCGCCTCCGCTGAGGACGAGGCTACCATCAAGGAGCTGCAAAAGTCCGCCGTTTTCCGCAACACCAACATGGCAGCGGCGCACATGGTGCAGGCACAGGCCGAAGCGATGAAGACCGCCGCCGGGAATAAAAACGGCGCCATGATGGGCTTCATGGGCATGAACATGGCGCAGTCCGCCGGCGGCTTCAACGCCAGCTCGCTGTTCCAGATGGGTCAGCAGCCGTCCGCCGCACCTGCCCCTGCCGCGCCCGCTGCCCCCGCAGCCGATGCAAACACCTGGAAGTGTTCCTGCGGCGCGGTGAATACGGGCAAATTCTGTATGGAGTGCGGCGCTTCCAAGCCCGCCGACGGCTGGGTCTGCTCCTGCGGCGCAGTCAACAAGGGCAAGTTCTGCTCCGAATGCGGTGCGAAGAAGCCCGCTTCCGAGCCGCTGTACCGCTGCGACAAGTGCGGCTGGGAGCCGGAGGATCCCCGGCATCCGCCCAAATTCTGCCCTGAGTGCGGCGACAAGTTCGACGACGAGGACATCCGGTAATCCGTTTACCTGCGCAGGACGCGCAGCCAAACCATGAAATCATGAGGTAATTTTTTGTTTAATATGAACCAAATGGATATTGTGATCTGACCGGGAGGTTGGCAGTCACAATTCCGCAAACCTCCCAAAAGATTTTTACAATGCTTTTAGGAGGAATTCCCAAAATGAACCGGGAAAACAAAAGAAAACAGTACGAAAAAGGCTATTATAAGACTCACCCCTGCGATGAAAGCTTTCCCTGCCGGAACTGCGGATATCCCGTCGTCCCGGCGGGCGCGGGGAGCGACCACCGGAACCATTGCCCCAACTGCCTGTGTTCCGTGCATCTGGACATCGAGCCGGGTGACCGGGCATCGGACTGCGGCGGACTGATGGAGCCGGTGGCGGTGTGGGTTCGGAAAAACGGCGAATGGGCGATCATCCACCGCTGCCGCCGGTGCGGCGCGTTCAGCTCCAACCGGGTCGCGGCGGACGATAATCCCGTCAAGCTCATGTCCATCGCCATGAAGCCCATCGGCAACCCGCCTTTCCCCATTGAGCGGATGGCGGAGATCACCGAAAAGCTGTAATCACACACAAATGTCCCCGGCCATATGGCCGGGGGCATGCTCTGTCTTTTGTCGGTTTTTGTCATACCCGCCGGGTGGTCAGGCTGTGGGCTAGGGCGACGATGTATTCGGTATCTTCAAACACGGACAGGGCAGAAATGGCATAATCCGTATATTTCTTCACCAATTCCTCGCACTTTTCAAGGCCATACAGTCGGACGAAGGTATTCTTTTCCCCGTCCACGCCGGTGGCCTTACCCAGCTCCGACTGGGTTCCGATGACGTCCAGCATATCGTCCCGAATCTGGAACGCCAGACCCAGCCCCGCCGCGAACTGACAGGCAGCCTCAAACTGCTCGTCTGACGTGCCGCCGGCAATCGCGCCCAGGGCGCAGGCGGCGTTGATCAGCGCGCCGGTCTTCCGGGATTGAATGTCCAGAACCTCCTGCTCGCTCAGCTCCCGCTCCTGACTCATGATGTCCAGCACCTGACCGCCCACCATGCCGGGAGAACCGGCGCACTCCGCCAGAAGACCGATGGCCGTCGCCATGTCCTCCGGCCTTATCAGTTTGGCCTTGGACGCAACCATAAAGGCATCCGTCAGCAGGGCGTCTCCCGCCAGAACGGCCATTCCCTCGCCGAAAATTTTGTGGTTTGTCAGCCGTCCCCGACGGTAATCATCGTTATCCATGCAGGGCAGATCGTCGTGAATCAGGCTGTATGTATGAATCATCTCCACGGCGGCGGCGAAGGGCGCGGCGTCCTTCCAGTCCCGCCCGCACAGGCGGCAGAACTCAAAAGCGAAAATCGGCCGCAGGCGCTTCCCCCCTGCCAGCAAACTGTATTCCATGGCCTTGTAGAGATCTTTCTGGGGCGCGTCGTGAAATTGGGCATAGAAATCCTTCAGATAGCTTTCCACATATTCCCGGTATTCCCGGTTCCTACTGTCAAGGCTCATCCTGGAAGTCCTCCTCCACGGGGCTGCCGTCCGGAGCCGTCATGATCTTCTTCACCTGAAGCTGGGCGTCGTCCAGCAGCTTCTGGCAGCTTCGTACCAGCTCGGTACCCTCCTGAAAGAGCTTCAAGGACTCCTCCAGAGCCACGTCTCCCCGTTCCATGGCCCGGACAATCTGCTCCAGACGTGCCATGGACTCCTCAAAGGTTTTGTTCTGCGGATTCATCGCGCTTCCTCCTTTTTATCCATTACGGTTGCGGACAGTTTTCCGTCGCTCAGCAGGACACTGACCCGCTCTCCCAGCTCCACCTGCCGGACGGAGCGGAGTACCTCCCCCGCCTCCGTCTGCGCCATGGAGTAGCCCCGGGTGAGCACTTTCAGGGGACTCATAGCCTCCAGCTTGGAAACGGCGGCAATGTAGCGTTGATTTTTCCGGGTGATGCTCTGGTTCTGCGCCGCAATCAGGCGGTTTTTCAGCAGTTCCAGACTTTTCTCCCGCTGCTCGATGTACCCCGTGGGGCTTCGCAGTGCGGGGGACTGGGACAGCACGTTCAGATGCTGCCGCGCCGCCTTCAATTGGCGGCTCAGGGCGGATGCCATGGTGCTGGACATGGCGTCCAGATTCTGCCGCAAAGCGTCCTGATCCGGCACGGCAAGCTCTGCCGCGTTGGAGGGCGTCGCCGCCCGAAGATCGGCCACGTAGTCGGAAATGGTCACATCCGGCTCATGTCCCACGGCGGAGATCACCGGAATCTCCGATTCATAAATGGCGTGGGCAACCAGCTCGTCGTTGAACGCCCACAAATCCTCAATGGATCCGCCGCCTCTGCCAACGATCAGCAGATCGGCAAGCTTGTAACGGTTGGCATAGCGGATGGCCGCGGCAATCTCCCCCGGCGCTTCCGCACCCTGCACCCGCACGGGCAGGAGCCGCACCTTCGTCAGCGGATAGCGTTTCCTGAGAATCCGGAGCATATCATGCACCGCCGCACCAGCGGAGCTGGTGACGATGCCGATGGTGCCGGGACATTTGGGCAGCGGCTTTTTGTGGGCGGGGTCAAATAACCCCTGCGCCGCCAGCTTTTTCTTCAGCTGCTCAAAGGCGGCGTACAAGTCGCCCACGCCGTCCATGGCCATGGCGGCGCAGTACAGCTGATACGCCCCGTCTCTGGGATAGACCGTGACCTTGCCCATGGCAATGACCTTCATGCCGTTGTCCGGCCGAAAGCGCAGACGCATGGCATTGCCCTTGAACATGACGCACTTCAGGGCCGCCCCTTCGTCTTTCAGCGTAAAATAGTGGTGCCCCGATGGGTAGACCTTATAATTGCTGATCTCGCCCCGGACGGCCACCTGTCCCAGAAAGGGGTCGTCGTCCAGCCGCCCGCGGATGTATTCGGTTAATTGGGTAATGGACAGAACGTTCTGAGCCATATTATTCCTCCGTCAGTCGTTTTGTCAGCACGGCGACGCCCATGGCGTTGTCCGTGGAAAACTGCGGCTGTGCAAAAACGGGATGGAGCGGTGCCGTCAGCTCCCGGAGCATGGAATTGGACGCGACGCCCCCGGAAAATACCACGCTCAGCCCCGGATAGGCTTCCAGCGCCTGCGCCGTCGCCTGATACACCGCCCCCGCAACGCACCGCAGCGCGTAGGCCGCAGTCTCGGCGGGGCTACAGCAGGCGGCATAAAACTGCTGCACCTTGTTCTGCACGCCGGAAAGGGAAAATTCGCTGTTCCTGCACTTGACCCGGAATACGTCCTTCCCCGTCGCTTCCCGGCTGAGGCTGTCCAGATGCTTCCCCGATGGGAAAGGCAAATCCAGAAGCTGTCCCGTCCGATCGATCAGCTGCCCGGCGGAAATGTCCGTGGTGCCGCCGATGCGGGTACACTCCACATTCTTGCCCTCCGGCTCTACCAGGAGCAGCTCCGTGGTGCCACCGGATAAATGCCATGCAAGGTGGGTTTTCTCCAGCAAATCCATCCGTCCCGCGCTCCACAGCGACGCGGCCACATGCCCCTGCTGGTGAGAAACCTCCGCCAGCGGCACGCCCAGAGCGTCCGACAGCAGCCTTGCGTGGGAGTAACCCACCATGAAGCAGGGCATATAGCTCCCCTCCACCGCCCGGGGACGGGTGCTGACGCCCACCGCCGTGATGGCGTCCTTCCGAATATGGGAAAACAGCCTGCCGGAAAGCTCTGGCAGGCTTTTGATATGGGCAAATACCGCGTCGGACTGACGCAGACCCAGTTCCCCCTGCCTGACGGGCAGAAGGCGGGAGCAATTCTCGCCCCCCTCACCGTCAAAAAAGGCAATGGAGGTGGTGTAGTTGCTGGTGTCGATGCCGATGACGCTCATTGGACTTCCTCTTGGGGGGCTGCCGCCTCCGTGTTCCGGCTGCGGACAAAGCTGCCTAAGATTCCGTTGATAAACGCGCCGGTATCGTCGCCGTCGTATTTTTTCGCAATGCGCACCGCTTCGGCGACCGCGACCCCGGTGGGAACGTCGTCTACGTATAGAATTTCGTAAATCGCCAGCCGGAGAATGCACCGGGCAAGCTTGGAAATGCGGCTGATGTCCCAGCCGATGGAAAACTGCCGGATCACGTCGTCCAGCTCATCCTCCCGGTTGGCAACGCCGGTGACCACCGAGTCGATATACCGCAGCTGGAACCGGTCAGGGCGCTGGGCATATACCTCATTCTCCCCGGCCAGCTTTTCGTAATATTCCTTGTTCAGGCGGGTGGAAACCACCTGTTCCGGCTCTTCGCCGGTAAACGCCCGACCGTAAATCAGATGTACTGCCAGTTCTCTGGCGTCGCCTCTTTTCATACCGTCCGACCTTACTTGTGGACGATGCCGCAGACGTTGACGGAGACGCTCTCGACCTTCGTGCCGGTGATGGACTCCACGCTGGCGGTCACCGCCGCCTGCACGTCCTTCGCCACGTCCACAACGCTGTAGCCGTAGCAGACCATGATGCCGCACTCGATGGTGAGGGTGTTGTCCTCCGCGATCAGGATTTTCAGACCCTTGCCCCAATTCTTCTTGTTGGTGAAGTCTGCAATGCTGACGCCGGGCTTGACGCCCAGAGAGCCGACGCCCTCCACCTCGGACAGCGCGTGGGCGACAATGGTCGCTACCACGTCTTCGGAGATCATGACGCTGCCATTCTCCTGGATTTGGGTGATGTACTGCTTATATTCAGCCATAAGGTTTTACCTCCTAAATGTTTGTCCCGCCCGTGGGCTTGACATACTTTTGTTTATTGTACCACAAATCCAGAAAAATACAACTGTTTTCTGCATGCAAAGCACGGATTTACAAAACTGCCCCGGATGGCCTTCATCCGGGGCTTAAACTCACTGTACCTCCACAACGCGGATATCGTTCAGGGAATAGTCGGACTGCGCCATAACGATGTCCGCGATGACGGCCACGTCCTCCCGCTGCAAGCCGCCCTCAGGAGAGGCCACCGCAATGGAAATACCCTCGCCGGACATGTAGGCCACACAGTCGGCATAGCCCTTCGCAATGACCAGGCTTTCGATCTGGGCTTCGTTCAGCGCCGTCTGCACGATTTGCTCCAGCTCCACCGCAGACTCCGCCTCCTTGGAGCTTTCATTGTAGGACATGGCTTCCTGTAAAAGATTCACGGCGTTGTCCCTCGCCTGCTGCCGGGACAGCCGGACGGCGGCAAAGTAGTCGGTGGAGGTGGTCGCCACGTCCTCCCCGGCGGAGATGGCCGCCATATCCTCGCTGAGTACCAGATTGTCGTCGGACATGACCTTTTCCGTGTCCAGGGTATCCGTGAGATTTGCCGCCGCCTGATCCTCGGTGTAGCGCCAGTTGACGTAAATGCCCGCGCATACCGTCACCAAAATCGCCGCCGCAACCAGATTCTTCTTCCAAACTTTCATAAAAATGCCTCCAATCATTCATTTCATTTTCAAAACGGTTATTTTATCGGTGGACAGCCCGGTGACGCTGCCCACCGCTGATACGATGGCAAGCCGGACGGACGCGCTGTCCGCCCCCTGGCATACGATGACCGCGCCGAGATAAGTAGGGGGATTGACCTGCCGCACAAGGCCGGTCTGAGAACGGTCAGACCCATTCAGCAAAACCGTGTCCGACCGGACGCCGGAGGATGCGGAATCCTCGTCCGTCTGGTATACCGTCTGCTCCCCTTCCCGCTGGGTCAGAAGCACCCGAACCCTGCCCGCACCCTGTATCTGGCTGAGAATTTCTTCCAGCTCGGTTTGCAGGTCTTGCCGGGGTTCCGTCTCCGCAGCGGCGGGCTCCGGAGCAGCTTTTGCGTTCTTTCCGTCGGGCAGCGCCATGAGGAAAAATCCTGCCAGCACCACCAAAAGGACATAGCGGTATTTCCTGACCAGCTCCTTTCCCCTGCTTCTCAGCGTTACCCAATCCATTTCTGATTCTCCTTTGCAATGCCAAGATCGTTTGCGATTATGGCCTGAATCTGCCGCCGGGCGTAAGGGGACGCCTCCCCGGAGAGCGTGACCGCCGTCGGGAGACTGTCTTCGCCGACGGTGACCTCAACGTGCAGGTTTGCATGGAGGTCAGCGGCTTTGTCCAAGATATATGCTTCCGTTTCTTCTTTTATGATATCCGCCATGGAATCCCGGGCAAGATTTTCGCCCATGGCGGCGGCATCCTTTGCGTCGTCCATGCACCCCAGGGAAAAATCCGGCAAATTGGAAAAATCCACCCTGGAAATGGGACTCAGGACGGTGTAGGCCAGAAACAGCCCGCAGATCAGCTTCCCCACCTGCTTGCCGCTCCCATTGGGAAAAAGCCTGACCACAATGCCGCAGAGCATGGCGGCGGCTACCACAGAAATAACATATTGCCGAAGCGCCTCCATTATCCCACTCCTTTCAGAAAACACACCGTGCTGATGAGCAGCAGCAGACACTCCGATCCGGTCATGGCAAGCAGCAGCCCCATGGCGGTGGAAAAATCCCCAATCAGCTCCGTCAGTCCCTTTTCTCCGAAGATGCCGCATACTGCGGCGGTCAGTTTCAGTATCAGATAGTGGACGCCGATTTTCAGGAACGGGCTTAGAAACACCGCCAGCACCGCCAGTATCCCGTAGATTCCCGCCGCGTTTTTCATCAGTCCCGCGCTGACCAGCACCGCTTCTGAAGCGTCGGACAAGATCCCGCCCACCACGGGAACCACGGAGGAAATGGTGACCTTGGTCGCCTTCAGCGCCGCCGCGTCGGTGGTACCGCTGACCACGCCGGTGACGGTCATGTAGGTCGTGAATACCGTCAATATGGCTTTCAGACTCCAGCTGACGATATTTTTGACCAAATCCCGCAATTTCCCCAGAATATTTTCCCCGATTGCGCCGTTTGCCGCCGACAGCGCCAGAAACAGGTACACCATCGGGCCGAGCAGCCGGGAGATCAGGCTGCTCAGCACCGAGTCGAACATCGCCGTCCCGGCGTACAGCGCCGTGGAGGACGCCGCCCCGCCCTGCGCCGCCATAGCCGCCGTCATAACGGGAAGCAGCAGCTTTCCGTACTCGCTGATTTCCGTCACGGTCTGCGACCCAAGGCGAATCAGGGAGTTGGCGCTCAGCAGCAGCCCCGCCGCAATGGCCGTGGCTCCCGCCAGGTTTGCGACGGCCTTCACACTTCCGGAAAAGGATTGGAGCAGTGACACCATCATCACCGCCGCGATCACCCCAAGGCTGACCTTGGAGGCTTCCTTCAAATCCGGCCGAAGATGCCAAATCGCGTCCCGAAGCAGCTCCGTCAGTCCGGCGGCAAAGGAGCCGGTGTCCTCCGGCATCAGCTCCGCCCCTCCCTCCGGCACCTGGGGAGCCGTAAACTCCACGGCGGAGGCAGGTATTGCCAATGCAAAAATCAACGCCACTGCCAAAATCAGTTTGCTCATAATTCCCGTAAAATCTCCCGTATCAGTTCCAGCATGGCGGTGAAAATGGGAAGGGACAAGTATAAAATCACCGCCGAGCCAAGCATTTGCAGCGTTTTTCCAAGAGAACCGTTTCCCGCGTCGGTACAGACCAGTCCGGCAATCTCCGACACCAACCCGATGCCCACCGCTTTCAGGAGAATGCCCAGCATGTCCCCCTGCAGGTCTCCCAGCGTTTCCAGCTCACGCAGGAAGTCCAACACCGGCTCCAAGTAGGAAATGGCGATCATGGTGACCATGCAGCACACCGCCATGGTCAGAAGAACCCCAATATCCTTTTGCTTTCCCAAAGAAAGCCCCAGCACCACCGCCAGCAGCACCGCCGCCGCGGCCTTCCAGAACAGGCTCATCAGAATTCAAACAGGGTCTTCACCAGATCGAAAAGATCGGCGATTTTCTGCGCCAGCATCATCAGCACGACCACCAGCCCCGCCAGACTGGTCATGGTGGCCTGCTCCTCCCGGCCGGAACGGGAAAGCACCTGATTGAGAATGGATACGATGATGCCAATGGCAGCGATTTTGAAAATCAGGTCAATGTCCATACTCATAGAAACAAAATGGCCAGCGCCGCACCGGCGCACAGTCCCAGCGTCCCGTAGCTGCGAAGACGTGTCTCCCGGTTCTTCCCCAGGGCTTCCAGCTCCATGCGGCACGCTTCCTTCACTTCCTCAAGGCCCTGCTTCTGCCCCGGGAGGTCGAACCGGCCGAGGGTATGCCCCAGCTGCTTCATGATTCCCCGTATCCGCCGGGGCAGCTCGTGACTGCGTTTCAGCGCAGCGGTCATGCAGCTGGCCGCGTCCGGGGAGGTCTGCCATTCCAGCTCCCGCGCAAGATTGCAAAACACCTCCCGGAGTGTTCCCCTCGTCTCCTTTCCCGCCTGACGGCAAAGCTCCGGCAATGGCGTCAGCCGGTATTGAAGCTCCCACTCCATGTAATTCAGCGCCCTGAGCAGCTGCCGGAGGATTCCTTCCTCCCGCTTGTACCCGGAAGCGATGGAAAACCCGAAACCGCCGCAGCCCGCGATGACCAGCGCCGCGCCAAACCATCTGTAGCTCATAGCGCCGCCCTCTCCGCCCGGAAGGACTTGTCCTGCCGCAAAATCAGAAGCGTCTGGAAAACGCCGCTTTCCGCCAGCGGCCGGTAAACCGACCTGCGCCGAAAATCCGCCGCCGACGTCCCATGGGCGGTTGCCAACAGCCGCACGCCGCAGTTTGCCGCCCGGAGAAGCGCCCGGGCGTCCGCCTCCGCCGTGATCTCGTCCACGGCGACACAGTCCGGCCCCATGGTTCTGAGCACCATGTCGATTCCCGGGGACTTGGGGCAGCCGGTGAGGACGTCCGTTTTCTTCCCCCGTTCCAGCCCCTCCGGGAACAGCTCCCCTCGCTCGTCCACCACGCTGACGCATTGCTTTTCTCCGATCTGCCGGATCAGATCCCGCAGCAGGGTGGTCTTTCCCCACCCGGGCGCGCCCAGAATCAGAATGGAGCCGGGAGCGTCCGCCGCCCGCTTGGCGATCCCCGGAAAGTCTCTGGCCACACGGATGCACAGAGAGCTGATCTCCCGAATGCCTGTTACGACCCCATCCTTGCAGACCACCTCGCCGCACAGGCCGATACGGTGTCCGCCGGGGGCGGTGAGATAGCCCTGCGCGGTCGTTGCCGCCGCCCAGGGAGAATAGCGGCTGGCGGCGTTGATGCAGTAATTCAGGTCTTCCCGGCTGACGCAGCACCCAAGCCAGCGGCTTTCCCCGCTCAGAACCAGCTCCGGCGGCATTCCTAAGCGAAGCCGCAGCTCCTGCATAGCGTTTTTTCCCAACCTGTCCACCTCCGGCCGAAGTCTTGGTGGCAAGACGGACAGCAGCTGTTTCCATGCGCATATCATTTGCATCACTCCTGCCAAAGACTATGCGGCGGGGCGCAATATTAGCACCCCGCCGCATAATGATTTTTGCCGCGCAAAAGCCGGCAGCACAGGGCTGCCGGCTTTCCGTTACCGTTTATTCTTCTTGTAAATGACATTCAGACCCTTCAAAAGCAGGTCTTTTTCCAGAATGATCTCCCGCTTGCACAGCGGCGTAATAAACTGAGCAAGACCGCCGGTGGCAATGAGCGTGGACTTGTGTCCCAGCTCTGCTTCGATTCGCTCCACCAGTCCGTCCAGCATGGCGGCGGTGCCGTACATCATGCCGCTGCGCATACAGTCCACGGTGTTCTTGCCGATGACGTGCTTCGGCTTGTCCAGACTGATGCCGGGAAGCTGGGCTGTGCGGCTGGTCAGCGCGTCCAGCGAGACCCGAACGCCCGGAAAAATGATGCCGCCCAGATACATATTGTTTGGCTCCACCACCTCGATGGTGGTAGCCGTTCCCAAATCCATCAGAATCATGGGCGCTTTGTACTCCGCGAGGGCGGCCACGGCGATGACAATGCGGTCGCTGCCCACCTGGCTGGGAACGTCCATGTGGATGTTCAGCCCGGTTTTCAGCCCCGGCCCGACCACCATGGGCTGCTTCCGGATGACCTTGATGACACCGGTTTTGACCGAATTGAACACCGGGGGCACGACGGAGGAAATGATGCAGTCGTCGATATCCTTCACCTGCACGCCGAAGGCTTCCATCATGTTTTTGATCTCCACGCCGTACTGGTCGGAGGTGCGGATGGCATCGGTGGCAATGCGGGCTTTGAACAGAATTTTGTCATTTTCAATACAGCCGATGACCAGATTGGTATTGCCGATGTCAATGGCAAGCAGCATAACGATCTCTCCTTAACGTTTTTTCATCCGTTCCGAAAGGTGCAGCAGCGCCTTTCCGATGACGGTCACCAGAATGGCGGCAATGATGGCCTCCGGGATTCCGGACGCCGTGACCGTACCCATCACCAGCCCAAAGACGGCGGTAATGGCCACATTCTTCGCCTGCGCATACTGCTGGGCAAGCAGCACATAAATGCTGCCCATGACGAGGATGGTGTGGCAAATTGTAGAAACAGCCGCGGTCAGGGGCAGCGCCACATAATCCTGCTTCGTAAGCTTCTTAAAAAGCTTCCACAGCCATCCCGCAATGGCGCCGAACAAAATCCGGCACCCCAGGGCGATCCACAGGCTTTTCAGCACGCCGGGCAGTCCCTCCGTGGTCATAAAGGGCGAAAACGCAAAGGCCAGCAGTCCGGGACTGGTGGTATTGACCCAGATGGAACACAGTCCGAACACACCTCCCAAGACAGCACCCGCGCCGGGGCCGAGCAAAACCGCGCCCAGAATGACCGGGATGTGCATGGTCGTCGCCTTGATCACCGGCAAGGGAATAAATCCGATTCCGGATACGCCCATGACCAGCAGAACACCGCAGAGCATAGCGAGAGTCGCCATGTACCGGGTGTTCATTTTTCTTTTTTCCATATGAAATTACCTCCTGCTGCCGTTCCTCCCTTGAGGATACAGCGCATATTTTGGAGTTTTTACTCCGGGGGTATTATAACAGGGTACAGCGGAAAATACAAGAAAAAAATCATCTTTACAGCAATTCAAAATCGGGATATAATGAGGGTAAGCAATTTTCGATTCTGGAGGGTTCCCTATGCTGAAAGGAAAAACCGTCCTTCTGGGCGTCACCGGCGGAATCGCCGCCTATAAAGCCGCCGCGCTGGCCTCCGCCCTTGTCAAGCAGCACGCCGCGGTGGAGGTCGTTATGACCGAAAACGCCACCCAATTCGTCACGCTCCTGACCTTCGAGCAGCTTACCGGCCGCCGGACGATGGTGAACACCTTCGACCGGAATTTCTCCCATCAGGTGGAGCATATTGCTCTGGCGGCACGGACTGACCTGGTGATCGTCGCCCCGGCCACGGCCAATGTGTGCGCGAAACTGGCCCACGGGCTGGCGGACGATATGCTCACCACCACCATTCTCGCCTGCCGCTGTCCCAAGCTCATTGCCCCCGCCATGAATACCAACATGTTTGAAAACCCTGTGACCCAGGACAATCTGGCGCTTCTGCGCCATTACGGCTGGGAGGTCATCGAGCCTGCCAGCGGGCGTCTTGCCTGCGGCGCCGTGGGCAAGGGCAAACTGCCGGAGCCGGAGGAAATTCTGCAATATATCCTGCGTCAGTTGGCCTTTCCCCACGATCTGGCGGGAAAAAAGGTGCTCGTCACCGCCGGGCCGACCCAGGAAGCCATCGACCCCGTCCGGTATCTGACCAACCATTCCACCGGGAAAATGGGCTACGCCATTGCCAGAATGGCCATGCTTCGAGGTGCGGACGTGACGCTGGTTTCCGGCCCCACGGCCATCGCCCCCCCGCCCTTTGTGGCCGTGATCCCCGTCGTTTCCGCTCAGGATATGTTTGAAGCCGTGGCCGCCAACGCCCCAAAATCCGACTTTATTTTCAAAGCGGCGGCGGTGGCGGACTACACCCCGGCAAATTACAGCGACAACAAGGTCAAAAAGTCCGAGGGGGACATGTCCATCCCCCTGAAACGCACCCGGGACATTCTGAAATATCTCGGCGAAAACCGCGTCCCGGGGCAGGTCATCTGCGGTTTTTCCATGGAGACCCAGAACATGGTGGAAAACAGCCGGGAAAAGCTCGTAAAGAAGAACGTGGACATGATCTGCGCCAACAATCTCAAGCAGTCCGGCGCTGGCTTCGGCGTTGACACAAATGTAATCACGATCATCACCCGGAACGAAACCGCCGAACTTCCGCTGCAATCCAAGGAAGGTGCCGCAAACGCCATTCTGGATGCCGCCCTCCGACTTACCCCATAAAATAGTGAAACCGGCCTGTGAACAAAAATCACAGGCCGGTTTTTACGCGCCGCAACGGGCGGCACAACCAAGCTTCAAAACGCAAAGGGGTCACTGATGAACGCAATCCCGAATCAACGCGGGCAGCTCCGCATAAGCCTTCAATATTTCGTCTTTATGCGCCAACAGCTCCTCATTCATTTTTGTAAAGTCCACGCAATTCTGATAGCCCGAATCGCCCCAATACAGGATGTTCCGGTCAGCATTATACAAAAGTCTGTCGGCGTTTTCCATGGAGAAATTATCGGCATTTTCAAACGTTATTGTCTGGGCAGAAGCATATATGATTTCGATAAAGCAGTCTTCGTCATTCCAGATTTCACTTTCAGTGGCTTTCTGAATTTTCAGCAAATGGCCGCCGCAATTGTTGATCTGGCTTGCAAAGGTACGGTATATGTAAGAATCAACGTCAATGCTGCGCTTTTCGCCGCCAGAATAAACATGGATTTCGGCAATGTTATTTTCAGCGGCAGCCAATCCGTCCGGCAGCTGCTCCTCATTGTCGCCGACTGCGTAAATCCCAAGAAAGCAAAGTGCAAGCGCCAGACATAACGAAACGATGGAAACAACCGCTTTTTTACGATTCGTCTTCCATTCATGTATCCCGGTATAAATAACGCAGCCTGAAAAACCTCCCAATGTATTGATTAAAAAGTCTTCCATTTCCGCGTATCTGCCGCCAAACAGCTGCAAAATCTCAATTGCCAACGAGGTCAGGCCGCAAATAGCCGCCACCTTTTTCCAGCTGCTTCTGCATGAACGAAAAATAACCGGCAACAAAAAACCAAGCGGGAAGAACAGGGCGAAGTTCAGCAAAATGGGGACAATCGCGCTTCCAATAAACGGAACCAGATTATAGCTGAAAGACCCATTCAGGCTATAGCGCAGCGTGAAAATTCCTGTTAAATTCAACAGAGTAACACAATAAACGCAGAATATCGCCTCAAATATACATTTCCACGAGATATTTCTGCGCTTTTTGAACAGATACAGCAAAGCAAGAATCGCCAAATAAACCAGTATGCCTGCTAAAAACGATTCTTTCAGCGCCTGAATACCTCTCATTATGTAATTCATACTGTTTCTCTCCCTTGAACAGATTCTGCATAAAGCGCCAGACCAGCCACAGCATTTTGCACTGCTGTGGCTGTTAACTGATCACGCCATTACATAAGCTCGTCGGGCTGGGCGTCCAGATCGTCAAAGTCCATCTGCTCCGACTGGCCGCCCTTTTTTGCCTGCCACTGTTCCTTGGTGATCAGAATGGCTCTCGGCTTGCTGCCCTGGAAGGGGCCGACAATGCCCTTTTCCTCCATCTCGTCCACGATTCGCGCCGCGCGGGCATAGCCCAGCTTCAGACGGCGCTGGAGCATGGAGACGGAAGCCTGTCCGGTCTCCAGAATCACGTCCACAGCGGCGGGCAGCATTTCATCCCCCTCCAGCTCCTCGTCGGTGGGGTCGGGGTCGGAGACACTCGCCGGCTTTTTGCCGGTCTGCTGGGCTTTTTTCTCGATCTCGTCCAGCACCTGCTGGCTGTATTCCGCCGTGTAGTTGTCCTTGACATACCCGGCCACCGCCTCGACCTCGGTGTCGGTGACAAAGCAGCCCTGCACCCGGAGCGGCTTGCCGCAGCCGACGGGGGCGTACAGCATATCGCCCTTGCCCACCAGCTTTTCCGCGCCCATGGTGTCCAGAATGATGCGGGATTCCATGGCGGAGGCCACGGAGAACGCGATTCGGGACGGGATATTTGCCTTCATCAGGCCGGTGATGACGTTGGCGGAGGGACGCTGGGTGGCGATAATCAGGTGCATACCGGCGGCACGACCCATTTGCGCAATGCGGCAGATGGAATCCTCCACCTCCTTGGCGGCGACCATCATCAAATCCGCCAGCTCGTCGATGATAATGACCACCTGGGGCAGCTTCTGGCCGTCCTCCTCGGAGGTCACGATGCTGTTGTAGGATTCCAGATCCCGGACGCCCATATCGGACATCATCCTGTAGCGGCGAAGCATCTCCGTCACCGCCCATTGCAGACTGCCAGCGGCCTTCTTGGGGTCCGTGACCACGGGAATCAGCAGATGGGGAATGCCATTGTAAATGCCCAACTCCACCATCTTTGGGTCAACCATGATAAGCTTCACATCCTCGGGGCCTGCCTTGTATAGTAGGCTAATGATGATGGAATTCATGCAAACGGATTTGCCGGAACCGGTGGTACCGGCAATCAGCAGGTGGGGCATTCTGGCAATGTTGCCTACAATGCAGCTTCCGTCAATGCTCTTGCCCAATGCGACGGAGGTCTTGGACTTCGCCTTGGCAAATTCGGGAGAATCAATGACCTCCCGCAGGGAGACCGTCGTGACCGCGCGGTTCGGCACCTCAATGCCCACCACGGAAATTTTCCCGGGGACGGCGGCGATTCGGACGCCGGACGCGCCCAGGCTCAGGGCAATATCGTCGGCGCAGCCGGTGACCTTACTCAGCCGGACGCCCTTGTCCAGCTCCACCTCATAACGGGTGACGCTGGGGCCGCGGGTGACATTGATGATATGGGCGTCAATATTGAAGCTGGCGAGAGTTTCGTTGAGACGGCGGGAATTTTCCCGCATTTCCTCCGTGCCGTCTGTCCCGGCGCGTACCGGGCGTTTCAGCAGATCAAGCGGCGGGAAGCAGTAATCCGGCTGCTGCACCGCCTGGGTCTGGGCAATCTCGGCGGCGACCTGCCGGGCGGATTGGGCGGCTTCCTTGGTGGTGACCTTCCCGGACTTTGCCTCCGAAGCAGGCTTTACCTTGCCCTCGTCCAGTTTTGGCGCGGGGGGAATGGGTGCATTGGGTACAAATTCTGGCATTTTGTTGGGCAGCTTTTCCCCGATGTCCTCCCCTTCCACCCGGACGGGCTTGGCAGCAACGGGTCGTGCCGGGAGCGGTTCGGCAACCGGCGGCGTTTCGTCCTTCACGTATCCGGCCGTGCCGGACAGCGGCGCGCTGATGTCTCCGTCGATGCGTTCCATGAACGCCGCGCCTTTCCCCGGAACCTGCTTGACTTCATCCTGGGACGAAGGAACGCGGGGGTTTTCCTGCTTCGGGGCAGAGTGGGGCTGCTTTTCCGGCGGAAGCTGCGGGGGTGTCTCCGGCACCGTTTCCGCCGGGACATTCTCCCCTGCCCGCTGCATCTGCTGCTGTTCCCGGCGCTGACGCTTGCGGGCGATCTGCTTGTTCGCAATGTTGTTGACTACAACCGTCGCCGGGTCTATGTAGTCCTCTTCCTCCGCATAATCGTCCTTGGGGCGGTTGGCAATGGCTCTGATAATGCTGGGAATGGTGATATTCATTGCCCCCAGAAGCGTCAGAACCGCGAAAACCACGCAGAAAACAAAAGCCAGCGTATTGCCGCAGAGCCAGCGCAGCAGCATGGCCGCGCCGCCGCAAAGAACGCCGCCGGTACTTCCCGCTGCGCCGCCGTTGTACAGGTCGGCGATCAGGGCAAAGCCCGTGGACAGCTCCTGTTCCTGCACGGCAAGGTGATAAATGCACCCGCACAGAAACACGAAGATCAATGTGCAGACGCTCCGCATAGTCGGTGCGTTTTTCCGCCCAAAGGTGTGGATGACAAACAGATATAAAAGCCCCGGAATGGCAAAATAAAATCCGGCCTGTCCCACCAGCCCCAGCACCACGGACTGAATGATTTTCAGCAGCGCACCGTCCGGGTTCACGCTGATGACCACAAACAGCGCAAACAGCAGAATACTGACCGCCGCAATGAGAAAATGCGGCGGGACGGCGGGTTCATATTCCGTCTTGTACTTGGCGCTCTTGGCAGGCGTACTCTTTTTCCCGGAAGATTTGGAAGCGGAACCGGATGCCGTTTTCTTCTTCGCGCCCGTAACCGCCTGCTCGGCCCGACTGGCCGTTTTCTTCTCAGCCATAATTTCCTCCCCTTACACGAGTTTTCAATAAAACGCTGCAGGGCGTTTTAGTATTAAGCCATCAGATTCAGAATAAAGGTAAACATCGCCACGCCCCAGCAATAAATTGCCGGCAGCGTATAGCCGGTGTTGGCAGCGAGCAACCGCATGAGCTTGACACCCAGCAGTGCGGCGCCGAAGGCCACGGCGGCGGTCATCAGATAGCGGACGAGAATCAGAAACGACAGCGTTCCCGCCCCCACCGACATCAGCCCCAGCACGTCCAGCACGATCAGTCCGACCTGGATAAACATGTTCATCATCAGCGCCATGTTCAGGCCGTAGCTCCGCTCCACGCCGCAGATGCTGGCAACGGACAGTGCGGAACCCACGGCGGAAATGCCCGGCAGAATTCCCAGCGCGCCGCCCAGCCCCACAAGAAGTCCCTCGACCCGGGAAAGCATCCGGCTGTCCCGGTTGCCGGTGGAAAAAAATTGGGGTATGTACAGGATAATGCCGTTCAGGAACAGCAGCGCGGCAATCCAGATCAGCTTCTCTTTCAGCGGCTCCGTATACCGGTTCAGGAAAAATCCAAGAATCACGGGAATCAGCATCGTCCTGAGCAGGCTGAAATCCATCAGACTCCGGGTATCCAGCGGACGTCGGCGGCGGCGTTTGGGAACCCGCGCCAGACGCCGCGCCCGGTGAATGCGGACAATCTGCTTGCGGCAGCTGAAATACATCGCACCGAACACGCCGAGATGGGCGAACAGCTTCATCAGCTCCGTGTGGCTCTGAATACCAAAGCATTTCAGCATCAGAATGCGGTGGGCTTCGGCGGAAACGGGCAGAATATCTGTAAGCCCGGAAAATAGACCATATAAGAAACTCTCAAACCAGTTTAAGTCCAAGTCTGCCCCTCCTACAACAAGAATTTTCATTTTATTATATCATAGTTCAGAGAGAATTTCCAGTCTTATTTTTTGTTCCCGCAGACACAGCCTAAAACGGCTGTGTCTGCGGGGCGAAAGCTACTTTTTCTGTTTGTCGATCATCCTGTGGAGCGTAGACAGCGCGTCGTTCAGCCCGCCCAGCTTGTCGATCAGGCCGGAGGCCACCGCCTCCTTGCCGTAGAGAATGGTCCCCACATCCGTGGCAATCTCTCCCGTTGCCATCATATAATGCTCGAAATCCTCCCGGCTGATGCGGGAGTTCGCGGTGACAAAATCCGCGATCTGCTCCTGAATCCGTTGAAAATACCGAAAAGTCTGGGGTGCGCCCACCACCAGTCCCGTCATCCGCACGGGATGCACCGTCATGCTGGCTGTGGGGGTAATAAAGCTCTTTTTCGTGCATACCGCCAGAGGAATTCCGATGGAATGTCCGCCGCCCAGCACCAGAGACACCGTGGGCTTTTTCATCCCCGCAATCATCTCCGCAATGGCAAGCCCCGCCTCGATGTCGCCGCCCACCGTGTTCAGAAGCAGCAGCAGGCCGTCCACATCGTCGCTTTCCTCGATCCCGGCCAGCAGGGGCAGGACATGCTCATATTTGGTGGTTTTCACCGTTTCCGGGGCGATCATATGCCCCTCCACCTGACCGATGATGGTGAGGGTGTAGATGCTTCCCTTGCTGGATTTCGTAATGTCCGAGCCAAGCTCCACGATCTGCTCCCGCTCCTGTTTTTTCATTTCCGCGTCCTTGTTTTCGCTCATAACCTAACCTCCCGTCTCCCATAGGATACCCGCTTTTTCGAAATTCACACTTGAAAGCGGCCGCGGTTTGTCGTATAATGAGGAGCGGTGATGATATGGCTACAAAAACGAACGCAGTCCGTCTGGTTCAGCAGGTGGGGATTCCCTGTCGTGAAGCGTTTTACGAATTCGACGAACAGGATTTAAGCGGCGGCCATGCCGCACAGGCCATCGGAATGCCGGAGGAGCAGGTTTTCAAGACGCTGGTCGCCCGGGGCGAAAAGACGGGCATCAACGTGTTCTGCATTCCCGTCTGCTGTGAGCTGGATCTGAAAAAGGCCGCCAAAGCCGCCGGGGACAAAAACATGGAGCTGGTGGCCGTCAAGGAGCTTCTCGGTCTGACCGGCTATATCCGCGGCGGATGCAGTCCCGTGGGGATGAAGAAGCACTACCCAACCTTTATTGACGAAACCTGCACGCTGTGGGACGAGATCGCCGTCTCCGCCGGCGCCAGAGGACACCAGATGATCGTTCCGCCCCAGCCCCTCGCGGAGCTGGTTGACGCTGAACTGACGGATATTATTGTATAGAAAGGAAATCCATATGTACGAATACAAGACAAAAGGCACCTGTTCTCAGAAGATTTTCTTCGACATTGAGGACAACAAGGTCAAGAATGTTCAGTTTATCGGCGGCTGCAACGGCAACCTGAAGGGCATCGGCAAGCTGGTGGAAGGAATGGACGTTGACGACGTCATCGCCCGGGTTGAGGGCGTCAAGTGCGGCATGAAGTCCACCTCCTGCCCCGATCAGCTGGCACAGGCGCTGAAGGCCGCCAAGGCAAACCAGTAATTGACAAACGGCACGGGCTGAGTGGGCGCGGCGCATTAGACAGTTAACAGGCACAGCGGGATGATCCGCTGTGCCTGTTCTTGTATAAGCCCCCCTTGCCTCTCCCTTTGGGAGAGGTGGCTGA
>ERZ827423.1517-NODE-1517-length-22283-cov-46.450333_pt1 | contig 22283 bp, 20 predicted proteins | sample MGYA00519775_ERZ827423 | MGnify/ENA primary metagenome ERZ827423 (study PRJEB31778, sample SAMEA3449296) | human gut metagenome | biome: human gut; feature: human-associated habitat; material: faeces | place: United Kingdom | collected 2010/2012 ...
CGGCGAAAATGCCGTCGATGATCAGGCTGTGTACCACCGGGTTGATGCCGTAGGCGGTCAGCGCGCCGTCCACGCCGACGGTCACATAGTTGATGCCCCGCGCCAGCAGGTCGCTGAGCCCCTGCCCGATGACGTTGAACGTCAGCCAGAAGATCAGCAGCATCACACCGAAGAACACCGGCAGCGCCGTGTATTTACCGGTCAGCACCTTGTCCCACGCCACGCTGCGCTTGTGCTCCCGGCTCTCGTGGCACTTCACCACCGCGTCGGCGGTGATGCCCTCGATGAACGTATACCGCATGTCCGCCAGAGACGCGTTGCGATCCAGGCCGTTCTCCGTCTCCATCTGCACGATGCAGTGCTCCAGCAGCTCCCGCTCGTTCTGATCCAGCACCAGCCGGTCGGCCATGCTCTCGTCGCCCTCGATGAGCTTGGTGGCGCAGAACCGGGGCGGCAGACCCAGCCGCTCCGCGTGATCCTCGATGAGATGCACCACCGCGTGGACGCAGCGGTGCACCGGCGAATCCGGCACGCAGAAGTCATAGACCTTGGGCAGCACACGGTTTTTAGCCGTCTGCACCGCCTGATCCATCAGCTCGGACACGCCCTCGCCCTTGGCGGCGGTGATGGGCACCACCGGGATACCCAGATCCTCCGACAGCTTCTGCACGTCGATGGTGCCGCCGTTGGCGCGCACCTCGTCCATCATGTTCAGCGCCAGCACCATGGGTACCCGCAGCTCCAGCAGCTGCAGCGTCAGATACAGGTTGCGCTCGATATTGGTGGCATCCACGATGTTGATGATGCCGTCCGGCTTCTGGTTGAGGATGTAATCCCTGGTGACGATCTCCTCCTGCGTGTAGGTGCGAAGGGAGTAGATGCCCGGCAGATCCACCACCGTGCAGTCCTTATGACCGCGTACCTCGCCGGACTTCTGATCCACCGTCACACCGGGGAAATTGCCCACGTGCTGGTTGGAGCCGGTCAGGGCGTTGAACAGCGTGGTCTTGCCGCAGTTCTGATTGCCCGCCAATGCAAAGATCATACAGTCTCCCTCTTTTCCACGGTGATCTGCCGGGCGTCGTCCACCCGCAGCGTCAGCTCATAGCCCCGGATATGTATTTCAATGGGGTCGCCCATGGGGGCCACCTTGCGCAGTGTCACCAGTGTACGGGGCGTCAGCCCCATGTCCAGCAGGCGGCAGCGCAGAGCACCATCGCCGCCCACCGCGGTGATAGCGGCTGTTTCCCCTATTTTCAGTTCATTCAGCGTCATGGCTTTGCACCTCGAAAACGGTTTTCCTGTCGATGGTAGCACGGTATGGCCATCCTGTCAAGATTTCCATGCACTTCTGTCGGTTTTCGCAAAAAAGAGAGCCATGCGGCTCTCTTTTTTTGCTCAGTTTTCGGTGCTGTACAGTCCGGCGGTGTCGTCCAGCGGCACGGAGAAGGTGACGGTCTGCGCCTCGGTGTGGGCGCCGGCCTTTTCCATGATGGACTTCATGATATCGGCACGCTTGTCGGAGGAGGTCACAAGGAAGATCATCTCCCGCTCCTCGGAAATGGCCATGCCGAAGAATTTGTTGGCGTTCTCCGCGTCGGTGGCGCGGGCGTGGATCACGGTGCCGCCCCGGGCGCCGGCGGCGGAGGCCGCCTCCATCACCGTGTCGGTATATCCGGTGTTGGTAATGGCCACGATCAGCTGGTACGGGCTGTCATTCATCAGTTCTTCCTCCTTTACAGACATATCCGGCTGGGCGTCGCTTTTGCCGGAGATCAGATAGTTCAGCGCCGTGCGGCCGCCCACACTGCTCAGGTGCAGGCACACGGCGATGCCGCTGCCGGGGCGGTCGATGCGCATGGTGTCCACCAGCTCGCGCATGAGCACATCCTTGACGGCGGGCGTCACCACGGAGAACATGACGGACTTCTCCGTGGCCTCCAGTCCCAGCGTGTTCAGGATATCGTTGCTGGCGGTGCCGCGGCCGAGGGCGGTGAACACCACCGGCGCGCCGAAGGCGCGATAGAAATCCAGAAAATGGGTGGCGCCCATAACGCGGTTGGTGATGGTGATCATCAGATACAGGCGGTTATTGGTATTTTCAGACATACAGGCACCTCCTCAGCACAGCTCGATAAGCTCCTCCACCGCCACAGGTGCGGCAGGAGCGGGTGCGCGGCGCAGCTTGCGCTGGTAGCGCAGACCCAGCAGTTGGATCGTCACCAGCGGCGTCATGGCCACCATCGCCACCACGCCGAAGGCATCCGTCACCAGATTGCCGCCCACGGCGTCGCAGGCGCCCAGCGCAAAGGGCAGCAGGAACGTGGCCGTCATAGGGCCAGAGGCCACACCGCCGGAGTCGAAGGCCACAGAGGTGAAGATATGCGGCACCACAAAGCTCAACGTCAGGCTGATGGCGTAGCCGGGGATCAGGAACCACATGATGGAGATACCCGTCAGCACCCGGATCATGGCCAACCCCAGCGACAGCGCCACGCCGACAGACAGCGCCATGTTCATGGCGTGGGCGGGGATGGCGCCGGCGGTGATCTCCTCCACCTGCTTGTTCAGCACGTGGACGGCAGGCTCCGCCTGCACGATGAAGTAGCCGATGACCATAGCGATGGGGACGAGGATCCAGTTATACTCATGGCTGGCAATACTGCCGCCCAGAAAGCTGCCCACGGGCATAAAGCCCACGTTCACGCCCATGAGAAAGACGGTCAGTCCTATGTACACATACACAAGGCCGATGACCATGTGTACGATCTCCTTGCGCTTGAGCCGCCGCGTCACCAGCTGGAACAAAATCAGGAACGCGCCGATGGGCAGCAGCGCCGAGGCCGTCTCCTTCAGATAGTGGGGTATCTCGCTGAGATACAGGTCGAACATCTCCACCGTGTCCTTGGCGTCCGGCATGACGGCGGCGGTGTAGGCGCTGCCGTCCGGCTTGTAGAGAAGTCCCAGGATCAGCACCGTGATGATGGGGCCGATGGAGCACAGCGCCACCAGACCGAAGCTGTCGCCCCCGGCTTTTTTGTCGCTTCGCACGGCGCAGACGCCCACGCCCAGCGCCATGATGAACGGCACGGTCATGGGGCCGGTGGTAACGCCGCCGGAGTCAAAGGCCACTGCCCAGAAATCCGGCGACACAAACATGGCCAGCCCGAACACGACGATATAGAACCCGATCAGCAGCCAGCGCAGCTGGATGCCCAGCACGATGCGCAGCAGGGCGATGACCAGAAACACGCCCACGCCCACGGCCACCGACCAGATAATGACGTTGTTCTCAATGGCCGGCACCTGATTGGCCAGCACCTGCAGATCCGGCTCGGCCACGGTGATGATCATGCCGATGAGGAAGCCCACCGCCGCGATGATCCACACCTTGCGGCGGCGCGTGATCTCGGAGCCCACCGCCTGTCCCAGCGGGATCATGGACATCTCCGATCCCAGCGTGAAAAGCCCCATGCCCACGATCAGCATGACGCCGCCCAGCAGGAACGCCACCATGGCGTTGTTGGGCACCGGTGCGATGGTGAAGCACAGCACCAGCACGATCAGCATGACCGGCAGCACCGACGTCAGCGATTCGTGCAGGGGTCTTTTGAAAATAGCGAAAAAGCTCTCGGCCTTCCGCCGTTTTTTACGCAGTCTCGCCTGTTCGTCCTGAATCGTTCTGTGACTCAATTCTACCTTCCTTTCCTCTTACCAAAAAACGGCGCATCTGTCCATATAGGGCAGACGCGCCTCCGCATCTTAACGGTTATATGATACCATAATTTTCCGCCCGGCACAACCCCGGAAACGTTAACAATGTGTGAAAAATCAGCACTCTTTAATTTAATCTTTCGATGAGCGCCACCGCGTGCGCCGCCATGCCCTCGCCGCTGCCGGTGAAGCCCAGCCTCTCTTCCGTTGTCGCCTTCACGGAGACACAGTCCACGTCCAGTCCCATGGCCTCCGCCAGACGCCGCCGCATGTCCGGGACATAGGGCGCCAGCTTCGGCGCCTGCGCCACCACCGTGGCGTCCACGTTGCCCACCTGCCAGCCGTACTCCCGCAGCAGCGCCGTTACCCGTTCCAAAAGGGCGATGCTGTCCGCCCCGGCGTAGGCCGCGTCGCTGTCCGGGAACAGCTTGCCGATATCGCCCAGCGCCGCCGCGCCCAGCAGGGCGTCCATCACCGCGTGGGTCAGCACGTCCGCGTCGGAGTGCCCCAGCAGCCCCCGGTCAAAGGGAACGGTCACGCCGCCCAGTATCAGGGCGCGCCCCTCCACCAGCCGGTGTACATCGTATCCATGCCCTACGCGCAGCTTCGTCATGCTCTGTTCTCCCTCTCCCGCAGCAGCGCCTCCGCCAGCGTCAGGTCAGAGGCGGTGGTGATCTTGATATTCTCCCGCCAGCCGGGAGCCAGATAGACCTCCTTGCCCAGCCGCTCCACGGCGGAGCAGTCGTCCGTCAGCTCCGCGCCGGCCTCTATGGCCGATTGCAGCGCCGCCTTGAGGATGTTGGCCTGAAACACCTGCGGTGTCTGCACCGCGAACAGCGTCCTGCGATCCGGCGTGGACTGCACCAGCCCCGCCGTGTCCGCCACCTTCACCGTGTCCGTCACCGGCAGCGCCGGGGCTGCCGCATAGGTCTGCCGCCCCAGCCGCACCATCTCGTCCACCTGCTCCGGCAGGATCAGCGGGCGCGCGCCGTCGTGTACCGCCAGCAGCTCGCAGCCTTCACTGGCCGCCAGCGCCGCCATCAGCACCGACTGGGCGCGGCTGGCGCCGCCCTCTACCACCCGCAGGGGCTTCTTCACCCCCACGCGGGCGCACAGCGCCGCAAGCTCCTCCAGCCGCTCCGGGCTGACGGCCACCACGATCTCGTCCACCAGCGATGCGCCGTCCAGCGCCAGCAGCGTCCGCTCCAGCACCGGTATGCCGCCCAGCTGCGCCGTCAGCTTGTCCGTGCCGCCCATGCGCTCCGACTTGCCTGCCGCCGGCACCAGCGCCGCGCAGTAGGGTCGCCGGGTCAGGTGCCGCTTGGATATCATATCAAAAAGTCCCATGCTCACTCACACACTCCCGTCATCACCGCCGCCTCGTGGGGCAGTTCCTCCGGCACGCCTTCGGTGATCCCCGCGCCGTGCACGGGGTGTACCGCCTGCTGACCGATGCCGTACATAGAAGCGTCTCCCTTCCCTGTGCAGTTCCTGGTATGATTATACCGTATTCCGCCCTCTTTTACAAGGGAATTTCCCACTTTTGCTGCTGGTAGACCCACCTGCGTGGTTTGCCGGGGCGGACAGAGTCGTCCACCCCGGCGGATGGCAGCGCAGCGGCGCCGCGCTGCCGGGACGTCGAGGACGCCGTCCCCTACAATCGGTTTAACGTACCTGCCCGCGGGCGGACAGAGTCGTCCGCCCCTACGGATACGCCGCGCTGCAAAAGCGCATCCCCCGGCAAAGCCAGGGGATGCGTCAGTCATTATCTCGCCAGATACAGCGCTTTGCAGGCGCGGTACATCTCGTAGCAGTCCAGCTTGCCCACCACCTCGAAGGGCGCGTGCATGCTCAGCACGGGCACACCGGCGTCCAGCGTGGCGATATTCCGGTTGGCCATGTACTGCGCCACGGTGCCGCCGCCTCCGGCGTCCACCTTGCCCAGCTCGCAGATCTGCCAGCATACGCCCGCCGCGTCCAGCACGGCGCGGACGTAGCCCACCGTCTCGGCCGCCGCGTCGGAGGATCCGGATTTGCCCCGCGCACCGGTGTATTTGCAGATACCCACGCCGCCGTTGACAAAGGCCGCGTTCTTCTTCTCGTACACCTCGGCAAAATTGGGGTCATAGGCCGCCGTCACGTCGGCGGACAGGCAGAAGGCGTTCTCGTAGCATACGCGCAGGGGCACGCCCTGCCCATCGCACAGGTCGGTCATAAAGGCGTCGAAGGCCGCGGACTGCATGCCCGTCACGCCCATGGAGCCGATCTCCTCCTTGTCCGCCAGCACACACACGGCGGTCTTGTCCGGCGTGCCGATGTCCAGCAGCGCCCGCAGCGCCGCGTAGCCGCACACCCGGTCGTCGTGGCCGTAGGAGCCAATCATGCTGCCGTCGATGCCGATGTCCACCGCGTCGGCGGCGGGCACGGCCTCCAGCTCGGCGGAGGCAAAATCACTCTCGGTAATGCCGTATTTCTCGTGGAGCCGCTTCATCACATGCAGCTTCACGCGATCCTTGTCGTCCTCGTCCCCCATGGGGCAGCTGCCCAGCAGCAGGTTCAGCGTCTCACCGGGGATGGCCTCGCTGAGGGGCTTTTTCCCCTGCTCGCCGCCCAGATGGGGCAGCAGGTCGGTGATGACCAGCTTGGGCTCATCGCCCTCGCCGATGCACACCTCCACGGTGCTGCCGTCTTTTTTCACCACCACGCCCCGCAGCTGCAAGGGGATGGTCACCCACTGGTACTTGCGGATGCCGCCGTAGTAGTGGGTCTTGAAGTACGCCAGACCGCTGTCCTCGTACAGGGGGTTGGGCTTCAGGTCAAGGCGCGGGGAGTCGATGTGCGCCGCCGCGATCTGCACGCCCTCGGCCAGGCTCTCCCGACCCATGACCGCCAGCATCAGGCCCTTGCCCCGGTTGCAGGTATAGACCCTGTCCCCGGCCTTCAGCTCCATGCCGCGTCTGTACGGCACGAAGCCTTTGGCCTCCGCCGCGGCGACGGCCTCCCGCACGCTGAGCCGCTCCGTCTTGCCGTTGGTGAGAAACGCCTTGTAATCGGCGCAGTACGCCTCCATCTCCGCCAGCTGCGCTGCGTCCAGCACATCGTAGCCGCTGCGCTCGTCCCGCAGCAGCTGCTTGCGCAGCGCCTTCATTTCCTCGCTCATGCCTGTTCCTCCTTCAATATCGTCTCCAGCGCCCGGTACGCCCGCTGCTCAAAGGCCGCGGCGTCGGCGCAGTCGTTTACCAGCACGTCTGTGCAGTGTGTACGGTAAAATTCCTCGTCCTTCTGCGCCTGCACCCGCAGGCGGGCATAGTCCTCCGGTATGTGATCCCGCGCCATGATGCGCCGCACCCGCACCTCCGGCGGCGCCGTCACCGCCACTGTCCGGCGGCACATGCCGCACAGGCCGCTTTCGATCAGGTTGATGGCGTCGATGCCCACCACCGGCGCGTCGCTGCCGTCCATGCGGCGGCGCAGCTCACGGGGCAGGCGGTCGTAGATGATGGCGTTCAGCGTCTCCAGCGCCGCCGGATCGCCGAATACGACGGTGCCCAGCTTCTGCCGGTCAAGGCTGCCGTCCTCCGCGAACACGTCCCCGAACGCGCCGGCGATGGCGCCGCGCAGCTCTGTGTCCGTCCGCAGCAGCTCATGGTAGACGGCGTCGCAGTCCAGCACCAGTCCGCCCAGCCTTTCCAGCGCCCGCAGGGCACAGGTCTTGCCCGCGCCGGTGGGCCCCGTGAAGCCGATGACCAGCGGCGACACGTCCACCGTATGGAAGCCCGCCGCCTTTTTCAGACGGTTGCTCACCGCCAGCCCCAGGCCGCTCTCGTCCGGGCACTGGGCGAAGATGGCCTCCACGTCCGTATCGTCAAAGGTACGCAGCGCGTCGAACACATGCTGCGCCTGCGCCAGCTTGTCGTCCGCCGCGCCCAGCCGGTGCACGATGTGCCCGGCGAACAGCGGCGCGTACTCATCGAAGCAGATGACCCCCGCCTTCTCCGGCAGGTGCGCCCGGATCCACCGGGCGCTGCGGCCGGGCGTGCCCGTCACCACCGTCACGGCGGCGCGAGGCGCGTAGTGCCGGTACTTCATGCCCGGTGCCTTGGCCTTTTCGCCGTCCGCCAGCTTCTGCCGCACGGCCTTATCCACCGCCACGGTGCCCAGCACAGCCTCCAGCTCCTCCAGCGGCAGCCCGCCGGGACGCAACAGGCGCGGCGGCTGCACCGTCAGGTCGATGATGGTGCTCTCCACGCCCACGGCGCAGTCGCCGCCGTCCACGATGCCGTCGATCTTCCCCATCATGTCCTCCATCATGTGGCGGGCACAGGTGGGGCTGGGGCGTCCGGAGGTATTGCCGCTGGGCGCGGCCACCGGCACACCCGCCGCCTGTATAATGGCGCGGGTCACCGGGTGATCCGGGCAGCGGACGCCCACGGTGTCCAGCCCGCCGGTGGTGCGCAGGGGCACGCAGTCCCGCCGGGGCAGGATCATGGTCAGCGGCCCCGGCCAGAATTTCTCCGCCAGCGCGTAGGCCGTCTCCGGCACATCCACGCAGCAGCGCTCCAGCCACCCGGCGTCCGGAACGTGCAGGATCAGGGGGTTGTCCTGGGGACGCCCCTTGGCCTCGAAGATGCGGCGCACCGCGTCCTCGTTCAGGCCGTCGGCTCCCAGACCGTACACCGTCTCCGTGGGGATCCCCAGCAGGCCGCCCCGCCGCAGTATGGCCGCCGCCTCCGCGATGGCGTTTGTATCCTTTTCCGGATGGAATATGATGGTTTCCACGGAAATATCCTCTTTCCTGTGATCTTTACAGTCCCATATCCTCGCCCACGAGGATGACCTTGATGCGTCCGGCGGGCATGCAGAACCGGGTGATGACCATCTTGGAGCAGATGCAGTCGGGGCTGGTACAGTCGCCGCACTGTCCGGTCAGGCCGCAGGGCGTCTTGAGGCCGAAGCGCTGGGCGTTGGCAGGCGCGGCGACGTTCCGGGCGCGGGCAACGGCGTCGTCCAGCGTGCCCAGCACCTTGTTCATACCTGCAATGACCACCACCTGACGGGGGCCGAAGCACATGGCCGCCACGCGGTTGCCCATGCCGTCTATGTTCACCAGCTGGCCGTCCTTGGAGATGGCGTTGCTGCTCATGAGGAAGGTGCCGCAGGTCAGCGCCTGGCGCATGATGGCCTGCTTTTCCTCCGGTGTCTTGGCTGTGTCGCGGTCAAGGAGCGTATAGCCCTCCTGCGCCAGCCGCTGCTTCAGCCCCAGCTCGTCCACGGTCATGGCGCCGCCCCAGGACACGGTGTCCTCTCTGGGGATCAGCTCCAGCGCCTTCTCCACGGCCTCCTCCGCCGTAGAACAGTAATACGCCTCAAATCTCCGCTTATTCAGCGCCTCTGCCGTCTTGGGGCCCGACAGGTCATACATCTTTTTCTTGAACTGGTTCATAGTCAGCACTCCTTTCCCTCCTGCAGCCGCTGTGCCTGATCGTTCAGGATCAGCGCGTCGATCATGTCGTCCAGATCGCCGTTGATGACGGCTGCGATGTTGAAGTTTTTATTGTCTCCCGTCAGCCGGTGGTCTGTGACCCGGTTCTGCGGGAAATTGTACGTTCTGATCTTGCCGCTTCTGTCGCCGGTGCCCACCTGACTTTTCCGGGTGGCGGCGATGGCGGCGTTCTGCTTCTCCTGCTCCGCCTCATACAGCTTGGAGCGCAGGATCTTCATGGCGCGATCCTTGTTCTTGTACTGGCTGCGTTCGTCCTGGCACTCCACCACCACGCCGGTGGGCAGATGGGTGATGCGGATGGCGCTCTCCGTCTTGTTGACGTGCTGTCCGCCCGCGCCGGAGGAGCGGAACGTGTCGATCTGCAGATCCTTGGGGTCGATGGAGAACTCCACCTCCTCCGCCTCCGGCATCACCGCAACGGTGGCGGCGGAGGTCTGGATGCGGCCGGAGGACTCCGTCTCCGGCACCCGCTGGACGCGGTGGGTACCGGCCTCGAATTTCAGCCGCGACCACGCGCCCGCGCCCTCCACCTCGGCGCTGACCTCCTTCACGCCGCCCAGCTCCGTCAGATTCTCGTTGACGATGCTCAGCGTCCAGCCCCGCCGCTCGGCGTACATGGTGTACATCCGCAGCAGGTCGGCGGCGAACAGCGCGCCCTCCTCGCCGCCGATACCGGCGCGTATCTCCAGTATCACGTTTTTCACGTCATTGGGGTCACGGGGCAGCAGCAGCCGCTTCAGCTCCTCCTGCAGGCGCTCCATATCCGCCCGCGCGCCGGTCAGCTCCTCCTGCGCCAGCGCCCGCAGCTCCGGGTCGGAGAGCATCTCCTCCGCCTCCCGCGCCGTGTCCTGCGCCCGGAGATACGCCCGGTAGCACGCCACCACCGGCGTCAGCTCCTTCTGCTCCCGGCTCAGGGCGGTAAGACGCTCCCTGTCTCCGTACACCGCCGGGTCGGACAGCTGCTGCTCCACCTCGGTCAGCCGCTGCTCAATGGCCTTCAGCTTTTCCAGCATGGCACGCCCTCACTGCTCGTCCATCCAGCGGCGGACATTCTGTACGAAGTCGTTGCGCCAGAACTCATAGCCCTCGCTGCCCGGCCGCAGGGACACCGCCATCCGGTGTGCGTCCTTCACATACATGTCCATCTGGTCATAGACCTCCTCGCTGCGCTGGGAGGTGCTGCGCGTGACCAGGTACGCCACGTTTTTCATCTCCAGCCCACGGCGCTTCAGCAGCGCCCGCACAGGGCTGGCGCACCGCCCCGCCCACACGGGGCTGCCGATGATGACCAGCCGGTACTCGTTCAGCGGTTTTTCCGTCTGGAAGGGCAGCAGCGGCCTGGTAGACGTTTTCATGGCGTCCATGCCGCAGCGGATATAGCCCCGCCAGCCGTTTCTGTCCCGGTCATCGGTGATGGCCGTCACCTCCGCGCCCAGCGCGTCGGCTACCTCCTCCATCGCCCGGCGGGTATGGCCGGTGCGGGAATAGTAAATGCACAAAATATCGCTCATGCTTCATTCTCCTGTTCTTCTGCCTGCAGGCTCAGCTGCTCCCAGCGCTCCATCTCCTGCTCCAGCTGCTTCTGCACGTCCTGCTGCTGCCGATACAGCTCGTTCAGCTTCTCCGCATCGCAGGCGTGCTGCGCCATCTCGCCGTCCAGCCGGGCGATATCCGCCTCCAGCCGGGCAATGGCCGTCTCGCAGATGGTCAGCTGCTTCTTTGCCGCCTGCTGCGCCCGGTTGCCCCGGCTGCCCGCCGCCTTTTTCGGCGGTGCGGCCTGCACCGCCGCAGCCGCAGCCGCGGCGCGCTCCTCGTCCCGCACCCGGCGGTACTCCGCAAAGCCCATGGGATAGTCCGAGATGGCGCCGCCCTCCAGCTGCCACACGCGGGTGGCGAACCGGTTGATGAAATACCGGTCGTGGCTGACGAACAGCAGCGTGCCGTCGAAGGCCTCCACCGCCTGCTCCAGCCACTCGCGGGAGTCGATGTCCAGATGGTTGGTGGGCTCGTCCAGTATCAGCAGGTTGATGCTCTCGTCCATAAGCATACACAGCCGCAGGCGGCTCAGCTCTCCGCCGGACAGCACGCTGACGCTTTTGAACACGTCCTCCCCGGTAAACTGATAGGCCGCCAGCCGGTTCCGCGCCGACTGGGGCGTGATGTCCAGCTCGTAGAGCATGGTGTCCAGTATGCTGCGCTCCGGATGGTCGAAGTGGATCACCTGCGGCAGATAGGCCGCCTTCACCGCCGGCCCCAGCCGTATGGCGCCGCTGTCCGGCCGCTCATAGCCCATCAGCATGTTCAGCAGCGTGGTCTTGCCGGTGCCGTTCTCGCCCAGCAGGGCGATGCGCTCGCCGCCCTCGCACCGGAGGTACACGTCCTCGAACAGCTTCTTTTCGCCGAAGGACTTGGACACGCCCTTGATCTGCAGCACCTCGTCGCCCTTGAACTCCCGGCTCTGGAAGCGAGCCTCCAGCTTCCGGGCGCGGGTGGGTCTGGCGGTGGTACGCATGCGCTCGATGCGCTTTTCCATGCTGAACGCCCGCTTGTGCAGCGCGTCGTTGCCCATGAACGCCCACAGGTGCATCTGCTCTGCCGCCTTTTCCAGCTGGGCGATCTTGGCCTGCTCCTTCAGGTACTGCTTCATGCGCTCCTGATAGCGCCGCTCCTTTTCGATGGCGTAAAAGCTGTAATTCCCGCTGTAAAACTCCGCCTTGCCGTCCTGAATCTCGATGATGCGGCTGACGGTGCGGTCGAGGAAGTACCGGTCATGGCTGATGGTCAGCACCGTGCCCCGGAACCTCCGCAGATACTCCTCCAGCCATTCAGTGGCCTGCATATCCAGATGGTTGGTAGGCTCGTCCAGCAGCAGGATGTCCGTGTCCTCCAGGATCAGCCGCCCCAGATTCACACGGGTCTTTTCGCCGCCGGACAGACACGCGAACTCCCGCGCGCGCATGGCCTGCGGAATGTTCAGGCCGTTGGCCACCTTGTTCACCGCCGTCTCCGTGTCCCAGCCGCCCAAGCCCTCGAACCGGGCGTTCAGCTCCCCGTACCGGCGCAGCGTGGCCTCGCTGCTGTCGCCCTGCTCCATGCGCAGCGCCAACGCGTCCATCTCGTCCTTCATCCGGAACATCCGGGCAAAGGCCGTCTGGAGCACGTCCTCCACCGTGCAGCCCGCCGGGTACACGGGGATCTGGGAGATCAGCCCCACCCGCCGTCCGGCGGCGATCTGTATCTCGCCCTCGTCCGGCTCCAGCTCCCCGGTCAGCATGCGGAACACCGTGGTCTTGCCGGCGCCGTTGCGCCCCAGCAGTCCCACCCGCTCGCCGCTGTCCACCTGAAAGCTCAGGCCGTCCAGTATTCTCTTTTCCAGATCAAAGGACTTCACCAGTCCCGCTGCGCGTATATCTACCATTTACTTCTTTTAAAGTTCCTTCTACTATTTTTCTAATTCCTTTACGATTCTTTCAAAGTGCATGGCGTGGGAGGCCTTCACCAGCACCGCCGTGCCCGGCGTGAACAACTGCCGTATGGCGGGCATGGCCTCCTCCACCGTGGCGAACCACTGTGCCTGCGGGTCGGTCTCCGTCAGGGCGTGCATCTTCTCGCCCACCGCCACGGCGGTGAGTCCCAGCCGGCGTGTCAGCGCGCCCATGTCCCGGTGCGCCTGCACCGTCAGCTGTCCCAGCTCGCCCATGTCGCCCAGCACCGCCACCCGGTGTTGGGCGGGGCTGGCAGCCAGCATGCGCAGCCCCTCCGCCATGGACTGAGGGTTGGCGTTGTAGCAGTCGTCGATGACCAGCCGCTCCCCCGGCAGGCGGATCAGGTGCATCCGGCTGCCCACCGTGGTATAGGCCGCCACACCTGCGGTGATCTCCTCCCCCGTCAGCCCCAGCCGCCGTCCGATGGCGGCAGCCATGGCCATGGGGTAGATCATATACCGTCCCGGCGCGGAGGTGGTCAGCCGATAATGCTCCCCCTCGATGGCCACCGTGCAGGCCACGCCCTCCAGTCCCCGGTCGTCGATGTCCGTGACGCGCACGCCGCAGCCGTCGCCCACGCCGCAGCGCAGGATGGTCTGGGGCAGCGTCACCGTGTTCAGCAGCTCGTCGTCGCCGTTGAGGACGGCGATGCCCTCCGGGGTCAGGTTCTCGAATATCTCGCACTTGGCCCGCAGAATGCCCTGCCGGGTGTTGCCCAGATTTTCGATGTGGGCGTCGCCCACGTTGGTGATGACCGCGATATCAGGCCGCACCATCTCGCCCAGATAGCGTATCTCGCCGAAGTGGTTCATGCCCGTCTCGATGACCGCCGCCTGATGCTCCGGCATCAGCCGCAGCAGCGTCAGCGGTGCGCCGATGTCGTTGTTGAAGTTCCCCTCCGTGCGCAGGGTGTTGTACCGCTGCGAGAGCACCGAGGCGATCATCTCCTTGGTGGTGGTCTTTCCGGCGGAGCCGGTGACCTGCACCACCGGCAGGTCAAATTTGTTGCGGTACCACGACGCCAGCGCCTTCAGCGCCAGCCGCGTGTCCGCCACCTGAATGTAAAGCTTCCCCGGCAGCAGCGTCTCCGGCGCTGCTGCCGTCAGGCAGCCCGCCGCGCCGCCCTCCAGCGCCTTGGCAATGTAGGCGTGGCCGTCGAACCGTTCGCCCACCAGCGGGATGAACAGCTGCCCCGGCTGCACCGCCCGGCTGTCGGTGGTGACACCGGTGACGGGCGCGCCGCTGTCCTGCAGCAGCGTGCCGCCCACGGCGGCGCATATTTCCCGCGCTGTACAGGGCGTCATGTCCGCGCCGCCTTTCGCGCCGCCAGCGACAGCTCCACGATCCTCTCGCACAGGTCGCCGTAGTCCAGTCCCACCTGCGCCGCCTCCTGCGGCACAAGGCTGGTGGGCGTCATGCCCGGCAGGGTGTTGATCTCCAGACACCACGCCTGCCCGTTCTCGTCCAGGAGGAAGTCCGACCGGGAGTACACGCTCAGCCCCAGTCCCCGGTGCAGCTTCAGCGCCATCTCGCCCACCTGACGCCACTCCGCATCGGTGATGGGCGCCGGGCACAGCTCCACCGCGCCGTCCTTCTGGTACTTGCTCACATAGTCGAAGTATTCCCCGCGGGGGATGATCTCCACCGCCGGCAGATACTCGTCGCCCAGCACGGCGATCTGGATCTCACGACCCTTGATCTTTTTCTCCACCACCACATGGTCGCCGTAGCGCAGCAGGTCGCGCAGCGCCCTTTCCAGCTGCTCCTTCGTGTCCGGCAGCTCCACGCCCAGGGAGCTGCCGCCGTTGACGATCTTCACGGCGCAGGGCACCTCCAGCTCCTCCACCAGACGGGGAATGTCGCTCTCGGTGTAGTGAACGTCCCGCCACGGCGCCGTGCGGATGCCCAGAGAATCCATCATCCGCTTGGTCACGGACTTATCCATGGCCATGCCGCTGCCCAGATAGCCGGAGCCGGTGTACGGCACGCCCAGCAGATCCAGCGTGGCCTGAATGCGCCCGTCCTCGCCGCAGCTGCCGTGCAGCGCCAGAAATACCACGTCCGCCATGCGGCACACGGTCAGCACGTCCTGCCCCAGCAGGCTGGGGCTCTGATCCCGCCGGCTGCGGCGCACCGCCTCCAGATCCGGCTCCACGCTCTCCACCCGGCTCTGACCGCACAGGCCGTCCGGCGCGTCGAAGATATCCTCCAGCGCGCCGTCGTAGCTCTCCAGCCCCAGGAACATATCCACCAGAATGGCCTTGTGTCCCCGCTGGCGCAGCGCCTTGCACACGCCGGTGCCGCTGGTCAGCGCCACCTGCCTCTCGGTGGACAGTCCGCCCGCCAATACCACGATCTTCATAAGCGTTCCCTCGCTTTCAGGCGCACAGGAAAAAAGCACCTGTGCCCCCATGATTTGATGGTATATTATAGCACAGTCCCGCCGGGAATACAACCAAAAAGCGCAGGTCGTCACCGCCGTCCGTTATATGGACACGACCGCCTGTCATTTCGCGGAGGGCGGCGTTCCCGTCAGCATACCCGCTGTGCTCTGTAGGGCGGGACCCATGTGTCCCGCCGTGGGATGTGCACTGTCTCTCCCTCCGTCACCGCTTCGCGCTGACACCTCCCTCGCAGAGGGAGGCGGGGGATAACGGATTGCCACACCAGTGACACGGTCACTGGTTCGCAATGACAGCGCTTCGCGCTGTAGGGGACGGCGTCCCGTCAGCATACCCGCCGTGCTCTGTAGGGCGGGACCCATGTGTCCCGCCGTGGGATGTGCGCTGTCTCTCCCTCCGTCACCGCTTCGCGCTGACACCTCCCTCACAGAGGGAGGCGGGGGATAACGGATTCCCACACCAGTGTACGCACTGGCTCGGAATGACGGGAAATGGGACATTGGGGACGCCGTCCCCTGCAAAGCAGAACAGGAACCGCGCAAAACGGGACGGCAAAATGCCGTCCCGTCAGAATTCATTGCACCGCGCTCTTTTTCCGCCGCTCCTCATAGACGGTGTTCAGCACATACAGGATCACACCCACCCAGATAAACAGGAAGCTCACCAGCTTCTCGCGGGTCAGCGCTTCTCCCATGATGGCGCCGCAGACGATGCCCAGCGTAGGGCTGAGATACTGGCAGATACCGGTGGTCATCAGCGGCAGGTTCCGCACGCCGATGGAGTAGAACACCATGGGCAGGCCGGTGATGATGCCGCCGCCGATCATCAGCAGCTGCTTGATGACGGTCATGCTGCCCATGCCGTTGTCGCCCATGCGGAAGAAAAGGATGAAAAGCAGCGCCACGGGCACCATCATCAGTATCTCCGACGTGGTGGACACGATGGAATCGATGGTCAGGCTCTTCTTGATGGCCGCGTAGACGGCGAACATCAGCGCCAGCGCGATGGTCACATAGGGCACGCCGCCGAAGCCGGAGGCGGAGAGCACGATGCCCACCACCACGATACCGATGATGATAAAATGCCGCCAGCTCATCTTCTCCTTGAAGATGACCGCGCCCAGCGCGAACACCACCAGCGGCTGGATGTAATAGCCCAGGCTGCACTCCAGCACACGGCCGTTCTGCACCGCCCAGAGATACACGATCCAGTCGCCGAACAGGAACACGGAGGCAGGGAGCTCCCGCTTGAGCACCTGCTTGTCCTTGAACACCACCCACAGCTGGGGCAGCTTGCCCTGCACCTTCAGGATGCACAGGCAGGTAACAGCCGCCCAGATGATGCGGCAGGCCATGAGGAAAAACGTGTCGATCTCGCCGCAGACATTGGTACACATATACCAATACAGCGGCTGGAAGCCCCAGATCAGGAAGCACGCCGCCATGGCGGGCAGTCCTCTGCGGTAATCGATGGTCTGCATACACGATTCCTCCTTTTTCCGGCTGAAAACAGGGAAAATCCCCATTTACAGCAGCAGTTGACCGTGCTATGATACCACTTGAGATGCGGAATGGCAAGGAGTTTTTCCCGCGGAACGGAGGATATACATGCTGCTTTTTGATATGGACGGAACACTGATCGACTCCAACGGGATATGGAAGGACGTGGACACGGAATTTCTGGCGCGGCGGGGTCTGCCCTACACGCAGGCGTACTACGAGGGCGTGGCGCACACCATCTTTCCGCTGGCGGCAAAGTTCACGAAGGAGTTCTGCCATCTGCCGGAATCCGAGGAGGAGATCATGGCGGAGTGGATGGAGCTGGCCGGCGATCTGTACGCCGGAAGCGTACCGGAAAAGCCCGGCGTACGGGCGTTTCTGGAGCGGATGCGCGCGCGGGGCGAGCGCATGGCCGTGGTCACCAGCGCGGTGCCGGTACACTGCCGGTCGGCGCTGACCCATCTGGGGCTGCTGCCGTACTTCGAGCGCATTTTCTTCGCGCAGGAGCTGGGCATGGAGAAAAAGACGCCGGAGCTGTGGAAAAAGGTGGCGGCGGAGCTGAACGCCGCGCCGGAGGCGTGCACGCTGTTCGACGATTCCGTGGAGGCCATCCGGGGCGCCAAGGCTGCGGGAATGCACACGGTGGGCGTGGCCGATCCGTATTTCGCCTCCTGCGCCGGAGAGATGGCGCAGACCTGCGAAAAATTCGTCAGTGGGTTCGACGCGCCGGAAATGGCGGCGTTTTAAGGCGGTAAGGGTTGACTTTTGTCAAAGATGTCATTATAATCGTGTGGTGGCGTTCGTGCGCCGCTTATCATGCGCGGCTGCCGCTGGGCGGAGCCGCTGAAGGAGTTTTGTATCATGTCTGTTTACCCCATCGACATCGCCGGTCTGCATCGGGAGCTGCCTATCTGTAAGGTCACGGACGATCTGTACATCGGCGCATTCATCTGCTTTGGCGACGCAGAGCTGACCGTAGCCTGCGCGCGTGACATGCTGGCTATGCTGGATGCGGACAGCTATGACTATCTGTTTACCGCCGAGGCCAAGTCCATTCCCCTGATCCACGAGATGGCGCGGCAGAGCGGCGCCAAGCACTATTTCATCGCCCGCAAGGGCCCCAAGGCCTACATGCCCGCCCCCCTGCACGTGGAGGACAAGTCCATCACCACCGCCGGGGTGCAGAAGCTGTATCTGGGGCGGGACGACGCCGATCTCATCCGCGGCAAGCGCATCGTCCTCATGGACGACGTGATCTCCACCGGCGGCTCGCTGCACGCCATGGAGGAGCTGGTGAAGATGGCCGGCGGCACCGTGGTGGATCGCATCGCAGTTCTGGCCGAGGGCGGCGCAGCGGAGCGCAAGGACATCAAGTATCTGGGCGTTCTGCCGGTGTTCAACGCCGACGGCAGCGTGAAATAACGCAGTTATATTAGCAAAAAGAGTGGTAGCCGCAGGACTGCCGCTCTTTTTTTATAGCTGGAGGGATGGACTTTTGTGATAAGTGATGGTAATATGTAGAATTAACAAAACTAATGCTTTTGTGGTGCGAAAGGAGCGGTATATATGGCTGTGAAGGAGAGCTATGCCGGTAAGATCAACCGGAAGCTGACGAAGAAGCTGCGGGTCATCGCCGTGGCCGCCGGACGGGAGAAGGCCGATCTGGTGCTGAAGAATGCCACCTATGTGAACGTATTCTCCAACGAGCTGTGTCATGGCGACATCGCCGTGGCCGAGGGGCTGATCGTGGGCATGGGCGAATACAGCGGCAATGTGGAGGTGGACATGGGCGGCAAGATCGTGCTGCCCGGCTTTGTGGATGCCCACATCCATCTGGAAAGCTCGCTGGTCAGCCCGGTGGAGTTCGCCAAGGCGGTGCTGCCCCACGGCACCACCACCGTGATCACCGACCCCCACGAGATCGCCAACGTCATGGGCACCGACGGCATCGAGTACATGCTGCAGGCCACGGAGGATCTGCCGGTGGACGTGCGGTTCATGCTGCCCTCCTGCGTGCCGGCCACGCCGCTGGACGAGTCCGGCGCCAATCTGGACTACCGCGCCATCGACAGCTTCTATGACCATCCCCGTGTGCAGGGTCTGGCGGAGATGATGAACTTCGTGGGCACCATCAACGGCGACCCGCAGGTGGTGGAGAAGATCGTGGCCAGCCAGGCGCACCACAAGAAGATCGACGGCCACGCCCCCGATCTGGTGGGCAACGACCTGAACGCCTACATCGCCGCCGGTGTGTACTCTGACCACGAGTGCCACGACATCGACGACGCCATCGCCAAGCTGCAGCGCGGACAGTTCATCATGATCCGCGAGGGCACCGCCGCCCGGAACCTGGAGGCGCTGGCACCCCTGCTGTGCGACAAGTATGTGGAGCGGTGCATGTTCTGCACCGACGACAAGCACCCCAACGACCTGCTGGAGAAGGGGCACATCGACTACATCGTGAAGAAGGCCATCTCGCTGGGCGCAGACCCTATCACGGCCATCAAAGCCGCCTGCCACAACGCGGCGCGGTACTTCCTGCTGAACAACCGCGGCGCTATCGCGCCGGGCTATCTGGCGGATTTCGTCATCATCGACGACTTTGAGCACTTCAACATTGAGAAGGTGTACAAGCGCGGCGTGCTGATGGTGGAGAATGGCGTGGTGGCGGACTTCCCCGCCCCGGAGATCGACCCGTATCTGGTCAACCGCGCCCACGACACGTTCCATGTGGCGCCGCTGAGCGCCGCGGACTTCACCGACGACCGTCCCCACGCGGTGATCGGCATGGTGAACGGCGAGATCACCACCACCGACGGCGGCTACACCGACCGCATTGACGTGGACTACGACATTCTGAAGATCGCCGTGATCGAGCGGCACAAGAACACCCACCACATCGGTCTGGGCTATATCAAGGGCTACGGTCTGAAGAAGGGCGCAGTGGCCACCAGCATCAGCCACGACAGCCACAACATCATCGTGGTGGGCGCCAACGAGGAGGACATGGCCTTCGCCGCCAACCGCATCGTGCAGCAGCACGGCGGCATCACCGTGGTGGAGGACGGGCAGGTGAAGGGCGAGCTGCTGCTGCCCATCGCCGGTATCATGTCCGACGACACGCTGGTGAACGTGAACCGCGATCTGGAGGCCGCCAAGAAGAGCGCCTACGAGCTGGGCGTGTCCACGGGCATCGACCCGTTCATGACGCTGAGCTTCATGGCACTGCCGGTGATCCCCAGCCTGCGCATCACCACGCGGGGCGTGTTCGATGTGACCACGCAGCGGTACGTATAAAAGACGCATACAGTCAGGGACGGCGAAAACGCCGTCCCTGTTGTTATGCTGTTTTGCAGGGGACGGCGTCCTGCAGTGGAGCGCAGCGGAACAAATGCCCTTGGGGTACGACGTCCCGTTTCGCGCGGTTCAACATACCGTCCCGTAGGGCGGGGCCCGTGTGCCCCGCCGAAAAATGCGTACCCGGCGGCGGGACACATGGGTCCCGCCCTACAGGTGCATACCCCCCAAAAAAACAACGCGGCGCCCCTTGCGGGGCGCCGCGCGTTTTCCGTCCATGTGTGGCACAGACGGAGGAGGGTTATATTCGCCGCTTGATGCAAGCGGGAACCGCGGGGAAATACTTAATTGGCAACAACATTGTACCAATCGCCGTTCTGAACGACCTTGTAGCCGTCGGCGATAATGATTTCGCCTTCGCCCACAGTGACATTGGACGGATCAAACTTGTAGAACGAACCGCCCTTAACGGTGATGGTGGCAGCATCGCTGTCATTGCAGTTCAGCGTCCACTCCGGGCTGACGCACTTAAAGGTGCCGCCTTCAATGGTGATCTTCGCACTATCCTCCGCATAAATCAGGGACAGCATGGAACCTGCGGGAGCCTGGTTTGCAAAATCGCCGCCCTTGATGATAATCTCGGATCTACTGGAGGCGCAGACGGCCATCGCGTAGTTGCTGACATAGGTGCCGTAAACCGTTGTAGCATCTACGGTAATCTTTGCAGTACCCGTTCCGTGAATTGCACCGGCTGTGCCGTTTGCCTGAATGTTGCCGGTCACTGTATGTTCGCCGTCAGTATATTCCACGCGATTGAGCACAGTAGCCGCATTTGCATCGTAATTGTTATCAAAGCTGTCGCTTTCCACAGTCGCCTGAGTAGCGCGCACCTCAATGCCGAGGCCGGAGACAGAGGAAGGTCTGAGTCTTGAAGCGTTGGCTTCGTTGCCGACAGATGTTGGCATATAGATTGCCACAGCGAAAGGCTTAGACTCTTCTCTGGCTTTCAGCGTGACCCAATCGTTGGTCAGCATAACATCCTTCGCCAAAGTCTTTTCGGTGGCGGCAATGGCAGACCAAACATCCTCGCGGTTTTCAAATTTGGTCGTGGTCTCGGCAGTGCCGATCTTCAGATAATTATCTACACGATACCAATCGCCGTTAACATTTTTGCCCCTGTTGGAGGTATAGTTTTTGGAGAAGCCGGCCTCATACTTCAGCGCCAGATTGCCTGCGTTGACAACCTTCAGGTACACCACCTGCGTGTAACCCGGCTCCCACAGCGCATTGTCATCAAAGAGCTTGGTCTGCTCGGTGGCTTCCTTCCACTCAACCATATCGGTGCTGTACATGAGCTTGACATCCAGATTACCCGCCTGGATCTTGTTGACACCGGTGGATGCAGTGTCGGTGAACCACGCGAAGGTGGTGCCGATGAGCATTGCCACGCACATAAGGATAGCCAGTGCGCTGGAAATCAATGCCCGCTTGGTAGATTTGCTGCTTGTCATCATGTTTTTCCTCCCTGAGATACTCCGCCAGAGCATGGCACAAAGCGAAATCCGGCGAGCGGCACCCGAACAAATCACTGCGCGTCACAGGCCCCTTTGCAATGGCGTGTTTATTCAATGCTAAGGTACTATTTAATATAGTCGTATTTTTATGGTAACACATGCTGGACCCGCCGTCAAGCGCTTTTAAAGCGTCCGCCTCAGGAAAAAAGGCCAAAGCATTCTGCATTCGGAAAACGCCCGTTTTCGTGCGGTTTCATTGGCGACTTAACAAATTCACCCATCCGTTGGATGGGTGAGCAGGGACGCAGCCTGCGCAGGTAATCCTGGAATGTCAGGCCGCTTTTCTGGGCTATTCGGTTATCTGCCGCCCTTAAAAGGGCTGTCATCTTTCTCAAGCCTCGCCGTCTGTTCCACTGGCTTGTCCTCATCCAACTGCGCGGGATATATTCTGCAACCTTGCCTTTGAGTACTGGCTAGAACTATGTTGCCTGGAGACTATGAACAAGGAAGCGATGGAATACATCCGCGGCATTCCCGTGGTGAAGGTGTTCCGGCAGACGGTTCATTCCTTCAAGAACCTCCACGCAGCCATCAAGAAACACGAAAAGCGCGCCAGATGAAGCGACTGCTTTTGTGGACGCTGAGAACGAGCATCAGATTCAGCTCGCCTTTGAAAAGCTGACGAAGCTAGACGATTTAATGACCGCGCACCGTCTTTCTACCGTACAGGACATCAAGACCTGTAATCCAAAAAGGAGCATCTTGGAAAGCCGGATGCAATTTTCGATTTCCCACGCATCAACAAACTCACGACTGATGGCAATGACCTGCTTTTTCATTTAGTTTTCTCCTTTCAAAATAGTGGAGCT
>ERZ827423.1520-NODE-1520-length-22226-cov-3.058861_pt1 | contig 22226 bp, 20 predicted proteins | sample MGYA00519775_ERZ827423 | MGnify/ENA primary metagenome ERZ827423 (study PRJEB31778, sample SAMEA3449296) | human gut metagenome | biome: human gut; feature: human-associated habitat; material: faeces | place: United Kingdom | collected 2010/2012 ...
CCCGGTCCACCGTGGGGACCGTGACGGAGATCTACGACTACCTGCGTCTGCTGTGGGCCCGGGTGGGCACCCCCCACTGCCCCAAGTGCGGCAAGGAGATTCGCCAGCAGTCCGTGGACCAGATCATCGACCAGATTCTCTCCCTGCCCGAGGGCACCCGCATTCAGGTGCTGGCCCCTGTGGTCCGGGGGAAAAAGGGGGAGCACGTCAAGGTTTTGGACAACGCCCGGAAATCCGGCTATGTACGCTGTCGGGTGGACGGGGCTCTCTATGAACTCACAGAGGACATCTCTCTGGAGAAAAACAAGAAGCACAACATTGAAATCGTGGTGGACCGTCTGGTCATCCGACCGGACATCCTCCGCCGGCTCACCGACTCGGTGGAGACCGCCGCCTCCCTGGGGGGAGGTCTTCTGCTCATCAACCTGGTACAGGAGGACAGGGACCTCACCTTCTCCCAAAACTACGCCTGCGAGGACTGCGGCATCTCCATTGAGGAGCTGACGCCGCGGCTGTTTTCCTTCAACAGCCCGCACGGCGCGTGTCCCAAGTGTACGGGTCTCGGCGTGCAGATGCTCATCGACCCGGAGCTTATCATGCCGAACCCGAACCTCAGCATAATGGACGGGGGACTCACGGCCTCGGGCTGGAACAATGTGCGCGGGGACTCGATATCGAGAATGTACTTTGACGCGCTTGCAAAGCGCTATCACTTCAAGCTCACAGACCCGATAAAGGAGCTGCCGAAGGAGGCGATAGACGCGATCCTCTACGGCACGAAGGGCGAGGCGCTCCAGCTGAGATACGAAAAGAATGAGGGCTTCGGCGTTATAAAGCGCGAGTTCGAGGGCATCGTCAATAACCTTGAGCGCCGCTACCGGGAGACACAGAGTCCCGCGATGCGCGCGGATATCGAGGAGTGCATGTCCGAGGTGAATTGCCCGGAGTGCAATGGGCGCAGGCTCAAAAAGACCGCGCTCGCCGTCACGGTCGGCGGGATGAACATCGCCGAGTTTACGGAGCTTTCGATATTCAAGACGCTGGAATTCATAGACGGGCTTGAGCTCAACGAAAAAGACGCGATGATCGCAGAGCGCATCATCAAGGAGATAAAGGCGAGGCTTGGCTTTCTCGTCAGCGTCGGGCTGGGCTATCTTTCGCTGTCCCGCTCGGCGGCGACGCTCTCGGGCGGCGAGAGCCAGAGGATAAGGCTTGCGACGCAGATCGGTTCGAGCCTGATGGGCGTGCTGTATATCCTTGATGAGCCGAGTATCGGCCTGCATCAGCGCGATAATGAGAAGCTTTTAGCGACGCTCAAGCAGCTGCGCGACCTCGGCAACACGCTTATCGTCGTCGAGCACGACGAGGACACGATGCGCGCGGCGGACTGGATAGTCGACGTCGGCCCCGGAGCGGGCGTCAACGGCGGCAGGATAGTCGCGGCGGGCACGGCGGAGGATATCTGCGCCTGCCCTGAGTCGATAACCGGACAGTATCTGAGCGGAAAAAAGTTCATCCCCGTACCGGATAAGCGCAGAGCGGGAAACGGCAGGAGCCTTATCATCCGCGGCGCGTGTGAGAATAACCTCAAGAATATAGACGTTGAGATACCGCTGGGCGAGCTCGTTGTTGTGACGGGCGTGTCCGGCAGCGGTAAGTCCTCGCTTATAAACGAGATACTGTATAAATCCCTTGCCGCGGAGAAGAACCGTGTCAAGGTGCGCCCCGGCATGTGCGCCGGGATCGAGGGCATGGAGAATGTCGACAAGGTCATCGCGCTCGACCAGAGCCCGATAGGCCGTACACCGCGCTCGAACCCCGCGACCTATACCGGCGTGTTCAACGATATACGCGACCTGTTTGCTTCGACGCAGGACGCGAAGCTGCGCGGCTACGGTCAGGGGCGCTTCTCCTTCAACGTCAAGGGCGGTCGCTGCGAGGCCTGCTCAGGCGACGGGCTCATAAAGGTGGAGATGCATTTCCTGCCTGATGTGTACGTCCCGTGCGACGTCTGCGGCGGCAAGCGCTATAACCGCGAGACGCTTGAGGTAAAGTACAAGGGCAAGAACATTGCGGATGTGCTGGACATGACCGTCGAGGAAGCCTGCACCTTCTTTGAAAACCAGCCGAAAATACTCAACAAGATAAGGACGCTCTACGACGTCGGCCTCGGCTATGTGAAGCTCGGCCAGTCGAGCACCACTCTTTCGGGCGGCGAGGCGCAGCGCGTGAAGCTTGCGGCCGAGCTTTCAAAGCGCAGCACCGGCTCGACCGTATACGTGCTGGACGAGCCGACGACCGGCCTGCACATCGCCGATGTACACCGGCTCATAAACATTCTGGATAAGTTCGTCGAGGCGGGGAACACGGTCGTTGTCATTGAGCATAACCTTGACGTCATCAAGGTCGCCGACAGGATAATAGACCTCGGCCCCGAGGGCGGCGATATGGGCGGAGAGCTGGTGTTCTCGGGAACACCGGAGGAGTGCGCCGAGTGCGAGCGCAGCTACACCGGGCAGTTCCTCAAGCCCCTGCTTGAAAAAGCGAAACAACTTCAGAAGTAAATCACAAATAATCAGGACTGCGAGGAATGGCGATGGATCAGGAAACCGATCTGCTTGAACTGTCCGGAACCGTAGAGGCGGTTATTTACAAAAATGAAGAAAACGGCTACACGGTGCTGCGCATGAGGGACGGCAGCGGCGAGAACGTGACCGTCGTCGGCTGCTTCCCATATGCTGCGGCGGGCGAGTCGATGATCGTCAGCGGCCAGTGGATGACGCACAGCGTACACGGGCGGCAGTTCAAGGCGGAGTTTCCCCAGCGCATTCTGCCGACGAGTGCGAGCGCTATATATGACTTCCTCGCGGGCGGCTCAGTGAAGGGCATAGGCCCCGCGACGGCCGCGCTGATAGTCGACCGCTTCGGCGACAGGGCGCTTGATGTGATGCTCACCTCGCCCGGAGACCTCGCGGCGATAAGAGGAATAAGCGCGGCCAAGGCAAAGCAGATATCCGCAAGCTTCAGACAGCAGGCGGGTGTCAGGATGCTGATGGAGTTCGTGTGCTCCTTCGGGCTGCGTCCGGTGCTTGCGATGCGGATGCACAGGTTCTACGGCGAAGAGGCCATGGAGACGCTCAAGGAGAACCCCTATGTGCTGTGCAGCGCGCTCATCGGCGGCACCTTTGCCGAGGCCGACACGATGGCGCTGGAGCTCGGCATGGAGGGCGGCAGCAGCAAGCGCATCGATGCGGCGCTGCTCTTCGAGCTGGCGCACAACACAGGAAACGGCCACTGCTTCATCCCGCGCGAGAAGCTTGCGCGGCGACGGCGGAGCTTATAGGCGTGGAGCCTGAGGATGTGGATGAGTGCATCGGCGGGCTTATCGAATCGGGCGATATGAAGTACGAGGAGATAGCCGGGTGCCGCGCATGCTACCTGCCGGAGCTGTATGAGGCGGAAACGAACGCCGCGGAGAACTTCGCGCGTATGTGCCGCCGCACGTTCAGAGACAAGGCGAATATCGCAAAGCTCCTCACAAAGCTCGAAGCGCAGCAGGGGATAAGCTACGCGCCGATGCAGCGGCAGACGCTGGAACTGGCGCTTAAAAACCAGCTGCTGGTCATAACCGGCGGCCCCGGCACCGGCAAGACGACGTCTATCCGCGCGATACTTGCGATGTTTGACGAGATCGGGATAAAGACGCTCCTGTGCGCACCGACGGGGCGCGCGGCAAAGCGAATGACGGAGCTCACCGGGCGCGACGCCGCGACGGTGCACCGCATGCTGGGCGCAAAATTCGATGAGGACAATGACCGCGTCGTGTTCACAAAGGACGAGAGCGACAGGCTCGACTGTGACGCGGTGATACTTGACGAGTGCTCGATGGTGGATATCTGCCTGATGGACGCGCTGCTGCGCGCGCTGCCGCCGGATGCAAGGCTCATCATGGTGGGCGACGCCGATCAGCTGCCGTCGGTCGGACCGGGCAATGTGTTCTCGGCGCTCATCCGCAGCCAGGTTGTGGCGACGGTGCGCCTGACGGAGATATTCCGCCAGACCGGGGACAGCAGGATAATCCGCAACGCGCACATGATAAACCGCGGCGAGCACCCAGACCTTGCCGAGAACTCCGGAGACTTTTTCCGGCTCAAGCGCCTGCAGGCGGGCAGCGCTGTTGAGACGATCACGGAGCTTTGCGCCGTGCGTCTGCCGGGGAAGATGAACATCCCGCCGCAGGACATTCAGGTGCTCTCTCCCACGCGCAAGGGCGAGATGGGCACGGTGAACCTCAACAAGAAGCTCCAGGAGGTGCTGAACCCACGCTCTCCCGAGAAGAAGGAAAAGCTGTTCGGCGACGCTGTTTTCCGCGAGGGAGACAGGGTCATGCAGATACGCAATAACTATGACATCCTCTGGAAGAGCGAGAACGGTACGGAGACCGGCACCGGGATGTTCAACGGGGACGTCGGCACAATAAAGTCCATAGACATGGACGAGGAGACGCTGACCGTCTGCTTCGACGGAAAGACCGCAAGCTACGGCTTTGACGCGCTCATTGAGCTTGAGCATGCGTGGGCGGTGACGGTACATAAGGCGCAGGGCAGCGAATACAGAGCCGTTATACTGGCGCTCGGCCAGGGCTCGAAGATGCTCATGACGCGCGACGTGCTCTATACGGCGGTGACGCGGGCAAAGAAGCTGCTGATAATCGTCGGCGACGACCAGACCGCGTACCAGATGATAGACAACTACCGGCAGTCGCGCCGCTATACGGCGCTGCGCGTGAGGCTGCGCCGGCTGTGCGGAGTCGAGTGATGCGCGTTATAGACCGGCTCCTCGACCTGCTGTACCCGCCGCGCTGCCCGTTCTGCCGAAAGCTTGTGAACCGGGACGAGGGCGAGGTATGCGCCGCGTGCAGAAAGATGCTGCCCTATGTTCCGGAGGCGGAATACATGCGCGGCGTGAAAAATACGGAGCTCTGCGTCGCTCCGCTTTACTACGAGGGCAGCGTGAGACAGTCGCTGCTGCGCTATAAATTCAGCGGGATCACGGCGTACGGACACATTTATGCGGATTTTATTGCAAAATCTATTGACGAAACGCAAATTTCCTGCGATATTATCACATGGGTACCTTTGAGCCGCAAAAGGCTTCGCAAGCGCGGCTACGATCAGGCGGAGATAATCGCCGCAGCGCTGGGCCGAAAGCTCGGCATACCATGCGTAAGGCTGCTTGCAAAGACCAGGGATAACCCGCCGCAGTCCCGCACCGGAAACGCGCGGGCGAGAAAGAAGAACGCAGCAGGCGTGTATGCCTGCTGTGACCGTGAGGCGGCGGAGAATAAAACGGTGCTGCTGGTGGACGATATAGTCACCACCGGCTCGACTCTGGCAGAATGCGCCGGAGTGCTGCGCAAGGCTGGCTGCAAGGCCGTGTACGCCGCGGCAGCCGCGATGCACCGGGAATAATAAACGGATAGGAGAAAGCAAATGAACCTGTTTGAGAGAGACATTGCCGTTGATATGGGTACATCCTCCACGCTGCTGTTCGAGCAGGGCAAGGGCGTCGTGGCAAGAGAGCCGACCGTTGTCGCGGTGGACAAGTTCAGCGGGAAGATACTTAAAATAGGGCAGGATGCGCAGAAGATGCTTGGCCGCACCCCGGCGAACATCGTCGCCATCCACCCCATCAACGCCGGTGTCATTTCCGACTATGAGATAACCGCGCAGATGCTGCGCGAGCTTGTCAGCCGTATCACCTCTTTCAGTCTTTTCAAGCCCTGTGTGCTCGCCTGTGTGCCGAGCTCCATCACGGGCGTTGAGGAGCGCGCGGTCATCGATGCGGCGATCGAGGCCGGTGCGAGAAAGGTTTATCTGCTTGAGACCGCCGTCGCGACGGCTATGGGCGCGGGCGTCGATATCTCCAAGGCGGACGGCCATATGATAATCGACATCGGCGGCGGTACGACTGAGGTCGCGATAGTATCCGCCGGCGGCGTCGTGGAGTGCGAATCTATAAAGGTTGCGGGCTCGAGCTTTGATGAGGCGATAGTCCGCTTCATAAAGCAGAAGTATGAGCTGCTCATCGGCCTGAGCACTGCCGAGGAGCTCAAGCGCAGCATCGGCTGCGTTATCCGCCGCCCGGACGTCGGCTTTGAGGAGATAAAGGGACGCGATCTTTCAAACGGTCTGCCCAAGACCGTGCAGGTCAGCTCAACCGAGCTTATCGAGGCGTTCGTCGACCCGATGAACCGCATACTCGAAGCGATACACACCGTGCTTGAGAGAACGCCGCCCCAGCTCGTCGGCGACTTGGATAAGAACGGAATAATCATGTCCGGCGGCGGCAGCCTTATCTACGGTATAGACAGGCTCATTGAGCGCAGCACAGGCATCAGGACCGTCGTTGTGGACGATGCGGTCTCCTGCGCGGCATACGGCGCGGGCAAGATGCTCATGCACCTTGACGACCTGCAGGACGGCATGATGAATTTCTACAGAAAGAGACAGCTCAAAGGCTGAACTTTCAAACGAAAGGACGGAGGCAAATGAACCTCAAGGCACTTTTCAGGAAGAAGGACGAGACGCCGAAATGCTCGGCAGTCATAGTCGCGGCGGGCAACTCCCAGCGCATGGGTACGGACAAAGTATTTATGAAGCTCGGCCCTATGCCGGTTCTGGTGAGGACGGTACTCGCGTTTCAGGATAATCCTCTGATCGAGGAGATAATCATCGTCACGCGTAAGGACAAGCTTGAGGAGGTTGCCGATCTCTGCCATAACTGCGGGCTGAGCAAGGTCAGCAAGGTGGTCATAGGCGGCAGCACACGCATGGAGTCTGCGCTGGCCGGAGTGTCCGAGGTCAAAAAGGGAGCAAAGCTCATCGCGATACACGACGGCGCGCGCCCGCTCGTCACGCAGGATGTCATAAACCGCGTCATTTATGACGCGAGCGTGCATATGTCCTCCATCCCGGTCATCCCGAGCACCGACACGCTGAAAGCCGTGGACGACGACGGCAACGTCACCGGTACGGTAGACCGCAGCAGGACTGTCCGCGTGCAGACGCCGCAGGTCTTTGACGCCGACCTCATAAAGGGCGCGCTGACAAAGGCCGCAAAGGACGCGATGCAGATAACCGACGATTGCTCCGCCATGGACATCATGGGCATAAAGACCCACACTGTCATGGGGGACGTGGACAACATCAAGATCACAACGCCGAACGACATGGTCGCTGCCGAAGCGATCATAAAGAACAGAGGAGACTGGAATGCGAATAGGGCATGGGTATGATGTGCATAAGCTCGTCGAAGGGCGGAAGCTGATCCTCGGCGGGGTCGAGATACCGTATGAAAAGGGGCTGCTCGGCCATTCGGACGCGGATGTGCTTACCCATGCACTGATGGACGCGCTGCTCGGCGCCGCTGCACTTGGCGATATCGGCAAGCTTTTCCCGGACAATGACGACCGTTTTCTCGGCGCGGACAGCATAGAGCTGCTGCGCGAGGTGACGCGCGTTATCCGCGAGCACGGCTATACGGTCGGAAACATCGACTGCACCGTTATCGCGCAGCGACCGAAGCTTGCGCCGTATATACAGCAGATGCGTGAGATACTCGCGCAGGCGATGGGCACGGAGCTTGACCGCGTGAGCGTCAAGGCAACGACCGAGGAGAAGCTTGGCTTCACCGGAGAGGGGCTCGGCATCGCGGCACACGCCGTGGCGCTGATAGAGTAAAGAGTGAATTGAACAAACGCCGTATGAGCGCATAAGATGTAATGATTCTGTGCGCTGATCCTATAGGCTTGAAAAGCACCGCACAGCAAAGGGCTGCGCGGTGCTTTTCAATATGGTTTTAATTAAGTGCCGCTTGCGGCGGAATGGAGAATAAAGTATGCAGTACCTGATAATGTGCCGCTCACTGACCTACGCGCAGCGGTCGGCGGCGCTGCTCGAACGTAAGGGGATAAGCTGCGTTGTGGTCAAAGCCCCTCAGGGACTGAGCGGCAGCGGCTGCGGATACGCCGTCAGCCTTTACCGGCATCTGGGCGAGGCGGCAGCCCTTCTTAAAAAGAACAATATGTTAAACGGAAAGCTCTTCAAACGCGAGGAGAACGGAGAATATATGGAGGTGCGGCTAAGTGATCTATCTTGACAACGCGGCGACGACCATGATAAAGCCCGAGGCCGTGGCGCGCGCGATGACGGATGCGATGCGCCGCGCCGCAAGCCCCGGCCGCGGAGGGCATGTACCGGCGATGACGGCAGCGGAGATAGTTTTCCGCTGCCGTGAAAACGCATCGGAGCTCTTTAACGTCCCGGAGCCTGAGCGTATAGTGTTCACGATGAACGCGACGCATGCGCTCAACATTGCGATAAGGTCGCTTGCGCATAAAGGGACGCGGGTGCTCGTGTCGGGCTATGAGCACAATTCCGTGACGCGCCCGCTCGCGCAGCTCGGCGCGGACATTGCTGTTGCGTCCTCGGCTCCTTTTGACAGGAATGGGATACTCAATGCCTTCCGGGATAAAATCCCGGCGGCGGAGCTTGTGGTATGTACACATGTGTCAAACGTGTTCGGGTTTATCCTGCCGGTATATGAGATAGCGGATATGTGCAGGCGCGCGGGAGTGCCGTTCATCCTCGACGCCTCACAGTCGGCTGGTGTGCTGGAGGTAGACTATCAGGCGCTCGGCGCGGCGTTTATTGCCATGCCTGGGCATAAGGCGCTTTTCGGACCGCAGGGCACGGGGATACTCATCTGCGGCGTCGAGGGCGAACCGCTGCTCAGCGGTGGCTCCGGGTCGGACAGCATACCGCAGCTTATGCCCGAGTACCTGCCCGACAGGATGGAGGCCGGGACGCACAATGTCCCCGGTATCGCGGGACTCTCAGAGGGAATAAGCTATGTGCGCTCACGCGGTTTAAAATCGATCGCGGCGCATGAGGGACGCATGCTGGATACTATGCTTGACGGACTCAACGGCTGCGCTGGACTTGAAATTTTCCGCGGTGCGCCGGGGACGCAGAGCGGTGTACTGTCGTTCAGGCCGCTTCGCGGCGACTGCGAGACTCTTGCGCAGCAGCTCTCCGAGCGCGGGATATGCGTGCGCAGCGGGCTGCACTGCGCGCCGTATGCACACAGGAGCGCCGGAACGCTGGAAACCGGGACGATAAGAGCGAGCTTCTCACCGTTCACGGATGAGATGTGTGTGAAAAAATGCTGCTCTGTCTTAAGAGAATTGTTACAGTGAAATGCTTATTGTTGTTGCCTTTTTTTAGAATTTGCTTTATAATACAGTGATACATTATATAAGCCGTGTTCAGCACATCTGTATGGGGAAGCATATATGGAAGTATTCAGCAATGGATTGAGCAGGTCTGTGAACTATCTTTCAACGATGGGCATATCAGACTTCCTTGATATAATAATCGTTGCTTATCTGATCTACAAAGCAATAGGCTTCGTCAGGAGAACGAACTCAAACAATCTCGCAAAAGGGCTTGTGGTCTTTCTGCTTGCGCTGTGGGGTTCGGATATCTTCAGCCTGACGATGATAAATTTTCTGCTGCGCAAGACGGCAGAGCTCGGCCTGATCGCCCTGCTCATCCTGTTCCAGCCGGAACTGAGAAGGCTGCTCGAGCGTATGGGCAGCGGCTTTGCCTCAGGGCGCAGCTCCAGCGGCACGGTCATGGACTCTGCGATATCGCAGACAGTCCAGGCCTGCTGCGACATGTCGGCCTCCAAGACCGGCGCGCTCATCATCTTTGAGCGCGGCGTCGCGTTAAACTCCATCATCAGCACCGGCACCGTCATAAACGCCGACACGACGGCGGAGCTTCTGAAGAACATGTTCTTCAACAAGGCTCCGCTGCATGACGGCGCTGTGATAATCCGCGACGGGCGCATCGCGGCGGCGGGCTGCGTGCTCCCGCTCACGCAGAGGACGAACCTCAGCAAGGATCTCGGCATGCGCCACCGCGCGGGCATAGGCCTGAGCGAGGAGTCCGACGCGGTGATAATCGTCGTCTCCGAGGAGACGGGTGCGATCTCCGCCGCGATGGACGGGATGCTGAAGCGTCACTTGAGCGGCGAAGCGCTTGACAAGCTACTCAGGAGCGAGCTTATCCGCGAGGAGGACAGCACGGAAAAGCACAGCTTTATGGACAATATCAGAAATTTCTTTAAGGTAAATGCCAATGTCGACGAGAAGCAGGATGAAGAAAATTTATAACAGCAAGGCGTTCTGGATGATCGTGTCGTTGCTGGCGTCCCTTGCAATATGGGTGTATGTAACCAGTGTCGAGACGGACGAATCCAAGACCACGTTTAGAGGCGTCAAGGTCGAGCTTGTGGGCGAGGATATCCTTAGGGATTCAAAGAACCTTGTCGTGACCGATATGGACACGAGCACCGTGACGGTCGAGGTCGTAGGACCGCGGCGCATTATTGGCTCGCTCAGCTCGGATCAGCTCGTCGCGCAGGTCGACGTCAGCAAGCTCTCACGCGCGGCGTACACCTCGCAGCAGTACACGATAGTTTACCCCGACGGCACGGATACGAGCAAGCTTTCCGAGAGCCGCCGGACGCCAGAGACGATAAACTTCATGGTCTCGGCGCAGACCTCGAAGTCCATTCAGGTGCGCGGCAGCTTTGACGGCTCTCTTGCCGAAGGCTACACGGCTGAGATGCCGGTGTTCGAGCCGTCGACGATCACGATAACAGGCTCCGAGGCGTATCTGAAAGACGTCGAATACGCATGGGTGACTTTCGGCAAGGAGAATGTCGACAGCACCTATTCTGTGGAGACAGGCTTCACGCTGATGGATGCGAACAATGAGCCGTGCTCCACGACCGGCATCAGCTTTTCGACGGACGTCGTCACTGCGACGCTGCCGCTGCTGACGCTCAAGGAGGTAAACCTCGATGTGAACATCATCGAGGGTGCGGGCGCGACAAAGGCGAACACGAAGATCACGATCGACCCCGTGTCCGTGACACTCGCGGGAGACTCGGCGCTGCTCGCGGGCATGAACAAGATCATCCTTGCGACGATAGACCTGACGGACTTCAGCTCTACCTTTACCGAGACCTACACGATACCGATAGATAACGAGCTTAAGAACACCACCGGCGTCACGAAGGCGACGGTCACGGTCGAGATAGTCGGCCTTGAGACGAAGACCTTCAGAGTCACAAACTTCTCCTGCATCAATGCCACCGAGGGCTACGAGGCGGATATAATCACCGAGAGCAAGGAGATAACACTCCGCGGCACGCCCGAGGCGCTGGCGCAGATAAAAGCTGAGAACATCCGCGCGGTCGCAGACCTTACGGATTACAAGGAGTCCACAGGCACCTATATGCCGCAGGTCAGGGTATATGTTGACGGATTTACGGACGTCGGCGCGATAGGCGAAAACACGATATCGATAGAGATCAGGAAGGTAAGCTGATGACACAGGAAGCAATAGTGACAAGGCGGCTGCCCGACGGCATGGCTGAGGTCGTGGTCACGCGCGGCACCGCCTGCGGCAGCAACTGCGGCAACTGCGAAAGCTGCATATTTCAGAGCGAGCTCAAGACCCCCGCGAATAACCTCATTGACGCGCAGCCGGGGCAGAGAGTCATAATCCAGAGCAAGTCGTCGAAGATATTCGGCGCGGCGCTTCTGGTGTATATCCTGCCGATAGTAATGATACTGCTGGGGTATTTCATCGCGTACTCTGCCGGGGCGGGCGAGGGCATCTGCATTCTGGCGAGCTTTATCGGGCTGCTGCTCGGCGCGGTGATAATAGTCATAAGCCAGCGCATAAAGAAAACTCAGAATATCACCTTTGATATTATCCAATTCAATAACGAGGAATAACTTGGAGGGAACATGATAAAAAGTATGACGGGTTACGGCAGCGCGAAGGGCACTGTCGAGGGCTTGGGGATCACGGTCGAGCTCAAGAGCGTGAACAACAGGTATCTGGACGCCTCGGTGCGTATGCCGAGAAGCTTCCTCTTTGCCGAGGACGCTGTCAAGTCCGTTGTGCAGAAGCACATAAGCCGCGGCAAGGTCGATGTTTTTGTGAGCGTTGATTCATCCGCTGCGGGCGATATGAGCGTCAAGGTCAACGAGCCGCTGCTGCGCGGCTATGTCGAGGCGATAAGGCATATTGCCGAGGAGTATTCGCTTCCCGACGACGTGACGGCGCTGAGCGTCAGCAGATTCCCGGATGTGCTCACGGTCGAGAAGAACGACATCGACGCCGAGGCGATATCCCAGGGCATAGTCGAGATAGCGGAGCTTGCGCTTCAGGATTTTGACGCGATGCGTCTGCGCGAGGGTGAGAAGCTGAGAGACGATGTGACGGAGAAGCTCGCCTCGATAGATGCGCTCGTCACGAAGATAGAGAAGGAGAGCCCAAAGACCGTCGCAGAGTACCGCGCGCGCCTCGAAGCGAGGATGGCCGAGGTGCTCGGCACAGCCGGTATCGAAGAGAGCCGCATCCTTGCCGAAGCCGCGGTTTTCGCAGACCACGTCGCGGTCGATGAGGAGACGGTGCGCCTGCGCAGCCACATGAGCCAGCTCAAGACCATGATAAACGGCAGCTCTCCTACGGGAAGAAAGATAGACTTCCTTATTCAGGAGTTTAACCGCGAGGCCAACACCATCGGCTCAAAGTGCCAGAGCTCCGATATTGCCCATGTCGTTGTCGACCTCAAGTCCGAGATAGAAAAGATAAGAGAACAGATACAGAACATAGAGTAAGGCGGACGGTATGAAGCTTGTAAGCATCGGGTTCGGTAATCTTGTCTCAGCCGGGCGCATCATTTCCATAGTCAGCCCAGAGTCGGCGCCCATAAAGAGGATGATCCAGGAGGTGCGCGAGCGCGGCCTGCTGATCGATGCGTCGTTCGGACGCAGCACCAAGTCCGTGATCGTCATGGACAGCGGGAACGTAATTTTATCGGCGCTGCCGCCGGAGACCGTCGCGGCGCGCTGTGAAGATAAGAATGGGGAGGATGGAAAAGATGAAGGATAAGGGCAAGCTGTTTGTTATTTCCGGGCCGTCCGGAGCAGGTAAGAGCACGGTCGTTTTCAAGGCCATTGAGGACAGGGACGATATGTGCTTCTCCGTTTCTGTGACGACCCGCAAGCCGAGACCCGGAGAGGTCGACGGCAAGGAATACTTCTTCGTTGACCTCAAGCGCTTTGACGAGATGGTCGCAAACGACGAGCTGCTTGAGCACGCGATGTACGTCGCTAATTCCTATGGCACTCCGCGCGCCTACGTGCAGGAGAAGCTGGACGAGGGCAAGAACGTGATACTCGATATCGAGGTACAGGGCGCGCGGCAGATCAACGAGAAAATGCCGGAGGCGGTCAAGATATTCATTATCCCGCCGTCCATGGCAGAGCTTGAGCGCCGCCTGAGAGGCCGCGGTACAGATACAGACAGAGCCATTGAGGCGAGGCTTATCCGCGCCCGTCAGGAATATGGGGAAGCGGATTTCTATGACTACATCATTATTAACGACGATGCCGAAAAGGCCGCCAAGGAGCTTGCCGCGATAATCACTGCGGAGAGCTGCCGCTATGCCGGCCGCGAGCATTACCTCAAGGAAGAATAATCAGCAATCTACCAATTTTGAATATGGCGCGCCGCGGCCTTTACGCGGCAGATAGGAGTAATTATTATGATGCTTTATCCCCCTGTGGCAGAGCTGGTCGACAAGATCGGCAGCCGTTATCAGCTTGTTAACCTCGTTGCAAAGCGTGCAAGAGAGCTTTCCGCCGAGGCAGAGGAAGAGGAAATGCCCCTCGAGCGCAAGGCGGTTTCCAGCGCGATAGACGAGGTATATACCGGCAAGCTCAGCATTGAGCCCAAAGAAGAATAAAGAACCGGCCTGAACAGGGGAAGCGTACCGGTATGGCTCAGACAGTTGCAAAAATCGCGGTCGCAGCCGCGACATATTGGGTGGACAAGCCGTATGACTATCTGATCCCGCCGGAGCTTGCCGAAAAGGCAGTGCCGGGCGTCAGGGTGTACGTTCCGTTTTCGCACGGCAACCGAAGGAGCGAGGGGATAATCCTCGCCGTCTCGGACGGGAGCGAGTATGAAAAGCTCAAGGCGATCACGGCGGTTCTTGATGAGGAGCCGCTGCTTAGCCCGGAGCAGATAAAGCTCACTCTGTTCATGAGAGAGCGCTTTTTCTGCACGGTCTATGACGCGGTAAAGGCCATGCTCCCGGCGGGGCTATGGTTCGACGATGAGGGCCGCACGAAGGTGCAGGATAAGACCGTCGAAATGACGCGGCTGTGCGTCTCCCCTGAGGAGGCTTCGCGCTATGCCGCGGCCAAGCGCAGGCGCGCGCCGCAGCAGGCGGAACTGCTTGAGCAGCTGTGCTCGTTCGAGTGCTTGCCGAGCCGCGATCTGCTCAGGCACACCGGCGCGTCAAGGCAGTCGCTGACCGCGCTGTGCAAAGCAGGCTTTGTGGAGCTGTATAAAAAGGAGACCTTCAGGCGTCCGGAGATACACCTCGGCGATATCGAGCCGCTGCCCGTTCTCAATGATGAGCAGCAGCAGGCGTTTACCGGCATAAACGCTCTTGCCATGTCCGGTAAGAGCGGAGCCGCATTGCTCTTCGGCGTGACCGGGAGCGGAAAAACGAGCGTTTACATCCATCTTATAACCGAGCAGCTTGCGCGCGGGCACTCGGTGATACTGCTGGTGCCGGAGATCGCTCTGACGCCGCAGATGATCCAGACCTTTTCCTCGCACTTCGGCGATACCGTCGCTGTGCTGCACAGCAGTCTTTCGGTCGGGGAGCGCTATGATGAGTTCAAGCGCGTCCGCTCCGGTAAGGCAAGGCTCGTGATCGGCACGCGCAGCGCGGTGTTTGCCCCGGCGGATAAGCTTGGGCTTATCATCATCGACGAGGAGCAGGAGGAGACCTATAAATCGGAGAACAGCCCACGCTACAACGCGCGGGATGTTGCCATATATCGCTGCGCGCAGGCGGGCTGCCTGCTGCTGCTCGGCTCGGCGACGCCGGACATCGTGAGCATGTATAAGGCGCGGCAGGGCAATTATTCGCTCTTCACGCTGCGCGGCAGATATAATGACATGCAGCTGCCGCAGGTGGAGATCGTCGACATGAAGCGCGAGCTTCGGCGCGGCAACGGCACGGACATAAGCGAAAAGCTGCGTGAGGAGCTGGAAGATAACATCAGCCGCGGCGAGCAGAGCATACTGTTCATAAACCGCCGCGGGGCGAACAAGCTTATAAGCTGCGGCGAATGCGGGTATACCTATAAGTGCCCGCGGTGCAGCGTTTCGCTGACCTATCACAGCGCGAATCGGCGGCTCATGTGCCACTACTGCGGATATTCGCAATGGCTGGACGACAGCTGCCCGGAGTGCGGGGGAGAACTCAAGCACGTCGGTGCGGGTACGCAGATGATAGAGACGGAGCTGAAGGAGCTTTTCCCGGACACGGAGGTCATACGGCTCGATACAGATACCGTGACTGCCGCGGGCTCGCATGAGGCACTGTTCGAGCGGTTCAGAAATGAAAAGATCCCTATCATGGTCGGCACGCAGATGGTGACCAAGGGGCTGAACTTTGAGAACGTCACGCTTGTGGGCGTGATAAGCGCCGATCAGAGCCTTTACGCCGGGAGCTTCCGCGCGGGTGAACGCACTTTCTCGCTGCTGACGCAGGTCGTCGGACGCAGCGGGAGAGGCAGCAAGCCCGGCCGGGCGATCATCCAGACCTTTACACCGGAGAACGAAACGATACTTCAGGCATCGAGGCAGGATTATGAGGACTTCTATGAGTCGGAGATCCAGCTGCGGCGGCTCCAGAACACGCCCCCGTTTTCTGAGATGCTGACGGTGACGGCCTCGGGGCTGAACGAGGCGCACGTTTTTCAGGCCTGCCGCTATGTGCGGGACAGGCTTGACAATATCATCGGGCGCGACGGCAGCGCCGTGGTGCTCGGCCCGGCTCCGCTGGCGGTAGTCAAGGTGAACAACAGGTACCGTTACAGAGTCATAATTTACGGAAAGAAGCTCTCAGGGCTGCGCGGCATCGTTTCCGGTCTTGTGATCGAGTGCTGCACGGACAAGAGATTTTCGGATGTTTCGGTTTACGCGGATAACGACCCCGCGGAATGAACCGGAATCTATATATTCGACTGGAGGACAGAATGGCACTCAGACATATACTTACACAGGGCGATCCGACGCTGAACAAAAAGTGCCGCCCGGTGACGGATTTCAATGCGCGGCTGCACCAGCTGCTCGACGATATGGCGGACACGCTTGCCGAGGCAAACGGCGTCGGCCTTGCAGCGCCGCAGGTCGGCATACTGCGCCGTGCGGTGCTCGTGCTCGAAACCAACGTTCCCGAGGGCGAGGACGAATACGTTATCGAGCTCATTAACCCCGAGATAATCGAGACCTCCGGCGAGCAGGACGGTCCTGAGGGCTGCCTGAGCGTACCGGGCGAGTATGGTCTCGTGAAACGCCCGATGAACGTCAGGGTCAGGGCGCAGGATCGCTTCGGCGAATGGTTCGAGGTCGAGGGCACGGGACTTACCGCGCGCTGCTTCTGCCATGAGATAGACCATCTGGAGGGCATTCTGTTCACCGAAAAGTGCGAACGCATGCTGACAGAGGAAGAAATGAGCAACGGAGAATACTGAGGATATGCGCATTGTTTTTATGGGGACGCCGGATTTCGCGTCGGCCTCACTGAAAAAACTGATAGATGAAAAGTTCGACGTCGTCGGCGTGTTCACCCAACCAGACAAGCCGAAGGGCCGCGGTATGGAGCTGTGCGCGTCGCCGGTAAAGGAGCTTGCGCTGGAAAACGGTCTGCCGGTGTTCCAGCCGGTGAAGATGCGCGACGGTACGGCGCTTGCGCAGATAAAGGCGCTGGAGCCGGATATCCTCGTCGTCGTCGCCTACGGGCGCATCCTGCCGGACGATATTCTTGCCGTGCCGAAATACGGCGCGATAAACGTCCACGGTTCGCTCCTGCCGAAGTACAGGGGAGCGGCCCCTATACAGTGGGCGGTGCTCAACGGGGATAAGATAACCGGCGTGACGACGATGTATCTCGCAAGCGAGATGGACACCGGGGACATTATCTATACCGCAGAGACGGAGATAGGCGAATACGAGACCTCCGGGGAGCTGTTCGACAGACTCAAGGACATGGGCGCGGAGCTGCTTGTCAAGACCCTGCGAGATATCGATGCCGGTACTGCGCCGCGCGCACCGCAGGATCACAGCAAGGCGAGCTACGTCACGATGCTGGATAAGAGCATCTGCCCGATAGAATGGAACAAAACGCCGCGTGAGGTGCTCAAGCATATATACGGGCTCCAGCCTTGGCCGGTGGCCACAATGGAACTTGAGGGCAAGACCGTGCGCGTTTTTGCCGCAAAGTATACTGACGGGAAAACCGAAAAGGTGCCCGGAGCTGTGGTCAGCACGGACAAGGGCGGGCTTGAGATCGCCTGCGCCGATGGGGAGACGCTGCTTATAACCGAGCTTCAGGCTCCCGGAAAGAAGCGCATGGGCGCTGAGGATTATCTCAGAGGACATCAGATCAAGGTAGAGTAAGGAATATGCAGACAGGGGCAAGGGAAGCCGCGCTGGAGACGCTTATGCGCTGCCGCCGTGACGGCGCGTGGTCGGGCGCGTCTATTGACGCCGGAATAAAAAAATATGAACTCAGCCGCCGGGATGCGGCGCTGGCGTCACGGCTGTGTCTGGGCGTTATCCAGAACAGCAGCCTCTGCGACTATTATATCGGCTGCTACTGCGGCGCGAAGCTTGAGCCGAAGGTGCGCGATATACTGCGTATGGGAGTATATCAGCTGCTGTTTCTGGACAGAATACCGGCCAGAGCCGCAGTCAGCGAGGCGGTCGCCCTGTGCAAAAGTCAGGGCTGCGCGAGAGCAGCGGGGCTTGTGAACGCTGTGCTGCGCAGGATCGCGGACAATATAAACTCGCTGCCGCCGATACCCGGCGAGGGCACGGCGGGCTATCTCTCGATAAAATACAGCCATCCCGCATGGTTGGTGCAGTACATTATAGACCGCAAGGGCTATGATTTTGCGGAAGAGTTCCTGCGCTGCTGCAACAGCCCCGCACCGCTGAGCATTCAGGTGAACACGCTGAAGGTCAGCGCGGCGGACTATGTGCGGGCGCTTGCGAGGGCGGAGCTTGAGTATGAGCGCTGCGACGCTCCGGAGGGCTGCATCACGCTCCCGGGCGGCTCGGCGACGGAGCTGCCGGGCTTTGACGAGGGCTTATTTTACGTGCAGGACCGCGCCGCGCGGATGGCGGTGGAGATCGCCGCACCAAAAGCGGGAATGCGCGTGCTCGACGCCTGCTCCTGCCCCGGTGGAAAGTCTTTTGCCGCGGCGATAGCTATGGAAAACCGCGGCAGCATACTCGCCTGCGACATTCACGAGAAGAAGCTGCGCCTTGTGAGAGACGGCGCACAGCGGCTCGGGATAGACATTATAGAGACAGCCGCGATGGACGCGAGGGAGTTTAAGGCAGAGCTTGCGGAGAGCTTCGACACCGTCATTGCGGATGTGCCGTGCTCGGGCTTTGGCGTTATCGCAAAGAAGCCGGAGATACGCTCCAAGACTCCCGAGAGCATCGCGGAGCTTCCGAAGATACAGGGCGAGATACTGGACAACGTCTCAAAATACGTGTGTCCGGGCGGCGTGCTGCTGTACTCGACCTGCACCGTGACGGCGGAGGAAAACGAAAATACGGTAAAAGCGTTTCTTGAAAGAAACGGGGAATATACGGCGGAGCCGTTCGAGGTCTGCGGCGTCAGCGCACCGGAGGGAATGTACACTTTCTGGCCGAACGTCGACGGTACTGACGGATTCTTTGCCGCGAAGCTGAGAAGGCGGCAGTGATATTATGAAAAAAGATATAGTTTCAATGCTGCCGGAGGAGCTTGAGCAGGACTTTGCGCTTCTTGGCGAGCAGAAGTTCAGGGCAAAGCAGGTGTTCCAGTGGCTCGGCCGCGGAGTGCGCGACTTTGATAAGATGACGAATCTCTCAAAGCCGCTGCGCGAAAAGCTCAAGGACGAGTATGAGCTGTATGAGCCGAAGGTCATAGGCAAGCAGGTCTCGGCCATCGATGGAACAATTAAGTATTTATGGGAACTTAAGGACGGAAACGCCGTCGAAACAGTTGTGATGAGCTATAAGCACGGCAACACTGTGTGTGTCTCGTCACAGGTCGGCTGCCGTCAGGGCTGCGCGTTCTGCGCCTCGACGATAGGCGGACTTGTGCGAAACCTCGAACCGTCCGAGATATTGGACGAGGTCTTGTTTTCGCAGCTTGATTCCGGGAAGACGATATCAAACATCGTGCTCATGGGCATAGGCGAGCCGCTTGATAATTTCGACAATGTCATGCGCTTCCTGGAGCTTGTGAACAGACCGGACGGCGCAAACATAGGCATGCGCCACATTTCGCTTTCCACCTGCGGGCTCATAGAGCGCTTTGACGATCTCGCCGAGCGCGATATGCAGCTTACGCTTTCGGTGTCACTGCACGCACCGGACGATGAGACGCGCTCAAAGATCATGCCGGCAAACCGCGGCCGCGGTGTCGACGCGCTTATCGCCGCATGCCGCAGATATTATGAAAAGACCGGTCGGCGGATATCATTTGAATACGCGATGATAGACGGCGTGAACGACACGGAGCACCACGCGCGGCTCCTTGCAAAGCATGCTAGAGCCGTCGCCGCGCACGTGAACCTTATCCCGCTCAACCATGTTGAGGAGCGCCAGTTCCAGCCTTCGACGCCGGAGCACATGAAGGCGTTTATAAAGATACTTGAAGACAACGGCGTGAATGTCACCGTCAGGCGCAAGCTCGGCGGGGATGTGGACGCCTCCTGCGGTCAGCTACGCAGGAAGATGCAGAAAAAGCAGTGATCCCCGGCGGGGACACCGGGAGAAAATGAGGACGATATGAAAAGCTTTGGCCTTACCGACAAGGGAAAAGTCAGAAAAGACAATCAGGACTGCTTTATCATTGAGAGCTGCCCCGTGCGCAGCTGCCTTATTGCCGCGCTGTGCGACGGCATGGGCGGAGAGAACGCGGGGGAGATCGCAAGCGCGGTCGCGAACAAGGCTTTCGTCTCGTATATATACAATCGTCTCACGTCCAGGACGATCAAAAACGTCAATTACAAGGAAGCCCTGACCAATGCCTGCGCCGAGGCAAACGGCGTTGCATATGAATATTCGCTGTTTGACAAGGCTTACAGCGGCATGGGCACGACCCTTGTCGGCGGGGTGATTAAGTCCGGCGGGAATGGGTATATTATCAATGTCGGCGACAGCCGCGCCTATCACATCTCCAAGCGTGCAAACAGCATATACCAGATCACGCGGGATCACTCGCTGGTCGAGGAGCTTGTGGAGGCGGGTGCGATAACAAAGGAGCAGGCAAGGCTCCACCCGCAGAAGAACGTCATCACGCGGGCACTCGGCTCGGAGGCTGAGGTCAGGCCTGACTATTTTGAGTTCACGCTCCAGCCGGGGGATATCCTGCTGCTGTGCTCGGACGGCCTTTCCAATATGGTGACCGATCTTGAGATGCTCGAATACGCAAAGGAATATCAGGATCCGGAGCTTATCTGCCGGGCGCTGATGAGCAAGGCGCTTATCCGCGGCGCGAGGGACAATGTAACCGTCGTCGCGGTGATGAGATGAAGTTTCCCATGGAATATCGTGGAGTATAATATATGGAAAACAACGACAAATATATAGGCACGCTGCTTGACGACCGGTACGAAATTTTGCAGGTCATCGGCGAGGGCGGCATGGCCATCGTCTATAAGGCAAGATGCAGGCTGCTCAATCGCTATGTAGCCATCAAGATTTTACGTCCAGAGTTTACCAAGGACGAGCAGTTTATCGAGAATTTCAAGCGGGAGTCACAGGCAGCGGCCGCTTTGACACACCCGAATATCGTGAGTGTCTATGACGTGGGGAAAGAGGGTAATATCCATTTCATCGTCATGGAACTGGTGGAGGGCAAGACGCTCAGCCAGTATATTGAGGAAAAAGGCCGGCTGGATTACAAGGAAGCGATCAGCATTACGCATCAGGTCGCTTCGGCGCTCAGTCTGGCACACAAGAATCAGATCATACATAGGGACATCAAGCCGCACAATATCCTGATCACCAATACGGGTGTGGCGAAGCTGGCGGATTTTGGTATCGCGAAGGCGGTCAGCGCGTCCACCATTATCGGCGGCAACAATAAGGTTATGGGCTCCGTACATTATTTTTCACCGGAGCAGGCGCGCGGCGCTTATGTGGACGAACGCTCGGACATCTATTCTCTGGGCATTGTTCTCTACGAGATGCTGACCGGTAAGGTGCCGTTTGACGGGGACAATCCGATTACCATCGCGCTGATGCACATCAATGAGCCGATGCCGTCGGTGACGGCGCAGGTGCCGGGAATTCCGCCGCAGCTGGAAAAGATCATCATGAAAGCGACCGAGAAGTATCAATCCAATCGTTACCGCACCGCGGACGAAATGATAGAAGATTTGGATAATATCGAGTTTATCACCAAGGTCATGGGCCAAAAAGCCTTTGTGACTGATCTGGACGATAAGGAGGAAGCAGCCGCAGCGCAGCCCGCACGCAGGGAGAAGCAGACGAAGCGCGGCCATGGCGGTCAGGAAACCGCACACCCTGAGCTGCCGGAGCGACAATCGCAGAGTACGGACGCAAACGAAACGCGTCAGTCGGATCAGACAGAAGAAAAGGCAAAAAAGGCAACGACCGCGTTTCTCATCGGAGGCGGTATTGTCCTTCTGATTGCGGCAATCGTGGTTATGGGCGTCGTATTCGACTGGTTCGGCGGCGGCGCGAAACCGATTGTGGTGCCTGATTTTGCAGGCAAAACCCTGGAGGAAGCGCAGCAGGAGGCTGCGGAGCTGGGGCTGAAGGTCGAGAAGGGCGAAGAGTTTTACAGTGCGGATCAGGAAGCCGGATTGATTACCACGCAGGAGCCGACAGCAGATTCCGAGGTCAGCGAGGGCAAGACGATCATCGTCAATATCAGTAAGGGCAAGAAGGATGGCGTGATGCCGAAGGTCGTCGGTAAGGATCTTGAGGAAGCCAGAACGGAATTAGAAGCCTTGGGTTTTG
>ERZ827423.1534-NODE-1534-length-22134-cov-3.164138_pt1 | contig 22134 bp, 16 predicted proteins | sample MGYA00519775_ERZ827423 | MGnify/ENA primary metagenome ERZ827423 (study PRJEB31778, sample SAMEA3449296) | human gut metagenome | biome: human gut; feature: human-associated habitat; material: faeces | place: United Kingdom | collected 2010/2012 ...
AATCCGGCCGATCACATGCCCAAGACGCTTGCGCGCACCATGGACCCGTTCATGCAGTTTGCCTATGCTGCGGCGCAGGAGGCATTGGAGAGCAGTGGTTTTCCCATCGAAGCCGAGTCCGACCGGATTGGCATTGTGATGGGCACGGCTATGGCGGGTGTGACCACGGTGGCGCACACCCAGGAGGCGTTTGATGCAGGCCGCCGCGTCGGTCCGCGCTTTGTGCCCATGGCCATCGGCAATATTGCGGCCGCGCAGATCGCCATCGCGCGCGGCATCCACGGCCCGAGCATGACCCTCAATACTGCCTGTTCCGCGGGCGGCGACGCGATGATGGTCGCGGCCATGCTGCTCAACGCGGGCGAGGCGGACGCAGTCCTTGCGGTTGGCGGGGAGAGCATCCTCTGCCCGATCGTGGTGTCCGGCTTGTCGCAGGCCAAGGCGCTTTCGCGCTGCAACGACGATCCTCTCCATGCCTGCCGCCCGTTTGACCTCAACCGGGACGGTTTTGTCATCGGGGAAGGCGGCGGCGCGCTGCTGATTGAAACCGAAGAGCACGCCCTCGCGCGCGGCGCAACGATTTACGCCGTGCTGGCAGGCTGGGCCAATACCTCGGATGCACACCATGTCACGGCGCCCTGCCCGGATGGTGCGGGCGCTGCGGCCTGCATGAAGCGTGCGCTTCAGCGCGCCGGGATGCAGCCCTCCGACATCGGATATATCAATGCGCACGGTACCTCGACGCCGCTCGGCGACAAGGCGGAAACGCTTGCTGTCAAGTCTGTGTTTGGCGGGCGCGAAAGGGCCCCGCCGGTCTCCGCAACCAAATCCGCAACCGGCCACTTGATGGGCGCGGGCGGCCTGACCGAGGCCATCGCCTGCATCAAAGCAATCCAGGAAGGCATTTTGCCGCCCACCCTGCATCTGGATACCCCAGACCCGGACTGCGACCTGGATTATGTACCCAATACGGCCCGCAAGGTCGAGATCACAGCCGCCATGTCCAATTCCCTGGGCTTTGGCGGACAAAATTCCAGTATCATTCTTTCCCGATACGAGAAATGAGGCGAACACAGTTTGAATAACCAGTATACGTATGACGTCACCATGTTCCGCGACACGTTCGAGTCGCGGTTCACCTATCTGAACGGATTTCTGCGCAATGTATCGCGTTTTAGCACCCGCCCAGCGCTGAACGACCCGATTTCCGGCCGCCGCTGGACCTATGCGGAGCTGAACGCCGAGGCCAACCGCCTGGCGCATGCACTGCGCGCGGACGGGGTCGGCAAGAATGACGTGGTGATGTTTGCGCTGCTCAACTCCCCTGAGTTTGTATTCTGTTACCTTGCTGCACACAAAATCGGCGCGATTGCCTGCCCGGTCAACTACCGGCAGGGCGCGGGCGAGATTGCGCTGGTCATCGACGACAGCCGCCCCAAAGCATTCCTCTACGATGCGGAGTTCGGCGACCTGTCCGCGGGCGCGCTGGGAATGTGCGAACATAAGCCGCATGTCACCATTATGGTGGATTACAAGGGCCGCACGCAGGCGCCCGACGGCCATATCCTCTATCGGGATTATGTGTCCAACCAGCCGGAGACCGATCCGCCCATCGATTTTGCCCCCCATATTTACGACGAGACCACCCGCCTATATACCTCCGGGACCACCAACCGGCCCAAGGGCGTGCCGATCAACAACGTGAACGAGGTCCTTTCCGCGCACGATGTGATGATGCATTTCCCGCTCGGCCCGACGGACCGCACCATGAATATGACCCCGTGGTTCCACCGCGGCGGCATCCACTCCGGCGGCCCATGCCCGACGCTGTATGCGGGCGGCGAAGTGGTCATTTTGCGGGACTTCAGCCCGAAACGCTGCCTGGAATATGCGGAGAAATACGAGGTTTCGTTCCTGATCGGCGTGCCGACCATCATCGCCATGCTCGCGCGCGCGCAGGAAAAGGCCCATGCAAAGCTGTCGGCCCTGCGGGGCATTGTGACCATGGGCGCCCCGTTTGAAAAGGCCGCTTGCGAAAAATATATGAAGCTCTTGACCCCCAATATTTTCAATGGCTATGGCACCACGGAGACCTTCTGGAACACCTTCCTGCGCCCGTTTGACCTGCCGGATATGGCGGGTTCCGCCGGACGCTCCTGCACGGACGACGACGTCCGGCTGGTGGCCCTGCGCGAGGACGGCTCGCATGCCGAGCCGGAGGACACCGTGCCGCGCGACGGGAAGACCCCTGGGGAGATCATCATCTCCTCCCCTGCGAAGAGCGCGTTCTGCTATTTTAACAATCCGGAGATGACCGCCCAGAAATTCTACAAGGGCTGGCTCTACACCGGCGACGTGGGGACATGGGATGAAAACGAGTTTGTTACCGTTTCCGGCCGGAAGGACGATATGATTGTGTCCGCGGGCGAAAACATCTACCCGACGCAGATCGAGGCCGTGCTGAACGAGCATCCCAAGGTGGCGGAGAGCGCCGTCATCGGGATTCCGGACAAGCTGCGCGGCGAGGTTGTGGCGGCCTATGTCGTCCCCTCGGACGAAAGCTTGACGGTGGCCGAGCTCAAGGAATATTGCATGCACAGCCCCATGTTGTCCTCGTACAAATGGCCGCGCGTGTACAACCTTGTGAAGGAATTGCCGCACACCGCGACCGGCAAACTGATGCATTATAAACTGCGCGAGCAGGCAAAACAATCTAAATAAAATCCGTGGAAAAAATCGCCGTCCGGTTTGGACGGCGATTTTTCTATGAAAAAGTGGGTGGGAAATCGCCCATTTCAGGGGATAACCGTCCTGCGGCGGCCGCTTATGCTTCTATGAATGAAAGAGGTTGCGGCGCTTGTTGGAAAAGCCCGGATACGCTATAATAAGGGTGAAAAAACCGCTGGACGGCGGGGAGGGGGAGCAGGATGTCTACCTATTGCCGCATCTTGATCGTTGAGGATGAATATCTCACCCGTCAGGGGATCAAGGGCATGATCCATTGGGAGCAGGAGGGGTTCCAGATCGTGGGGGAAGCGTCCAATGGGGAGGAAGCCTTGGCCCGGATCGAGGAATTGAAGCCGCAGATTGTGCTGACGGACGTGGTCATGCCGGTGATGGATGGGATCGCCCTGACCCAGGCCATCCAGGAGCGGTATCCGGAAACCCGCGTCATTGTGTTGAGCGGCTACAGCGACTTTGAATATGTAAAATCCATCTTCCAGCACGGCGCGGTGGACTACATCCTCAAGCCCACGCTGAACCAGCAGGAATTGCTGGCGACCCTCTGTAAGGCGGCTGGGCAGATTCCGGATTTCGTGCTCACCCGCGGGGGAGGGGATTCGTTCGAGAGCGTCATCAACCAGGCGCTGTCCGGGTTCCCCGCGCCGGACGCCCTGGAAAAGTTGCGCAAGGTATTTCCTTATCCGAACTTTTTCCTGGTGGGGATGAATGTCCCCTATGTGCTGGGGAATGCGGCCAATCTCAGCCGGGAGGCCGGTATTTTGGCCGCTGGCGCAGAGGAGTTCCTGCCCGGCGTAACCGCGCGGGTGGCCACGATCGACCGCAAGTTTTTGCTGATGATCGTCAATTATGCGGCGGAGCCGTACCGCTCGTTGACGGAGCGCGTCAGAAAGCTGGTGGCCGCCGTACGCGTAAAGTCGCCGCGCGCCTTTTATGTCTACACCAGGGAGTTCAGTGGATTGGGCCTGCTCAAAGAGACCTATACCCGCCTGGCCGCGCTCTCCCGGCAGCGCTTTTATTGCCGGGACGTGTTCATCCAGGGGGAGGATGCGTTTGCCCCGGCCGCCGCAGAGCCGTTCGACGCCGCAAGATTCAACGCATTGGTCCGCGCATCCGATATGCGTCAGGCGCTGGAGCAATTGGACGCCTGGCTGCGGCGGGCGGTTGACCGGCATGCCCCCGGGGAATTCGAGCTCAAATCCCTGGTGCAGGATGCGCTCTATCAGATGTTGGCCTTTTGGGAGGAAAGCGGCATGGATGCGGAACGCATCGCTTCCCTCAAGCGCGACTGTTTTATCCGGATCAGTGAAGCAAAATTCGCGGAAGATCTCCTGGAAGCCTTTGGCTGCATCCGGGCCGATTTCCTCACGCTGTTTGAAGAGCGGGCGCCGCGGCAAGGGAAGCGTTCCGTCCAGGAGATCCTCGACTATGTGGAGGAACACTGCGCCGAGGCGCTGACCCTCAACGATGTCGCCAAGCGATTCAATTTCAATTATTCTTACCTGTCCTCGTATTTCAGCGCCAACAGCCGGGAGGGGTTCAGTGAATATCTGAACCGCGCCCGCATCCGCCGCGCGGAGGAACTCCTGCGCAAGGGCGATATTCCGGTGTCCGAGGTGTGCGGGATGGTCGGCTATGGGGATCACAGTTATTTCTGTAAGGTGTTCAAGAAATTCACCGGGAAAACGCCGAGCGAGTTCCGCCGCCAATGCGGCGCCGCGGTTGGAGGGAAACGATGGAAAAAATCTTAGAAAAACTGCGGTCCAATAGTTTGCTGCTGAAAATTCTATCGGTCATGCTGCTGAGCGTCATATGCGTTGCTACATTGACGCTCAGTATTTCTATCCGGGCGTCCGAGGACGTATATGTGGACACCTTTACGGAGTCCAATTCCCAGATCATCGGGCAGATTCGGGAAAATATGGGCCGGTTCAACGATGAGATTTCCGAAATCATGAGCGTGATCAAGAACAACTGGGCCTTCCGGAGCTATCTCACCAGCGAGGACCGCAGCTCCGCGACCGCGTCGTACACGCAGTACAGCATGGTGTGGAACCTCGAACACGCCCTGCCGCCGGATTATTTTGAGAAGATGAGCATTGTGCTGGTGGGCGTCAACGGCAGCAGCTATTTGAGCAGCGATGCCGGGCTGACCGTTTCAGTCGAAGAATTGCTGGACAGCGCGGTCACACAGGAGACGCGCCGCCAGCCCAACCGCATCCTTTATCAATATGTAGACGACGGCTTCACCACGCTGACCCAGGGGGACAGCGCCATCGTTGCCAGTACAGGCCTGAATTATGCCGGCGGGCAATCGAACTACGGATATGCCTATGTGGTCATCCCGCAGGAGGTCCTGCGCGATTTTTACAGCAGTTTCAGCAGCGACGCAAACAGCCTGATGCTGCTGGACAGCGAAGGGCGCATTATCTCGTCCACCCAAAAGGAACTCATCGGCTTTAAAAATCTGGAGCTTTTGGAGACGGCGCAACAGGTGGAAGAAAACAGCCTGCCCTATGGGGAGATCGTCCAGTCCGGGCGCCAGATGGCTGTGGTTGCCCAGGAGATCCCCCATTGGAATTTCCATTTGGTTGGATTGATCGACCGCGAAAGCATCCTGCGCGCGGTCGGCAGCTACAAGCCCATTGAAATTATGACGTTGTTGGTGGTCCTGTGCGTGTTTGCCATCATGTTCCTCGTGGTGCGCAAAACGACGCGGCCGATCCATTCCCTGGTCGCAGAGATGAAACAGGTAACGCAGGGGGATTTTAGCCGGCACATCCCCGTGGAAAGCAACTATGAGGTGCGGGAACTTGCAACGGCGTTCAATTACATGTTGGATGGCCTCGACAGTTACATGGAGCAGATCATGACCATCGAGGACGAAAAGCGCGAGGCGGAGATCCGCGCCCTGCAAATGCAGATCAACCCGCACTTTATCTACAATACGCTCGCCTCCCTGAAATGGATGATCTGGCAGGGCAATTCCGAAAGCGCTGTGCAGGCGATCGATTCGTTTAGACGCCTGCTGCGCGGGACCATCAGCAAACGCGAGGAACGCATCCCTGCGGCCGAGGAACTCGACAACTTAAAGGATTACGTCTTTTTGCAGCATTTGCGCTTTGGGGAGCAGATTCAGGTCCGGTTTTCGCTGGCCGAGGACTGCCGCAACTGCCTGATGCCCAAGCTGACCTTGCAGCCGTTTGTGGAGAACGCATTTTTCCATGCGTTCAGCGGGGCGGAGGAAGGGAGCATCTTTGTGTCGGTCCGCCGCCGCGGGAATGACCTGGTCAGCGAAATCATCGACAATGGCTCCGGCATGAAACAGGAGGAGGTCGGCCGCACGCTGTCCACCGGCGGGAAAGCAGACCACTTCACCGGGATTGGCATCAAAAATGTAGACGACCGGATCAAGCTCCTCTATGGCGCGCAGTACGGCGTTTCCATTTCCAGTGAACCGGGCAAGGGCACGGCAGTCACCATCACGATCCCGGCGCAGGAGAAAGAATCCAAAGATCCTACCAATTTATAAAAAAAGTACAAATGTCTATGAAAAAACATCTAAAAAAAATACCAAATGAGAGAAAGAAATTGCTAATACCTATGGATTGGTTTTTAGTAAAATAAGATACAGATGAAAAGAAACAATGCGTTTATGCAAGCCGCCCCTCTTATGGGCGCTGTCAAAAAGGGCTTGCAGAATATGACAGGAGGGGTTAGCATGCGTTGTTCCCGTTTGCTGGCCCTGGCGCTGGCTTTTTGCCTGTTGTGGGGGTTGACAGCCTGTGCAAAAACCGGTGGTGGACCGGCGGAACAGCCGGCCATGGAGGCAGAAGAACATACATTGACCATATGGGCTTGGGACGATACCTTCAATGTGAAGGCGGCGAATTTGGCAAAGGCGTATTATGCAAAGACCGATCCGGGCGTCCAGGTTGACATCGTCACCATGGCCCAGACGGACATCATCACCCGGCTCAATACCGCGTTTTCTTCCTCCAACTATGAAGGGCTGCCCAACATTGTCCTGATTGAGGATTACCGGATCCAGAATTTCCTGAAGTCGTACCCCGGGGAGTTCCAGGACCTTTCCTCCATTGTGGACCCCAATAAATTTATGGAATATAAACTCCGTGTCATGACGGAGGAGGGCAAGATCTATGGCGTCCCGTTTGACAGCGGCGCAGCCGCCCTGTTTTACCGCACGGATTACCTCCAAGCGGCGGGATACACGCAGGAGGACATGCAGAACCTGACTTGGAACGAATACATTGAAATCGGTAAGGACGTCAAAGCGGCGACCGGCAAATATATGTTGACGTTGGACCCCAGCGACCTGGGCCAGGTGCGCATCATGATGCAGTCCGCCGGGGCATGGTATGTAAAAGAGGACGGCGAGAGCGTGGACATTGCGGAAAATGAAGTGCTCAAGGCGTCGCTTTCCACGTACCAGCGCATGGTGGATTCCGGGATTGCGTTGCAGGTGTCCGGCTGGGACCCGTTTGTGAAGGCTTTCCAGGAGGGAGAGGTCGCCAGCGTCCCCTCGGGCTGTTGGGTGATGTCCAATATTGTGAAAGCGGAGGAGCAGAGCGGCAAATGGGCCGTGGCGCCAATCCCGCGGTTGGACGGCATCCCCGAATCGGTCAATGCTTCCAGCATTGGCGGCGGGAGCTGGTATGTATTGAGCAACGTCCCGGGTGCGGACCTGGCGGTGGACTTCTTGGGGAAGACCTTTGCTTCCAACGAGCAGTTGATCGACGACCTGGTGAAGGACATCAGCTTGGTGAGCACCATGAAGTCCGCAAAGGATTTGAAATACCGAAGTGAGCCCAGTGAATTTTTTGGAGGCCAGCGGATCTATGAGGATCTTGCGGCCTGGACCGAGCAGATCCCGCCGGTCAATTATGGGCTGTATACCTATACCATGGAGGACATCATCGCCCAGAGCCTGCAATCCATTATGCAGGGGGCCGATATGGATGAGACGCTCAAAAATGCCCAGACGCAGGCGCGCGCTTCCGTCCTCCACTCTTAATTTGTATACGGCCGCCGGCGAGGCGGTTTGTAGAGAAGGCTGAAAAGCCAGGACAGAAGAAAGGCAATAGGAAGGAGAAACGCAAACATGAAGAGAACCAAACGCAGGGCCCTGCCTCTGCTGCTCTGCTTGTGCATGCTGTTGCAGACTTTTGTTTCTGCGCCGGCACTGGCGGCAACCGAGAGCGGGGAACCCGGAGACCTGCTCTACTTCGTCAACTGCGCCGCAACCAATGTGGCGGACGTGGCGGAGGGGGACGCCATGGGCGAGTACCAGTCCGTGACGGATCAGCCCTATGGCGAGGACGCTGGGACGGGGAACGCCTGGGGCTATGTAGAAGACGAATACATGGTCCGCGGCGGCAATGCAGACAGCGTTGTCAAGACCGATACGTACTGGTACACCAGCGACAGCATCCAGTATGACCCGGAGACCAGCGGCTTCCGGTATAACTTTGCTGTGGAAAACGGCAGCTATGAAGTCACTGTTGGCATTAAGATCCCCGGTTGGTGGGGCGCCAGAACGGTGGACATCGATCTGGAAGGCACCCGCACTACGGATCAGGCCAGCGTGCCCGGCGGCGCAGCGACCAATGCGACGTTTGAGCGCACTTCGGAGATTATGGTCACGGACGGCGAGCTGAACGTATTTGTCCACAACTCCAAGCGTACCTCTGCGGATGGAGACCCCATCCTCAGCTACATCCTGGTCAAGCGCGGCGAAGTGTATGACAAGGCCACCTTGACGGACAAGATCGCGGAGATCGAGGGCAAGGTGGAAGCGGACCAGGCGGCCGGCGTTGTCTATGCAGAAGAGCCCCTTGGCGAGCTCTATGTGGGCGAAGAAAATAAGGAGGACAACCTCCAGGCCCTGAACGCTGTCCTGGCATCTGCGAAGGAGTTGGCGGCGCAGGACAACCCGAGCCCTGCAGACGTGAAAGAGACCTGCGAGCATCTGGACACGGTCTACTCCGACCTGCGCTCCATCGAAACCTATGATTCCTTCTCCGGCGTCAACGGCGATGTATGGAAGGACACCAACGGCAAGCCCATCCAGGCGCACGGCGGACAGGTGCAGAAATTGCCCATGCCCGATGGAACGGAAAAATGGTGGTGGGTTGGCGAGGATAAGACGACCGGAAGCCACAGCAATGGCATCAGCGCGTATTCCTCCGACGACCTGTACAACTGGACGTTCGAAGGCTATGTGATGCGTTCGGTCCCGAACCGTGAGGCGTTGGATACGGACCCGTATTTCACAGCCCTCTACGGCGACCTGACCGAAGAAGAGAAGGATTATGTCTACCTCTGCATCAACAAGGACACGGCGATTATCGAGCGCCCGAAGATGATTTATAACGAGGCAACCGAAAAGTACATCATCTGGTTCCATGCGGACGGCCCCACCGAGGAGTCCACTTCCAGCTACGCGGCAGCAGCAGCGGGCATGGCGATCAGCGATACGCCGAACGGCCCGTTCACCTTTATCCGCCGCTCCCGTTTGCACCAGCTTCCGGACGAGGAGTATCTGGAGGACAACGGCGTGCTCGACTGGTATGAAGAGCCGCAGAACCGCGGTTTTGCCCGCGACATGAACCTGTTTATCGACGACGACGGGACGGCGTATATCATCTATTCCAGCGAAGAGAACCGCACGATGTTTATCTCCCGCTTGAACGACGAGTACACGGACCTCGACGTGCCGCAGGAGCCGGTCGGCCTGGCAAAGAACGGCGTGGACTTCGTCCGCCTGTTCCCGGGCGGGCAGCGCGAAGCGCCGGCCCTGTTCAAGTATGACGGCACCTATTACATGATTACCTCCGGCGCAACCGGCTGGAGCCCGAACCCGGCCCGCTATTGGAAGGCCGACGAAATTCTCGGCGAGTGGACCGACATGGGCGATCCTTGCATCGGCGATACCGATGGGAAGACCTTCTGGTCCCAGAGCACCAATGTGATCCCGGTGGACCCGGAAAACGGTAAGTTCATCTACATGGGCGACCGCTGGGGTTATGGAAAAGAACAGGATTTCAGCGCGGAAGCGCTTGCAGATTCCCGTTATATCTGGCTGCCGGTGCAGATCGACGCCAGAGGGAATATCAGCCTCCAGGAATACAACGATTGGGATCTCAGCGTATTTGATTCCATCAACAACATCAAGCTGAACAGCGAGATGGATGATATCTATTATGGCACCGAGAACCTGCCGGAGCAGGTAAACGTCAGCATCCGTGAGGATGAGGGGTGGGTGACCAAGGACGTCAATGTCTCCTGGGATTTCAGCTCGCTGATTCCGGGCGCAGAAAATACGGTAACCGGCACGCTGGAAGACGCCAATGGCCTTACGATAACGGCCAATGTCGTTGACATCCCGGAGAACCTGCTTTACTTTATCGACAGCGGCGCTACGAATGGCTCCGAGCTGTACGATGTCATCAAAGAGATGGCCCCGAACCTGGTCAATACCGAGGCGTATGACCAAGCCTATACCGAGGGTAGCTGGGGCTATACCGGCACCGATGACGACATCGCACCCAAGAATCCGGAAAGCCAGGACGCTTATACCAGCGGTTTCTGGGCAAAGGGCGGCAAGAACATCGATTACAAGCTGCCGTTAAAGGCCGGCGAGTATCAGGTTTCCCTTGGTTTCCAGGAGTGGTGGAGTACATCCCGCCCGATGAAGGTCGTTGTTTCTTATGAAGGCGCGGACGGGCAGACGGTTGAGACTACGATTGGCACATTCACCAATTCCGGCGAACGGGCTTATCTGTTCCCATTTACGGTAGAAAACGACGCGGATGTCACCATCAGCGTTCAGAGACAGAATTCCAACAACCCCGACCCGGTCCTGAGCTGGATTGCCCTGACCGGCGAAGTGGAGGAAGAGTCGAGCGAGCACATGCTGACGGTCACCTTCCCGAACACCGTTGAACTGAGCATCGATGGCGAGAGCCAGACGATTGCTAACCTGATCGGCGCATATAAAGACGTCGTGATGGCGGATACCGAGCTCAATCTGACCTTCACGCCGAGAGTGGACGGCAGAGAAATTGCAGGCGTCACCGTGAATGGCGAAGCCATTGCGGAAGACAGCTTTGACGTTGCCGAATATGTCTACAGCGCGGTCATGCCGAACGCAGATACCACGATCGAGCTTGGCTTCACAGTGGTAGACAAGCAGAACCTGCGCGCTGCCATTGAGATTGCAGAAGGCAGAGCGGACGAAGCAGCGGAAGCCGTACCGTCCGTGCAGGAGAAGTACGAAGCGGCATTGCAGGCGGCGAAGGACGTCGAAGCAAAGAAGACCGCAACGCAGGACGAGATCAACACCGCATGGAGCGACTTGATCGACGCGCTGCACTACCTGAGCTTTGTCGCAGGCGACAAGAGCCAGCTGGACATCCCGATGGAAATCGCAGATTCCATCAACCGCGACCTGTTTACGCCGGACAGCCTGAAAGCGCTGGACGAAGCGTATGCAGCGGCGGAAGACCTGCTGGACGATGAAGAAGTCCTGGAAGCGGACATCACCGCAGCGGTGGATGCGCTGTATGACGCCATTTATGGCTTGGTCTACCGCGCAGACGTCACCGAGCTGGAAGCGCTGGTCAACAAGGGCGACGGCATTGTCGAAAATGCAGACCAGTACATCCAGAACGAGGCATGGACCGCATTCGAGACCTCTCTGGAAGAAGCAAAGACCGTGCTGGAAGATGCAAACGCAACGCAGGATGCGGTGGATACCGCAGCAGAAGATTTGGCAGCGGCGATCTCCGCCCTGCGCCTGATCCCGGATAAGGATGCTCTGGAAGCATTGATCGGGGAAGCCGAAGCGATCAACACCAGTAAGTACACGGCAAAGAGCGTAGCAACGATGAAGGCCGCATTGAGCACCGCGAAGGCAGTCCTGAACGACGCAGAAGCGACCGAAGAAGAGGTTGCAGACGCAGTCGAGGCGCTGGAGAACAGCATCGACGGCCTGGTCGAGAAGAGCACCTCCACGGGCTCGAAGAACAGCGGCAGCACGTCTGCAAACGTCGGCAACGCATACGGCGCAGCGGGCGTTGTATCTGCAAGCCAGAGCGTGGCAGCGAATGCCTATGTGGTTTCCGATACGACGGTCAACTTCACCTTGAAGAGAGGCAGCGCATACTGCTTCAAGATGACGGTTGTCAACGGCAACAACATGGTGCCGAGCTTCACGGTCGGCAACGGCGAAGTGCTCAAGACGCAGTTTGTGGCGAAGATCGGCAACGACTACTATTACAGAGTCTATGCCATCGGTACGCCGGGCCAGAGCACGGGCGTTTACACCACCCTGCCGGGCCAGAACGCTGTGAAGCACTGTACAGTTACGATTGGCTAAGTGTTTCTTTAGGGCTTCCCATATGGAGCGGAAAACAAACTCCTTGCAGTTTGCTTTCTTAGGGAACGCCGTAGGCGAGAGAGGCACTGCGTGCCCGCCGTAGGCGTGAAAGACGCTGCACGTCCAGTGAAGCACTGTGCAGTGACGATTGGCTAAGTGCTTTTGTAGAAAGGGTTACGAAATAGAAAAAGGTTCTTTCTTAAATAAATGAAATAGCAAGGCCCCTTCCCCGGAATTTTCCGGGGAAGGGGCCTTTTGCATTTTTCTTTTCAATTCGGAGGTGTGATTCGTCTGTAAGAAAATACAAAGGAAACTCGTATGGATGGACTCTTAGAGAAAAGATAGTTTAAAGCAGGTTTATCCGATGAATGGACGATGTTAATATCAACAATTTTGGGTATAATCCCGCCGGAAAATCTTGCTTTTTGTGAACAAATATGATAATATAAAAAACATTCCTAAAGCTGTATCTTAATAAGATTATAAGAATCTTATTAGAATTCCGATGCTTGTTTGCCTCTGCAAGAAACAGCGCGGTGCTTACATTGGCAACCAGCATTTTGAAGGCTGTGGGTGCGATCGGGTGCAGCAAATGGGAGGAGGCGGTATGGCCACGGACACAGCGGTATGCATGCTGTCTGGTGGCGGAGAACGAACCAGGAATTGGGACCCCAGGAAGGGGGCTTCCCAGATATGCTAGAAAGGAGAACGAAATTTTATGAAAAGGAACATGAAAACACGTCTGTTCAGCGGCCTTATCGCATTGTGCATGCTGCTGACATTCCTCCCGACGACAGCGTTTGCAGCAGACGGCGACGTGGCGCAGGTTGGAGATAAGACGTATGCAACGCTGGATGAAGCGGTTGCTGCCGCTGGGGATGGCTCTACAATTGAATTGTTGGCCGACGCTATGACTGCTGGCATGAACCTGAGCAAAAATCTTACAATCAAAGGTGCGGATGGTTTGGCTGAAAAACCAACGATTACTTTTACGGACAAGGGCATCGCGCTTTGGGGCAAAGAACTGACCTTTGAGAATTGCGATGTCATTATGAATGGCATTACCTCTACTCCATATACTGCGGAGTGGAGCTGGGTTGCAATTTGTTCCAGTGAAAATTCTTCTATTACGTTAAAGAATGTTGATATGGTAATGGATGCAGATCCAGATGGAAATGAGTTGAATGGTAGTGATGCTATTTATTTTACTGCCAATAGTAGTTTCAATATAACAAACTCTACGCTGAAAATTTACGATTATAAAAGTAATGCCTTGGAATGGAATGGTGGCAGCGGCTATAATGTAAATATTAATAACTCTACCTTTATCTCCGATCATAACCGTTCCGGATTTGCTGGTACTTTCTACGCAACCATCACCGATTCCGATGTTGATGTTATTAACAGTACCGGAAATGGTTCAAACGGTTCAGATTTTATCATTACAGATTCCAACGTTAATTTCAGTAATAATGGTTCGCATGGTTTGTCGGCAAGAAATTTGTCGATTACAAATTCTGTACTAAACTGCAATGAAAATGGTATGTATGGAATTACTTACTTTGGCGAGATGACGATGGACGAAACTTCTGTCATTAATGTGAAAGAGAATGCCTCCGTTTCTGGCGGCGGCCTGCGCGCTGCTAATTCTTCTACGATTTCCACTGTAGAAGCGGGTGCGGAAATCAATATCTTGGACAATTTGCATAATGGTCTAGAAAATTATGGTACATTCACGATGGAAGATGGCGTGAAACTTACGATTACCGGTAACAATGAACGCACCACCAACGGCGGCGGTATCTATAACGGCGGCATGCTGGTTTTGCCCAGCACGGCTGTTATTATGAACAATTCCGCTCATCAAACGGGCGGCGGCATCTGCAATGCCGGAACCGTTACGATCCCTGTTGGCGTAAAGCTGTATAACAACCATTCGGAACAGGCAGGCGACGATCTCTTCAACCGCGACGGAGCAACTGCTACTTTGACGGATGTAGGCGACATGTGGGTATTGGACGATTGCGACCACCTCATCGACGGCTGGTACGACGATGCGGAAGAGACACGCTGGGAAGCCCATGCGGAAACCGACGACGGAAACCATATGGAAGAGTTTACCGATTTTTCGGAAGAAACGGGATTGGCGACTATAAGCGGATTGACCTCTCTCAAAGCAGCCCATGGAAAAGACCCCATTAAGAAGACCAGCTTCCCGGGCCTGGATAAGGTCATTGTGACAGAAGAAGGCGACAAGAAAGAGGATACGGCAGCAGCAGGCGATACCGTGGATTTCAAACTGACGTCCAACGTGCCGGACGACCTGCTCAACTACATAAAACCCGAAGAAGCGGACGATCCTGAGGTGGTCAACACTTTGGCAAATGTGCCCGTGGAAGATCGCGGCGAGTATAAGCTCACCTTCCATGACGACATGAATGACATGTTCATCGATCCCACTAATTTCGTGGTCAAGGTTGGGGATGACGAACGGATTCAGCCTGACCAGTATACGATCAACTACGAACCGGCGCAACATGAAGATGGCACAACCTGTGATTTTGAGATCACTGTGGACCTGGTCAATCTCTACGAGATGGGGGCCATCGACGACGAAGACATCGCGAATGCTACGCCGATCACCGTGACCTATACGGCCACATTGTCCAAGGAAGCGACGGCCGGCAGCTATCAGAATACCGCGTGGGTTACCTATCCGGACGGCGAGACAGAGAAATCCATCGTCAAGGTCAATACATATAAGATCGATGTCTTTAAGTACGACCAGACCAATGAGGAGAAAGGCCTGGAAGGTGCGAAGTTCGAGTTCTACCAGAAAGATGGCGAAGGAAATCCCATCAATGTCGTTGAGCTGACTTCGGACGCGAATGGCCATATTATTCTGGATGGCCTCGATGCCGGCGTCTACTACCTGAAGGAAACAGAAGCGCCCGAGGGTTATGTTTGCAGCAACGAGGAACTGACCATTACCATTCCTGACCAGGCAGATGCGAGCAATGTTGTTACTGTCAAGTTTGCCAACAGCCCGGTTCCGCACACCGGCGGCACGGGTACCATGCTGTTCACCGTTGGCGGTATGGGTATCCTTGCGGCAGCAGGCGCCGTGATGATCGTCCCCCGCAAATTCCGCAAAAAAGAAGAATGCTGATTTACTCCCTTTCAACCGTTTCTAAAGCAGTAGGAACAGAGGATAAAAAAGGTCCCTGCTGCTTCGGCGGCGGGATTGCCGCAAAGGCCAGCGCTGTCCGATAAGCGTTTCAAAAGCGAGGCAATCCCCCAATGGCTATGCGTTGAATCATGATCGAAAAATCTTCATAAAACAGGGAAGCTCCCGTCCTGGATGTTCCAGGGCGGGAGCTTCCTATTTTATAAATCCGTATTTGTAGCCCTTTTCTCTGCATTAGGCGTTTTTGGCGCGTCCAAGTTCTACAAGCTTCTTTGCCATAGCCGCCAATTCCCGCGCGGCTATGCCCGGGGTTGCGCTCGACATAATGGCGGATACCACGGCAATCCCGCTGATGGGGCATCCCTCCAGCACAGACAAGTTGTCCTGTTTGAGCCCTCCAATGGCCACAACCGGGATGTTCACTGCCCGGCAGACCTCTGAAAGGGTTCCCACGCTGGTGGGAATCGCGGCGGCCTTTGTCTGCGTTGGGAAAATGGCCCCCGTCCCCAGGTAATCGGCCCCCTGGGCCTGTGCTTCCAGCGCCTGTGCCACGGTTTTGGCCGTTGCCCCGACGATTTTGCCGGGCCCTAGCAGTTTCCTTGCCACGGAGACGGGAAGGTCGCTTTGCCCCACATGTACGCCGTCCGCGTCCACCGCCAGGGCGACGTCAATGCGGTCGTCGATCAGAAGCGGCACATGATACCGCTTGGCCAATTCCTTGACAGCCAGGGCCTCTTCATAAAATTCCCGGCCATCCTTGTCTTTTTCGCGGAGCTGCAACAGGGTTACCCCGTTTTGCAAAGCTTCTTCGATCACGCGGAGAAACGGTTCCCGTGCGAGGTGGTCGCTGTTGGTGACGAGATAGAGCAGGCAGTCCGATTGGTTCATAGGGATGCTCCTTCCATATGTAGATTCTGCGCGAGCGCTTCCGAGGAAATCGTCGATAAGGCGTCCAGCAAAGCGGCGTGGAATGTTCCGGACCCCCGGCCGCGCGCCCTTGTCTCTGCGGCAGCTTGTTCGCCGCAGATCCCCATGAGGGCAGCCGCTGTGACAGCGGCCTCCAGCGGCTGTCCACCGGCACAACAGGCCCCCGCCAAAGCGCTGGACATGCAGCCCGTCCCGGTGATTTGCCCCAGCATCGGGTCGCCGTTGGAGAGGAACCAACAGGACTGCCCATCCGATACGATGTCCACCTCGCCCGAGGCGGACGCCACGCAGTGAAAGCGGCGCGCGGCTTCAACGACCCATTGTGCTTGCTGTTTTGCTGTGCTACGGGTGATCTTGTCGTCCGCGGCAACGTCTACGCCGTCCGTGGTGGAAGCGCCGCTGCATAGGGCGCGGAGCTCCGAACTGTTGGCCCGGATGATGGAAAATGGGGCGATCCCCGCTAATTCTGCAAAAAATGCCCGGCGCAATGGGCTGCACCCCACCCCGGCAGGGTCGAGCACAATGGGGATACCGGCTTTCCCGGCGGCACACGCCGAGCGCCGCATAGCTTCCATGCGGGAGGCGCTGATATTCCCTAGGTTTAAGACCAGGGCTTGGGCGTGGCCGGTGATTTCCGCAGCCTCATCCGGATGTTCGGCCATGATTGGGCGTGCGCCGAGCGCCAAAACCGCATTGGCGCAGTCGTTGATGGAGATGTGGTTTGTGATGCAGTGGATCAACGGCGCCGTTTGCCGCAAATTTTTGAGAAGCAGGGCCATGGATTCCATTTGGTTCATTGGTTCGCCATCCTTTGCAGCCGGGTCAACAGCCCGTTTTTGGAAAGTGCGATTAAAAAGAGATACCCGGCAAAGCCGCCGATAATCGTGCCTGCCAAGAACGACGGCACATAGGTGAACAGGACCACGCCGTCCATATGATAGAGGAACGCCATTACCGGATACGAGGCCATCGCGCCGATGATTCCGGTCCCGACGATTTCACCGGCCACGGCGGCGAGCATTTTGCCGGTCGCCCGATAGAGCAGCCCGGAGAGCACCGCCCCAAACACCGCGCCTGTGACCGCCAACAGGTTGACGCCCAGAAGCCACATGCGCAGAAGGGCAATCAGCACTGCGCAGGCGAGGGCGTACCACGGCCCCAGCAAAACGGCAACAATGACGTTGATAAAATGCTGCATGGGGGCCATGCCGGGGACGCGCAAAATCGGGGATAAGACGACGCCCAGCGCAACCATCATGGCGAGAATGGCCATTTTTTTCACATTTGTTTTGGCTTTCATAACATGCCACCCTTTTTGATACAGAAAAATAGGACACGCTGGCGGCATGTCCCTTTGAAACGATTACCTGGCAAAAATCCCCTAAAAGGCCGGTTTTCCTGCGGCCTTTCATAAGCCATCCAGACGGAAGGCGGGGGAAATGTGCAAGGACCAGCCCGGCCCTCTGCAAGGGCCGCCGGTTCAAAATCTACTTTATGCTAGCATATTTTTCCGAAGCTTGTCAAGAAAAGGGGGCTTGTGTCGTCCGTACAAAGATGCCGCCATAGTATATGCGGCACGGAAATACACGAATCTACGCCTCGAAACTTACGAGGCGCTCTGGCCAATAACCAGTTGGAAGCTCCAAAAGTCCGCTGCGTTGCATCATGCTCTGGAAGGGAGGCAACAAGTGCAAAAAATATAAAAAGCCATTGAAGATTGCTCTTCAATGGCTGGAATATACGGACCTTACCGCCGATCCCGGCAGTATGCATTGGGTATGCATGGCGCTAATTCAAATATATCACGCGAACTTACGATTGTTCTGTCCTGTATAACTGATATTAGTATATGATAAAAAGGAATCGTTGTCAAGGGGATTTTTAAAATTTTTTAGAAAACATTTGTTCTATTTTGGTTGACTTTTTTCACCTATAGTGTTAGCATAAAATTAAAAAGAATCTTATTAAGATTCAAATGCGTTAAGGAGAAATGTCAATATGGATTACCTTGTATGGGGGGAGGAATACCTGCGGGAGGCGGAACATCTCCGCGAGCGGGTGCATCTGCTGCGGCGTCAAGCCGCGGACGCGACAGAGGAAAAAGAGGCGGACAAGCTGGAGGGGCGGATACAACTCCTGTATGGGATGTATCTGGACTGCCTCCATGTGGGGAACTACCTGATCAAATGTGGGAGGTTGCGATGAGGCGAAAATCCAATCTGAGCTTAGAACTCTTCGGGGACCGGCTGCCGGCGATGCAGGGAAGCGGCGGCGAACCGGATGCGGAATATCGAAAGATGCTGCGGGCTTTACACGCCGCTATGGAGGGGGAGTTGACCCGGCGGCAGCGGGAATGCATCCAACTGCGGTATTTTGAGCAGATGCGCGTAAATGAAATTGCCGGGCTGCTGGGGCTTACGCCGGGGACGGTATCCGTCCATATCAAAAAGGGGCGGGAGCGCCTGGGGAAGGTCATACGCTATTCATTCAGCCGCCTGGACCCCTCCGGGAAACCTTCACCGGAGGAAGATTTTTCGCGCACATAACACAGGCTATTTGGAATGAGGGCGCGCGGGAGGAGAAAGCAGCAGCCGGGTCTCCCCGGGGTTCAGGCAGAGGATCTTTGCGCGGATGCGTGGATGCTTCAGGCGCTGGCGCACCATATTGCCCAGGGCTTGCCCGCCGTGGTACCCGTGGATTACGATGACCTCGGTTACACTGGCGGGCAGGCGGGACAAAAATTGTTCCAGCTTCCGCTTGGCGTCTGCGGTTGTGAGGCCGTGCAGATTGATTTCCACGGTGGTTTTGCGGGGATTTTGAAGCATGTGATCGCGTCCTTGTGTGAAATTTTTTCTCAAAAAGATTCTTTATTGGATTTTATTGTGGGGTATATGTTAAAATGAAAGAAAATTCGGAAAGGCCCGATGGGTCGCAAGATGTTAAAGGAGGGAGGACCATGCGGTTCTTAGGCAGGTGGAAAGAACTCTATTGCGGGTGCTCCGATCAGGAAAGCGCCCGTATCTGTGCGCTTTTGGATGCGGCAGGCATCCCATATCGTTACCGGGCGAAATGCGGGCATGCGGGCGCCGCAGCCAGCGGCTGGATGCGCTTTGGCTCCTTTGGAAAATATCCCGCCGGTGTGGTGATGCAATATGTCGATGTCCGCAGGCAGGACCTAGAAATAGCAAAATTTCTTCTGGAACAAGCGGCGAGGGAGGGATAATCAATGCTGTGCTTTTGGCGATGGAAGCAGGTTTACGCCAGCACTTCCACGGTGGACTGCGACCAGGTCTGCAATGCGCTTTCCGAAGCCGGCGTCCGCTATATCCGCAAGGGAAAAACAGGCCATCCGGTGTTCTTTTTGGGTGGGGACACCGGCGCGCGCATGATGGCAAGCGCTATGATGGAAACTCCGGAGCATTCGACCATGTACTATATCTATGTACGGCGGAAGGACGAAGGAAGGGCCAACGATTTGCTATACCGCCGTTGACCGTGCGCATCGGCGGGAGGGGCTTTCCGGAAAAAGAAAAGGATTTGGAAGACAACCGTTTTCCAAATCCTTTTTGTTATGCATAGCGGGTTAATCGGAGGATTTCCCCGGGACATCGCCCTCAAAGATAAACTCAACCAGGCTTTCCGAGCACTGCTCACGGTATGGAACCAATACAGACCCCACATCTACGCGGGTGGCATAGTATTCGTCATCCCCCGGAACGCGGTGTTCTTCCATCGAATAGTTCATATAGGTGAGCGCATTTGCCGCAAGGAAAAATACCTCGTCCTTTGTCATATTGGTCTGGACCAGGCCCAGGCAATCGTACAGCGCTTTGTTGATCGTCCCAATATTGGAATTTTTAAACTTGTTCACCAAGCTGGTCAATACATTGCGCTGGCGCTGCGTGCGCTCGAAGTCGTCGCCGATCGCGCGGATACGGGAGTAGTAATGCGCCTGCTTGCCAGTGAGATTATGGGTACCCTCGGTCAGGTTGCGGCTTGGATCGCCGGAATACTGGTTGATCAGCCGGGCCTCCGCCGCTGTCAGCGTGATCTCCACGCCGCCGAGGTTGTCGATGATCTGGTCGAACGCCGAGTTATCGATCAGCACAAAGCGGTCGATATCCACGCCGAAATTGGCTTCGATGGTGGAGACGGCCAGTTGCCCGCCCCCCGCTGCGCCGTTCTGTTGATACCCCAGAGGGTAGGCGGCGTTCAGCTTATTGCTGCCATGGTAGGGGATGGCCACATACAGGTCGCGCATGAAGCTGGTCAGCTTCAATTTTTTGTGGCGGGTGTCGATAGAAACCATCATCATGCTGTCGCTGCGGCCCACATCGTTCGCTTGGTAATCATCCACGCCGAGCAACAGGATGTTGGTGATGGCATCGTCGTGGTACAGCCCACCCAACAAGTTGGGATCGCCCAATGTCTCGTCTGTGGAAGACGTGTCTTCATCGCTGCTGGAGACAGGGCTGGAACTGCTGGAAGGGGGCGCCAGCGAACTCAATTCCGTATAACCGATTTGGCTCAACAGCATGTCCGCATAGACGAGGCCGCTGCCAAATACCACCAACACCAGGCTCAAAAGCAAAACAGCAATGTTGCGGATCAGACGGATCCGCTTTTTTTTCTTATCTTGATTCACAGTATCATTCCTTAAAGCAACGGCCAAGCGGCTGTGCGAAAAATTTTTCGAAAAAAGGCGCATTAACTCGTATATTATACTGGTTTTGCAAGGAGATATAATTTTAAATAAGAAATTAAATATTTGTTAATCCCTGTATCAAATGGTATTTCAAATTTCCCTCCCTTGAGAAGGCTTGGAAAGGGGGATATGAGGGATTCCGCTATCCCCGGCCCTCTCCGCCCGTTCCCGGCTTGTCAGGGAAGGGACCCTTCGCGTGCAATTGGCCGGGCTGGGTTTCGTCGAGCGTCAGGGAATAGGCCGGGAGGAATTCGTCGAGGAAACAATCGGCCTCCGGCAGATGCAGGCCACGCACCGCTTTCCAGAGGCTTTCCTCCGCCTTGAGGAAATCTGTATTCCCCATGCGCCGCTCCTCCAAGCATTTGATGAGCGCCGAGAGCTTGTCCGCCGCCTTGACCAGCTTGTGCAGCTCGGCGTCCGATTCGCTGTCCCCGCCCAGCAGGGGCGCATAGGAATCCTGCAAATCGCTTGGAAGAAGGGAGAGCAGGGTCTGTTCCGCCGCCTTCTCCACCGCGCCGTAGGCGCCGCGGATATCGGGGTTATAATATTTGACCGGCGTGGGGAGATCCCCCGTCAGCGTCTCCGGCGCATCGTGGAATAGCGCCAGTACAGCGGCCCGCTCGGGCTGGACGTGCCCGCCGAAGCGTACGTTGCGCAGGGTGGCCAGCGCATGGGCTAAGACCGCGGTCTCAAAGCTATGCTCGCTCAGATTTTCCTGTCGTGTGTTTCGCATCAGCCCCCAACGGTCGATATATTTCATGCGCGAAAGCATGGCGAAAAATTCGGATGGCATTTCCTCTATACCTCCAATACCACTGAAGGGCGCAGAATCTTTCAGATCCTTCCCAAAAATAGTCAGAAATTGGAAGAATTGAAAAAAGCCGCGCCGGTCAAATGTTTTTCTATAAGAGTCAGATGATAGGCGGCCAGCCAGACCGCCGTGCGCGTTGGCCTCTTTTTGTGGCTCTGGCGGGCTCGCCCATTTTTTTGCTTGTTTTCCATGGGGCTGTGCTATAGTATAATAGGTCTGGTTTTTTATGGATGGAATTGGCAGGCAGAACGCTTCCTGTTCGATAAACCACGGCGGCGCGTTTCCCACAAAGATCGGCCGGAGTCCACGCTTCATCCACTTTTCCGGTCCATGGGCCGGTTTCCAGGCTTGTGGCTTTGCCC
>ERZ827423.1537-NODE-1537-length-22080-cov-19.997911_pt1 | contig 22080 bp, 20 predicted proteins | sample MGYA00519775_ERZ827423 | MGnify/ENA primary metagenome ERZ827423 (study PRJEB31778, sample SAMEA3449296) | human gut metagenome | biome: human gut; feature: human-associated habitat; material: faeces | place: United Kingdom | collected 2010/2012 ...
CTTTAAAGCAGCGAATGGACGAAAAGATGCGTATTTGCTGCGTACAATTTACAAATGGTGATGCGGTGGCTGTCTGCTGTGTGCTGAATTGCCAATATGATGTGGAGGCCGTGAGATTTTTCCGGGGAGGTACGGCTTATGTCAATCGCTGCAAGAACATACTGGATAAAATTAAAAAATCCCGGGAGGCATCCGGCAGGGAGAATGATGGAAACGCAGATAAAAGATACTGGAGGAAGCTGAAACATATAAATGAGGATATGACCCATCAAATCAGCAGGGAGATTGTAAATTTCAGCAGGGAAAATGGTGTAGGCGCTGTTGTGCTGCCGAAATATGACAGCGAATACAGCAAATATGTGATGGCAGCCGTGGGAAAATGGTCTTCGCTGCATTTAAGCTATGGAATTCGTAATCAGTTAAAATATAAGGCGTGGCAGGAGGGGCTTTTTCTTCTGGAATCATCGGTCCCGGATATTGGAAGGTATTGCGCGCTGTGCGGCGCCACCATCCATAAGAAGGGTGAATTGTTTATGTGTGATAATGGACATCAGGGAAACCGATGGATAAATTCAGCCCGGAATCTCGGTAAAAAGACCTATGAAAGTTTAGATAAACATATGTGAGTACATATTGTTTATAGAGTGGGAAACTGCAAAGGGAGTTTCGGCCAGTGGGCGAAACTTTTCGGTTGGATACCGCCGGCCGGTCCGTATGGGGCAGGCAAAGAATTGCCGTGACGAAATTGGTCTGCGGCAGAGAGTATCCGAAGTTATATTTACAAAATGTTTTTGACCGCACAAAATAAGTATGCTACTATGAATCTGAATACAGGGAGGAATAGAGATGGCAGGAAAGGTTTTTTTTGTTGCAGACACGCATTTTGGACATGAGGCGATGATTCGTTTTGAAAATCGTCCTTTTAAGGATATCAGAGATATGGAATATCAGCTCATTAAGAACTGGAATGAAATTGTAGCCCCGGAGGACAGGGTGTTTGTTCTTGGGGATTTTGCGTTTGGAGATAAGGCAGAAGTGACACGGTTGTGTCAGAGCCTTAATGGCAAAAAAACGCTGGTACTTGGCAATCACGATACCCAGTCGCCGGAATGGTACAGGGAGTGCGGTTTTGAGGAGGCCAGTGCATGGCCGATTATTATAGAGGGGTTCTGGATTTTGTCTCATGAACCACTGTACATTAATGAAAATATGCCTTATGCTAATATTTTTGGCCATGTTCATGGGAATCCGACGTATAAAGATTTTTGCCGTCAATCTATCTGTGTTTGTGTGGAAAGGACGGACTATCGGCCGATTTCTTTTGAGGATATACGCAAGAGAGTTCTCGGCAGTTAAACCGACAAAATTTGATAAAAAAATGCTTGGGGCGCCCTCCGTAAGGAAGGCGCCCCAATGCTTTAATCCTCTTTTTTTGTTTCGGAAGATTTACTTCCGGAAGCTTTATTGTTTTCAACTAATTCGCGGGCAACATCGAATGGATGCTGTTTTCGGTAGATGCGCTCTTTCTGAGCTTCAATTTTGGCTGCATGGGCCCGTTCAATTGCCTCGTATTCCGGACTGCCGGGACGCGGGGCGCTTGATTTTTCACGGTAAGCCATAAAAAACATGATTGTGGCCAGAAGAGCCAGAATCATAAGAAGAGGGTCAGCCTTACCTTTGAAAGAAAAATAGCCTAAAACAACAGTAAGAACGAGACATGCGGCGGTCAGTATTTTCAAAGTTACCAGCCACTGTTCATATTTCTTTAATTTAGTTTCCGAATCCATAATATATCAAACCTACTTTCTTGTTACAATATGTAATATTATATATGATAAAGACGAAATCTTCAATAGATAAATATTTGACAAATGTCCGTATCAGGTATTCCCTGAATGGTTTCGAAGTGTTAAAATAGTTTTATATTCCTTTAGGCAATATGCTGCGGAGGAGAGTTTTAGAGCGGGGTGAAGCGGATGAAAATGGATATTCCGGAAAAGGCGGCCATGGTCATTAAAGAACTGATGAACCAGGGATTTGAAGCCTATGCTGTAGGCGGTTGTGTACGGGACAGTATTTTGGGACGTCAGCCGGAGGACTGGGACATTACCACCTCCGCAAGGCCGGAACAGGTCAAACAGATTTTTCCAAGGACGGTAGATACGGGGATAGAACACGGCACGGTGACCGTGCTGATGGATAAGGAATCCTTTGAGGTGACGACGTACCGGGTTGATGGAGAATATGAAGACCATCGTCATCCGAAGGCGGTTACATTTACGGCCAGCCTGGAGGAAGATTTGAAGCGGCGGGATTTTACGATAAATGCCATGGCTTATAATCCGGAGACCGGGCTGGTAGATATATTTCACGGTATAGAGGATTTGGAACAGGGAGTCATCCGCTGTGTGGGCGATCCGGAAGCGCGCTTTGACGAGGATGCACTCAGGATCCTGCGGGCAATCCGTTTTTCGGCTCAGCTTGGGTTCCGTATTGATGAGGCGACACAACAGGCCATGTCCGGAAAGGCAGCGGACCTGAAGGAAGTCAGCGCGGAACGCATTCGGGTAGAACTGGTGAAACTACTTATATCAAAGCATCCGGAATATATCCGGGAGGCCTGCCGGCTTGGTATTACCCGGGTGATTTTACCGGAATACGACCGTATTGTCGGCGTGGCTCAGCATACGCCGAATCATATATATGATGTGGAGGAGCATACTCTGCTTGCATTAAAAAATATCGAGCCGGATTCGGTACTGCGGCTGACCATGCTTTTCCATGACTTTGGAAAACCAATCGTGAAAAAGACAGATGGCGGCAGAGATATTTTTTATAAGCATCCGGAGGTCAGCGCTGAGATGTGTCGAAAGATTCTGAAGCGGCTTAAATTTGACAATCATACGTTGGAAAAGGTATACAGCTTGGTCAAATGGCATGGATTAAAGTATCTTCCGAATGACGTCAGTGTACGGCGGGCTTTAAATCGTGTGGGCAGTGATATTTTTGAAGATTTTATTAAAGTCCAGCGGGCGGATATTTCAGCCAAAAATCCGGCAGTGGTGCCGAAAAAGATGAAACAGCTGGCTGAGAAAGAGGCTATTTACCGGAAGATTATCCGAAGAGGTGATTGTTTTAACGTGAAAATGCTGGCGGTGAATGGAAGAGATTTGATTCAGGCCGGGATTCCTCAGGGACCGGCACTCGGAGCCGTTCTCGAACGGCTGGTGGAGCGGGTGATTGATGAACCAGAGCTGAATGAGAGAGAAAAACTTCTTGAACTGGCGGATGAGGTAAAAACGGACCCGACGATTTTCGATGAAAAAGAATACTTCTTTGAACATTAATAAAAAATAAGATGGTATCGAAAAAATCAATACCATCTTATTTTTATTTGCCAGAAATTTTGTTTTTCATTCTCTGGAAAAATCCAACTTTCGGCGGGGCTGTCAGTGCCGGGCCGCGTAAGCTCTTAACACTTAAAATGTACATGCCGCTGACCATCGCTTTTACTTCCTGCCTTACAGGAATTAAGTCGTAAACTTTTTCGTCGGCAATAAGGGTCATAATTCTAGGTCCAATCTTGGCTTTGACAATCGGCACTTTGGAGCGTCGATAAAGCTTTGGTGTGGAATCTATGACAATTTTTGGCAGGCCAGATTCAGTCAGCTTCATTTTCTTCTTATCAATGACCAGCATGGTCATCGGCTGTGCGGCAGCCTCAATCTGCTGCTGTGCAGTTTCGGCTTTTTTCTGCTGCTTGTTTCCCCAGAATGTAAGAAAGGCCAGGGCAGCCACTAAGACCACGAGGACGACAATCAGAACTATGGCCGGTGTAGACAAAAGTGCAACAGGTATCATCGTCTGCTTCCTCCTTAAAATTTCAGTCCTTGTCAATTGTACCATGCTTTGGTTTAAAAATGAATAGTAAAAATGAAAGAATTTGGATTATTTTTCATTCAGCATGGTGCGAATTTGTTCCTGAACCGTCGTTCCGAGACACTTTTTCTCGGCCGGAGTCAGTTCGGATACGAAAATCGGCGTACCAAAACGAACGGATACAGTCTGACGTTTGACCTTTGGAATATGGGTTTCAAAAATATTTTCTGTGTTTTCGATAGCTACCGGAACGATTGGGCATCCGGTTTTTGTGGCGATTTTAAACCCGCCCTCTTTGAAAGGAATCATCTCACCGCCGAGGCCCCGGGTACCTTCCGGAAAAAGGAATATGGAGGTGCCGGCTTTGATCAGCTCAATGCAGTTGAGGATGGTTTTAAGACCTTCACGAACATTTTCTCTGTCCAGAAACTGACAGTTGATATAACGCATCCAACGGCTGATACAAGGCACCTTTTCCAGTTCTTTTTTGGAGATAAAGCCCGTATTGTTTTTTACCAGTGTATAGCAGGTCGGAATATCATAGTAGCTTCGGTGATTGGCCACATAGAGAACCGGTGTGTCCTTTGGTACATTTTCCTGCCCCTCAGCCTTTAAGGTGGTTCCGCTGGCAAAAAGAACCATTTTAAAGCCCCAGACAACGAAGCTTTGAGAAATCTTTCCCTTTTTCATCGGGCTGAAATGACCGATGATATTGACAATCAGATACATAGGCAGGCTGATGATGGAAAACAGCAGTAAAAATAAAATAACACAGAAACGAATCATGGCAGATCGACCTCCTCCGATTCAGCGGCAGCAGTTTCCACTGGTGACTGGTTGCGGCCAAAAAGCTCAGACAGTTCTTTAAGGTAGGCGGCCGTACCCGGATTTAACTGTTCCTGATGGTAACGCCATGCCCAGTTTCCCTGGCCTGTCCCAGGCGTGTTCATGCGGCAGGAGCTGTCGAGACCAAAAACGTCCTGAAGAGGGAAAAGAACATAGCGGGCCACCGAACCCATGGCCAGTCGAATGAAATCCCAGTGAACATTGCTGCCGTCGCAGCTTAAATAGCGGCGGACCTTGTCCTGAGATTCAGGAGAGGCCTGACGATACCACCCCTGGGTAGTGTCATTGTCATGGGTTCCTGTGTAGCAGACACAGTTTTCAATATAGTTATAAGGCAGATAATCATTATCCCGGATGTCATCAAAGGCAAATTGGAGAATCCGCATTCCGGGAAGTCCGTAGTTGTCGCGGAGCGCTTCTACCGCCGGAGTGATAACCCCAAGGTCCTCGGCGATGATTGGCAGAGGACCATCAAAGGCTTTAAGAACATGGTCAAAAAAGTCGGTTCCCGGTCCCTTTTTCCACTGACCGTTAATTGCTGTTTCCTCACCGTAAGGAATGGCCCAGTAAGCCTCAAGACCACGGAAATGGTCGATACGTAAGAAATCTGTCAGGTTCAGCTGGTGGCGAATCCGGCGAATCCACCATTGGTAATGACTTTTCTTGTGAGCCTCCCAGTCATAGAGAGGATTGCCCCAGAGCTGGCCGGTGGCGCTGAAATAATCCGGAGGCACGCCGGCAACGACCGTCGGGTATCCTTCATCGTCTAACTGGAATAATTCCTGATTGGCCCAGACGTCCGCGCTGTCGGGAGAGACAAAAATCGGTATATCGCCGATAATCTGAATGCCGTTGGTATGGGCGTAGGTTTTGAACTCTTCCCACTGTTTGAAGAAGATATACTGAACAAAACGATAGTAGCCGATGGAACCCTTCAGGTCTGTCAGGGCAGCGGCTCTGGATGAGGCCGTAAGGGATTTGTATTTCGGTTCCCATTCGGTCCAGGCCTTGCCGTCATGGGCATCTTTTAATGCCATAAAAAGGGCATAGTCGGTCAGCCAGTCTTCGTTTTCCTTACAAAAGGCCCGAAATTCATCCAGCAGCAGAATGATCGGTGTGTGCTGGAAACGGGCATAGGCCTTTTTTAAAAGCCCGGTTTTGTACGGGATGAGTGTTCCATAGTCCACACAGTTCGTATCCCATTCCGGAACTTCATCCAAATCATCTTTCGTCAGCAATTCCCAGTCCATTAATTTTTCCGGACTGATGATGAGGGGCTGGCCGGCAAAGGCGGAAAATGCCTGATAAGGGGAATCTCCGAAACCGGTCGGTCCGAGGGGGAGACACTGCCAGAGTGTCTGACCGGCTTCTTTTAAAAAGTCGATAAAATCATAAGCACCTTTTCCAAGGTCGCCAATACCATAGGGACTTGGAAAAGATGTGGGATGTACAAGAATTCCGCTCTGCCGGAGTTTTGTTATTTTCTTTTGTTGCATAAGTTACCTCCAACGTAAAAATCTTACTTTCTATCATACACGATTTCCCTATTATAATGCAAGAAGCTGATAATATTCTTCCAGGGCCAGCCCCTCTTTTTTTAAATAGGCGGCCAGATTTTTACCCACATAGCGGAAATGCCAGGGTTCGTAGGCATAACCGGTGATATGCTCTTTCCCGGCGGGGTAGCGGAGAATGAAGCCATAGGCGGCGGCATTTTCGCGTAGCCACCTGCCTTCAGGCGTATTTTCAACATCGGTGGTCAGGGCCGATTGGACCGATGGTGAGGAAATATCCATGGCAAGGCCGGTTTGGTGTTCGCTCTGTCCGGGTTTGGCAGAATACAGGGAGGTGTGCATTTCACCTTTAACGGCCACATTGCTGGTGTAAATATTTTTCTGACGTTCATAGGAACGGTAACCGGAAACGCCGATGGGGTGAAGTCCGGCAGCTTCCGCATCCCGAAACATGGTCTCCAGTGCTTCGGCGGCCGGGCGCCGCATATAATTTCTGGAGTCATTACCGACATGGGCAAAGGGGATATTGACAGGCACCAGATCCGCAGGCTCATAATCTTCCGGCAGAGGATGGGTTTTGTTGACGAGAATACCGAGATAATCATTGTTCATGAAATCACCAGGGGCGTTTTAATTTAGTTTATGTAAAAAAAATGAGATGGTGCGGAACCATACCGGAAAAATAAGCATATCATAAGGGTGAATAGTGATGGGAGGCGCGTATGGATTATCGAAATCTGCATCAAATGAATCTGTATGATGTTTTCGGCGACAGTCCCTGGACGCAGGAAGATTTTTTTCTGAAGGACAGAGCCTATATGAAAAAAATATGCCCGAAACAAAACAGAGAGATGCTTCGTTGGGTGGAGGATGTATGCGACGAAGAAGAATATGACGGCAGTTGTATGTATGATGAATACCCGGATGTAACCGCCATGGAACGAATGGCTGACAAGGCTTATAACCGGGCCGGACGGCCGGAGCCAGAGGACTGGAGCAGGGCGCTGCTGATGAGTTTGCTTTATGATGAAATTTGCTATCGGAGAAATCGGCGAAGAGAATTCAAACAGAGACTTTATCCGAGATAGGGCGCGGGGCGGCAGCTGCCGCCCCTTGTGAAGTCGGAACGGGTATGGTACAATACTTTGGAAAGGATTGAACGATGAAACAATTAGATGAAATTTTAGATGCCGCTCTGACCTGGGAATTATCGGATATGACACTCAGTAATCGGAAAAATGCCGGAGAGATTCAGAAGATTAAAGTCCGTCCGGTCGTCATTAAAGATCAACTGGTATTTCAGGCGGCCCAGTATACAAAAACACAGGTTTTTCATAAAAATATTGAAGAGAGCCGGGTAAAAGCATGGGTTCAGGAACTGATTCAAAATGAGTTTAAACAGACCCAGATTCGCACCGGAGAACGGGAATATACCATATTGTCCGGCAAAAAGGGCAATATCACGGTGAAGGAGCGAAAGGTGAAGGAGTGCCGGAAAACGGACAGGGCCGACCTCTCGCATAATCGAAAAAAGAAGTATATTCTGCCGGAGGGAACGCCGGTGCCCTTCCTTGTGGATTTGGGCGTTATGACGGCAGAGGGGAAGATTATCCGTTCGAAGTATGACAAATACCGTCAGATTAACCGGTTCCTGGAGTTTATTCAGGATGTATTGCCGGAATTGCCGAAAGACCGAACGCTGACTATGATCGATTTTGGCTGCGGCAAGTCCTATCTCACCTTTGCCATGTATTATTATCTGAATATTTTAATGGGCTATTCGGTGAAAATGATTGGTCTGGATTTAAAAGCCGATGTGATTCGGCATTGTAATGAATTAAAGGACAAGTATGGTTATGACAAACTTGAATTTATCCATGGGGATATTGCGGATTTTGAGGGCGCTGAATCGGTGGACATGGTAGTGACGCTTCGTGCCTGCGATACGGCGACGGATTATGCGCTGTACAAGGCAATCCGGTGGAACGCCAGGGTGATTCTGTCCGTGCCGTGTTGTCAGCATGAACTGAACGGGCAGATAAAAAATGATGTGCTTGCACCAGTGCTGCATTATGGGCTTTTAAAGGAGCGGATGGCCGCGCTCATGACAGATGGACTTCGGGGACAGTTGTTGGAAGTGATGGGCTACAGAACTCAGCTTCTGGAATTTATTGATATGGAGCATACTCCGAAAAACATTTTGATCCGGGCGGTAAAATCCGGTCCTGTCCGGGGAAGGGATTCGAAGGAACTGGCAGCCTATGAAGCATGTGCTGAAGCTGTCCATGGAGATCTGACCCTGTATCGTCTGCTCTTTTCGGATTTAGAAGAAGGAAGAAATAGGATATGAAGAATAAGAAAAAAATAGCATTTATAGCAGGATTTTATCTGGTGTCCTTTATCGTGGCGCTGCTTCTGACGAGTCATGTCCTGAATTATGAGCGTATTCATCCGTCGAGAAATCAGGGGGATACGTCGCTGATCAAGCTGTATGTGAAAAACAGCGGTATGCGGATTAATGAAATGGACGCCTATGTTCAGGAGATGAATGCCTCCTATCTGCGTCTGAGTGTGACGCCGGTTTCTGCAAACAAAACCATCACGCTTCAGATGAGTGAGCCGGTGACTAATGTACGGAAAATTTCCTATGCTCTGATGGATGAAAATAACAGTCAGGAGATTGAAGCGGGAGAATGTCCGGAAATTCAGCGTGTGGAAGGCCAGCGGCAGACGGAGATCGCCTTTACGGCAGACTTGCAGGATGGCAGAGAATACTGCCTGAATCTGACGGTGGAGGACGATGGGCGGAACACCTACTATTATTATACTCGTGTTGTTTATGGAAATAATCTTCAGGCTTTTGATAAGCTGCAGTTTGTTTCGGATTTCCATACGGCGATTTTTGAGAAAACGGCGTCGTCACGGATTGGCGAATATTTACAGTATTCCTCGGATGCGGTCAGTGATGATTTTCGTAAGGTGTCTATTTCATCAGACAGCGAGACTGTGACCTGGGGGGATTTGAATCCATCCGTCGTTGGCGATGTGGACATGACTATTGTCAATCTGGACAGTCAGACCGGAGAAATTCAGCTTGTCTATGAGATTGAAGCACGGGATGACAGCGGTAATGATTATAACTACATGGTCAAAGAATTTTATGAAGTATCCTGTACGGGAAGTACAGTGAGTCTGATCGGATATTCCAGAACGATGGAAGAAAAGCTGGATGAGCGATCGTTTAGTTTTAATAATAACCGGATGCGTCTGGGCATTATTGACGAAAGTAAGATGGATATTCAGGTTTACGGTAAAGAGGAGCCGGAAGAGGAAGAGACTCAGGCCGGGGAAACCGGTCAGGAGACTCAGGCGGCGGATACGACGGAATATAATACGTATATCAGCTTTGTGGCTGACGGTGGATTTTGGGTGTATAATACCCGGGATAATATTTTAACTCAGGCCTTTGGCTTTGAGCGGAGAAGCCAGGCCGGCAGCAGAGATTCCAGCTATATGAATCATGGCGTCAAAGTGCTGCGGACCGAAGAAAACGGCGATTTATATTTTGCTGTGTACGGTTATATGTATAACGGGGATAACGAAGGCCGTTTCGGTATTGCGGTGAATCGCTATAACCGGGTGGATGGCACCTATTCGGAAGTTCTGTTCATTCCATATGATAAGAGCTTCAGTATGTTGAATCGGGGAATCCAAAAGATGGCGTTTATTGATGGAAATGATATGTTCTATCTCTGTCTGGAAGATACAATTTACCGGTTTGACATTATCATGAAGGAAATTGAAGTGGTGCTGGAGCAGGCAGAATCTGAAGACTGTGCCATTTCAGGAGATGGCCGGAGTATTGTCATTTCCCACAGAAATGAGGCCGGCACCGTGACGGAGATCGAGTGGCGGAATCTTGAGACCGGTGAGATTCAGAATATTCTGCCAAAGGGTCAGCGGATGGAGCTGATTGGTATGCTCGGAGAAAATCTGGTATACGGTGAAGCAAATTCGGCTGATGAAGAACGGCTGGATGTTTTATATATTGTCGATACCGGATTGAATGTACTGAAAGAATATAAGGTGGATGGCGGATACATCAGCGGAACTCAGATTGAAGGAAACCTTCTTGAGATATTCCGGTGTGATAATAATGGGGCCGACCTGCCGGTGGATTATATTGTCTATAATGCAAACAATACTCAGAATATCAGCACCTACAGTGTACGTGACGATGTGCGTAAGCGGGAAACATGGCTTGTGACCAACGAATACGGCAATACCATGCCGGTGGTCTTGTTTGCCAGAGGTATAGAATCTTATCGGAATACGGGGATTGAATTCCAGACTCAGGGAGAAGAATACACGGGATATTTTGTATATGCAAATGATAATATGATGAAATATCCAACCTTTAGAGAGGCCTATCAGGAAGCCTTATCCAGGGACGGTAAGGTTCTGGACAATCAGGGACGGCTGATCAGCCGGCCGTCGGTACGTTACGAGGAAAAAGAGCTGAGCGGACAGGCGATCACCCTGGCCGGGGAAGACGAAATGGCTCAGCAGCAGGCAGTAATCGAATGGCTTTTCAAATATGAAAAGATGAGCGGGGAGCCGGTACTCAACAGCAATGATATGTTTGAAAACCTTCAATCCAATTTCCCGGATTTCCATATGGTCGATATGACCGGAATCGGATTGGATGATGCTCTGACGATGATTTCGGAAGGAGTTCCATTGATTGTTAAAAACAGCGAAGGTACCTGGTGTGTTGCCGAAGGTTACGCCAGCGGTTATATTTCGATTGCAGACCCGAAAGACGGCACGGTCATCAGCTATGAACAGGATTCGGCTGTGGGTGGAATCGCATCTTCCGGAAATGTAATCTATAGTTATTACAAATAGTTAAAAATATGCCCATACCCTCCTGAAAGCTTGCGAGAACGCTTTATGGAGGGCATGGGCATATTTTAATATTGAGCTCATGTTAGAGCCTAGGTGAATATATTCATTCATTGGCTCAGACACTTGACGCATTGCGTGTCACGTGATACAATTACGATAGAAACGCAATGCGTTCTTTTTGACAAAAAAGTAAATAAATAGTTGATTATACAAAAAAAGAAAAAATATATCCATAAAATATTGACTTCCTAAAAAGAATAGAATACAGTTATAGAAAAGCATGAATGTATGGGAGGCTATATTTATGGATAATGCGATTTTCAGGCAAGTAGGCAATAATATACAGAGCATTTTATCGGTACAAGGAAAGACACAGCAGTTTTTAGCAGAACAATTAGGCATTTCAAAACAGGTTATGAGTAAGATTATTACCGGAGCAAAAGCAATTAATGTTGCAGAAATAAGCAAGATTGCCAATGTATTGAATGTGTCTGTTGACAGGCTTCTTGAAACATCTGTAATACAGGAGCCAGTCCATAATTTTAGTTTTAAGGGACAAGTAAAAAGTGCGTCTACAAAACAAAAAATTGAGATATTACAGAAAATCATTGATGAAATATTATGGTTGGAGGAATATGCAGATGCAAAACAGACAGCTAAGTAAAAAAGAGATACAGAATATTCAGGTACTCGCAAGGAAGAAGCTGGTTGAATATTACAAACTTAATGATGTCATTGGCATGGGCATTTTTAGTATTCTGGAGAGAGATAATAAAGTACTTTATTATCCATTGGAGGATCAGAAAGTATGGGGATTTTCAGAAAAAATAAAAGGGAAATCTTTTGTATGTATTAATACATCCCTGCCCTATGATAAACAGGTTTTTACGGCAGCACATGAACTTTACCATGTGTGGTTTGGAAGTTCTGGTGAAATAATGATTTCAGAAGATGCTCAGGAACCAGATTTGAGTGATGAAATAGAATTATTTGCAAATCGTTTTGCTGCGGAATTTTTAGTAAATGAAGAATTGTTGAGACAGGAAATACAGGTATTTAATATGGATAAAGATAATCTCAATATCAAAGATATTGTAAGATTGTCAAGTCTGTTTGTGGTTCCATACAGAACAATGGTAAGGCGTTTGCATGAGATTGGGGTATTGGCGAAGAAGGATTTTGAAAAATATATATCTTATACAGACGAAGAGGCGGATACTTGGAAAAATCGTCTGGGAGTATCTATACCGGAAAGAAAAAATAAAATAGGTCTTTCTGACTTGGCGGATAAAGCTCTGGATTTATATGAGCGGAATATGATAACGTATGAAAAACTGGAATATTTGTTGGAGTTTGCAGAATTGACACCCGAAGAAATGGGGATTAAAAGTGTGAATCAGTATCAGCCACCAACAGATGAAGAATTAGATGTAATTATGGAGGAGTAGCGATGAAGATGAAAGGGATTATTGTAGATGCTGACTTTTGTATAAAAGTTGGCGCTAGCCCTAAATATCGCTATTTGGAAAGAGTGCTTCCAGAACTTGCCGAAAAAGTATATATTCATAAAATTGTATATGATGAAGTCATGGTTCCAGTTTGTGCTAAAGAACAGATTGATTCACTAATTAAACAGGGAATTTTGGAGATTATGGATGAGAGCAAATTAGCTCCATTAGAAAAGAAAGTTTACGAGGGAACCTATTGCTTATTAGCACGTATTATGATGAATCCTAATAGACCAAGAAAGAATCAAGGGGAAATCTGTTCACTTGCAATCGCGAAGACAAAATCCATTCCATATTTTGCAACAGATGAGAAGAAGTTACAGCCAATTATCGACAAAGCACTGAATACAGGCATGAATGATATTATTTGTGTGAGAATAGAAGATGTCGTTCAGAAAATTAAATCAGGAGAATTATCTGCGTTTAAAAGAAAAGAAGCAAAAGTATTGTGGAGATTGGCGGGAAAACGTACAGATATTTTTGATAGAAATATTTGGCCCGTTCAGTAGCAAGTTTGTATAGTGGTCGTTGCCAATAGTCAAAAACATCCTCCGCAGAAAGCGTTCTCGCAAGCTTTCCGGGGAGGATGTTTTTGCATATCTTATTTTAAATTTTCAGGGTTGAGACCATCCAGTTCCGGTAAAACGAAGCGTCCGTCCTCGCGGATGAGCACATCGTCAAACCAGATACGGCCGCCGCCGTATTCCGGTCTCTGGATACATACTAAATCCCAGTGAATTGCCGAGTGATTGCCATTTGGCGCATCGTCGTAGCAGTTACCCGGTGTAAAATGGAAGGAACCCATGATCTTTTCATCAAAAAGGGTGTCTTTCATCGGGTTCAGGATGTATGGGTTGACGCCGAGGGCAAACTCGCCCACATAACGGGCGCCGTCGTCAGTGTCAAGTACCTGATTGATTCGGGTGGTGTCGTTGGCTGTGGCTTTGACAATTTTTCCATTCTCAAAGGTGAAGGAAATATTTTCAAAGGTAAAGCCCTGAAAAACAGCCGGTGTATTGTAGGTCAGTGTACCGTTGATGGAGTCTCTGACCGGAGCGGTGTAGACTTCGCCGTCAGGGATATTCATGTTGCCGGAGCATTTGATGGCCGGAATACCTTTGATGGAGAAGGTCAGATCGGTCCCCGGACCTTCGATGCGTACCTTATCGGTTTTGTTCATCAGATTGATGAGCGGCGTCATGGCTTCGCCCATTTTTTCATAGTCGAGGCAGCAGACGTCAAAATAAAAGTCCTCAAACGCTTCCAGGCTCTGATTATTGAGCTGAGCCATCGAGTTGTTTGGATAGCGCATAACGCACCAGCGCAGCTTCGGTACACGGATTTCATGGTGAACCGGTGTGCTGTAAAGCCGTTCATAGAGGGCCAGATTTTCAGCCGGAACATCTGAATTTTCGGAGATGTTATCGGCACCGCGGATAGCAAGATAACAGTCCATCTGAGCCATTTCTGCAGCAGCCACCTGGGCCATCAGGCGAAGCTGTTCTTCATTGCAGTGGAGCAGCATTTCACGCTGGACTCTCGGGTTTGTATAATGTGGGAAAGGCATAGCGCCGGCTGCATAGGTCTCCTTGATCAGCTGACGTGCCAATGCTTCCGTACTTTCTCCGGTATAGTCGATATATACTTTATCCCCGGATTTTACCTGAATTGATTTGTGAATGAGATTATGAGCGAATACTTTAATACGTTCATCCATATTAAAACCTTCCTTTCGTTAATCATTGCCAGCATATTATACATCTGAATTTACGGAAAGTCCACCATTACAGATGATAATTTGCACCGAGAGTTGCCCCTTTACGAAAGACGAAATATAATGTAAAATATAGAAGATTGATAATAATACGGGGGTATTCGAAATGGATTTAGTAACTGTAAGAGAATTATACAGAAATTCTTCAGAATATGTAGATCAGAAAGTTCGTATCGGAGGATGGGTACGAAATTTGAGAGATTCCAAGACTTTTGGATTTTTGGTTATTAATGACGGAACTTATTTCCAGACGCTCCAGGTTGTTTTTGGAGAACAGCTGGATAATTTTCAGGAGATCTGTAAGTTGAATGTGGGGGCAGCGGTTATTGTAGAGGGGACTTTAGTCGCGACACCGAAGGCAAAACAGCCGTTTGAGATTCAGGCGGACAGTGTTTATGTGGAAGGTGCTTCCACGCCGGATTATCCGATTCAGCCGAAACGTCACAGCTTTGAATATCTGCGGACCATGACCCATCTGCGGGCACGGACGAATACCTTCCAGGCGGTGTTCCGTGTACGCTCCCTGATTGCCTATGCAATCCATAAATTTTTCCAGGAACGGGATTTTGTTTATGTGCATACGCCACTGATTACCGGAAGTGACTGTGAAGGAGCCGGTGAGATGTTCCGTGTGACGACACTGGACCCGGAAAATATGCCGAAGGATGAGGAAGGTCATGTGGATTATTCGAAGGATTTCTTTGGTAAAGAAACGAATCTGACCGTCAGCGGACAGTTGAACGGAGAGACCTTTGCGATGGCTTTCCGGAATATTTATACCTTTGGTCCAACCTTCCGTGCAGAAAATTCCAACACGACCCGTCATGCGGCAGAGTTCTGGATGATCGAGCCGGAGATCGCGTTTGCCGACCTCTCCGACGACATGAAGCTCGCCGAGGATATGATCAAGTTCATCATCGCCTACGTCCTCGACCACGCACCGGAGGAGATGGCCTTCTTCAACCAGTTCGTCGACAAGGGCCTGATCGACCGCCTGCACCACGTCATGACCTCCGACTTCGGCCATGTCACCTATACCGACGCCGTCAAGATCCTCGAAGAGCACAACGACAAGTTCGACTACAAGGTCTTCTGGGGCTGCGATCTCCAGACCGAGCACGAGCGCTACCTCACCGAGCAGGTCTACAAGAAGCCCGTGTTCGTCACCGACTATCCCAAGGAGATCAAGGCGTTCTATATGCGCCTGAACGACGATGGCAAGACCGTGGCCGCGGCGGACTGCCTGGTGCCCGGCATCGGCGAGATCATCGGCGGCAGCCAGCGCGAGGAGCGCCTGGAGCTGCTGGAGAGCCGCATCCGTGAGCTGGGCATGAACCCGGAGGATTACTGGTGGTACTGCGACCTGCGTCGCTACGGCTCCTGCCGCCACGCGGGCTTCGGCCTGGGCTTCGAGCGCATGGTGATGTACCTCACGGGCGTCAGCAACATCCGCGACGTGGAGCTGCATCCCCGCACTGTGGGAAACGCGGAATTTTAAGCGAAAGCCAAAAGAGCACCCATAGGGTGCTCTTTTTATCTGTACGAATAAATATCCCCCGGCCTAGCCGGGGGATATTTATTTATTTTGTCGTGCTCTGCGCCTATGCCAACTTCCGCACCTCATACAAGCGCATTGATGGCATCAGCTACACCATCTACCCCGGCGAATGGATCATGTCCGTGGAGGAACTGTCCCAGTATTTCCGCACACGTTTCCGCCGCCAGACCTTAACCGCATTGGAGGGACTGCAAAAGAAAGGGCTTATCAGCTTTCTCGTTCTCGGACATGGCAAGCTGGTCAAATTCAAGATTCGCGGCTGGCGGCGTCACAACACGATCCTCGACTACAATGCGCCCTGTCAGAAGGATACCGGCTTTTTCTTCTTCCCTGTATCCACTGCCACAGAACTGGTCAGTGCCGGTCACTGCTCAGAGATTGACGCCGTACTGGATCTATGGCTGAACACTGTCTATAACGATCCGCAGGTCCTCGGTTCAGACGTTGGGCCGGTGGTCTACCTCCGCAACGGTACAGGCTGTCCGCTGGTCAGCTACGCGGAGCTGGCTTCCCGCTGGGGCGTCTCTAAGGCAACTGCCGGCCGATACCTCAAGCGCATGGCTGAACGGGGCTACGGTGACGTAAACGGTCTCCGTCCAGATGATAAGCTCCCGCAGCGGCCCATCCTGCATACGATAAACGGCAAACAGGATCAGCAGAATGCTGGCGATGCCGGCGGCATGGAACAGGATCAGCAGGGCCAGAGGGAGGGGGCGCTTCAGCCACTCCCGGGGCGTCTGGATGATGGTCAGCGCGGACATTCCCAGCAGCGCCGCGATCAGGGCGAACCACATCAGATGTGTCACATCTCTTTCTTCGTTTACTGTCCGGCGTCATTGTCCGCGGCGGCCGGCTGGCCCTTCCGGCGGTCGTTTTTCGCGTAATAGCCCAGCTTGTCTTGATACATCTGGCGGTCGATGCGGTTCATGAAGTCGGCAATGGTCTCGGTGTGCAGGTCGGCGATGGCGTAGCCCATGGAGGCGGAGAGACGGTAGGGCTTGTCGTGCGTCCCGTTGACCTCCTCAAAATTCTCCTTTGCCCGCGCGATAAGGCTTTGGACAAGCTGCTCGTCCGCGGTGTTCAGTATGACGACGAATTCATCACCGGCGTACCTTGTCACCACACCGTATTCGCCGAAGGCATTTTTGAGCAGACCGGCGGCAAGGATCAGCGCGGTGTCGCCCTCAGCATGCCCGTAGGTATCGTTGATCGCCTTGAAGCCGTTCAGGTCGATCATAATGCCGCAGACCCACGCGTCCTTCCTCTTGTACGCCTGCTTCTGCAAAAACTCCAGATACACGCGGTTGTACAGCCCAGTAAGGTAATCCAGAAAGATCGTCTCGTTTTTCAGCGCCGTCATAATACCCGCAATGGCTACAGCGATGGACGTCCACGTGATGGCGACCTCCATAAAAACCGCCTGCACCACCACCCCGATCAGCACCGGGACGAAAAAGACCTGCACCGGGAACAGCTTCAGCGTGCCGGTCTTTCTGCGGCACTTGGCGTACAGATACAGGCTGTCCGCCATGTACAGGAAGGCAAAGAGCAGGAACACGCCGTAGGCGGGGCCCCGCTCATACAGGTCGTCCTTGTAGCAGAACACCAGCGGATAGAAGATATTGATGACCAGCAGGACACCGGCGGCAATGCCGCCTACCCGGTACACCCTTTTGCGCGTCTCCGTGAAGGGGATGTTCATGTGCATGGTAAGGAAGCGCGCCCATGTATAGCCGATCAGCACATTTCCCAGAAAGAGCCACGAGCCGCTGAGGAACACCACGATCCGCAGCACCGTGCCGGCGCTGCCGTCCAGATAAAATACGCAGCAGTCCGCCACATTGGAGACGGCGGTGATGGCCATCATCCGTGCGACGATCCTGATGTCCCGGTCATGGCTCATCCGCTGCCAGTTGCTGAGATACAGCGTGCCCAGCAGCAGTAAGCTTACGATGTCCGCTGTGAATACAGAGAACGAAAGATTCTCATTCAAAGTAAGTTCTCCTTTTTAACCCCATTTTTTCAAACAAATTCACACGCCTGTCGCCGATGAAGAACCCGGCAGCGGCAGGCGTGCCGCCCCGTCAGGACTTGCCGGACGAGGATGCATTCTGGACATACGCGATGATCTGAAGCACCCGATAGACCAGTTCCAGCAGCGAGATGACCATGTTGTTGATGTACTCGATGTTGTACAGGCGGAACAGCTTCTTGCACATGGCCAGCTCCTCGTCGGTGGCCATGCCATTTTCCTTCATGATATCGTAGGCGCGCTGCTGCGCCTTCTTCTCAGTTTTCAGCACCTGAATGGACATAATGAAGGACAGCAGGTAGAAGACGAGGGCGATGGCAGTCAGGAGGATGGTGTACATCCCGTTGGTGGTTTTGAACATGTACAGATCCAGCAGCGCGCCGATGATGACCATGGGGACGAAGGCCAGCGGCCCGATGTAGATGACGGGCGTCAGGCGGACGCGGGTCTGCATATCCGGGTCATTCTCCTTGTCCAGAACGGCAAGAGCGGATTTCTGCGCCGCCATGGCAAGGGATGTGACGCTCTGCTTCTTCCATGTAAGCCGCCTCAGCCGCACCTTCTTGAAATAATGGCTGTAGCTGTTGCCCAGCAGAATGGAGCCTGTCTTGGAGACCTTGATCCTCTGCAGGCCATTCTGATCGAGGATGTCTCTAGCCACCTGCTCGCCGGTCATGCCGCAGCTGCTTTGCTTCCGATTGTACCGGGTGTAGCGGATGGCCAAATAGATGGACACGAAAAGGGCAAATATGGATGCTACCAGCAAAAGCGCGCCCACCACGCCCATGGCAAGGATAACGGCATCCGAGACGCCGTCCAAACTGCCGTCCGCCGCCAAGCGGACCGCATTCAAAAATTCTGACATGATACTGTCCTCCTGTTTGTATTTTTGCGCGAAGCGGCTGAGAGGGCCTCCTGCGCCATTTTTCGCTGTCGTTTTCCGGTAAGAGCAACATTACTATACCCGCCCGACTGCAACAAAAGCGCAACAAACGCTTACCGCCGCGATGTGCCGCGCCGGTAAGCGTTTGTTTTTTGGCTTATGCGTTCCTATCCAGAGACGATGGACGCGGCGGTCAACTCCGCCCATGAGTACTGAGACATATACTCGCCCTGATAGCGGTTGACGGCGTAGGGGATGTGGCGCAGGAAGTCATAATAGTCGCAGTCTACGGCATCGGCATCGATGGCGATGGCATTGCGCGTTTTCAGGAGGATACCCTCCGCCCCCACATCGCACAGGGTTTTCCGCAGGTCGCTGATGAGATTGCGGAGGTTGCTCTGGCGGGACAGGGTGTCCGGCCCCTCCTCCCAGAGGACGGCGGACAGCTCGCCCATGGTCACGCCGGCGCCCTTGCGGTCTACCAGATAGGCCAGCAGTTCCTTGGCCTTGCCCCGATGGAAGGTCAGTGCCTTGCCGTCGGCAAAGACGTCGAAATTCCCGAAGCACTGGAAGCGGATGCGGTGCTTGGGCTCTGGCACGATGGGCGTGCGCAGTTGTTGCAGTGCCTGTGCCACGGCGCCGGGGGTGGGAGGCTTGAGCAGATAGTCGCTGGCGTAGACGCGGAAGGCATCCAGCGCGTACTCGGAGTAGCCGGTGACAAAGACGATATTAGTGCTGCCGTGCAACTCCTTGATGCGGCGGGCCAGCTCAAGGCCGCTGATGCCCCGCATCCGGATGTCCAGAAACGCCACGTCGCAGATATGACTGCGGAGAAAATCCATGGCCTCGGCAGGGTCCCGGAAGCCGTGGACAGCGGCGTCCGGAACGGCCTTTACAATGGAGGATACCAGCGCTTCCAGCGCCAGACGTTCGTCGTCAACGGCGATAATCCGCATAGCTTATGCTCCTTTCGGAATATGGATGATGGCGGCAGTCCCTTGACCGGGGGCACTTCGTATGTCCAGCGTGCCTCCGCACAGGATGTGCAGGCGGCTGCGGACGGCGGATATGCCCACATGGGCATGTCCGTCAGCGGGGATGACATCGGGGTCAAAGCCCGCGCCGTTGTCCGCTACGCGCACCTCGTAGTACTCGGGCAGCTCCTGGGTGGAAATGGTCACGCATCCGCCGGAAGGCAAAACGCCTATGCCGTGGTTCACGGCGTTTTCCACCAGCGGCTCAATGGTCAGCGGCGGCAGCAGGAAGTCGCTAACCTTGATGTCATAGGCCACCTCCAGCGCCTCCTCATAGCGCAGCTTCTCCAGCGAAAGATAGGCCTGGGTGTGGCGCAGCTCGTCGGAGAAGGAGATAAGGCCCTCCCTTTTGAGGGAGTCCAGATTGCCCCGCAGATAGCGGGAGAAATCGCTGACGGCGGTCTTGGCGGTTTCCGGACGGGTGTCGCAGAGGCAGTAGATGGCAGTAAGCGCGTTGTAGAGGAAGTGGGGCTGGATCTGGGAAAGCATCAGCGCATTGCGGCTTTCGGACAGAGACAGTTCCTGCTCTACCAGTTTTTTCTCTGCCTGGGCGGTGCGGCGTACCTGCGCTGTATAGATCACCGTGCAGGCCAACAGCAGAACTGTCACATCCGCTGCCAGGTAGACGGGGGTGATGGCCCAGAAAAGCTGGAGCGGGACGCTGACCACTACGATCAAGCCGTAGGAAGCGAATACCCATGTATCCCGCCGCCCCAGTATCCGGCGGTGCTGAAAGGCCAGCAGTGCCGTGGAAGCGGGCAGTTGCACAGTGAACAGCAGATACAGCCAGTACAGCGAGCCGGTAAAGTCCGCTCCGGAGGCGTCATAGCCAATGTACATTTCATTGAAGGCGGACAGCAGGCATGTCAGCACCGCTGCTGCAGACAACCCGGTGATGTACCAAACCGGGCGGCGGGATATGTACTGCCGCTCCGAAATATACGCCGTCAGGCACCATGCGTACAGCGCCTGGGCGGAGATGAGAAAGAGATCCGTAAGAAAGGTCAGCACCTTGATCAACGGCACTCGCTCCGGAGACGGCTCTGCCAGCAGGATCCAGATAGGCGCGTCCAGCAGCAATGACAGGGCATGGGCGCACAGCAATGCCACAAGGAAGGCGTCCACGGTAGAGTGCTGTTCCTGGATAAGAGGACGGATCAGCAGCATGACCACCGTGATGAACGCAGCGAACAGTTCCAGCGCGGCACTGACGTAGTAGTATGTGAATAGTGACATGGGGAGACACCTTTCTGCCTGTTGCACTTTTGTTGCGCTTGGAAGCGTACTATGATACACGCAAAGTTTGGCTGAAAAACAGATTCTTTGTATTATGAAGGCTGCGTCATGCAAACGCTGCTGGACAAGGCCGACTATTGCATGTACGAAAATAAGCGAGCCTACTACGCCACCCACGACCGGAGAGTGCCCAGGTCATAAGGCTCTTTTCAAACGAAAAACAGCAAGAACGAATTCGTTGCCACTATTGCGAAAAAAGCCTGACCTGACGAAGAAAGGACAGGGAGGCGGCACTGAACGTCCACGTCGCAGTTGTGATGGAGGTACTGAAGGCTGGTGGCAGGGTGCAGTTCATCAGCTTCGTTAGCTTTGAGGTGAGGGGGTGCGCTGCCCGATCTGCCGGTTCGATGGTTTGCTGTACAGGAAACTCACCAGCAGGTACTTTACGATGAACGCTGGGGCGAGGGGCGGACGACTATCTTCTTTGCTGCACAACTGCACCATTTTCTCATACACGGACGATAGATCCAGCACTGCCTCACATTTCCGGAGGATGGTCTCCTGCTGCATTAGATACTCGATTAATCCGCCAAGCTGATCTGGCCATTGCTGTAACGATACATAGTTGCCCTCCAGGTACAAGGTTTTTGCTGGATTTTTGCCAGTTCTCTTGCTCCAATTATACCACAGATTGGCCTCTATGGATTGAAATATAAGGCTTTTTCTTTTGTTCAGTGCATATTAAGTTAGGATGTGCAGTAGATGCTCCATTTTGCTGTCCCATTCTCTGCTGGAATCGGCGCACTCTTTCAGTTCAGTTTCGACTTCAGCATTTATCGGCAAGTTTTTCTTGTAGCGGATGGTATGCTCAAGGCTTGCCCAGAAGTCCATAGCGATTGTACGGAGTT
>ERZ827423.1540-NODE-1540-length-22057-cov-4.986774_pt1 | contig 22057 bp, 23 predicted proteins | sample MGYA00519775_ERZ827423 | MGnify/ENA primary metagenome ERZ827423 (study PRJEB31778, sample SAMEA3449296) | human gut metagenome | biome: human gut; feature: human-associated habitat; material: faeces | place: United Kingdom | collected 2010/2012 ...
CCATCGGAAATCTCGGAAATACGATGCAGAACCTTGGCAATGTCCTCGGTACAGAGAACGGCGGTGGTCTGTTGTCCAACATCGGAGATTTCTTGTCGAAGATCGGCAGTGCAGATGGAGGTCAGATCGTGTCGAAGTTTGGCAATCTGATCTCTGGGCTGACCTCCAAAATGGGCGGTCTGGGAGAGGGAATCTCCGGCATCATCTCGATCACTTTCACCCTAACGCCCATGCTGTTAAAGAATGAAGCAAACTCCATTCCGATCACTCCGCCTCCAATAATGGCGAGCGATGATGGAAGAACAGTGCTATCCAGCGCCTCTCGTGAGGTCCAGTAATCCACGTCCGAAAGCCCCTTTATCGGAGGGATCACGGTATCCGATCCGGTACAAACCAACAGATAGGTTGCCTCGTATACCTCTCCATCACAGCGGATATGGAATCCTTCTTCACCTTCGCCCTCTATCACCGCTTCCTTATCTACAATAGTCACTCCGTAAGAGTTTACCGTCATTCTCACTCCGCCCGTCAACTTCTGCACCGTTTTGTTTTTCCGGCCGATGATTTTTTCCATATCAAATGCAGGAGCCCCCTCTACCGAGACACCGTATTTCGGCGCACTCTTAATACCGTCCAGCACCTTGGCGGAATAAAGCAGGGCTTTGGTAGGAATACATCCTTCATTAAGACACACACCGCCCATTGCTTTTTTCTCAAACAAAACAGCACGCAAACCGTTAGCTCCTGCTCTCTCGGCAGCAGTATACCCGGCAGGTCCACCACCGATAATCAATACCTCAATATCCTTCATATTTTTACTACCCCCTTGGACTGCTGCTCCTCTACTTGCATTCCCTCTGCGCATTTCAAGACACAAACTCGCACATTAGGCTCGCCATTAACAGTCATAAAACAACTTGAGCAATTACCTATCGCGCAAAAAAGTCCCCGGGGGCGATGTAATTCAGGAGAATAGCCTAAACGCCTAATGCCTGCTGCATGCAGGGCCTCAGCAACAGTTTCATTTTCATAGCCTTCTATTTTTTCGCCATTATAATAGAAGGTAATCTTTTTCCCTCGGTCAAACTTGAGTATCGGGTGTTCCTCTATCCGCATCTTCGAACCTCCTTGCCATCTTAGCAGCTAAAATTTACCGTTAAATCATATATTTATTTATCGACAATAAAGTTGACCACAAGATCTATAACAGTTAATATTTCTGCTGCTGCCTTCTTATCACCTGCCAAAAAGCATAAAATAGCTCACAGAAATAAAACGCTTCTTGGCAGTCAAGAAGCGTTGCTAAAATAATATTAACAAAGGTCTAATTATTTTCTGCTTTAGTGGTCTGCAGTTCCTTTTGCAGCGCTTTGATTTCGTCTATAAAGGTAGAGACATCTTCAAACTTACGATAAACACTGGCAAAACGAACATATGCTACCTGATCAACGCCGCGCAAATGAGCCATTACTAGTTCGCCGATCTCCTTGGAAGAAACCTCACGTTCTAGGTTATTGCGCAGCTCTCTTTCAATATCATTAACGATCGATTCCAGCACAGTGATAGGGACACTTCGTTTATCACAAGCCTTGATCAAACCGTTCAAAATTTTATTAGCATCAAACATTTCTCGGCGGTTATCGGACTTGACAACGATCAGCGGCAGCTCCTCTACCCTTTTAAGTCCCTCATCGCCCACGGTAACAAGAAGCATACCCTTTATGCTCCCTGCTTCACCAAACGAATATTTCAACGGTGCCCCTGCATAATAAACGGGTCTCTGCCCGATCTGCTGTTTCTTATGAATATGGCCTAACGCCACATAATCAAACCCCTCAAACACGGATGCATCCACATTGTCAAGGCTTCCTACATGGATCGTGGTTTCACTGTCCGATAGCTCCGGCTCCCTTCCGCTGTCTGTCACGAAATAATGAGTCACAAGAATCCGGCTCTTCTTTTCATCCCCGGTCTGCTCCTTCTCCTTTTCCCAATAACCGGAAAGCAGCTTCCGGACAGCTTCCTCACTGGTGCTGCACTGCACCTGGGATGGCTTGCAAAAAGGAAGCAGGACGATTTCGGTATTCTGAAGACGCACCGTCTTAAGCTCCTCCTTTGGCACACCGGAAATATAAAGTCCCTGCCCCTGCAATACATCTTCAAGGAAAGAAACCCTCTCCTGCGAATCATGGTTTCCCGCAATCATAATCATTCTGATCTGATGTCCAAGTGCCTGTGTCAGAAAATGATCAAAAACAGCCACTGCATCGGCAGGGGGAATCGACCGGTCATAAAGATCCCCGGCAATCAGAATTGCATCCACCTTCTGTACAATCGCTGTCTGTAAAATCTGCTCCAAAATATATTTCTGATCCTCAAGCATGGAAAATTCATTCACAATCTTTCCAATGTGAAGATCCGCCACGTGTAACAATTTCATCTTCCTGCTCCTGTCAGTCGTCAATCCGGTTTCCGAAACGGTCAAACCAGTGATCCCCGTTCGTCAGTACATAATCCTCTTTTCTGCCACGGATGCGTTCCGCATAATCCCTCCCCGATACTAACGGCATCTGAAAGGCAATGCCGCCTCCTAACATCAGTGTGCTGTGTACATCGGAGCCTGCACTCATCGGCAGGTCATGTTCCCTCGCATAGGCAATCGCTCTTTCATCAAACCGTGGATCATTGTGGGAGGTGCTTAAGTGACTCGAGTGCGTTGCATTGATGCCCTCCACACCATCCACCAGCTCCGGGAAAAGCCGGACCCTGGGAATATAAGCCTCCTCGCGGAAAGGATGTGCATGCATCACCAGCCCTCCCTGCTCCCGTACCAGCTGCAGCTGCTCTGTAATCGTTGCATCCTTAATTTCCGGATGGGTCAGAAGCCACTCTTCATCTACCCCGTAAATCAGAAATTCCGTTCCCTGATAACAGGATTCGTATCCGAAGAACACAGAAAGGCCGATCTGGTCTCCATAAGCTTTCGCCGTATAAAAAGGCGCACAGAACCCATGCACCCATTCCTCCCATGGCAGAGACCGATCCACACTGGTATTGCCATACCATGCGTGATTCGTAACAAAAATTCCTGCATAGCCATAGTCCTTCGCTGCCTGTACCATCTCCTGCGCAGAGTTCTTTGCACAGGCACTGGCCTCCCTCGTATGCAGATGTGTTTCATATAGATAAGGGTATTTCTCCCTGATTTCTCTCACTTCCATCCTGCTGTTCCTTTATGACTCCTTTTCTGTTCGTAATAAATCTGTATTTTCACCGTTCACATATCAAATACGTTTCACCTGACTTTGAGAACCGGCTTAATGTTATGTCAACCATGTGATGTCGTTTATCTTCTTTTATAGTTTACCTGTTTCACAGTTCTGTGACAAGTTCTTTCTATATCCTGCCATGCTCCTTATATCATGAACTTCGTTCATGATCGGCATTCGCCGTTCGCGATGAGCAGGCTTCGCCTGTTCCCACTCTCTTGCGCTCATTATATCATACGTTCCCGGAGCCGCAGCAGAATCTTCTTCTCCATCCGGCTCACCTGTACCTGACTGATCCCCAGCTCCTTTGCCACGACCGTCTGCGTTTTATTCTGGAAATACCGCATACGGATGAGCTTTTCTTCCGTTTCATCAAGATCCTTTAAAAGCTGCCGTACCATCAGCCGGTTCATAATCTGCTCTTCCGTTTCCTCTCCGTGGGATTTGAGCTGATCCACGAGCAGAATTTCCTTTCCATCCTTTCCATAAACAGACCGGTAGATGGAATCCACCTGATGATTGGCTTCCATGGCCGTTACCACCTCTTCCACCGTAAGCCCGGCTGCCTGTGCCACCTCATTTAACGTCGGTTCCCCGTTCTTCTCCTTCAGAAGCTTTTCCCTTGCCGCAAATACCCGGATCCCGTTTTCCTTGATGCTGCGGCTGACCTTTACCATCCCGTCATCCCTTAAAAACCGCTTGATTTCACCGGCAATCAGTGGAACCGCATAGGTCGAAAACTTCACCTCGAAATGCGTATCAAATTTATCAATGGACTTCATCAGTCCGATCGTTCCGATCTGAAACAGATCCTCCGCTTCAATTCCCCTTCCTGTAAACCGCTTCACAATATGATGAACCAGTCCCAGATTCTGCTCAATCAGTACCTTACGTGCTTCCTTTTCTCCTGCCTGTGCGCGTTCAATCAGTACTGCATTATCCACCATGGTCTACTCCTCTTGTTCAATCCATGATGTCGTTCCCAGCTTCTTTTTCATATGTACCGTGGTACCCTGTCCAAGTACCGACTCCACCTCCAGGTCATCCATAAACGCCTCCATAAAGGAAAAGCCCATTCCTGACCGGTCCAGATCCGGCTTTGTCGTATAAAGCGGTTCCATTGCCTGCTCAATATCCGCAATTCCACAGCCCTCATCCCGGATAAGCAGCTCCAATACATCCCCCTCTATCCTGCCATGCAGGAAAACCTGCGGCATAACGGCAAGTCCCTCTGTAATCTTTTCTGCCAGAAGCTCTTCCTCCTCCACTCCATAAATCTCATATCCATGGATGATCGCATTCGTAACCGCCTCGGAAACTGCCGTCTTAATGTCCGAAAGTTCTTCCAGTGTCGGATTTAAGACACTCACAAACCCTGCAACCGCCACCCTTGCGAAGGCCTCATTCTCCGACCTTGCATCAAACCGCAGATCCATCTCATTTTTCACCATCTTTTTTGTTTCCTTACCTGTGTTCCTTTTCGTATCCATGTCCACCTCTCTACTCCATAATCTCAATAATTTTATGTAAACCACATATCATCAGACTTTTCTTAATCCGTGTATCCGTGTTAATCACGAATACCTTTCCGCCAAAATAAGAGATTTTCTTGTACCTGCCAATGATGATTCCGATACCGGAGCTGTCCATAAACTTTGTATCTTCAAAATCAAAGACCACATTTCCCACCCCGGACTGCATGATATAATCATCTGCTTTTTTACTTATGTAAACTGATTTGTGATGATCGATTTCCTCCGGCATTCTCACCATGAGGTAATTCTCTATCACCTGAAAGCTGTCCTCCATTTCTTTTCCCCTTTCTAAAAAACAAAAGAGAACAAACTCCCGTCTGTTCTCTTTCGTAAAATTCTCCCTATTCGTAACTGTTCAGTACCTTCACAGTTACCTCTATTCTTATATGGCTATCGCAGTCCCACTGCTACTCCGCATTATTAATCTCTGCCAGATACGTCTCTGCCCGGCTTGCACGTTCGGTACCGGGGAAGTTATCAATAACCTGCGCATAGATTTCCTTTGCCTTATCCTCCTGGTTATTCCGTCTGTAGGAATTGCCAAGATAGAACAATGCCTCGCCGTTCGTATTATCATAACGGTAAGCACGCTCCAGATCCGGAATTGCTGTCTCATAGTCCTCTGCCCGGTAATTATCATAGCCGCGGTTATAATAAAATGTGGCAAGCTGGGGACCTGCGACTGTCATCAGATCCTCATACAGGGTATCGAACGAATCGGTCTTATACTTTCCGAAATCTTCACTCTGCTCTTCGGTTTCCAGAGCCTCCATATATGTGGCAATGCCTTCAATATCCGTATTGTCTTTCAAATAAGCATCAGCCGCCATCATCAGTGCATCGGAAGCACGCAAGGTTCCATCCGTTCCCTCATAGGTGCCAAGTTCCTGCTGAAGCTTCTTATTATCCTCGGTCAGCTTCGTTACCTGCTGCTCAAGCTCATCGATTGTGGCCGTCTTCGCATCCGACTGTTCACTGACCGTACGCAGTTCTGCATTGATATCTGCCTTCACACTTTGAATCCGTGCAGGTAAAATCAGACACGCTGCAATCGCAACACCGATTACCACCCCGATTCCTAAATTCAACAGGGAAGAGACTCCCTTGTTTTCTTTCATCTTCACCGGCTGGATAATGGTTTCATTCCCACTCTGGTAACGAACCACTCCATTCGAGGTAACCTTCTTCTGAATATTCTTCTCTCCCTCTTCCGGTGCCAGCATCCGGTTCACTTCCCGCATATAACGAAGTGTCATCGTATTATTTGCGTCGATCTGGACACATTTCAAAAGCTCCTTATGCGCCTTCTCCCATTCCTCTGCATCAATATATAACAGAGAAAGTAATTGATGGGCGCGCAGATACTTCGGATTCACCGAAAGAATCTTCTTAAGCTGGATAACCGCCAGATCCTTACTGTCCTGATAGCAGTACACTAACGACTGGTTGTATTTCTTCAATGCCTGATTGAACCCGTCAAGCCTTGCCTGGCTCGTCTGCAGCAGGTTGATATAATCATCTGCAATGTTCTTGTTCGGACGGAGGTTCTTACTGATGACCCACTGGCCTAATGCCTCGACCACTTCCCCGGTTTCAAAATAGATCAGTCCCAGTAAATTCCGGGCATCGATATTATTCTTATTAAATTTTAAACTCTGCCGCAAGCTGTTCATAGCTCCGGATAAATCCCGGACGGCTGCTCTTTCAAGACCGTCATTGTAAAAGCGGTTTGACATAAACATGATCCGCTTATATAAGCCTACATCTGCGCCACATCCGGTACAAAAATCCTTCTCTGACAAACGGCATCCACAACGATAACAAATCATGCCGCTTCTCCTATTCCTCTGAAGGCTTCATCTTATCAATCATCTTAATCAAAATATCTGCCATATCTGTTAAATCCTGATTAAATATAGCATCCTCCGCATCCTCAACCTCAAGGCTCGGATGGAATTTCTTTAATTCCTCTTCAAAATCAATCATCCGGTGTTCTCCTTACTAAGGTCTTTATCTGACCTACCAAATACAATGAGCCGGCAATATAAATCGTATCTGCTTCTTTCTGTATGGATTGTATATAATGAAATGCTTCTTCTGCACTTTCATGAAAGCTGCAATCGGCAGTTTTATATTGTGCCCAGGCAACCTTAAGTTTATCAATAGAAGCACTTCTGTCCGATGCAAGCACCGTAACCGCAATATGGGAAAAAAGCTGCGATGCGGCAATCCTGCCAATCATCTTATCATACTGCTTGTCCGCGACAACGCCGAACAACAGAAGCCTCTTTCCTGCCGCTTTCTCCTGTTCTGTATTTGCTGCTGAAACAGAAGTAAGAAATGCTTCAATTCCGTCTTCGTTATGCGCTCCGTCCAAAAAAACACGGGGAAGAATCTCTTCCATCCGTCCCGGCCAGAACGCGTCATATAGTCCCTTCCGGACTGCTTCATCGTCAATCCGTTCTTCCTTTAACGAACGTGCAGCCACCAATGCCACAGAAGCATTCTCTGTCTGATAAGCCGCCGTTGTCCGAAGTATCAGGTTATCATATCTATAATACCCATTACCGAAAGAAAAATCAATGCTTTTCTTTCGCATAACCGGACGCCCGATCTGACTTTTTTTGACAGCAATGGCAGGTGTTTCCAGTACCGCTGCCGTCTGCTCGATCACCCGGCTCGTTTCTTTCCTCTTATCCAGATAAACAACCGGCGTTCCCGGCTTTATAATTCCTGCCTTTTCCCCCGCAATTTCCACAAGGGTATTACCAAGATACTGCATATGGTCAAAGCCGATTTCCGTAATTACACAAAGCTTTGGCTTTGCAATACAGTTCGTTGCATCCAGCCGGCCGCCAAGTCCGGTTTCCAGAATGATATAGTCCGGTTCTTTTTCCTTAAAATAACACATACCCATCAGGAACAGAAATTCAAAAAAGGATGGATGCTTTTCCTTCTGCCTGTCGCTTTCTTCCCTGACAAGCTCAAATGTCTTTACAAACGATTCCTGCGGAATCATTTCCCCATCATATAAAATCCGCTCCCGCATGGTTTCAAGATGCGGGGAAATGAACATTCCCACATGAAAGCCTGCGGTCCGCAGGATGGACTGCAAGTAGGCACAAACGGAACCCTTCCCGTTTGTGCCTGCTACATGAATGATTTTACTTTCTATTCTGCTTCCCGTAAGCTGCCCTAACATTTCCTTTGTATCTGCCAGCGTATGCTTGCCGGCAAACTTCGGAATGTCAAGAATATACTCACAGGCCTCTTCATAGGTTACCTGTCCCATAGTTCCTGCCTATTTTCTAAGCTGTGCAAGACGTTCCTTTACCTGCTCCATCATCTGGGAATACTTCACAAGCTTCTCACGCTCTTCTGCCACCTTGGCTTCCGGAGCCTTGGACATGAAGCGTTCATTGTTCAGCATGCCGTTGACACGGGCAAGCTCTCCTGAAAGACACTTCTCTTCCTTTTCAAGACGTTCGATTTCCTGCCTGATATCCACAAGCTCTGCAAACGGCATATAAATCGTTGCATTTAAGATTACAACAGATACCATATCATCTGTAATTCCGGTCTTATCCTGTTGCAGGATAACCTCTGATGCACAGGCCAGGGAAGCAAATACAAGTCTTCCGTCCTCTAAAGCCTGCTTCAGTTCCTGATTCTCGGTAACCACATACACACTTGCCTTTTTGCCCGGAGCAACATTCATCTTGGTCCGTACATTACGGATTCCACGAACCGCTTCCTTTATAAGCTCTATGCCCTTTTCCTCACGTTCAAAATTCCATGCAGTCTGATATTCCGGCCACCTGGAAATCATAATGGATTCTTCCTCGGACTGTAAGGTGCAGAAGATTTCTTCTGTAATAAACGGCATATAAGGATGAAGCAGCTTTAATGCATTGATTAATACACTCTTCAGAGTCCAGAGTGCTGCCGTCTTGCTTTCCTTGTTATCGGAATTGTACAGACGGGGTTTTACCATTTCAATGTACCAGTCACAGAATTCATCCCAGATGAAATCATATACCTTTTGGACTGCAATGCCAAGCTCGAAGCTGTCCATATTGTCGGTAACTTCCTTAACCAGTCTGTTAAATTTGGAAAGAATCCATTTATCTGCTATGGCAAGCTGCAATTCCTGCGGATTTATACCGGTAGAAGGTATGTCAAAATCCTCTGTCATATTCATCATAATGAAACGGGATGCATTCCAGATCTTGTTTGCAAAGTTTCGGCTGGATTCTACTCTTTCATAGTAGAAACGCATATCATTACCGGGCGCATTACCGGTAATCAGGGTAAGACGCAGCGCATCTGCGCCATACTTATCAATAATCTCCAGCGGGTCGATACCATTGCCAAGGGATTTACTCATCTTCCGTCCCTGGGAGTCACGAACCAGACCGTGGAACAATACGGTCTTGAACGGACGCTCGCCCATCTGCTCATAACCTGAGAAGATCATACGGATTACCCAGAAGAAAATAATATCATATCCGGTTACCAGTACATCGGTCGGATAGAAATATTTGAGGTCTTCGGTCTGCTCCGGCCAGCCTAAGGTTGAGAATGGCCATAATGCAGAAGAAAACCACGTATCCAGGGTATCCGGATCCTGTGTAAAGTGGGTGCATCCGCACTTCGGGCAGACTTTGGGCATTTCCCTGGCAACCACAATTTCTCCACACTCATCACAGTAATAAGCCGGAATCCGGTGTCCCCACCAGAGCTGACGGCTGATACACCAGTCACGGATATTGTCCGTCCAGTTGAAATAGTTCTTCTCCATACGCTCGGGGATCAGCTTGATCTCACCATTTTTCACAGCTTCTCTTGCGGGTTTGATCAGTTCATCCATCTTAACGAACCACTGGTCTTTTACCATGGGCTCGATGGTAGTCTTACAACGGTCATGGGTACCTACGTTGTGTACATGATCTTCGATCTTTACTAACAGGCCCATCTGATCCAGTTCTTCCACGATGGCTTTTCTCGCCTCATAGCGGTCCATGCCCTCGAACTTGCCGCCGTTTTTATTAATGGTCGCATCATCATTTAAAATATTGATTTCCGGAAGGTTATGACGCTTTCCGACCTCAAAGTCGTTCGGGTCATGTGCCGGAGTAATTTTAACAACACCGGTACCAAATTCCATATCTACATAGGAATCAGCAATAACCGAAAGCTCACGGTTTACAATTGGAAGAAGAAGCTTCTTGCCAATGAGATCCTTATAACGGTCATCATCCGGATTTACGGCAACTGCAGTATCACCCAGCATGGTTTCCGGACGTGTGGTTGCGAACTCAATAAACTTCGTTGTGCTTACGCTTCCGTCATCCTCAATCAAAGGATACTTAATGTGCCAGAAATGGCCTGCCTGCTCCTCATACTCTACCTCGGCATCGGAAATGGAGGTATTACATACCGGACACCAGTTGACAATCCGGCTGCCCTTGTAAATCCATCCCTTTTCATGCATCTTGCAGAACACTTCGGTAACGGCCTTGTTACAGCCCTCGTCCATGGTGAAACGTTCTCTGTCCCAGTCACAGGAAGAGCCTAATTTCTTTAACTGCTCGATGATTCTTCCACCGTATTCCTTCTTCCATTCCCATGCTTTCTCAAGGAAGCCTTCTCTTCCCAGATCATGCTTGTCAATGCCCTGCTTCTTCAGGGTTTCAATGATCTTGACCTCGGTTGCAATACTTGCATGGTCGGTTCCAGGCTGCCACAGTGCGTTGTAGCCCTGCATTCTCTTATAACGGATCAGAATATCCTGCATGGTGTTATCCAGTGCATGTCCCATATGGAGCTGTCCGGTAATATTTGGGGGCGGAATTACAATCGTAAACGGGGTCTTGCTGTGATCTACTTCTGCATGAAAGTACTTCTTTGCAAGCCACTTGTCATAAATACGATCTTCCATTTCTTTAGGGTCGTAGGTCTTTGCCAGTTCTTTGCTCATCATGTTCTCCTTTTTTCGTTATACTGATATATTTTCTCAAAATATTACATTTACCTGCTGCACGAAATTCGAACTTCGCCTTTAGCTCGTTCTCATTAAATGCACAGGTACCGTTCGCACTAAGTTCAGGCTTCACTAAGTGCTCTACATGTACCTGATGTACTAAACTCGGGCTGCGCCTTCGCCTTGCTCTCGTTAAGTGCACTGGTACCGTTCGCACTAAATTCGAACTTCGCCTCCGGCTCGTTCTCACTAAGTGCTCTACATGAAAAAAAGCCCTCTACAGAATTACTTCTGTAAAGGGCGTCATTTTACGCGGTACCACCTTTGTTTCTCACTCAAAACACTTCCATCAACTTCCATCTATCTGATCGAAAGCGTTATCCGTTAACGGGGATCAGCCGTGAGAACTTACCGGCTGTTGTTGCCATGCCCTTCGGTTCTCCGGTTCCAAAGCTACCTTCCCTGCTGCCTGACCGGATATTCTTTCAGCCGATGGAACATCCTCTCTGATGCCGGAATAAACAGGTACTCCTCTTTGTCACTACCTTTTTCAAAACTTATTACATTTATCTTAGTCGGGTGTCAGAAGATTGTCAAGTGGATTCTCGCAGTTCACTTTATCTTCACATCAAAATTTCTCCAATTATTTCTATTGTCAAAATCTTTATTTCTGCATATAATACCTAGGAACACTTAATTATTGGTGTTCCTCAAAAGTTTGTTATTCTATTGACTGAGAATACTTTTGTGTTATAATCAAATTAGAGGATAGCGGCGTTGACCAGCTATCGTGGTGTTGAAGCAATTGACTGTGTCGGTATGCAGCCGGTTGTGGAGCCTGGCCTTGGGTTATGCGGTAACCTCAAACCGAATAGGTTCTGGGAACTGAATGAAAACGCTTTTAAGGGTCTTGCATGTGCAAGGCTCTTTATTTTTTACAAAGGATAATTCTCATTGTGATCCTTTTTCAATGTAACATATACGCCGTTCTGAATCTTTGATTTTTTCCAAAATTGCAATATTATGAAACCATGGAATTTGTGCAGACACTGTCTGCACAAATTCCCGATCTGGATAAGTCTCGGCAAGTTTCACTATATATTCTTTATTCCTGCAATTTACTCCGCGGCCACCGGGCGGTCCCTTAGCGGAACCCCTTCCATATCTTCTTTTTCAAGCAGCATCTCCTGTGCTTTCGTATCCTGTGCAATCGCACGCATAATCAGATTCAGATCCTCCGGTGAAAACATTCCCACGCAGGCCGATAGATCTCCGATATTGTCACGGTTCACCTTAAGGCATCCACCACCGGATAACGCAATATTAAGCACCTTGGACTTATCGCTCATATCTCCCAGACAAATACTGTTTGTCCTTTCGTCACAGACAAAGGTTACCCCATTGTAGGTGATGACGCCATCCTGTGCGAATTCTCCATATGGAACATTGGAATTCTTATGTAAAATCTCCAACGTCGGCTTCTTCCCGGTGCTGACCGCTTCATAGATTCTCTTCGCTTCTGCCTTCTCCTTCTGCTGTTCAGCACGTTCCTCCTGCTGCTCCCTGACGTCTTCGATCTGCTGATCCACAGACTCCATGAGTTTTCTCCATTTCGACTGTGTATAGGAAGCACCGCCTGTTTGAATCTCTTCCTCCGTTTCGTTATTCTTTACCTTATCGAAAATCTCCTTCTTATAATTAGCAATCAGTTCCATGTAATCGGTACTCTTTCCCTGACTGCTGTTGCCCGCCGATGTGTTTCCTGTGTATCGGTCTCCTGTCAGATAGCCATTCACCTGCATCGTATTCTTCTTCCGATCCTGCTGTCCTTAGCTTTTCTTGGAATCCATTCTACCTTATAGATCGGTTAAAATTACAGATTTCATAACCATTCAGAGCCACATTCTTTAGAGCCGCACGCGTCCCTTCCTGCGCTTTTCTTCATACATCTTCCGGTCTGCCTTTTTCACACATTCATCAATGCCCGACTCATCAAGCCGGACATAACCCATGGATGCCGAAAACGGATATGCTGTTTCCTGATCCTCTGCTTCCAATGATGCCCGGAAGCACTGACAGACTTCTTCAAAGCATTCTATACTGACATCCGGAGCCAGTACGCAGAACTCATCTCCTCCGATGCGGTAGCATTCTCCGATCGGACCAAAATGCTTTTTCAGATACGACGCCAGCTTAAAAAGTGCCTCATCTCCCTTATCATGGCCATGCTCATCATTGATGATCTTCAGACAGTTCATATCTGCAATCATAATAATCCAGGAAGGCGGATTCTTGTCTTTCTCCTGCTCCGGATCTCTTTCTGCATCCCTGATCTTCCGGATGGTACTTTCAAATGCTGTACGATTCTCAAGTCCGGTCATAATATCCTTGAATGCCAGTTCCTTATAGAAGGAATGCTTCGCCTCCTGAATACGCAGAATGGCAATCTGCCGCAGGGTATCGTAGCCGAGATATGCGATAAGGAACAGAATTCCGACTCTCATGAAAATACCGACACGCCCTGATGGGAACAGATAATACCATACAATATCCGCTGTTCCGAACAAAGTCAGGATCAGCATCGCCTTGTAAATAAAATAATCCTTAGTTCCATACGGCTTACGACGCATCGTGACAAACCCGGCGATGAGCCCTGCCAGAATCAGCAGGAACAGAAAGTGCACCGCTGTTATCATCTGCATATAATAAACCAGTCCGGTAATCTGCAGCAGCTGCTGAATCAAAAAATTCCCTACTGAAAGATAAAACAATGCCTTCATGTACCACTTATCCCGCATGGATTCATATGTCAGGATAAATGCGGTAATCAATACAGGCAGCATACTGAAGCAGGCAAACAGCACAAACGATGCCCGTGGAATGTTACCGGTAAAAAGCTGTGTAACACGTGCCTCCAATACTCCCCAGATTCCTGTTATCACTGCCAGAAGTCCCAGATAACACATTCGGGATGCGATCACACCCTCATGCCGCATAATAAGTCCCATAATCAGAATTGCCACACCAAGGATCACTGCAATCACGCCAAGAAGCAGAAATACGATTCCCTGTCTGGCAACCATATAAACAAGGCTGGCTTTTGTTCCTGTATAAATTGCCGGCAATTCCCCCGCATACTGATTCACCTGCGGTACAATCTCAATACGCAGCTCCTTTCCCTCACAGGAGGCCGGCATCCGGATCAGACGCCAGTAGGAGCCCTCCAGCATGGGAAATGGCAAGCTTCTGTCAGGATCCTCCCAGATCCTTTCCTCATCCAGATAAACACGGATATGGGCCTGCTTACAGTAAAACAGGATAGTATTTCCCAAAACCGAATCCTCATCCAGCTTTCTGCGGATAACAATCGTATCTCCTGCTTTAGCTGTTATTTTACCCGGTAATACTGTTTTTATCTCTTCTCCGTTACAGGAGACATACACGCTTCCCTGCAGATCCTGTACCTCTTCATTATCGAATGCGGTAATTCTGCTTTCCTTTGGGAAACCAATCCACACATACATAATCAGAATCAGCAGCAATAATATGCCGACGATTCCGCTTCTTCGTCTTATTCTGTTTATCTTCTGTTTCATAACACCGACTCCCCTTTTCGGTTATTCCCCCGGTACTTCTTTTGCTGCTTTATTTCCATCTCCCCCGAAAAAGAAATATCTGCTCCATTTCTTTCTAACTCATCAAAATAATTATTATATTTCTATTTCTATGAAATAAGAGGCTGTCCATATACCACTTCCCGGAAGCTCATTTTCCCATGCACGGTCCTTCAGCTCTCCTTTGTATCCCTCGCAGTCACATCGCCCATACCAGGGCTCAATGCAGATAAACGGAGCATTCTTCTTCGGTGGAGACCAGATACCGAACAACGGAGCATCCATACGGACCGTCAGATATGGTGTACCGTCCGCATAGCACAAAGCCACTTCCTGTGCCTGATGATGCTCTATTACCAGTGCATCATCATCAAACAGATTCCCGGTAACCGGAAGAATGCCATCCCGCAGCTCATAAACCGTACTGCTGCCGGTTGCCATTCCATCCTTATTAATCTTCGTACTTACCACCTGCTGCTTTTCGTCAAATCTAAGGACATAATCCGTCTGCTTCGTATTCTCCTTAACCGGACAGTTAAATGCCGGATGTCCACCGATTGCAAAAAACATGGTCTTATCCGAAGGATTTTCTACCTGCCAGCAGACCTCTACACTGTTCTCTTTAAGCTTATAGCCCAGCTTTAACACGAATGCATACGGATATTTCTGCAGGGTTTCTTCGTTGCTATGAAGCTCAAACCAGATTTCCTCCTTGGCCTGACTGATCAGTGAAAACTCCATATCCCTCGCAAAGCCATGCTGATTCATGGCATATTCTTTGCCATCCACACGATACTTTTTCTGATTGACACCTCCGACGAACGGGAACAGCACCGGTGAGGTTCTTCCCCAAAAAGCCGGATCTCCCTTCCACATATATTCCTGATTATCATGATTTCTCTTTAATGATTTTAATTCTGCTCCATGCGAATCAATTGTGACGCAGAGAAGTTCATTTTTCAATTCATAGACTGCCATATAACGCCGCCTTCCTTTCCTGTCTCGAAAAAGGCCATTGCCGGAGCAATGACCTTAGTCACATTTTTAGTGTATACTCAATTTATCATTTCGTCAATGCAAAAGACTCATCCGGGTATCCCATTAATATCATCGGTTTATCCATAACTGAGTGTTAATGTCATCGAGGTTATGTCATACGGCATGAACGGTGGCGAATATCCGGTTTCTGATTGGTAAACATAAAGCTCCTCCCCGGATGGAGAAATCAGAACCGGACAGGAACCTCCTGATGTGTTGCCCGCATCCGTACATAATTCCATATGCAGGTAATCCCCCTCCATAAACCACACCCCCCTGAAAAGCAGGGTATATTCCTCATTATCCTCAAAACGATGATAAAGCCTTGCAAGGCCGGCAAAATCCGGGTCACAGTCTCCATAATGCAGCTCCAGCGTCCAGTCTTCACACACCCATGTCGTATCCGCCAGTCCCTCATTCGTCGGCGGAAGCCACCAGTCATCTCCCGGTGGATCCGCAGTGTCATTTCCGGCACTCATAAGCTCATCTAAGCGGTTCAGATCCATGAGCTGTACCTGCTCATCATAGCCGGCCGGCAGAATCATTGAGCCATAATCACTGACCTGCGGATACCAGTGTGTCTGTGCTCCGTTTCCTGCAATTATATTAATCTCGACATCCGGCTCCTCACGAAATTCCTCAAAAACAGCATACAAAAGTATCGGTTCTGCATTCTCACTTCGATAAAGCACTTCATCCGTCTGTGGCTGGCTGCCATCCGGTGTAGGAATCCAGATCACATGATTCACCGCCAGTGAGGTTTTTTCATCCCGCGGCACAACACAAAACAGATTTCCGTAACCGGCTCCCAAAATACGATCTTCCGGGATTTCTTCCAGAAAGGGCAGCTCGGCAAGCAGATCAGGATTATTGTTCTGTATCCAATCCGAAATCGTAGACTTATCATTTTCTTCACGATATCCCAGATATGCGACAGCACCGGCCAGCTGCTCTTCCTCCTCCATCCGGTTTCGCAGCTCCCAGACCGTCCATCCGGTCTGATCTTCGTCTGTCAGTGTTTCGTCTGTCTCTATCTCCCCGGAAATTTTCTCTTCTGTCTCTGCGTTCTTTCCATCGTCCGTGTCCTCTTCTGTATCCGTTTCTTCCATCTGCTCTTCAGCGGGAACCGACGGCAGGACACCTGTCTCCTGTTTCCTTCCCTTTCCACAGGCAGTTATTCCTATCAGCATGAGAAGAAGCAAAACCCACACCATATAACGTTGAAATCCAATTTTATGCATCTTATATTTCTCTCCCTTCGTAATCATCCGGTACATGTTCTTCTTTTCGCGCACCGGATTGTCCCTCTCCGTCTGCCTGCTCCAAAAGCCGACCGTTAAGCTCTTCAAAATATTCCCGGAGCTGATTCATCGTCTGTGCATCCGGCTGGACCGTCATCTGCTTACCATCCGAATAATACAGCGTTGCATACCTTTTGGACTTGAAGGACGATCCTGCTGGAAATGTACTGAAATCCACCGACTGCAGCATCTCCCCGACCGGCTCCCAGTATTCCTTCGTAAGCGTTAATCCGACATGCTCTTCTCCGGTTTTCCCCATATAATATGCATGGTATATCCATCGGTTCTCCTCATGCACATCACGATTAAACTGATAGGAAAAGCGATTCCTCTTCGTTCCCCACAATCCCTGCTGTCCAAAGAAAATCCCGTCAATGACCGGTGCCTCATAATACACAATTTCCGCACCCGTGGGATGAACGATTTCCTCCATAATCTGCAGCACGGTCCCGAAACGACGATCATTGGGAATCCTGTACTGTTTACGGTATTCCTCTCCGTCATCCCCAAGAAAGGTCAGATAAAAGGTCTGGATATCCGGTCCGTCCGTCACCCCGATTTCAGGCATCCGGTCTGCCAGACTATCCTGCCCCGGCTTTACCTCCACAAGCAGTGGTTCAATGGCTCTTACCGCATCCTCAAGCTGCTCCCATTGCTCCGGTGAAACCGGCTGATTTTCCACTGTCCGGTAATCCTCAAAATATTCCTCTTCCTGGTTTTCCGGATCATCCTCTCCGCTGGAAAAGTATCTGGCGCTCACAACCCTGTCCTTTCGGATATCCATGGAAAGATCCGCTCCGTACAGCATTCCGTTCATGTTATGATAGTCTACCCCTACCAGTCCGTCCTGTTCGTGATCCTGCTCCGGATCATTCTCCTGCTGCAAATCCATTTCCTCTGTGCCCATCGTTTCCCTCTCTCCGTTTTCAGAAAGTCTGCTGATTTCTCCCCGGACCGAACAGCCTCCTGTCAACACACACACAAGTCCCAAAACCCATAGCATGCTTCCATAACGCTTCATCCTCATGAGCTTCCTCCTTTTCCATTACGATGCCCCGGATTTCCTGGTCAGAATCAATAACTGATCCTGTTTTTCAGCGGAATCTTCCATTCCAGCTCCTCATAAGGAATTCGTATACTCGGCATTCCTGACGCATACGCAGCCACCTCATATTCGTAGAAATAATAGACCAGTCCGGTTTCATCCAGATAGCAGTCACCAAGGTAAAATCCATTCCCCTCATAGCATCCGGCATATTCTCTGATATAATCCAGATCCAGCTCACTATCCGGCCCCGGATATTCCCTTTCAAATCGTTCTGCCACCAGATTATGGAACTCCTCCTCGGAGGTCGCAAGCAGATCGTGAACACTGATCTCCTCTCCGGTCTTCCTGTCAAACAGCAGAAAATCCTGATATTGTAATCCATGTGCCGCCCCACTCCAGTAATCATATCCGGTCTGTAAAAAGCCGATATAATCATCGTCCAGATACGATACCCTCATATAACGGACTCTCGTATTCGGGCTGTTCACATAGGTATGGTAATCGCACTCTTCCCCCTGATAGGTATCCACAAATATCCTCCGCTCTCCTGACAGCCTCTTCCAATGCATCCTGCTTTTCGTCTGTCTTAAAGGACCGGTATAAAACCTCAATGGATTGCTCCCACACTGCGGCACCGGCACGGATCTCATCAAGCCCCGCCTGCTGACTTAAAAGGCGTCTGGCAGAAAGAATACTGTAACCGATATCGTCGTGTACACGAAGCTTCATTGCCAGGGTTTCTTCCTCCCTGATCAGATCCGGCATCTGCTCAAAAAGCTTCCGCAGACGGTCATTTGCATCCTTAAGTCTTTCGTTTTCCTTCTGAAGCCGGCTCTGACTCTGCAAAAGCTCCGTAACATCACAGGCTGTAACCTGCGTATAGGGTATCCCCAGCTTTGTCCGGATTGTCTTTTCCGTAAATTGAAAGACACTTTCATCCCAAAAGCGGTAAAGCCGCAGCTCTTTATTCAGACAACACACGGTTTCCGGAGGCTGCTCCAGCGCAGCCTCCAGCTCGTCAAACGTCTGAATCCCGTTTTTTCTCAGCCGGTCCGTGAGCATCAGCATTCTGTGATTGATCAGACGAACCACCCCGTTTTTATCAAAAAAACAGATTGCAACAGGCAGACTGTCAAAGCTTTCCCTGATTCTATCCATCGGTCACCATTCACCCCCTGTCTTTTTCATGTTCCAGGTCAGATAACTAAGACCTTCCTCCTCTTCAAGCATAAGACCCGGAAAACGTTCCTTCAGGTGACAAAGGACTTCATCACATTGCACACTGAGATGTATTTCTTTTTCCGTTTTTTCTGCATCAATAAAAAATAAAATGCATTGCAGGGTTGGCAGGCTCTCTTCCACAACTGCCTCAAATAAATCATAAATCTGCGCAGCCTGTTCTACGGACAGCCTTCCTTCTCCTTTCACACTGATCCGGCAATTGACGCCATGCAGCGTAAGGTTCTCCATGGATTCATTCAGACACAGACGCAATTCCCGGATCGATATCTCTCCCTGCTGCACACCAATGAAAATGAGATTGTTTCTGCGTTTGATATAAGTGCCGATGATAATCACCTGTCCAAGAAGGCATCGAGCCCTCCCCGGATCATCCGTTTCCTTCAGCTCGTCCAGCCACCGCTTCAGCATCCCGATCTGACGGGCCGTCTGCTTTTCCATCATGTCATACAATCTGTTTTCTTCTGTCAGCTTCAGCCACTTTGCCTGCTGCTCGTTTTCTGCTGCCAGGACATCCCCCATATCCCGGAGCTCTTCCCTGGTCTGTTCGAGCCTCTGCTGAAGCTTATTAAGCTCTGTAATATCCTCCTTCCAGAAAACATAGCCCCACCGCAGCCGGTGCCGCTTTAAAAGTGTGTTTTCATCAAGCAAAAGACTATCGGAGGTCATCTGCTGCAGCCTTCTGTTCTCCAGCGGTTCCTTCATGGTGGCTGATGCATGCTGCACCCTGTAATCCCTGTCCGTAATCTGAATAGGCAGATCCGTCACCTCAAGGAGCTCATCGTAGCCCAGATTGGAGGGGATCAAACCGCACCAGATACAGCTCTCAAAAATTCCGACAATCATCAGACACTGTGCAACCGTCATATCACCGGCCAATACCCAGACCCAGCGAATTCTGGTCACATAGGCATAACAATATGCCAAAGAAAGGGCAAACGGAATCAGCGGCAGACAAAGAAACGTTCTGCTGTGCGGCAGGCGGCACTTGAGCAGAATCATACCCATAGCGGCAGCCGCACACAGAATCTCCCATGCAGCCACCACATAATATCCGGGACCGTAACTGTATGCATCATCACTTAATCCTGCGTCCGGGAAGGTAAATACCCATTGATGCAAGTCATTGGTCAGAACAAGCAAAAGAAGGAGACCCGCTGTCAGATAAAACAGCCATTTACTGAAAGGAATGCGATAATCCTGCGGTTTTCCCAAAGACCTGGCAACCCACACGGACAATAACGGAATAAACAGCAGGGGAATATAATACCCATACCACAGATAACGGCGCAGATCCGTCATGCTCACTGAATATTTGACCGTGCGGAGCATCAGCCAGAAAATCATCAGTCCTGATATGGCCAGCAGATAACGGCGTATCTGCACCTGAATAATACGGTTTCGAACGGATACCCCCCACGCACTCAGCAGAATGATATAAATTCCGCTTCGTATCTGGGTTATGCCGTAGGTTCCGTCTATGCTCCTGCTGATATAGCGCAGCCACATGGCAATCCCGATAAGCAGCAATGCAATTGCTGTGATCCATATACTCTTTTTTGCGGCTTTACTCATGGATATCCTCCGTCCGTGTGCACATTTAGGCGTAAGAATATCGTATCATGGGCTTTTTAACAAAGTCAATGAGCACTCTGTCCGATATACTAGTACACTGAAAAATCAGACAAGTCAAGGTGTCAGTTATTTATTATTCGGTGTACTAGCCAATTGGCGGGGGAAATTTCCGGTTCTATTGTGTAAAATAAAAGAAATACATCCGGGGAAAGGGGTTATCATCATGAAAATTACGATAGAACAGATTCCGGACACTTTTGAAAAATTTGAAGAAATGGCAGATTCACAGCGTACACCGGAGCTTGTATGTGTACTGTTTTTGTGTGCACTGGCTTTGTTTATCCGGAACAGGGAGGACGGCATTGCCGCCATGAATCTTTTACGCGGTCCCCGCCCCATGCAGCCCATGGACAGTCAGTTCCTGCAGGATCGTCTGCGGGGAAAGGCTTATCTTCCCTTTGCTTATTACGAAGGGGCTTCGCCCCGGAATAACTATCAGCCCGGCATACCCTATGTGTTATCCATTCAGGAGGATCCACGGCCACAGGATATTGAACCGGGTTATCTGCGCCTGTTTCTGAAGACTGCCGGTGCAGACTCTCCGCGTCCCATAAAGCTCAGGAAAAAGGAGTCCACCGGTGAATGGTTTCTCTGGGAATACTCCAGCATCCTAAGCGGTATACGGATGCCCGCCAGTGAAGATCCGTGGGCATAGCCTGTCCGGCTGCCATGCCGGGACATCAATACCAATATCTCCTGTGTTCCGGCTGTCATCTGCTATTCATCTTCGTCTACAATCACGGCATCTGTGTCAATAATCTTCTCCCGGTTCTTTTTGGTTTTGAAAACCCGGGACAGGATCCACATATCGGATAAGCCATCATAAACAAGAAAAGCTCCGATAATCCGAACCACAGTATCCACAATAGTAAACGGGTTGCAGATCAGTACAACTCCCAACGCTACCGTCAAAAGAGACAGAAGAAGCGCTACCCACCAGTTATCATACTGCATTTTCTTAAGGTCAATTGCCTGTACCGCATTGTGAAATCCGTGAATCACAATGAGAATTCCCACGATCATTGGAACCGCCTTAATAATCGTTTCGGGCTTTAATACAATCCAGCCGCCAATTACGGCAAGCACTACCCCAAGCATCATCATGCTGTGGGAAACCATCGTTTTTTCCTTTGTTGCCAGATACAGAATAATCTGGATGAGACCAAAGCCTCCCAGAACGATTCCCAAAACCATACATACCACCTGGGTACTCTGTCCCGGCCATACCAGCAGAACAATTCCCAGTATGACGCAGATCACTGCAGACAGGGAATAATTCACCTTCAGACTCTTAATGTAATTCATTGCAATTACCTCCTTATAAAATTCTGCTTAAAATTCTAAGTCAGCAACCACCAGTTCAACTGGTGGTTTGGTATTAGCCCTCAAAAGGGC
>ERZ827423.1542-NODE-1542-length-22020-cov-60.324198_pt1 | contig 22020 bp, 15 predicted proteins | sample MGYA00519775_ERZ827423 | MGnify/ENA primary metagenome ERZ827423 (study PRJEB31778, sample SAMEA3449296) | human gut metagenome | biome: human gut; feature: human-associated habitat; material: faeces | place: United Kingdom | collected 2010/2012 ...
GCGGAACAAATGCCCTTGGGGTACGACGTCCCGTCAGCGCGGCGGTGCCGCGCTGGGAAACGGATTGCCGCGTCGCTTCGCTCCTCGCAATGACAGGCTTTTTGGGCTTTCCGCTTAACGGATGGGTGCGGTGAACGCTTTGTAGGGGACGGCGTCCTCGACGTCCCGTCGTAGGGGCGGACGACTCTGTCCGCCCGCAGGGGACGGGGTGCGCTCATCGACAAACAAAAAAGAAAGCCCGTACAGGCTTTCTTTTTCGATATACAGGTATGCGTTACTCGTCCAGATTCTCGATCAGCTCGGCCAGCGCGTCAACAGCTTCCTTCTCGTCGCTGCCGTCGGCGATCAGCGTCACGGTGGTGCCCTTCATAATGCCCAGGCTCAGCACGCCCAGCAGGCTCTTGGCATTGACGCGGCGCTCTTCCTTCTCTACCCAGATGCCGCTCTTGAACTCGTTGGCCTTCTGGATAAAATACGTAGCGGGTCTGGCGTGCAGACCGACCTCGTTCTTGACTGTGATCTCCCGTGTATACATGAAACAGCACTCCTTACGCACAATTTTGTTCTGCCGCGCCAGAGGGTGCAGCGCGTGGTCCCCAACCCTCACCATTTACTATTATACCGATTTGGCACAAAAATTCAATGGGCATTGATACGAAAATCCCTCGTTTTGTCCCATGATTCGTGCCGCAATTTGTGGAAAATGCCCTACTTCAGCTCTACAACGGTGACGCCGGCCTCGCCCTCGCCGTACCGCCCCAGCCGGAAGGACTTCACCTGCCGGTTCTTTTTCAGCAGCTGGTGTACGGCGGCGCGCAGCGCGCCGGTGCCCTTGCCGTGGATGATGGTCACGGTGCCCAGCTTGGAGCGGGACGCCGCATCCAGGTAGTTTTCCACCACGCTCTCGGCCTCCAGCGTCTCCAGTCCCCGGATGTCCAGCTCGGCTGAGGCTCTGGCCGCCGTGTTGATCTGCACGGACGGACCGCTGCGCTGCCGGGCGGCATCGGACTGCTTTTTCTTCTTTTCCACCTCCTCTGCCGTCTCCAGCAGCCGTACCTGCGCGGCCTTGACGGTCATCTTCATCTTGCCCGCCTGCAAAAGCAGCGTGCCGTCGCCGTTAACGGCCAGCACCGCCGCGCCGGTGTGGACGCCGGCCAGCTCCACCGTGTCGCCCACGGCGATGGGGCGGCTGGGCGCGGGGATCGGCTCCGGCGTGTCGTCGTGCCGGTGCAGGTCGCTTTCCGCCTCGTTGAGACGGCGCTTCACGTCGCTTTTGCGCTCGTTCAGCGTCTGATAGTCCGCCTGCCGCTGCTGCTGCTTTCGCAGCTCGTCCAGCTCGGCGAACACGGCGTCCGCCTGCCGCTGCGCCTGCTGCACGATGCGCCGGGCGTCGGCCTCGCCCTTACTGCGGGCGTTGTCGCGGGCTTTTTCCATCTGCTCGCGGAACGTCCGCGCCTTCCGCGCGTCCTCCTCCCGCTGCCGCCACAGGCGATCCGCCTCGTTCTGGGCTTTTTCCAGCCGCTGCCGCTTTTCCTCCAGCTGGGTCAGCACGTCCTCGAACCGCACGGACTCGTTGTCCATCTGCGCCTTGGCGTTTTCGATCACGCTCTCGTCCAGCCCCAGCCGCCGGGAGATGGCGAAGGCATTGGACTTGCCCGGTATGCCGATCAGCAGCCGGTAGGTGGGGCGCAGCGTCTGCACGTCGAACTCGCAGCTGGCGTTCTCCACCCCCGCCGTGGTCATGGCGAAGGTCTTTAATTCCGCGTAGTGGGTGGTGGCGGCGGTCAGCGCGCCCTTGCCCCGCACGTCCTGAATGATGGCGATGGCCAGCGCCGCGCCCTCCACCGGGTCGGTGCCCGCCCCCAGCTCGTCGAACAGGATCAGACTCTTCTCGTCCGCCAGCTTCAGTATCTCCACCGTGTTGGCCATGTGCGCCGAGAAGGTGGACAGGCTCTGCTCGATGGACTGCTCGTCGCCCACGTCCGCCAGTACCCGGTCGAACACCTGCACCGCGCTCTGATCCCCGGCGGGGATGTGCAGGCCGCACTGTGCCATCAGGCACAGCAGCCCCAGGGTTTTCAGCGTGACAGTCTTGCCGCCGGTGTTGGGGCCGGTGATGACCAGCGTATCGTATGCGCCGCCCAGCGCCACCGTCACCGGCACCGCCTTGGCCGGATCCAGCAGGGGGTGCCGCGCCCGCCGCAGGTCGATGCCGCCTTTTTTGCGCACCAGCGGCCGCCCGGCGTCCATGGCGTAGCTCAGCTGCGCGCGGGCGAAGATGGCGTCCAGCTGCACCAGCAGGTCGTAGTCGTACAGAATGTTCTCCCGCTGCGCCGCGCACTCGCCGGACAGCATCCGCAGCACCCGGTCGATCTCCTTTTCCTCCCGCGCCTGCAGCTCCTTCAGCTCATTGTTGGCCTGCACCACGCCCATGGGCTCCACGAACAGCGTGGCGCCGGAGGAGGAGATGTCGTGTACCAGACCCGGCAGACTGCCCTTGCACTCCGCCTTGACCGGCACCACAAACCGCCCGTCCCGCTGGGTGATGAGAGCCTCCTGCAAAACCTTGGCATAGGAGGGGGAGGAGATGATGCGCTGCAATATCTGCCGCCCCTTGGTGGCGGCCGCCCGCATTTTCCGGCGGATGTCCGCCAGCTCCGGGCTGGCGGTGTCCGCGATGGTCTCCTCGTCCAGAATGGCGGAGCGGATCCTGTCCTCCAGATAGCGGTTCACATGCAGCGCCGAGAACAGCCGGTCGATGGCCGTGGCCTCGCCCTGCCGCTCCGCGTCATAGTCGCTGACACGCCGCGCGGCGGTAAGCACGCCGGCCACGTCCAGCAGCTCGCGGGTGTTCAGCACGCCGCCGTGGTCGGCGCGGTTCAGCGCCTGGGACACGTCCTTCACCCCGGCGAAGGAGGGACTGCCGTGCAGACCCAACCGCGTTTTGGCGGCGTCCGTCTCGTCCAGCAGATGCTCCACCGCCGCCGCGTCCGTCACCGGCCGCAGCCGCAGACACCGTGCCTTGGCCTCGTCGCTGACGGCGTGGCGGGAAAGCAGCTCCAGCACCGCCGGCAGCTCCAGTGTTTTAATGGATTTTTCAAATAAGTCGCTCATATATGTAGTTCCTCTTTTACCCCAACAGGGACTTGTAGTAGTCCAGCGTCCGGAAGCTGCGCTCCAGCTGGGCGGCGATAAACGCCTCTCCCGCGTGATCCAGCGTCTGCAAGGCGCTCTTTTCCAGCGTGAAGCTGTACAGCCGCTTGCCGTCCGCGCCCAGCACATGCCGCAGCGCCGCCAGCCCGCCCTCTGTCAGGGGCAGGCGCATCCGGCTGTCCGGGCTTTTGCATCCGCCGCAGGTGACGAACCCGCCGAAGATGTCCAGCATGGGCGCGCGCACATCCCGTGCGCCGCACACGGCGCAGCCCTCCGCCAGCGGCTCGAACCCCGCCAGCGCCATGAGCCGGAACTGGAAGGCCGCCTTCACCAGCTGCGGCTCCTTCTCCGTATAGCACAGGGCGTACAGCCCGTTCAGCAGCAGCGACAGTATCTCCGGGCAGGCCGTCTCCTCGGCGCACACCGCCTCCGTCAGCTCGCAGAACCACGCGGCCAGCGCCAGCAGCTGGATGTCCCGCCCCAGCCCGTCGAACAGCTCGACGGGCGACGCCTCGTCCAGCAGATACCAGCCGCCCCGCTTGTAGATGATCAGCTCGGAATAGGCCGGCATCTGGCAGGCGGCGGCCAGCCGGCTGTTCTTCCGCCGTGCGCCCCGTGCGATGAGGGGTATTTTGCCCCTGTCCGGCGTCAGAACGGTCAGTATCCGGTCTGTCTCTTTTGTGTCCGTGACCCGCAGCACCACGCCGGAGGTCACTGCTTTTCCTGTTTGCATACCGTCTCCTGTGCGTCCCGGTAGAGCAGATACGCCTCCGGCGCGCCGGTGTCCAGAAATAAGTCCCAATAGTCCACGGCGTTCACCTCCACGCCGTTAGCATGGGAGCTTTCGCCGGATTTATGGCTGGAAAATTGTTGCTGTCAGTCCTCGTTGTAGCCTTGACTACGAATGAAATGCGCAAAAACTGGCCGGAGTGCATGCTGCGACCGCAGCCTTACTCCTCGGTATAGCCCTGACTTCTGATAAAATTCGGATTATCCCGCCAGTTTTCCTTGACCTTCACCCACGTCTGGAGAAAGACCTTGGTGCCCATGAACTTCTCAATGTCCCGGCGGGCGGCGGAGCTGATGCGCTTGAGCATCTCGCCGCCCTTGCCGATGATGATGCCCTTGTGACTGGCCTTCTCGCAGTAGATGGTCACGTCCAGATCGATGATGCCGCTGTCCTCCCGCTCGGAGAACTTCGTCACCTCCACCGCCGTGCCGTGGGGGATCTCCTTGTCCAGGCACCGCAGCATCTTCTCCCGGACGATCTCGGCGCATACCTGGCTGTCCGCCTGATCGGTGGTCATGCCGTCGGGGAACAGCTGGGGGCCGGGCTGGGCGTATGTTTCCAGCTGGCGCAGCAGCTCACCCAGCCCGTCGCCCGTCCGGGCGGACAGGGGGATGATGGCGTCAAAGCCGCCGTATACCTCATTGTATGCCGCGATGACCTCCAGCAGGGACTCCTTCTTCTCCACCGTGTCGATCTTGTTGATGCACAGTACGCAGGGCAGCTGCTCCTCCTGAATGCGCTGGAGCAGGATACGCTCCGGCTCGCCCACATGGGGGATAGGCTCCACCAGCAGCAGCGCGCACTCCACGCTGCTCAGGCTCTCCCGCACCACCTTGACCATGTAATCGCCCAGCCGGGAGCGGGGCTTGTGCAGACCCGGTGTGTCCAGCAGCACGAACTGGGTGTCGCCCCGGTTCACCACGCCGTAAATGCGGTTGCGGGTGGTTTGGGGCTTGTCCGAAACGATGGCGATCTTCTCGCCCACCAGCGCGTTGGTCAGGCTGGACTTGCCCACGTTGGGTCGTCCGCACACGGTAATCATAGCGGTTTTTGTGATGTTCATAGGTGATCCTCAACTTTCTTTCATTTGAGCAATTTTGTTATCAGAGTGATTCCCGACGGAGAAGGCAGAGAGGAGACATCCCGTCTCTCCTGCCTCCCTCTGAGAGGGAGGTGTCGGTTACGGGGCTCCGCCCCGTTTTTGACTATCTCTCCAGTCCCAGCTGGGACATGATGGCCTCCTCGCGCCCGCGCATCTGCGCCTTCTGCGCGTCCTCGTCCATGTGGTCGTAGCCCAGCAGATGCAGCATGGAGTGTACCGCCAGATACGCCAGTTCCCGGCGGTTGGAGTGCCCGTACTCCTTCGCCTGCGCCTTTACCCGCTCCATGGAGATGACCATATCCCCCAGGGGCACATAGCCGGTGCCGGGGTCGGCGTCCTCCGCGCCGGGCAGCTGACCGGGCGTCAGCTCGAACTCCGGGAAGCTCAGCACGTCGGTGGGGCGATCCACCCCCCGCATGTCCAGATTGATGGCGTGGATGCCCGCGTCGCCCGTGACCAGCACGTCCACCTCGCAGGGAAAGTCCACCCCTTGGACGGTCAGCGCCGTGCGGATGACCTTGCGGAGAAAGCTCCGCGTCGCCTCACTGATGCCGGGTACGTCGGCGGTGACGGGTATATAGTGTCGCTTCATTTCTTTTTCTCCTCAAATTTGGCGTAGGCCTCGATAATGCGCTGCACCATCACATGGCGCACCACGTCCTCCTTGGTGAGCTTGCATATAGCCACGCCCTCCACGTCCCGCAGCACCTTCATGGCCTCCTTCAGGCCGCTGACCTTGTCGCTGGGCAGGTCGATCTGGGTCACGTCGCCGGTGATGACCACCTTGGAGCCGAAGCCCATGCGGGTCAGGAACATCTTCATCTGCTCCCGGCTGGTGTTCTGAGCCTCGTCCAGAATGATGAAGCTGTCGTCCAGCGTGCGGCCGCGCATGTAGGCCAGCGGCGCTACCTCGATGTTGCCCCGCTCCAGATACTTCTGGTACGTCTCCGCGCCCAGCATGTCGAACAGTGCGTCGTACAGCGGGCGCAGGTAGGGGTCTACCTTGCTCTGTAGATCGCCGGGCAGGAAGCCCAGCCGTTCGCCGGCCTCCACCGCCGGGCGGGTGAGGATGATGCGGTTCACCTGCTTGTCCCGGAAGGCGGCCACCGCCGCCGCCACCGCCAGATACGTCTTGCCGGTGCCCGCAGGCCCCACGCCGATGGTGACGGTCTGCTTCAGAATGGCGTTGACGTACTCCTTCTGGCCGATGGTCTTGGGTTTCACGGGGCGCCCCTTGCTGGTGATGCAGATCACGTCCTGCGTCAGCTCGCTGATGCGCTCGGACTGACCGGAGCGCACCAGTCCGATGACGTAGCGCACATGCTGGTCGGTGATGTTCTCGCCCTTGCCCGACAGCGTCAGCAGCGCCTGCACCGCCTTTACCGCAAGCATGACGTTCTCCGGCTCGCCGGAGACGACGATCTCGCCGCCCCGGTTCACCGCCTGCACCTGAAATTCCGCCTCTAAAAGGCGGATGTTCTCGTCAAAGGAGCCGAACAGGTTCACGGCCTCCTCCATGCGTTCAATTCCGATACGCTGTTCCATATTCCGGGTTTACCTCCCTATATCGTTGGTTATTGTCAGCGGCGCATCCACGCCGATCTGTTCCTCGCATTCCGCCCGCAGCGTCACCATAAGATACGCGCCCTGCCGCCGGGCGGACACGTCCGTTTGCAGGATGGCGCCGTCCTCCCCGATGGTCTGCCGCAGCTGCGCCAGCAGCTGGCGCTCGCCCTCGGCGCGGGCGTCGTCCTCTGCCCGCTGGCCGTCGTACACGGTGTGCGTCACGGTCCTCTCCACCGCCAGCGTCACCGGCAGGCGCAGGCCGAAGGGCAGACGCAGACCGCGGTATTCTGTTATTTTATCACAATCCACCGGCAATACGCTACCCCCTGCGTATAATTTTATTCTCTGCCGCCCGATATCCACCGCCACGCGGGTGACGGCGCCCTCCTCGCCGGTCTTTTCGCACACGTCCAGCGGCACGGGCACCGTCCAGCAGTACCACGTCCGCGCCCGGATGCGCCCGTGGGCGCGCATGTACCGGCAGCCTCGCGGCGAATCCGCCACGCCGCCCAGCAGCACCTGCCCGGCCTGCACCGTGTCGCCCACCTGCACGCAGGTGACGCCGTCCAGCGCCTCAATCTTTGTGATCAGGCCGTCCCTGGCGGCCACCACGTTCTGCACGTCGCTGTCCCGGTACAGATGGGGCGGGCGGGTGCGCTCCACCACCTGCACGTGGGCGGTGCAGCCCCGGACATTCACCGCCAGATACACCACGTCCGGCAGCAGCGGCAGCACCCGGTTGCGCAGGTCGTCCTGATCCAGCCCCACGCCCCGCGTCCCCACCCGCACGCCGCAGCGCTCCAGCGCCTGCAATATCTCCTCCGTGGGCACGGTGTCGTTGCCGCTGACGGCAAAATCCCATATAAACGCGCTGCCCAGCGCCAGCAGCAGCGGCAGCACCAGCGCCGCCGCCAGCAGCACATAGCGCCTCCGGCACCGCCGCCACAGCTCCGGCGCGCCCGTTTTGCGCAGCAGCCGGATGTCCGCGTCCGTGTTCGCCGCTACCTCCCGCAGCCGGCTCAGGCCGGGCAGGGTGGTGGTCACGCGGAAGCACCGCTCCGTCCGCCAGTCCACATCCCAGAAGGGGATGCCGTGGGCGGCGCACAGATTCACCACCCGCTCCGGCGCGGAGGAGGTGATCTCCACCGCCGCCTGTCCCCGGAGATAGTTCACCGCTTTTCGATACATATTCGCTCACTCCACCAGCTCGATGCCCACTATCTTTCCCGTCAGGCGCAGCTCCTGCTCCGTCATCACCAGCAGCTGCAGCCCCTCGCCCCAGATGCGCACCACCACGCCGCCGCCGTTGACGTCTACCTCCTCCGTGCTGTACGCCAGCACGCCCCGATGCCGATCCATATACAGCTCCCGGTTACCCAGCAGCTCGATCCGCGCCACGTCCGCGGCGATATTCACCGGCAGCTCCAGCCGCTCCAGCGCGTCCTGCCCCACCTGCGACAGCTTCCTTTTCAGCCCGGCCACACCGTCACCTCCCGTGCGATACAGGAGCCTATGCGCCCGGCGGGGCAAACTTGCCTGTCCGGCGGCGCGGCATTTCGGCGGCATCGGGCGCATAGGCTGGGTGCGGTGATGGCGATGAGAGGACGATGGCTTTGGGCGCTGGCCGCCACGGGGCTGGCCGTGGGGCTGCTGGTGCAGGCGCAGACGGCGGCGGACGCCGTGCGGGAGGGGATAGACCTGTGTCTGCGGGCGGTGATACCGTCCCTGTTCCCGTTTTTCGCCGTGTCGTCGCTGCTGGTGTCCCTGGGCGCGGCGGACGGGGCGGGGCGCGTGTTGGCGCGTCCCTTCAGGCGGCTGTTTCGCTGCGGCGGCGCGGGCTGCGCCGCGCTGCTGCTGGGGCTGATCGGCGGCTACCCTGTGGGGGCGCGGACGGCGGCGGCGCTGGTGCGGCAGGGCGCGCTGACGCCCCAGGAGGGCGGGCGGCTGCTGACGTTCTGCAATAACGCCGGCCCCGCCTTCGCTGTGGGCGTGGCGGGGGTGACGGTGTTCTCCAGCGGCCGGATAGGGGTGTATCTCTACCTCATCCATGTGACGGCGGCGCTGGCGGCGGGATTGCTGCTGTGCCGCCGGGGAAGCCCCTCCGCCGCTGCGCCGCCGCCCGCTCCGGTGCGGACGGGTCTGGCGCAGCGGTTCCTGTCGGCGGTGACGGACGCGGCGGAGGCCATGGGGCGGGTGTGCGCCTTCGTGGTGTTCTTTCTGGTGCTGCTGCGCCTGGCGGAGACAGCCACCGGCCCGTGGAGCGCCCCCGCCGCCGGCTTCATGGAGCTGACCAACGGCATCCTGCGGCTGACGCCCGACCGCCGGGGCTTCGTCACGGCGGCGGCACTGCTGGGCTGGGGCGGGCTGAGCGTCCACTGCCAGACGGCGGCGGTGACGGCGGGCAGCGGCATCCCCATGGAGCGGTATCTGCCCGCCAAGGCGGTGCAGGCGGCGCTGTCGGCAGGGCTGGCGTGGCTGGCCGCGCCGCATCTGCTGCCGTAGGGCACCCAACGTCCCCCTCCTGCGTAGAATGAGGACGGAGAGAAGTCTCCCATCATTCCCGACAGGAGGTCACACAGGATATGAGCATTGAGCTCCGTCATGCCGCCGCCTGCTACCAATCCGCCGACGGCGAGGTAGAGGCGGTGCGGGACGTGTCCTTTGCCGTCACGGAGGGCGCGTTCGTCAGTCTGGTGGGTCCCTCCGGATGCGGCAAGTCCACGCTGCTGAGCGCCATCGCCGGGCTGGAGCCCCTCAGCGGCGGCTCCATCCGGATCGACGGTCAGCCGGTGGAGGGCACGTCGCCCAAGGTGGGGTTCATGCCCCAGAGGGATCAGCTGTTTGAGTGGCGGAATATCTGGGACAACGTGACGCTGGGTCTGACCGTCCGCGGCGAGAAGGACGCGGCGGCCTATGCGCATGTGTCCGAGCTGCTGGAGCGGTACGGCCTTGCCGCCTTTGCCAAAAAGAAGCCGTGCCAGCTGTCCGGCGGCATGCGCCAGCGCTGCGCGCTGATCCGCACGCTGGCCACCCAGCCGGAGATCCTGCTGCTGGATGAGCCGTTTTCCGCGCTGGATTACCAGACACGGCTGGCGGTGTCGGCGGATATCTGGCGCATCCTGCGGCAGGAGGGCAAGACCGCTCTGCTGGTGACCCACGACATCGCCGAGGCGGTGAGCATGTCCGACCGGGTGATCGTGCTGTCCCGCCGTCCCGCCGTGGTGAAGGCGGAGCTGGACATGGGCGCTCTGCGGCCGCTGCCGCCCATGGAGCGGCGGGACACACCGGAGTTTCACCGGTACTTCAATACGATATGGAAGGAGCTGGACGTCCATGCCTGACAAGGCTCTTTCACCCCGGCGGGAGGCGTATCTCCTGCGCCTCCGGCGGGAGAACCGGCGGGTGCGGATATGGCAGATCGCGCTGGTGGCGGGGCTGTTCATTCTGTGGGAGCTCAGCTGCCGCGTGGGGTTGTCCGACGGCTTTCTGGTCAGCTGCCCCAGCCGCATGGCGCGGACGCTGTGGACGCTGTGCCGCTCCGGTGAGCTGTGGCGGCATATAGCCGTGTCCTGCGGCGAGACGGTGCTGGGCTTCACCGCCGGCACCCTGCTGGGCACCGCCGCGGCGGTGGGTATGTGGTGGTCGGACACTGCCGCCCGCATCCTCGACCCGTACCTGGTGGTGCTCAACGCCCTGCCCAAAACGGCGCTGGGGCCCATCTTCATCGTGTGGATGGGCGCGGGCATGGGAGCCATCGTCACCATGACGCTGGCCATCTCCCTGATCGTCACCATCCTGAGCATGTACGCCGGCTTTCGCACCACCGACCCGGAGAAGCTCCGGCTGATGCGGACACTGGGCGCCAGCAAACGGCAGATCCTGTGGCTGCTGGTGTTCCCGGCCAACTGTCCCACACTGTTCTCCACCCTGAAGGTGAACGTGGGGCTGTCGTGGGTGGGCGTTATCATGGGCGAGTTTCTGGTGTCCCGCGCCGGGCTGGGCTATCTCATCGTCTACGGCTCGCAGGTGTTCAACATGGATCTGGTCATGGCCAGCGTGCTGGCACTGGGCGCGGCGGCGGTGGGCATGTACCTGCTGGTGCTGCGGGCGGAAAAATTCCTGAATTCTGTATGGGGGGTTCGCGTATGAAAAAGCGTATTATCTGCATTTGTATGGCCGCGCTGCTGTCGCTGTCGCTTCTGGCAGGCTGCGGCGCGGAAGGAAACACGGACACGGAGCAGGACGCGGCGGCGCAGACCGTCACCGTCCGGCTCAGCGAGGTGACGCACTCGGTGTTCTATGCGCCGCAGTATGTGGCCATGAGCCAGGGCTTCTTTGCCGACGAGGGGCTGGACATCGACCTGAGCAACGGCGGCGGCGCCGACAAGGTCATGACCGCCGTCGTCTCCGGCGGCGCGGATATCGGACTGGCGGGGCCGGAGAGCTGCATCTATATCCACGGGCAGGGCAAGGACGATCTGCCGGTCATCTTTGCCCAGCTGACCAAGCGGGACGGCTCGTTCCTGGTGGGGCGGACGGACGAGGACTTCGACTGGTCGAACCTGAAGGGCAAGACCATCATCGGCGGACGCAAGGGCGGCGTGCCGGAGATGACGCTGGAGTACGTCATGCGGCACAACGGCGTGGAGCCGCAGGAGGACGCGGTGGTGGACACCTCCGTGCAGTTCAACATGATGGCCGGGGCGTTCACCGGCGGGCAGGGGGATTATGTGACACTGTTTGAGCCTACCGCCACCGAGGTGGAGCGCGCCGGGCACGGGTATATCCTCTGCTCCATCGGCGAGGAATCCGGCGAGATCCCCTACACCGCCTACTTTGCCGCCCGCAGCTATATGGACGCCCATCCGGAGGTGATCCAGGGCTTCGCCAATGCCATTGCCCGCGCCCAGCAGTGGATCGTGGAGCACACCGACCGGGAGGTGGCGCAGGCCATCATCGACCAGTTCCCGGACACCGATCTGGATACGCTGGAGGCCGTCACCGCCCGTCACCGGCAGATCGACGCGTGGAATGCCGCGCCCATGATGGCGCGCTCGGCGCTGGAGCGGCTGGAAACGGTGATGACCGAGGCCGGCGAGCTGACGAAGGCGCAGTGGGTGGACTTTGACGCGCTGGTGGACAACAGCTTCGCGGAAAAGGCCATGGAGAGCATGAAATAGCAAAAAAAGAAAGCCCGCAAGGGCTACTCCCGATAGCGGCGCAGCTTAAAATGTCATTGATTAGCTTCTTGCAGTGAAAAAGGAACAGCTCAGCTTCCAGGCAAATACCCGGAAGCTGAGCTGTTTGTTGGCCTTAAAGGTGTGATAAGACGATTACCGTGCACGTTTTCTCTTATAGTGGACGGCGCTGGCCAGCGTAATGGTGCTTGCCAGCAGGAGAGCGCTCCACAGCGGAAGATTGCTGCTGTCTCCGGTGCTGGCGCTGGCAGTGCCCTTGACGAAGATGACCTCGATGGTATGGGTTCTACGGACATTCTCAAAGGTGTAGGACTTCACCGCGCCAATGCGCTTGCCGTCGATCTTGACGTTGGAGACAGCATAGCCCTTATCCGGGGTGATGGTGAAGGTCTGATCACCACCCTCACGAACGCTGACATTGCCGGAGGGAGAGATAGAGCCGCCAGTTCTGGCAGTTGCCTTGATGGTGTAGTAGCTGTAGCCGCTGCCGCCACCGCCTCCATTGCCGCCTGTGCCGCTATTGCGCAGAATCGTCAGCGTGTAGGTTTTAGCACCGATTCTCACGACGATGTCGGTTTTGCCGCTGTTAGGGATGGCAACGGTTGCGCTGCCGCCGGTGGACAGAGCCTGTCCGTTGATGCTCACGGGCTCGCCGTTTCCAGACACCGCTGTGACTAGCGTAGATGTTGCTCCGCTATCATTTTGCAGCGTATAGGTATAGTTCGTTCCGTTGGCGGTAAAATCGCCGAGCCCCGCTGCCAGACCTTCAAAGGTCAGAAGGTCATTACCGGGCACTGCGGCTCGCACCACTACGCGGGTGCCAAGCCGGGAGAAGGTGACGGTTTCCGTCTGGAAGGTTTCCCCGGAGATGGCACCGCCGATACTGGTCTTTTTCGTTTCCAGAACGGTCCCGGCAGCATCCAGCAGCGTGGCCACCAGCGCTGCGCTAGTCTGAGATTGCAGGCAGTTGTTGCGCAGGGTAATGGCGGCGGTGCTGTGACCGTTGCCGTCGTTCCCCTGTGTCACATCCATCGTCAGCTGCTCTCCGGTGCGGGCCAGTGCGCCGGTCATATGGACGCTGGCCTCGCTGTCACTGCCGTCATACTCCGGCAGGCGCTGATTGCCTCCCGTTCCACCGATCTGGCCTTCCGCCCACGCCTCGGCATACAGATAGGTACCCACATGGGGGATCTCGGTTTTGCCAATGGATGTCATATACCTGCCCAGATCATAGGTCAGTTCCAGTGTAAAGGTTCCTTGATCGATGCGGGCGAGGGCGCTGTCTCCGGAAACGGCGATTTCATTACCGCTAACCGATACGCCGTTTGTGGTGCAGGCTACCTCTGCAGGCTTGGTATGCAGATCATCCGCATAGAACGCAAGCTTCACCTCGCGGTTCTTTCCGCCGGCCAGCGTGGCGGCAGAGGAATTATAGAGGGTCATGCGCACCGTGCGCTTGCCGGCGCTCTCCGTAATCACTTCCATTTGCGAGATGCCAATGTCGGGATAATCCAGATACACTGTGCTGTTTTCGTTGATGCCGCCGGCGGCGGTGATGGTATAGCTCGGGTCGGTCACGCGATCCTTCACATGGTGCCAGACGGTAAGGGTGGTGCTTTCATTGGGCAGCAGTTTTTCCGTAAGGGTGGCGGTTTCCCCGCTGCCAAGCTTGACCGTTAGGTTTGTCACATCGTTCAGCCCGGTGTTGCGGATGGTAAAGCGAATGGGTGTCAGGCTGTTCAGTGCCAGCGTTGCATAATCCACACCGATCTGTTCCACTGCCACCGCATCGGTGATAAAATCAGAGGCAGCGGTATAGAGGATCGTTTCCTCACCCGGAACGGTCACGCCGCCGATTACCTCCGGTTTTTCATCGTCATACCGGGTGGCCTGAATGGCAGCCTGCACCTGATTGCTGCCGCTGACATAGGCATCAAAGTGGTCAGCCAGCGTGCGATCCGGCAGCTCTGCCAGTTCCAACGGTGCGGAGAGAGTGTAGGTATTTGCGGCATAGCGCAGCTTGGCTGCCTTCAAAATGCCGTGATCTACCGCGCCGTTGGCGTCATTGACAGTCTCATTCCAGACGATGGTAAGATCATTGAGGCTGCGATGACCCCCGCTGAGGGAAGCGAAGCGGAAGTCTCCGCCCACGACGGCGCTGCCGCTGCTGGTCAGGGCAGACAGAGAGCCGGGGAAGCTGTTGGACATGGTGCCGGTGCCGTCCACAGCCAACAGCTGGATATCGCTGCTGCCGTCTCGGACACTGTGCCAACCGATGACAAATCGGTCATCCCCGCTGCCGAAGTTGGCTGCAACGACCTGGGGGTTTTCGTCAAGATTGCTGTCACAGGTCGCCAGCATGGCTGTACCGGGAGTTCCGTCAGCAGCCACGGTACAGTAGGCGATCTCGTAGTCGGAGGTATCTCCGGTTTCGCTGCGATCCAGCGAGTAAACCGCCATAGCGGTTCCGTCGGGCAGCATGGCCGCCTGCAACGCCTTCACGCGGCCAGTAGCACCGTTATAAAGCATTTTGGCCTCGCTCCAGGTGCCGTCAGTGCTGTCATAGCAACGGTACATGATACAATCTCTGGTAGTGAAGTTCAGCAGGCTGTTGCTGCCCTGCGTACCGGGATCGGGGGTGTAGACGCTGCGCCAGAACACGATGGCCTTGCCGTTGCCGCCCACTGCCGTGGCTGGGGCCAGATCCGGCGTGCCGTCGTTGGTTAGGCGGGTGGAGGTCCAGGTTGTGCCGTCATAGACGGACACTACGATCTCCGTGCTGTTCATCAGCAGGTTTTGCTCTTCCAATGTCACGGGATCACCGGCATCTTTACCCGGTAGCTCAGTGCCCATGCGAACCCAAGCCGCCGCCGCGAAGCTGTCAGTGCCGGACAGAGAAACGCTCGTGTCGCCGTAGCCGGGGAACCCTGTGGGATCGGCAATTTTGCTGGAGGTAGAATAGACACCGCCATTGAGGGTGGAGAAATGCGCCCGGCTGCCGTAAATACTGCTGCTGTTGCCGTCGTTGATGTAGGCCAATACCTTCCCGTCATCGCTGAGCTGTGGATAGGATGTGGGGTTGGCATTGGTCTGGATGTTTTCCAGCCCGCTGGTGGAGTTCAGAGAGAACAGCATCATCCGCTGCTGGGGCTGGCCCCAGGTACGGGCATATTTCTCCAGATAGTCCCGGCTTTGGAGCGTTGCACTTCCAGAAGCCACCTGCATTCCGCTCTGAGCCGCCGCCATCCGCAGCGAGGCAAGGCTCAGCCCACTGGTGGCGTTGTTCCAGTAGTCGTCGATTGTTTTCCAGTCATTAAAAGTCTTGGTGGCTCCAAGGGTTCCGGAGGCGATCACCGCCTCGTAGGAGATAAACAGGAAGCTGGCCACAAATTTGATTCCCACTTCGCTTTGGATCCCCAGGGCCTGACCGTTGATCTGGCGCTTTGTCTCATCGGCAAGATAGGTGCGGGAAAGGAACTTATTCTGACTGTCCACATCCAAATTGCCGAATAGGCCGATCTTCAGCGCCACGATCGAATAGTCAAAGCCAATGCCGCCAAACGCGTGGACATAGGCGTTGATACGCAGCGTGGTCAAAAAGTCATTCACTGCCGTGGCCGTGGGATCGCTCCAGGCAAGCTCTGTACCCTGTCCCTGCTGGCCGTAGCGCACTGCGGTACGGAAATCCAGCTGAATGGCACCCCCCAGTTCAAAGGTTGCCGTCAACGGCACGGGGCCAGCCATGGCGTTCACGCTGAAGGAGAAGCCCACGCCAACGCCGGCGGTAAAGCCGCCGCCTACGGTGAAAACCTCCCACTCCTTTTTTTCGGCGTTATAGCGGATCTCCGCTTCGTAAAAGCCCTCCAACTGCAAGTTGAGATCCGTGCTGGTGACATTGTCGGCCAAGGAGTTGGTTTTGTAGTCCCCCTTGGGATCATAGGTGCCTTGGGCCATCTGGCTCAGGTCCCCGGTACTGGGCACGCCCACCTCCAGGTTCTGCGTCAGCACATTCGCACCCAACGCCACGCCGTCCTCGGAATAGTCCATGTCCTCCATCTCCAGCGTGTTGTACCCGGCCCAAATCATGGCACGGAACACGGAGGGATCTTCGCTGGGGGTGATGATCATTTTGAACACGGAAGTGTCCACCGGACCGCTCAGATCGTCCAGCCGTCCGGTCAGCACCTGGAGAATGTTACTGTCGCCCACTCCGCCAAAGTCGACTTGATTCACTCCACTGGAGGCTCCCATTGTCGCCAGAATACCGGTGACGCGGTCATCCTCTGTCACCTTGGGCACTCGGGTCAGATCAACGACCCGGAAGGGCATTATTTTCTCCTGCAGCAGGATGCCGTTCAGGCTCAGCTGCGTTTTCATACCCACATCCTTGCCGTCGGCGATCCATCCGGAGGTGGTCATGGTGGCCTCGGTGAGGGTCAGATCGTTTTCCGCTACAGGGATGGATGAGAAGGGATACTGCTTGGTACTGCTGCTCTGGGCGGCAGGAAGAACGCCGTATTCGTCCGCCAACCTGAGACGGTAATTCTTCGCGTTGGCAATCTTCTCGCCCCAGAGGAGCATGGTGGTGTGCAGGCTTGCTGTTTTGAAGCTGCTGTTAGGGCCGATCTTCCCAGTCGAGCTGCGGACATCCACCTTCTGACCGTTGGCAAGACCGTAATCAACGCTTTGCGCCACAATGAAGGGCTTGTTTTCCTCCCCCGCCGGCACGCGCTCCAGAGAGACAACGCCCTCTGCGGTGCGCATTACATCGTCCACGCCCAGCTTGCCGTTGACGGTCAGCAGCAGCGGATAGTACTTGTCGCCGTCAATTTCGCTGATCTCCAGAATGTACTCCAGCTGATCCAGAGCGGAAAGCGCCGTGGTGTTGCTCTCGCCCTTTTCGGCCGACCAGAACTGGGTGGAATCCAGATAGACGGTTATATTTCCCGCCGCATCCGTGGTATAGGTGTCGCCGGTGATGCCGCTGACAAGTGCTCCTGCCCTGGAGCCCAGCAGAGCTGTCTGGCAGTAGCCTCCGTTTTTATAAACGCCGCCGCGAACAGTCACCGTCTTGTTCGCCAGCGGATCGCCGCCCGGCGTGATGAGCGTCACAGATGCCCGGGCGACTCGCCGAAGGCTGAAGGTATTCAAGGGATAAAGCTGCAGTTTTGTGGCATCCCGCTCGCCGGAACGCAGATTTTCTTTATAGATGGTGCCCAGATAAATATCCGCGCCGGAGCCGGACCGCAGAGACACCTCACTGGCGATTCCGTTGGGTTCGTAAAGCGCCAGCACGCCTTCACTGTTGGTCGTGACCGTTTTGGACACACCTTTGCCGTCGGTGTATTGCAGCGTAGTTTCCGCTGCAGGCGTCAGCTGGAAGAGATAGAACTTATTTTGCAGCGTCTTCGCTGTCACCTGTACGGTGGCACGCATACCCGTGGCGGCATGGGTAGCCGTGACGGTTGCGGTGCCGTTGGCCAAGCCGGACAGCGCCATTTTGGTTTCGGGAAGGTAGGAATCAAAGGAGAAGTTTCTGATGTCCTCATACAGTCCGCCCTGCTTGTAGTTGACGGAAATGGCATTGTTGTTGCTGGAGAGCCACCGGATGCCGTCTTTAAAGGAGTTCCATCCGTACTCGTCATAGTTGATGCCTATGTACTCGATCAGCCCCAACTCCTGGCGCAGCTGCAAAATTTCAGCTGTAACGGTGGGCAGGCTGCCGCTGACCTTGGAAGTATTGTCCATGGTCAGCTTAGAAATCGTGTTTCCCTTGTCGTTCTGCACCTTCAGTGCGTCGGCATCGTAGACATACAGGGGGAAGGAGTCGGTGCTGGGAGATTCCTCACCAGGATTCTCCACGCTCAAAACCACTTGATAGGTGTCCTTTAGATTGCCGGCTTTCACCCTCTTTAATGGCAGGGAGAAACTTCCGGAGGTACCGGATAGGCGCTCACGGGCCACCTCTTTGGTTTTGTTGTCCTCTGTGACCCGGGTAATGGTCAGCGTGGGCGGTTGAGAGACGCCGTCAGTGGCGTTTTCCACCGACCAGTTGATATTGACGGCGCCGTCGGTATCCTTGAGGTAAATGCTCTGGGGCGGTGTCAGCTTGGCTGTGGCAGGCGGCGCCTGCACGATGATCCAGGCAAGTGCCGACAGGCGGACGTCCTCACCCTCGGCGTTGGGGTGCGGTATGGAGACACATACCGTGTAGGCAGGGGCATTTCCACTGGAGAGCTTGGAGAGCACATTCTCCGGGATCCGCACGCTGTTTTTATCCTTGCCGGCGGTATAAGTCGCAACGGGATGGAGGCCGCTCAGCGCCGCCTCATTCGCGTAGTTGCCCTCATACAGGTCGATCCTGTAATTGAACTCTTTGCCTGGTGCCATCAGCGCGGCGTTGGAGCTCCACAGCACGGTGGCGGGCTGATTTACCCGCGTCACGATGGACGCGCCGCCGGGAATCACCAGTGCCAGAGAATCGCCTGCCGTCACGGTATAGGGCTTTGACTGGCCCTTCACATCATCGGCAGTGTCCTCAGTCCCGTTGTCCGCCGTAAAGGTAAAGGTGACGGCTCCCACCTTGGTTCCTGTGGTGGCAACAAGGCCGGTATCCTCGTTGATGGTGGCAATGAGAGGGTCACTGCTGCTCCATTTACCGGTGGTGTAGGTGGCCGGCTCACCGCCTGCCCCCAAAACCTCGGCCTTAAGCGTGGGGCGGGCGGCTTCGGCGAGGGAAATCGTATAGTTGGCGGGACCCGCTTCCGGGACGACGTTCACCGTGCTCACGGAAACTTTCTTTATCACCGTGAACTGCCGGGTCAGAGGAAGAACATTCACCCAGTTAGGAGCGTCTTTCGTGCCCTCGTTGGCCTGCAGCGTCACCGTATAGGTGCGGTCGAAAGCCGCGGGTGCGATTGCATAGTCGCTAATGGTGAAGGCTTCCTTCTCTGTGTCCAGATAGACCTGCAGATGGATTGGTTCAACCGCGGAGTCGTACCTCAGCTCGAGGCGGAAAGGGGCTTCCTTCGGGTCTGTGCCTGCCGGGGTGTGATAATTGCTGTATACGGTCTTGTAGGCCTGCTCCATGTTGGCGTTCATCGTGAACGATGCCTTGCCGCTGGCGTAGGTGGCCGTCAGCTCGGTGGGGGCGTTGCGCATCAAGACGCTCTTCAGCGTAACGTCGCTGATCGAGTCGCTTGGATAGAGTGAGGTATCCAGCGGATGATCGAAAACATCCTTCACACCGGTCATACCATTGACGGTGACCGTGGTGGCATCCATATCCTGCACTGGGTACCAGAGCATTGCCGTGACGCCGTAGTTGTTCATGGAAAGCTCAGCGGCGGTATACTCTTTGCCATTGATGGTCACGCGGGCGTTGCTAAGATCCACGAACTCGCTAAAGGTAACTGTGATGGGCACGTGCTGTCCGCTGGCATAGGTTCCCGCCGGGGCTGTGACGCTTTGAATGGTGGGGGCGTCCGTGTCCACTAGCGTGGCGGAGACGTTGCTGGTCTTGGCGGTGGTGGTGGAATTTTGGATATCTCTATTTACATTCTTCAGAAACAGTTGGAAGGGCAGATAGTACTGCTGTGCCCTTCTGTTTTGCGTGGTAGACTGCAGGGAGATGCTGACCGTACTGCCCTTGTTAATCGTACAGTCCAGCGCTTTCGTTCTGTCGCCGCTGAGATTCAGAGCTGTTCCATCGAGCTTGTACTCCGTCAGATAGAACGGGGCATAGTGTTGTGTGGTACTATTATAGCCATACGGCGCAGGGCCAGTATAGGCAGCTACATCGGTACTCCAGTCAAACGTGATGCTGGCGTCGATTTGGTATGGCTGATGAAATGGGGAGGAGCCGCTGGAAAGCACCGAGTTGCGGGCACCCTCCAAAATTCCGATGGTATTGCTTAGCGCAACGAAGTCCGGATTGTCGGCACCGTTGGCGACAGTGTATTTTTCTGCCAGCAAAGGAATAAACAAATCATCATATAATACGGTTGTATTTTTGAGTTCTTCCTCATAGTTCGGCGCGGTCATTTCTGTTTTTATTGCGGGGTCGTCAACCGTCTTTATTAGCTTGAGCTGACAGTGGTCGGCATAGCTGGCGCCGTCATAGAACACCAGATTTTCCGCATCGTAAAATTCAATCATCCCCAGCAGGTCGCCATAGGAATAAGAATTCTCGAGCCAGGCTGGGTTCCCTCCTTTGGTTTGAACCTTGACAGTGATTTTACAACCACCTAAACTGAAAGTTGAGCCTACGTCATAGGTCAGCTTGTAGGACCCGTCGCTTTGCTCGACCCCACTCACCGCGCCTATCGAGACCTCCACATTGGTGATATAATCGCTGAGCTGGCCTTTTTGAATGCGGTAGGAAAAGCCGGCCGGTTTTCCTCTGTATACAGTAAAAGGCCCGGAGTTCCAGCTGTTGTTTGCGAGAGTCCCCAGCGTTTGGCTCATCATGCTGCTCATATCCACCGTCTCAACGCCTTCAGGCTTTGTGGTAAAGGCGGAATACTGCAAGCTGATGCCCTGCAGCTCCAGCTGCTCCATCAGGCTATTGAGATTCTCCAGAGCTTCCCCGGTAAACTCCCTGTCGGAGAAATAGGTGTCCTTGATCCGCTGCAGCTCCTGTTCGATTTGGATCATGGTCTTCAAATCGCCCAGCGCCACCGGAGTCCCATCCACGTCGGCTATGCGGGCGAGATCCGTGGCGGGATTTTCCAGCAGCTCCATGACAGCCGCCAGTGTCAACACCTGGCCGTCCAGCGTGATGGTTTGATCCACCTTGAAATTGCCGTCTTCATCCAGCAGCCCCAAGGCGTTCAGCATGGGAAGCACCTGATCGCTGCTGCCGCCGGTCAGGGCGGAGAGCTGCTCCAAAATCGCCTGATTTTCCTCGGGTGTGTTGCCCAGCGAATCGCTCACCGCTGCAAACGCCGTAGTTGGCAGCAGCGTGAGCGTCATGCACAGGCATAGCACCAGCGCCAAAAAACGTTTCATCATGTCGTCTTTCCCTCCCGTTTCTGCGGTTCGGTATTGTCCGCCCCGCCTTTTTTTCGGTTTTCTCTGCTTCTGAGCCGGAAGCACAGCGCGGTGATCGCTGCCGCCACGGCAAAGGAGACGACGGCCACCAGCACGTAGCCCCCCGCGTCCTTCCGCAGCAGCATTGCGCCGAACACGCCCCATGCGGCTGTCTGCCCCGGCCCGACGACCGCGCCCGCCGTCTCCATCAGCACCGCGAACAGCAGCATACACGCGGCGCTCAGTCCATATATGCCGCGCCGCTGTCTCCGGCGGGTGTTTTCCCGCACCTGCTGCTTGACGAGTGCGACCCGTCTTGCGGTATCGTACATATCGTTTGAACCTCCTCTCTGTATTTTTTGAAATGCGGCTTAAAAATCCCTTTACTTATATAGGTACAAAAAATCGAAAAAACTCTCACCCAAAACGCAAAATTTTTCAAAAAAATTTGAGAGCTGCCAAAAAGCAGCTCTCAAGGGGGGCGGATATTCGGTTATTTCCTCCGCGATAATCTGAAGGCGGACAATCTTCCTGCCGCCACCAGCAGCGCCGGCAGGGCGTAGGCCACATACTGCACCGCGCCGCCGTAGGCGATGAGCAGGTTATAGATGGCGTGGAGGGTGATGGCCGCGCCCAGCAGTCCACAGGTGCCCGCGATCTCCAGCCACGTCCGCCGCCACGTGTATGCAAGGCCGCCGCCCACGATCAGACCGCAGAGCACGTGCATGGCTCCCGTGCCGAAGCCCCGGAAGAAGATGAAGGAGAAGCGGTCTGCGCCGTTCTGGATGAGATAGCACACATTTTCAAAGGTGGCGAAGGCCAGGGCAACCGTGATGGCGGCAGCCTTGATTTTATCGCCCTCCGGCTCGAACACCAGCAGATAGAACACCAGCGGCAGCAGCTTCATCAGCTCCTCCACCACCGGCGCGATCTCCGCCGTGGCGGCAAGGGCATCTGCCTGACACACCGCCGCAAGGAAGGTGTTGATATAGGCCGAAAGCAGGCACACCCCCATCCCGGCAATGCTGAACAGGAAAAGGCGAAGCTGCCGCCTGCCCATACACAGAGCGGCCACCAGCAGGGGAGATACCATGCAGAGGAAGATGTTTTCGATGTAGGTCATGCTTCCACCGCCTTTCTCGTGGCGGGCAGCAGCCCCAGAATGGCAAGCGTCAGCAGCA
>ERZ827423.1551-NODE-1551-length-21855-cov-5.512752_pt1 | contig 21855 bp, 24 predicted proteins | sample MGYA00519775_ERZ827423 | MGnify/ENA primary metagenome ERZ827423 (study PRJEB31778, sample SAMEA3449296) | human gut metagenome | biome: human gut; feature: human-associated habitat; material: faeces | place: United Kingdom | collected 2010/2012 ...
GACCGCTATGTGGAATTCTGGAATGTGGTATTCAGCCAGTTTGACAGTGATGGAAAGGGCAATTACCCGCCGATGGAGCATCCCAACATCGACACCGGAATGGGCCTGGAGCGCCTTGCCTGCGTCATGCAGGGGGTAGATAATCTCTTTGAGGTTGACACCATCCAGCGAATTATGGAGCATGCCTCTCGCATTGCGGGGGTCAAATACAAAGAAAATGAGAAATCGGATATTTCCCTGCGGGTCATCACCGACCATATCCGCGCAGCCACCTTCATGATCGCCGACGGCGTGCTTCCCAGCAACGAAGGCCGCGGCTACGTCCTGCGCCGTCTGCTGCGGCGGGCAGCCCGCCACGGCAAGCTCCTGGGCGTCAACCACCCCTTCCTCTATCAGATCGTGGAGACCGTGGTGGAGGAAAACGAGGTTCACTACACCTATCTGCGGGAGCGCTGCGACTATATCACCAAGGTGGTGAAGGTGGAGGAAGAGAACTTTGCCCGCACCATCGACGGCGGCATGGCGATCTTCTCCAACATGCTGGCAGAGCATAAGGCCAAGGGAGAGACGGAGTTCTCCGGCGCTGACGCCTTCAAGCTGTACGATACCTACGGCTTCCCCATTGACCTGACCCTGGAAATGGTGGCCGACGAGGATATGACACTGGATCAGGCGGCATTTGCCCAGCTGATGCAGGAGCAGAAGATTCGCGCCCGGGAAGCCCGGAAGGCGCTGGGCGATCTGGCCTGGGCAGGCATCGACCTGGGGCTGGACAACACCCCCACCACCTTTGTCGGCTACACCCAGAATAACTGCGACGCCAAGGTTCTGGCGGTGTGCGTGGGCGATGAGGTTTCCGGCACCATTGCCGGCGGCGAAAAGGGCATCATCGTGCTGGACAAGACCCCCTTCTACGCCGAAATGGGCGGCCAGATCGCCGACCAGGGCGTGATTCTCATGGGCAACAGCCGCTTTGTGGTGTCCGACGTTCAGAAGGACAAGGGCGGCAAGTACCTGCATCACGGCAAGATGGTCACCGGCTCCATCAAGGTGGACGATATTGTGGTGGCCTCCATTGACGTGGAGCGCCGCAAGGCCATCATGCGCGCCCACTCCGCCACCCACCTGCTGCAAAAGGCGCTGCAGACGGTGCTGGGCGACCATGTCCATCAGGCGGGTTCCTACGTGGAGCCTGACCGGCTGCGCTTCGACTTCACCCACTATTCCGCGCTGACGCCGGAGGAGCTGGTGAAGGTCAACGCCATCGTCCAGAATTCCATTCTGGAGGGCTACAACATCGTGACCCGGGAGATGCCCGTTGACGAGGCCAAGGCCATGGGCGCCACCGCGCTGTTCAGCGAGAAGTACGGCAGCACGGTTCGGGTGGTCAACATGGGCAACTACTCCATCGAGCTGTGCGGCGGCACCCACCTGGACAACACCGCTAAGGTCGGCCCCTTTGAAATCGAGAGCGAGTGCTCCGTCGCCTCCGGCGTCCGCCGGATCGAGGCCATTACCGGCAAGGCCTGCCTGGAGAGAATGGAGCGGAACCAGACCATGCTGCTGGAAGCGGCCGCCAAGCTGAAGACAAAGCCCATCGAGCTTGGCTCTCGGATTCAGGCACAGCTGGAGGAGCTTCGGGAGCTGCGGCGCACCATCGAGGCCTACAAGGCCAAGGAGACCGTGGGCGAGATCGACCGGATTCTCTTCGGCTCCCACAATGTGGACGGTCTGAAGGTCATCACCGCCAGCGTTCCCAACGCCGACACCGGCAGACTCCGCCAGATGGGCGACGTGCTGCGGGATAAGGATGCTTCCGTGGTTGCTGTGCTTGCCACGGTCAACGAGGGCAAGATCACCTTCCTGGCTGTCTGCGGCAAGGACGCCATTGCCCGGGGCATCAAGGCCGGCGACCTGGTGAAGCAGGTATGCTGCTGCTGCGGCGGCAGCGGCGGCGGCAAGCCCGACTCCGCCATGGGCGGCGGCAAGGATATCACCAAGGTGGACAATGCCCTTGCCATCGTGGACGATTACGTGGTTTCTAAATTGAAGTAATAAGGAAGGCGCTGCCGCAAAGGCGGCGCCTTTTCCAACGATAAGGGGGCGGCGGGATGCGTAAACTGGTATGGTTTTCTCTGGGCTTCGGCGCGGCCTGCTGCCTGTGCGCGTATGTCCTCACGGGAAGCGTGCGGGTCATTTTGACAGTCGCGGGCGGGGTGCTGACGCTTCTGACGGCGATTGCGGGGAGAAAGTACATCTGGTTCCGGCGGTTTGCCGCGATTTTCCTTGGCTTTGCTGCGGGAATGGGCTGGTTCATTCTGTACGACGGTTTTTATCTGAATGCCGCCGGAACGATGGACGGGAAGACGGCAGATGCAGTCATCCGGGTGTCGGACTACAGCTACGAGACGGCATACGGTATCGGCGTGGACGGCACGGTGCAGCTGGAAGGAAAATCCTACCGCCTTCGGGCGTATCTGGATTTGGACGAACCCCTGGAACCCGGGGACGTGATCTCCGGTCTGTTTCGCTTTCGCGCCACCACGCCGAAGGAGAACAGAACCTATCATGCCGGAAACGGCATTTTCCTGCTGGCATACCAGGCAGACAAGGCTTCCGTTTCGCCCCATACAGGTGCGTTTTGGCGGGATTTCCCACCACGGCTGCGGCACCGGATTCAGGAGATTTTGCAGACCTGCATCCCGCAGGATGCCGCGCCCTTCGCCCGGGCGCTTTTGCTGGGCGATACCACAAGTCTGAGTTATGCGGTAGATACCAGTCTGAAAATCAGCGGAATCCGCCATGTGGCGGCTGTTTCTGGGCTGCATGTGTCGATTCTGTTCGCATTGCTCACTGCCATAACCTTCCGGAAACGGTTTCTGACTGCCCTTGTTGGGTTTCCGACGCTGCTGCTTTTCGCGGCGGTGGCGGGCTTTACCCCGTCGGTCAGCCGCTCGTGCATCATGTGCGCGCTGATGCTGGCGGCGCTGCTGCTGAACAAGGAATACGACGGCCCCGCGGCGCTGGCCTTTGCCGCCGTGGTGATGCTGATTGGCAACCCGCTGGTCATCACGTCCGTGGGTTTTCAACTGTCCGTGGCCAGCGTGGCGGGGATTTATCTCTTTGCGCCGGGCATCCGCAAGTGGCTGCTTTCACTGTTCCCGGACGGCAAGGGGAAGGGCGTCAGACCCGCCCTGATTCGCTGGTTTACCGCCTCCGTGTCCATCACCCTCAGCGCCATGATTTTCACAACGCCGCTGAGCGCCTGGTATTTTGGCACCGTCAGCCTTGTGGGCGTGGTGACCAACCTGCTCACCCTGTGGGTCATCAGCTTCATTTTCTATGGGCTTGTGGCGGTCAGCCTGGTGGGGGCGTTCTGGACGGGCGGGGCGATGATTCTCGGGGAAATCGTCGCGTGGCCGATTCGCTATGTTTTGCTTATGGCAAAATCGCTGGCGGGATTTCCGCTGGCGGCGGTGTATACCAGAAGCCCTTACATTACCATCTGGCTGGTGGCCGTGTATGTGCTGCTGCTGGTGTTCCTCCTGAGCCGGAACCGCCGCCCCGGCGTTCTGCTGTGCTGCGGCACGCTGGGACTGTGCCTGGCGCTGCTGGCATCCTGGGTAGAGCCGATGCTGGACGACACCCGGGTAACGGTGCTGGATGTGGGGCAGGGGCAGTGCATTCTGCTCCAAAGCGAAGGCCGGACGTACATGGTGGACTGCGGCGGGGACAGCGATACCGAAACCGCGGACATTGCTGCCGAAACGCTTCTGAGCCAGGGCATTTCCCGGCTGGACGGGCTGATTCTGACCCACGGCGACCGGGATCACACCGGCGCGGCGGAAAATCTTTTGAGCCGGGTAAAAGCGGATGTCCTCATCCTCCCACCGGAGGAAGGCATTTTGACGCCGGATAACGAAGAGGCAGTTTGCGCCGGGCAGGACTTGCTTTTGACCTACGGGAAAACAAATCTGCACATTTTCGCCGCCGATTCCTATGGAAGCGAAAACGAAAACAGCCTGTGCGTCTTGTTTGATACGGAAAACTGTGATATACTCATAACGGGAGACCGGAGCGCCTACGGCGAGCGGATGCTGCTCCACGCCGGGAAAATCCCGGAGGTGGACGTGCTGGTTGCCGGACATCACGGCTCCAAAAACTCCACCTGTGAGGATCTTCTCGCCGCAGCCAGACCGCAGACGGTCTGCATCAGCGCAGGAAAGGACAATCTCTACGGACACCCGGCGGCGGAGACCTTGCAGCGGCTGGAAAGCTTCGGCTGCACGGTGTACAGGACAGACCGGGACGGAACCATTACCATCAGAAGGTGAAACCATGGCAAAAAAAACAGCCCCCGGGGGCAATTTACAGGAACTGAAAACCCAGCTGAAAAACAAGGACTTGGGGCGGCTGTACATTTTCCATGGGGAAGAGGTCTTTCTACTGCACCACTACCTGGAGCAGATGAAGAAGCAGCTGCTGGACGCGCTGACGGAATCCTTTAACTTCCATCGGATGAACAGCGAGACCTTCGATTTGCAGACCTTTGCCGATGCCGTGGAGAATCTGCCCATGATGGCGGAGCATACCATGGTTCAGGTGGACGAGGTGGACCTGTTCAAGCTGGGGGAGTCCGACCGGAACAAAATTGCGGAGATTTTATCGGATATTCCGGATTACTGCACGGTGGTGTTCACCTACGAGACGACCCCGTGGAAGCCGGACAAGCGCCTGAAAAAGCTCTGGGAGGCGATCGACGGCGCCGGGCGGATCGTGGAATTTGCCAAACAGAATCAGAAAGATCTGGCAGCCTGGGTCACAAGGCATTTTATGGCCCGGGACAAGCGGATATCCACCGACCTGTGCCTGTACCTCATTGACATCACCGGCGGCACCATGACGGCGCTGAGCGGCGAAATTGACAAGATCTGCGCCTATTCCGGCGCAAACGAGATTCGGAAGACCGACATCGACGCCGTCACCGAGCCGGTGCTGGACGCCGTGGTGTTCCAGATGACGGATATGCTCAGCGCCGGACGTTTCGACCAGGCGCTGGTGAAGCTGCAGCAGCTGCTGAAGATGCAGCAGGAGCCGCTGGCAATTCTGGGGGCGGTGGGCAATCATTTCCGCCGGGTCAGCGCCGCGCGGACGCTGCTGGACAACGGGAAAAACGCTTCCGACCTGCAAAGGCTCTGCGGTATCCCGGACTATCCCGCGAGAAAGACCATGGAGGCGGCCAGACGGTTCACGCCGGAGTTCTGCCGCCGGGCGGCGGAGCTGGTGCTGGAAACGGATTATAAGATCAAAACCTCCTACGATGACCCGGAGCGCCTGTTGGAGCTGCTTCTGTTGCAGCTGGCGCAGGAGGGACGCAATGGTTAAAATCAGGGAAGCCATTGTGGTGGAGGGACGCTACGACAAAAACACCCTCAGCCAGGTGGTGGATGCCCCCATTCTGGAAACGGCGGGGTTCGGCATTTTCAAGGACAGGCAGCAGATGGCGCTGCTGCGCCGGGTGGCGGAAAAGCGGGGCTTGATCGTATTCACGGACTCCGACGGGGCGGGCTTCGTCATCCGCAACCACATCAAAAGCGCCATCCCCGGAAAATACCTGAAGCATGCCTACATCCCGGACATTCCCGGCAAGGAACGGCGGAAGTCCGCCCCCGGCCGGGAGGGCAAGCTGGGGGTGGAGGGCATGACCCCGGAGGTCATTCTCGCCGCCCTGCGAAACGCCGGAGCCACCGTAGAGGGGGAGGAAACGACCTCTACCGGCGGCATTACCAAGCAGGATCTCATGGCGCTGGGGCTTTCCGGCGGGAGCAACGCCGGGGAGAAGCGGAAAGCGCTTCTGAAAAAGCTGAACCTGCCGGAACACATGAGCGCCAACGCCATGCTGCAGGCGTTGAATTTGCTATACACCCGGGAAGAACTGGAGCAAATGCTGAATGAATCCGGAATCGAACGCGATTAAATGGAGAGAATATGGTTGATATACAAGTCAGGAATCTGACAAAATTCTTTGTAATCGGAGAAAATCTGCTGGACGACCTGAGCTTTGAAATTCAGGAAGGGGAGCGGGTGGCGATCCTTGGCCGAAACGGCTGCGGAAAAACCACACTTTTCAACATCCTTACCGGCCAGATGGACTATGACAGCGGCGAGGTCTATGTCAATCCCAACAAGCGTCTGGGGCTGATTTCCCAGATCCCCAAGTTCCCGGCGGGCTACACCGTGGAGGACGTGCTTCGCACCGCCTATTCCGGCCTCATGAAGGTGAAGGCCAGAATGGAGCGGCTGGAAGCGGACATGGCGGCCGGCGCAACGGCGGAGCAGCTGCGGGAATACGACAGCCTGTCCAACCGCTTCCAGTCCGGGGGCGGCTATGAAATGGATGTGGACGTGGACAAGGTCTGCAACGGCCTGGGCATCCCGGCGGAGCAGCTCGCCCAGGAATTCGACAGCCTTTCCGGCGGCGAAAAGACCAGAGCGAACCTTGCCCGCCTTCTGCTGGAAAAGACGGACATTCTGCTTCTGGACGAACCGACCAATCATCTGGATTTGAGAAGCGTGGAGTGGCTGGAAGGGTATATCCGGAATTTCCGGGGGACGGTGCTTGCCATTTCCCACGACCGCTATTTCATCGATCAGATCGCCCAGCGGGTGATCGAGATCGCCGACGGCCATGCGGAATTCTACTCCGGCAACTACTCGTTCTACATGGATGAAAAGCAGGCGCGGTTCGACCTGCAAATGAAGCAGTACGAGCAGGAGCAGGCGAAGCTGAAGCAGCTGGGCTACACGGTGGAGCGGATGAAGGGCTGGGGCATCAATAACCGCACCCTCTACCGCCGTGCCATGTCCATCCAGCACCGGATGGATCGCATCCGCAAGACGGAACGACCCAAGACGGAGAGAACGATGAAGGCCAGCTTCGGAGAGCGGGATTTTTCCGGAGACGTGGTGTTCAAAATGAAGAACGTGTCGAAATCCTTCGGCGACCGGACACTGTTCTCCGACGTGAATCTGTTGGTGGAGGGGGGCGAGCGCATCGCCCTGCTGGGGGACAACGGCACCGGCAAATCCACCTTCATTAAGTGCCTGCTGGGCGAGGAGGACTGTCAGGGGAAAATCCAGTTCGGCCCCACGGTGAAATGGGGATATCTGCCCCAGATCATCCACTTTGACCACCCGGAGCGGAGTCTCTACGACACCATGCTCTACGAGAAAAACTGCACGCCCCAGATGGCGAGAGACCGCCTCGGCGCGTTTCTGTTCCAGGGGGAGGACGTGTTCAAAACCGTGGGCAACCTGTCCGGCGGCGAGCAGTCCCGTCTGCGGCTGTGTATGCTGATGGACGAGAAGATCAACCTTCTGATTCTGGACGAGCCGACGAACCACCTGGACATTGCGTCCCGGGAGTGGGTGGAGGCTGCCATTGAGGAATTCGAGGGCGTGCTGCTGTTCGTCTCCCACGACCGGTATTTTATCGAAAAGTTTGCCGAACGCATCTGGTTGCTGGAGGACGGGAAAATCCGGGATTTCCCCTGCGGATATCAGAAATACCGCTCCATTCTGGAGCATGAAGCCGCAGCGAAACCGGCCGTTTCCGCCGTGCCGAAGCCCAAAAAGGAGCGCCCCAAAGGCGGAACCAAGGACGCGGACAAGCTGGTACGGCGGCTGGAGCGGGAGATTGAGAAGCAGGAGCAGGTCGTTGCCGACCTTGACCAGAAAATCGAAGCGGCAGCCGCCGACTATCAGGAGCTGACCCGTCTGCTGGGAGAGAAGGAAGAAGCCGAGGCGGCGCTCATGGATTTGATGGAGCAGTGGGAACAGGCACAGGCGTGAAGAATGAAGCTTTGACGGTTGACACAGTTCGACACCCGGCCTATAATAGAAATATCAAGAAAAAAGGAGCAACAGAATCATGAGTTCTTGTAACGGAAATTGTTCCGAATGCGGCTCTGACTGCGCCGATCGCAAGCCTGAGAGCCTGCTGGCGGAGCTGAACCCCAATGCCAGCGTGAAAAAGGTCATTGCCGTGGTCTCCGGCAAGGGCGGCGTGGGCAAATCCACGGTTACGTCCATGCTGGCCGTTGCCATGGCGCGGGAGGGAAAACGGGTCGGCATTCTGGATGCCGATATCACCGGCCCCTCCGCACCCACCGCCTTCGGCGTCACGGAGTGCCGGGGCGCGGACGAAAGCGGCCTGTACCCGGCGCTGACCCGCACGGGCATTCAGGTCATGTCCATCAATCTGCTGCTGGACAACCCCGCCGACCCGGTGGTATGGCGCGGTCCGGTCATCGCCGGCGCGGTGAAGCAGTTCTGGACGGACGTGATCTGGGAGGACGTTGACTATTTGTTCGTTGACATGCCCCCCGGAACCGGCGATGTACCCCTGACGGTGTTCCAGAGCCTGCCGGTGGACGGCGTGATCATCGTCACGTCTCCCCAGGATCTGGTGTCCATGATCGTGGCGAAGGCGGTGAAAATGGCGAACATGATGCACATTCCCGTGCTGGGCTTCGTGGAGAACTATTCCTACCTCCGCTGCCCGGACTGCGGCAGGAAGATCAGCGTCTTCGGCAAGAGCCATCTGGACGAGATCGCCGCCCAGTTCGACTTGCCCATTCTGGCACATCTGCCCATCGACCCTGCCGTGGCGGAGGCCTACGACAACGGCCAGATGGAAACGGTGAACACGGAAGCACTGTCCGCGGCTGTGGAAGCCATTGAGAAAACGGAAGCGTAAAAAAGAACCCCCTAGGGGGTTCTTTTTTTACAGCAATCCCAGACTTTGCTTCCATTTCAGCACACGCATAACGGAAGCGTTCAGGGCATCAAAATCGATGCGCCCGTCCAGTACGGCGCTCAATACAGCACTGTACTGCTCCGCATAATCCGTGGAGCACAGCAGATCATTTCCCGCCTGAACGGCCAGCACGGCGGCCTCACCGGTGCCGTAGCGGTCGGTGATGGCTTCCATCACCAGATCATCGGTCATGACCACGCCGTCAAAGCCCATGGTGTCCCGGAGATACTGATGCACGGCGGGGGAGAGGGACGCGGGGGAGTCTCTGTCCAGCGCCTGGACGATGTTGTGGCTGACCAGCACCGCGCCGCAGCCCGCCTCGATTCCGGCGGCGAAGGGGAGAAGATCGCTGCTTTCCAGCGCTTGCAGGGAGCGGCTGTCAACCGCCAGCCCGGTGTGGGTGTCGGCGTTGTTGCCGTAGCCGGGGAAATGCTTCAAAACGCTGCCAATCTGGTAGGCGTTCATCAGCCTGACGGTTCCGGCGACAAAATCCCCGGTGGCTGCGGCGTCCTGCCCCAGCGAGCGCTGGTACATAAAGGCGTTGGGGTCTTCGGAAATGTCGCACACAGGCCCCAGATTGACGTTGATCCCGAGAGATTGCAGCAGCTGGCAGATCTCCTCCTCGTTGGAAAGCGCCTGGGTCAAGCCGCCGCCGGCAAAGGCTTCCCGGGGAGAGGGGAAGTGCTGGGAGCGGAAGGCGGGATAGCGGCTGATACGGGTAACGGTTCCGCCCTCTTCGTCCACGGCCAGCAGCATTGGAATGCCCGCGGCGGCCTGATAGCCGGACAGCGTTTGCCGGAGGGAATCCGGCGTCTGCCCTTCAAAATCCGCCCCGAACAGGACAAAACCGCCAAAATGGTACTCCGTAATGTCTGCCAGCGCAGACTCGGCGTTGCACCGCGCCAGAAACAGCTGGCCGACCCGCTCCTCAATCGTCATGGAATCCAGAAGCTCCTGAATCGGGTCGAGGGGCGTCGTGGTGACGGGGAGGTTTGTCTCTGTAGGAACCGGGGCTTCGGTCGTGGGCGTCGGCTCCGACGTCTCCACCGGGGCAGCGGCGCAGCCGGTGAGAAAAAGCAGTATCAGCAAAATGGAGAATCGTTTCATGGTTGTACCTCGAAATGCCAGGAATGGGAGAGCGGCGCATGTCCGCCTGGCAGACATTCTAGCACAACTGTCGAAAAAAGTCAAAAACCCTCCGCTTGAAAGCGGAGGGTAACGTTTTGTTTTTTACAAAACCCAGCCGATCAGGAACCACAGCAGCAGTAAAACGATGGCGAGGGGGATATACGCGGAAAGAGCGGCGGCGCTGACACAGATCACCGTGCAGCCGAAATATCCCAGCAGGAACACCACGCCGCAGATAATGCCGGAGGTGAACACGGCCTTGCTCAGCTGCTTGCCGATGATGTTGGAGAAGAAGAAGGTATACAGCGCACCGAAAATCGGATTGACCACCGTCAGGAGCACGCTGAGAACCAGATTCATCAGACCCATCAGCAGTGCGACCGCCAGAATCACCAACAGAATGGTCGGCGCATAGGTCACCAGCACGTTGGGCAGATAGGTCTTGAACGCCCAGTCCGCCAGAATGTGCAGCACCATGGCGAACAATACCATCAAAATCCGCAGGAAAAACCAGCCCACGGCGGAGTTCCCCCGGGGAATCAGCGTGTCCAGGAGATTGACCAGAAACGCCAGGATTATCAGCGACAGAATTTCACTGCACACAATGGTCATCGGCGACCCCTGGAAGGGGATGATCAGCAGATGCTCTCCCGCAAACCGGACAAAGGGCAGGGGAGACAGCAGCGCGTCCAGCGACCAGGGCTTGAAGGTGTACACCCCAATGGCCACCGCATAGACAAACAGGATGCCCATGGCCGCAGACAGGGAATGGTTCAGACTGGAGCGCTTGCCCAGAAAAACCCGCCCCATAAAGCCCAGCATCAGGGAAGCGGCGGCAAAAAACAGCATGAACTGCGCTGTACCGGCCAGGTCGATTTCCGTTGGTATGTAGGACGCCGCGCCGGAAATTGCCTTTTCCAGATCGTCCGGCAGGTAGGCGGAGGCGGCGGCAAGCACGTTCTCCACGTCGCTGGGAAGGTAGTCCGCGACGACGGAGAGGGTAGAGCGAAAATCCATAGGAATGTCCTTTCCCCAGGGTCTATCTGAAAGCCGTCAAAATATCCGGTTGTTTTACCGGCCTTCAGATATGCCCCGGCCTAGGGCAGCGCCGCACAATTGTGCCTGCGGGTCTCATACTATTTCTCGATAAAATGGTTAACACCATTTTATCCTGCGAATTCTTCGCAGGCCGCCGGTAGCGGCGAGAAATGTATGGACTTACGTTTTTTTGCGGCTACGCCGCTGGCTGCTGAAACAGCAGCCGAATAAAACGGTTTTTAACCGTTTTATTGAAAACTAGTATCAGCCGTCTTTTTACCAAATTGTACGGCGCCGCCTTAAGAAAAGCGGCCGCCAAACTTTGGCGGCCGCGCACCTTTTGAAGATGAGATAGATTACTTGATCTCGGCCTCGGCGCCGGCTTCCTTCAGCTCGGCGACCAGCTTCTCGGCGTCTTCCTTGGAGATGGCTTCCTTCAGGGTCTTGGGGCAGTTGTCCACCAGATCCTTGGCGTCCTTCAGGCCCAGGCCGGTAGCGGCACGGACAACCTTGATAACGCCCAGCTTGGAAGCGCCGGCGGACTTCAGGATGACGTCGAACTCGGTCTTCTCCTCGACCTCAGCAGCAGCGGAAGCAGCGGGAGCGGCAACAGCGGCGGCAGCGGCGGAAACGCCGAAAACCTCTTCCAGAGTGTGAACCAGTTCGGACAGCTCCAGAACGGTCAGTTCCTTAACCTGCTCAACCAGAGCAGTGACTTTTTCACTAGCCATGATAAATTTCCTCCTAAAATGATGTGTAGTGAGATGTTTGTGGGGTTACGCGATCAGGCTTCTGCTTCTGCAGGAGCGGAGCCGTCCTTCTGCATCCGGATCTGATCCAGAACGAAGGCCAGGCTGGAGATAGGCGCCAGGAAGGTACCCAGGACAGAAGCGACCAGAGCGTTCTTGCTGGGCAGCTCGCCGAAGCCGTTGAGCTGGTCAGCGGACAGCACGGAGCCTTCCACAACGCCGCCCTTGATGGCCAGGGTCTTCAGCTTGTTCTTCTTGGCAAACTCGCAGACGATGCGAGCAGGGGCGATGGGGTCGCCGGTGGTGGAAGCCATAGCGGTGGTGCCGTTCAGAACCTCAGAGAAATCATAGCCGGCATTTTTAGCGGCGAAATTGGTCAGGGTGTTCTTAACGACGGCGTAATCCACGCCTGCTTCACGGAACTGCTTACGCAGTTCGGTATCCTGAGCGACCGTGATACCCTTGTAATCAACGAAGACGACGGAAGAGGCTTCCTTCACCTTGCTGGTCAGAGCATCGACAACGGCCTTCTTGCTCTCAAGAACCTTTGCGTTGGGCATAATTTTCACCTCCGAAAATAAAAAAGTCCTTCTGCCACAAGACAGAAAGACACGCAGAAATTTTGTATTCAGCGCACCTCGGCAGGACTTACGGATAACTCCACCTGCTGTCTCTGGCAACTGCTATATTCTAGCATGGGGAAGGGCAAATGTCAAGGGAAATTTGATGTATTTTTGAGAAAAAACGGGAGGACACGCGCCCTCCCGCTGGAAGTTTCAATTTATGGGATGATTAGTTCAACATCAAGTACCTGCCAGTCATTGAAATTATCCATGAGGGGATGGAGCTGGGATTCGTCGTAAATATCATATATCCACAGGCAAAGACGGTAGGTGCCGCTTGGCAGATCACCGTAGGTTTCGCTCCAGTCGACGGTAAACTGGCAGGTGCCGCCCATAGCAATTTCCACTTCGCAATCCGGGGTGTCGGTGCCAACCTCGGGAGCAATATAGTAGCCGTCGATTTTCAGCTGCCCGATCTGCTGCCCGCCGGATTGCGTGCAGGTCACGGTGGCGCTGTGACTGGTAATGTCGGACAGTTCAAAGGTAAGCCCCCAATCCTCTCGGTTTACGAAAGCGCCGGTTTCCGGGTCGGTAAAGGCGCAGGAAGGGTGCAGGTGATAATCCGGGGTGGTGCGAAATACGATCAGCTGACTGACCGGATAGGCCTTGCCGTTGGGCGAATTGAACACGTCGTATACCAGCCACAGGTCATAGTCGGGGTAATGATAGTTGTAGAAGGTCACGCCGTGCTGTGTCTCAAAGGTCTCCTGGCAGCGGCCATCCCGGGCGTCCTGACGGGCGCGGAAGAAGATTTCCTCCTCGGTGATGTCGCCGTTTTTGAGGGCATCTTCCAGTCGCTCGTCGCCGCTGTTCAGGGAAATGGAAACGTCGGTGACCCCGCAGTAGCTCATACCCTGATTGAAGTTGTTCCCGAGCTCCTCCTGGGAGAAGATCTGAGAGTCCGTGTTGCCGACCCTTGTAACGGTAAGATTCAGAGCGGGGACGTCATCCCCGGTATGTACGATATCCTCTGCCGCGTCCGTTGCATCCGTTGCATCCGGCACACTGGTCTGAACCTCGTTGCGGCCGACGGCAAAGCCAATGCCCAGCAGCACAGCCGCAGCCAGAATCAGGCCGATGATGGATAGAATTCTTCGTGATTTCATAACAGCGCCTCCTTCCAAGAATGTATATTTTTATTGACACAAAATCATGATAACACAAAACGTGCATTTTGTCAAATGATCCAGGCTGAAGGAGAAAATACGGAATTTTGTAATAAAGCATGTTTCCGGACGGAACACATCCGGAAACATGCTTTCGCTATTCGGGGTTGCCGGTTGAAACAACGCATAGGCGGTATAACAGAGCGTCTAAAACACAAGCACGATCCATTTTTCAAAAGAATGTTTTATCCGTTCTTCACAAGACCGGCTCCCATTAGAATGGTGTCAACTGTGGCTTGATCGAGGCTCTTTGTATCCAACCAGACATCGTATTGCGTTCCGATTTGGCCATAGGGTAGAATGAAATGAGAATACTCTTCGTTTTCGCTCGTAAATACCGCAGTGATCAGCGACTCGTCCGTGATCTCCCCGTCGAACCCGGATAAATCGATCTGATCTTTCACGTATTCCCTTAGCCTTTCTACGATCAAATTCCGGTTATCATGTACAGCGGGGAGAATGCCTTTTTCAAAATGCACAGTCTTGTAACCGCCGATCATTTGACCGTTCCTATAAAACAGTGCGCCATCGTCTGCCGTTGGCTCTTTTGTCATACCCTCCGGAAGACTGACATCAAACCGATATTCTCCAGAATCAATCTTTTCGCCCATTGCAGCCATGTAGTCTTCGGACGATATTTTATTGAGATCGTCCGTTATATCCTCCGAGTGGACACTCTGCATGATTTCCGTTTCGTCTTCATCAGAAATCTGACCCCGGTCGAACCAGAAGACATAACATGCGGAATAACCTCTGACAACATAGGCAATGTATTCCGAGCCGTCTTCGTTCCCCCAGTTGTACTCATACAGTCCATAAAGCGAACTTCCCCCCATATGCCATGTGATGCTTTTGGGCAGGATATCTTCCATGGCCTGAAATACCAACTGCATTAAGGAATCGGAGAAATTCAGAACATCGTCAAAAATGGATTCATCGCATTCCAGTAGGAAAACCCCGCCTATCGTGGCGTTGCCGGTTTGGATGATTTCCTGGGAATCGGATATGCGGGTGCGTTCCATTCCAGCCGGGAGTGTAATTTCCAGAGTGTCCAATGCGTTGAAAGCGGCTGTGGTGCTTTCATTAACCTCTGTCGGAATAGATTCCGGAGAATCTTTCTCAGCTACAGAACCTGAACTCCCTTTGCAGGCAGTCATAAGTGTCATTGCAGCCAGTAAAATCAGGCAGAGAAACCGCTTCATATAATTACCTCCTATGTGACAATGTATTTTGTGAATGGAATGAATGAATGTACATGGGGGGCGACAAGAACTGTTTTCTTTTCGGCATTGCGACCGATTGCAAAGCCAATGCCAAGAGGCAAAACTGCGGCAAGAACCAGGACAACGACTATCAGAGCATTCTTGCTGAGTGAATTAAACCTCCGAAATTGTTCCGTCTAGGCTGATTTTGTATCCGAGGGAGCCGATTGTTGCTCCGTTCAGCTTGATATAAACTGTTGCACGGTTGCCGCTACATGTTGAGGAATAGGAAAGCCCGCTGAGAGCCTGATTACTAAAACTTCCGGTAACACCGACTATTGTGGCATCAACAGATGTGACTTCACCGGTTACTGTGGTGGAAAAATTTGCGACAAATCTTCCGTTTCTATCACTGATTTGGTGCGTAAAATATCCGAAAACGTGTTTCTGAACGGGACCACAGGGTACGATGGATTGATATTCCGCATAATGGTCGAGCGTGATGCACACGTAGTTTCCGTTATCCCAAAGAGACACCGAGTCCGCGCATAAAGTACGACCCTGGATGACGGTATCCTGATTTGGAAGCTCCAAAGCGGAAGCACTGGCGGAGAATGCAAACAGCAGGACGATGATCAACAGCAATGACAGAACTTTTTTCATAATATAACCTCCCATGTGACTGAGTGCTATTGTGAGTGGACATAGACCGGAACATCAGCCCATCGGAATCACGCCTTTCCCGTAATTTGGATTTTCATTCTATCATATTGAGTTAAGCTTGTCAACAAATACGTTTGTAAAAAAGGTATTGCAAAACAAAAAATATTGCAATATAATATACTCAAAAGCTAGGTGATGGATGTGGCGACGGATAGTGGACAGAGCAGCTTTCGCCGGGGCGTGATGTCTCTGGTGATTTTAGGGTTGCTGAAAAAAGAAGATATGTATGGTTATCAGCTTGTGCAGGAAACGGAGCGGCAAAGCGGTGGACGGATCGTCACGCAGGAAGGTTCGCTGTATCCTGTGCTCTATAAGCTGGTAGACCAGGGGTTGATTTCTGATCGGAAGGTTCTGGTAGGCAGACGCATGACGCGAGTGTACTACCATCTGGAACCCGCAGGAGAAAAACGGCTGGAAGAATTGGTGCGGGAATATGAGGAAGTCACCAAGGGCGTGCTGCAAATTATAGAGGGATGTGATACGGATGGCGCTGAATATCCATCTTATGCGGTATCTATGGAAAGTGCGCGGGGAACTGCCGGGCAACAGGAGACAGAAGAAAAAAATCCTGTCCAGAGTGGAATCCTCCGTCCAGGATTTTGTTATTGAAAATCCCAATGCGGACTATGCTGCCATTGAACAGCGGTTCGGGAAGCCCCAGCAAATCGCGGCATCCTGTATTGAGGAAATGGATGCGCAGGAGTTGACGCTGCAATTGCGGATAAGAAAAACGATTGTGCGCATTGTGGTGGCAACTGCATTGGTGCTTGTCTTGCTGTGGGCTGGTGTGGTGGTAACTGCACTGATAAGGCATGTAAAAGCAATGAATGGTTATCTCATTGTAGGGGAAGCCGAGGTTATTGATAGGACGGAATATACGGAGGGAAAATGACATGAAAAGAATTGCTTGCTTTTTGTTGGTTACAATATTTATGATGTGCTGGATGGCATTTCCTGGAAGTGCGGCAGAACGTAAACAGGAAATAATCCAATTTGAAGATGGAAGCTATGCTATTGTAGAAGTAACTACAACCGGAGCAAGGGCAGCCAAGAGTGTAAATGGTAGCAAACAATATACCTACTGCGATAGCGATGGTGTTGCGCAATGGAAAGCGGTATTGAATGGGTCATTTACATACACCGGAAGCACTGCTACGTGTACTAGTTCCAGCTGCTCAATTACCATTTATATTTCTGACTGGTACACAATTTCAAAAAATGCAAGTAAAAGCGGCAACGTGGCCTCCTGCTCGGTGACAATGGGAAAGAAAGTGCTGGGGGTAGTTGTGGATAAAATGTCAGCTAACCTTAGCCTGAAATGCGATGCCAACGGCAACCTCAGCTGAATAAACATAAAACCCCCGGATGCTTTTGCATCCGGGGGTTTACTATATCAGCTTACAGATACTTGGAAGTGGAAACCTTCACGCCGGGGCCCATGGTGGAAACCACGGTGCAGGAGCGGATATACTGACCCTTCGCGGCGGCGGGCTTCGCCTTCACGACGGCCTTCAGCAGCGTGTCCATGTTCTCGGACAGCTTCTCGGTGCCGAAGGACACCTTGCCGATGGGGCAGTGAATGATGTTGGTCTTGTCAAGACGGTACTCGACCTTACCGGCTTTGATCTCCTTGACGGCAGCGGCCACGTTGGGGGTCACGGTGCCGGCCTTGGGGGAGGGCATCAAGCCCTTGGGACCCAGAACCTTACCAAGACGGCCAACAATGCCCATCATGTCGGGGGAAGCGACGACCACGTCGAACTCGAACCAGTTCTCCTTGGTGATCTTCTCCACCAGATCCATGCCGCCGACATAGTCGGCGCCGGCTTCCTTGGCCTCCTCGGCCTTGGCGTCCTTGGCGAAGACCAGAACGCGGCGGGTCTTACCGGTGCCGTTGGGCAGAACCACGGCGCCGCGAACCTGCTGGTCGGCGTGACGGGAGTCAACGCCCAGCTTGATGTGCAGCTCAACGGTCTCGTCGAACTTGGCGGAAGCACCCTTCACGACCAGATCCAGGGCTTCGGCGGGATCATACTGAACAGAGCGGTCGATCAGTTTGGCGCTCTGCTGATACTTTTTACCTCTAAACAATGTAATTATCCTCCTTATAGTGGTGATGCGGAAAAATCCTCCCACATTTCCGGGTCAGACTGCCCGGACAAGCAAATATCAATCGACGACGGTAACGCCCATGGAGCGGCAGGTACCGGCAACCTGGCTTTCGGCAGCCTCAAGCGTGGGGCAGTTCAGGTCAGGCATCTTGGTCTTGGCGATCTCGGCGATCTGCGCCTTGGTAATCGTGCCAACCTTGGTCTTGTTGGGAACGCCGGAACCCTTCTCCAGACCGATGGCCTTCATGATCAGCATGGGGGTCGGAGGAGTTTTGGTGATAAAGGTAAAGCTGCGGTCAGCGTAAACGGTGATGACGACGGGAATCTTGTAGCCCTCCATATCCTTGGTGCGGGCGTTGAATTCCTTGATGAAAGCGGCGATGTTGACGCCGTGCTGACCCAGAGCGGGGCCGACAGGGGGGGATGCGGTCGCCTTAGCGGCGTTGATCTGCAGTTTGATAATGCCAGTGACTTTCTGTGCCATAATAAGCACCTCCTGAATAAAATGTGGTAGTATGCGCTTGGGCGCATTTTTTGCGGGGCGCGTTCGCCCCTCCCACGTTCCGACCGAAAATTCGATCCGATGCGTTTACTGGGAAACGACCTCCACCTGGTCAAGCTCAAACTCGACGGAGGTCTCGCGGCCGAACATGGACACGACCACGTTCACCGCGTTGTTGTCAACGTCCACACTCTCGACCGTGCCGGTGAAGGAGGACAGGGGGCCGTCCAGAATCCGGACGGTATCGCCGACTGCGTAGTTTACGATAATCTCCTTCTTTTCCACGCCCATGGCGTAGACCTCTTCTTCGGTCAGAGGGGTGGGGTCGTTGCTGGAAGTGCCCACGAAGCCTGTTACTCCGCGGACGTTCCGGATGACATGCCAAGTGTCGTCACTGTAAACCATCTTCACCAGCACGTAGCCGGGGTAGACCTTGCGGTCATAGGTCTTGCTGGCGCCGGACTCGGTGATCTCGGTGACGGTCTCCAGAGGAATGGAGACGGCGAGAATCTGATCCTGCAGCGAGCGGGACTCCACGGTCTTCTCGATGGTGGCCTTTACAGTGTTTTCATAACCGGAATAGGTATGCACAACATACCATTTTGCAGTCTCTGCCATAACTTCGTACCTTAGTGGAACAGTCCGATCAGGGCATCAATGCCGACCTGGGCAACGAAGTCGAACAGCCAGATGAACACGCCGACTGCCACGACGCAGCAGGCGACGATGGCGGTGTTCTTCAGCACCTGCTGGGGGGTGGGCCAAACGACCTTCTTCAGCTCGCTGCGCAGCTCGCGGAAGTACTTCCTGACCTTGCCCCAGGTTCTTTTGAACCAGTTTTCCTTTTTGACTTCAGCCATGATTCGGGCCTCCTTACTTGGTCTCGTTGTGAACGGTGTGCTTCTTGCAGAATCTGCAATACTTCTTCATCTCGAGACGGTCGGGGTCATTCTTCTTGTTCTTCATGGTGTTGTAGTTTCTCTGCTTGCACTCAGAGCATCTCAAAGTGACTTTTACGCGCATAACGGCACCTCCTTAAATACTGCCTCCCTGTATCACCCCGCCCAGAGAAAATTTAGGAAACGGTCAACTACAAATTACCGCCCGGGGCTGAAAAAGGCGCACAAAAAAGCCCTTTTTCACAGGTAAAGACATTTTATCATGGGGGGAGGGCAAAGTCAACTATTTTTTCTTCCATTTTTGGGAAAATTGTAGTATGATAGAGGCAAAACAGTCGGGAGGAAATGGAAAATGAAAATCATGGGAATTGACTACGGCGACGCCCGCACCGGCGTTGCGATCTCTGACCTATTATGTACGCTGGTGGGCTCCGCTACGGTGGTACCCAGCCGCAATACGGAGAAGGCCATCGCCGACATCGTCCGTCTGGCGCAGGAAAACAAGGTGGGGGAGATTGTGGTCGGCCTGCCCAAGAACATGGACGGCACCGAGGGCGTCCGGGCGGAGCTGTGCCGGGAATTTGCGGACAAGCTTAGAGTGGCCACCGGCCTGAGCGTGAGCATGTGGGACGAGCGCCGAACCACGGTGGAAGCCCACAATATTCTGTCCCAGCACAATTATCACGGGAAAAAGCGGAAGGACACGGTGGACGCCGTGGCGGCGTCGCTGATTCTGGAAGGGTATCTGGCTTACAAGAAGCGGAAAGGCTGAGCTATGCCTTAGGCCGATAACACAGTTCCCGAATCCCTGTCGCAAGGAGCAGAACGCCGAACAGTTTTCTGAGGATTTCCAAATCCATTCGTGTGCTGATAAGGGAAAAGACCGCCGCGGCGGCGCATCCGGCGAAAATGGCAGGCAGGATTTTTTTGAGCGTTACCGTGCCCTGCTTCCAACGCAGATAACAGGAAATGGCGGCGGAGGGCAGGAAAAACAGCAGATTGATGCCCCGTGCGGCGGTCTGGGGCATTTCCAGCACCAGCGTCAGCCACAAAATCAGCAGACTTCCGCCGCCGACCCCCAGTCCAGTGAGAAATCCCAGCAGGGTGCCGACGATCAGCGCGACAGGCAGGCTTTCTAACATAGATATCGGTACCCTCCCCACAAAATCAGAATGCCCAGACCCCGGTGAAGCCACTTGACCGGGATTTTCCGACCCCACATGCCCGCCGCCCAGCCCCCGACGGCGCTGCCGAAGAGGTATGGAAGGGCGTCCTGCCAGGGGACTGTCCCCACGGCGGCGGAAACGGCTAATGTCACCAGACAGATGGGCAGAATAATGGTGACGGAGGAGGGAAACACCTCGGTTTCCTCCAGCGGCGTCAGAAGGGTCAGCAGGGGAACCAGCACCATGCCCCCGCCCGCGCCGAACAACCCGGCCACGGCGCCCGCAGCCAGACCGGAAAGCGCCATGCCCAGCCAGTCTTTGCTTTTCATAACGAATACCACCCCATGGAAGCTTTTCCATGGCGGGCGGTTTTATGCAGTCTCCGACAATAAATGCCAAATTATAGTAGAAAAATTCACATCTTTCTGCTAGAATAATCGCAAGAGGTGAGATAAGTGACAAGTGTTTTTGATTATCTGAAATGGCGCGGCGACCTGTCCTTCTCCCAGGATCCCCTGAATCCGGTGGACGGGCTGATTTTCAGCGTCCTTTCGTACATCCCCTTTGTGGGTCAGGCGGCGGAGAAGCCCCACGAGCCGATCGCCCTGCGGGATGCCGCGGCGGATTTTCTCTCCCTGGACGATTATGAGAGCCGCGTCCGGGCGAAAAACGACGCAATGATGCTCCGCGCCGCCGCCGAGACCGCCCGGTTCGGCGGGTGCAAAATGGTGCTGTACCGGGATGAGTTCGTCCCGGAGGAGGAGACGCAGTTCGCGGCCATGACATTCCTGCTCCCTGACGGCACGGCGTTTGTTGCTTTCCGGGGGACAGACCGGTCGCTGGTGGGCTGGAAGGAAGATTTCAACATGGCCTTCCAGGAGGCCGTCCCCGCCCAGCTGCTGGCGCAGGACTATGTCCGGGAGGTGGCGGCGGAATACGGAATGCCGCTGCGTCTGGGTGGTCACTCCAAGGGCGGAAATCTGGCGGTTTTTGCCGCCGCGAGAAGCACGCCGGACATTCAGCGGCGGATTCTGGAGGTCTACAACAACGACGGCCCCGGCTTTACCGATTATCTCATGGGCGACCCCGGGTATCTCGCCATGGTGCCGCGTATCAAGACCTATGTACCCCAGTCCTCGGTGATCGGGATGCTGCTGGAGCATGAGGAACCCTATACCATTATCAAGAGCAATCAGGTGAGCGTGCTGCAGCACGACCCCTATTCCTGGGAGGTCATGGGGCCGAACTTTGTGTCGATGCAGTCCATCACGGCGGATTCTCAGTTTGTAAACCAGACCATCAAGGCCTGGATTGCCGACATGGACACCCAGGAGCGCAACCGTCTGGTGGACGCCCTGTTCGGGCTGCTGGGAACGGGCGGCATTGACAAGGCGCTGGACATTTTCCATCCCCGGAACATCCGCACCTATATCAAGACCCTGGGCAACGACCCGGAGACCCGTCAGATTCTTACCGCCGAATTCCAGAATCTGATGGAGGCGGCGAAGCGAACCCGGATGCAGCCGGGGGACGCAAAGACGCTCCCGGAGGGAAAATAAAGGAAATATTGCGGTCACAAAATCCGCCTTGGGCAAATTGGGCGGGTCATATCAGACAGTTAACAGGCACAGCGGGTTATCTCGCTGTGCCTGTTCTAATGCCAGCATCCCTTGCCTCTCCCTATGGGAAAGGTGGCCGAGCGAAGCGAGGACGGGGAGGGAAAACGCCCT
>ERZ827423.1554-NODE-1554-length-21833-cov-10.329369_pt1 | contig 21833 bp, 15 predicted proteins | sample MGYA00519775_ERZ827423 | MGnify/ENA primary metagenome ERZ827423 (study PRJEB31778, sample SAMEA3449296) | human gut metagenome | biome: human gut; feature: human-associated habitat; material: faeces | place: United Kingdom | collected 2010/2012 ...
AAATCGACTGACCTTTCTTTTTTACCCAACAATATCTTTAATTAAGGGAGACGGGCAGCTCGCTTCCCGATATTCAGCTTTTGCCCGCGCTGTCCGTCACGCTGGGAACGAGCATCGACTCGCTCTTCTCCCTCACGGACGAGAGCCGCTTTGCCCGCATCGACAATATGCTCTGGGACAAGCGCTTTCTCACACAGCAGGAATTTGACGAAGAGAAGCACTTTTTGCAGGAAAAGTGCCGCGAGGAGGAAACGCGCCCGCGCGCGACGCTGCTGCTCGCAGAGCTTTACTGCAAGCGTGCACGGGAATACAATGACCTCGCCTCTCCCCTCGCGCGTCAGGCGCTCGCACTGAATCCCGACTGCAAGGAGGCGCACAACGCCATCTTCGACGCCGAGCACGGCGCGTACCTCGACTGGAACGCGACGAACCACTACCGCACGATCGCCTTCTATCAGGAGTTTCTCGCCGCGCATCCGGAGAACCACAGCGCGCACCTGTGGCTTCTGGACCTTCTCATCGCCGACCGCCGCTGCGCGGAGGCGCGCGAGGTCTTGGACAAAATGCACCGCCTGAAGCCGACCTACAACGACGACTTTTACCTCGGCTGTATCCTTTTGCAGGAGGGGCACACCGACGACGCGCTCGCGCAGTGGGAGGCCATGTGCGCAAAGTATCCCGACACGTGGGAGGTCTACGTTATGCGCGCAAGCGAGCTTGCCAAGCTTGGACATTACGACGAAGCCATTGCGGATTACGAGAAGACGATGACCCTCATGCCGCCCCCGCGCTTTGTCGACCCTGCCGAGGCCATCGCGCAGATCTGCGAAATTCGCGGTGACTATGAAACGGCGATCACCTACTACGAAAAGGTCATCGCCATCGAAAAGGCCGACTGGCACGAAACGCAGGGCGAAGCCATCGACGCCCCGCAGCGAAGCATCGCAAGGCTGCGCGAAAAGCTGGCAAGCCGCTGATATCGGGGCGAAAAGGCGCTTGTCAAAATCTTTTGACAAGCAATTTTCCCTCATGTAAAGCAGCTTTGCTCGACAAACTTTCCCGTTTTGGCTACCCTTGGGGCAGATCGAACGAAACGCATAGGAGGCACTTATGGAACTCGGTAATCAGATCAAGGCACATCGCGCCGCGCTCTCGCTTTCGCAGGAGGAGCTGGCGGAAAAGGTCTACGTCACGCGCCAGACCGTTTCCAACTGGGAAACCAGCAAGAGCTACCCCGATATCCACGGCCTGCTCCTGCTCAGCGCCCTCTTTGATGTTTCGCTCGACCAACTCATCAAAGGAGATTTGGAAACCATGAAACAGGAAGTCAATGCCGCCGATGTCAAAGCCATGAACCGCGACGCCATCATCTACACTGTTCTGCTCGCCGCCACGATCATTCTGCCCGTGCCTCTAATCAAGTGGTTCGGCCTGTACGGCCTCATTCCGGAGCTTTTGCTCTGGGGCAGCGCGATGTACTTTGCCCTCCGCCTCGAGCGCATCAAAAAAGCAAATAACGTCCAGTCCTACAAGGAGATCTTGGCCTTCAGCGAGGGCAGAAAGCTCGATGAGATCGAGCAAAAGGTCGAAGCAGGCAAGCGGCCCTATCAGAAGCTTCTGCTCGTCCTGCTCACCGCCGGGATCACACTGCTTGTCGGCATGGTGCTCAGCTGGCTGCTGCTGTAAGCAAACATCACAAAACCCGCCCCGACGCAAAAGCGTCAGGGCGGGTTTTCCATTTTCAGAAGCAGGTTTCACATATTGAAGCGTCTGCGCGCTTCCTCGCGCAGCGACGGGACGCGGCGCACGATGCGCAGCGGGATGATGAGCCCGATGCAGATGACAAGCACGACGAGCGACCAGCTCGGCTGCCACACCTCAAGAAAATACCGGTCAAGGCAGTATTCGACGCCCATCGCCATCAGGCCCACCGCGCCGATGCACATGGCGATGGAAGAAAGGCGTGAGCGCCTGCCGTCGCGCAGCAGAAAGCTCAGCAGGAATACAACAACGCACGCCCAGCCGAGCATCGGCAGCACGAGCCCGCGGAACCAGCGCTCCCCGTGCAGCGCAACGGAGATGATCCACACGTAAATGCCGATGGCGGCGACGTCCGCCGTCAGTCGGAAGAAGATTGGGATGCCGCGCACGAGCATCGGCAGTGCGAACCAGATCCACAGCATCACTGCCGCGCCCGCGACGTAGAGCGCCCAAGGGTGCTCCGTCGGCAAAATGAGATTCAGCAGCCCGCAGCAGAGCGACACGGACGCGAGCATCGCCGTTAGCAGTGCGGCGGCGGCTCTGCGCGATGCTCTCGGCACCTCGGCCGGCTTGGTCGGGAAATAGCGCGGCTCGGTCTCATCCGGCTTCCACGCCGGCGTGCCGCAGAGCGGGCAGCGCTCCGCGCCCTCGTCCAGCTCCACGCCGCATTTGACACAATATGACATCAAATTCCTTCTTTCGATCTGCTATTCATCGGTTGCTCTCTACGCGCACGGGGATGCCCGCGCGCACGAGGAAGCGGAAAAAGTCGCGCTCGGTGTCCGTCTCCGCCTGCGTGCCGGCAAAGGTGATCTCCATCGTGTCGCCATAGCTGATGGACGCGCAGTGGCAGCGCGGCACCGTCGCCTGTCCCAGAATGACCTCCGCCCCGCGGATATGCTCAGCCATTTCGGGCGGCACGGTGAACGTGCCTGGGTTCGTATATGTGCAGGAATAGGGCCTCACGCCGTGCAGGCGGTAATTGAGCGCCATGACGGGATTTTTGAAAACGACCGGAATGAGCCGCAGGAAAAAGTTTTCCGTAAAGCGAACGTTGCCCGTGAACGCCGCCTGCAATTCCTGCCGGTTGATGTGCAGCTTCATAAAATGCCGCACTTGCGAGACGATCTCGGGGAACGTGTAGTCGCCGAGCGCGGGGTCGATATACGGGCGGACGGTGGTAATGAAGTTTCGCAGCGTCTCGCTCGGGAACCAGCCGCGCAGATTGATGGGGATGGCCAGCGCCACGGGGCGCAGGCGGTAGGGCTTTTCGCGCTTCTGCTTTTCCAAAATGACGTAAATGAGCACAGCGGAGAGGTATTCGGTGATCGACGCGTCGTACTTTTTCGACTCCTCGCGCAGCTTCGAGAGCGGCACGAAGCCCATCGTCACATGGAACGTGTAAAACGGCTCGCTTGTGCCGGTATTCTGATACGCCGTCGGCTGGCGGTGGAGGCCCAGCGCGTGGTGTCCTGCGTAGCGGGCATAGGCGTCCTCCATCTCCTCCTCGCGCGGCGGCTCGTTCAAATCAAGCACACCGTTCCCCGCAGGGATATCAACGCCGGTCTGGCGCAGGTATTCGGCCAGCAGCGTGCGGAAGAAGACGATGGCTCCGCCGCCGTCGGAAAGCGCGTGGAAGACCTCGATCGAAATGCGGTTGCGGTAATAGTAAAAGCGCACGAGCCAGCCGTTGTCTTCCTTGAAGCGCACGGGCTGGCAGGGGTCGGACACGTCCTCTTTCAAAAACGGCCCCGGCGCGCTGTTGTGCTCCAAATAGTACCAGAACGCCCCCTTACGGATGCGCACGGCAAAGGTCGGGAAGCGCGGCATGCAGCGGTCGATGGCGCGCTGAAGCGCCGCGGGGTCGACATCTTTTTCCATCAGAGCGGAAAAGCGGTAGATGGCTGAATACTCCTCCTTTTGCAGCGCGGAGTAGAGCGTGCCCGCGGAGTCGAGCTTATACCATTTGCTGTTGGGCTTGGCCATCCGATGTTCCCTCTTTCCTTCTGCGCGGTCTTGAGAGGTTTATTATAGCACAAAGCGGGGCGCGCTACAAGAAAGATGCGCTTTTCCTTGGCATTTTCACGAAATTATGATATCATGCTCCCAAAGAATTTTGTTTTTCAGGAGGAGCTATGGAACCCAAACTCCGCATCATCCGCAAAAAGAAGAGCGAGGCCGAGAACGCGCATCTCGACCCGCTGATGCGTGCGCTCAAGGCGCTGCACAGCGCCGGTGCGCCAGAAAGCATGACCGCCGAAGAGCTTGAACGTCAGCGCCGCAGTCAGGAGGTCCTCGGCAAGCTGACTGCGCCGATGACGGGCATGGATTACGAGGAATTTGCCCTCTCGGGAATGAGCGCGGCGTGGACGCGGCTCAAGGCCCCCCACGGCAGCCGCCATGCGATTTTATACTGCCACGGCGGCGGCTACACGAGCGGCAACCTCGGCTATTCGCGCGTACTGTCGTCCAAGCTCGCGCATGCGACGGGCTACGATGTGCTGAGCTTTGAATACCGCCTCGCGCCCGAGTTCCCCTATCCCGCCGCCGTCGAGGACGCGCTGCGCGCGTGGGACTATCTGATGCTCCAAGGCTACGGCGCGCGCGATATCGTCCTCGCGGGCGACAGCGCGGGCGGCAACCTCGCCCTTGTGCTCTGCAACCGCCTCAAGACGGCGGGCCGTAAGCTCCCCGGCACGCTCATCCTGATGTCCCCGTGGACCGACATGACGATGTCCGGCCAGTCCTATACAGAGCGTGCGGAGATCGACCCGATGCTCACGCCCGAGTACATCGAAGCCGTGCGCCTCGCCTACGCCGCAGGAAGAGACTACCGTTCGAGCGACCTGTCCCCACTTTTTGCCGACTTCACCGGCTTCCCGCCGACGCTCATCCAGGTCGGCGACCACGAGATCCTGTATTCGGATTCAGAACAACTCTATCAGGCGATGAAGCGCGCAAACGTTCCCTGCCGCCTGCAGGTCAGCGAGGGGATGTGGCATGTGTTTCAGATGTTTCCCATTAGAAAGGCTTCTGTTGCAATAGAAAATATCGCACGGTTCCTTTTGGAACAATAAGTTCCGGTTTTTTCCCACCTGGTGTGGGGGACGCGGATAAGGGAGGGGTATCTCTTTTTCGAAAAGAGATACCCCTCCCTTGCACCCTCCCAGAGAAAATTCACATTGCAGGCGAGCAGCTCGAAGAGCTGTAATGCTTGCCTACTGCACTTCCCATAGCGCGGCGTTGCCGCGTTTGGGGTTGCTAGACGATTTGACTTTCTCCTATTATCCGCTGTTGCGCAGCCGTTGGCGGCTCTGCTGCCTTACGGATGCGGCACACCCCTTGCGGGTGCCGCTCTGCCTATCTTGTAGAAGTGCGCAGTAATCTCCGTCTACCGAGGCACTACTCAATGCGGCGAGCACAGCAATGCCGCTATTTCGCAAGCAGTCTGCCGCCGAGGTAACGTCACTCGCGCCTCACGACAGTAAGGCGCGGTTGCTGTCAGGTCGCGACTCGCAGGGATTCATGGCGAAGCCATGTACACCGCACTTACATTGCGCAGCGCGTGCAGCTCTTCAAGCTGCAAACCCGCAATGTTGGGGGTCGAGGGGGACTCCCCTCGCCTTTCTCTTGGGGTTCCAAAGGGGATATTCTCTTTGGAAAGAGAATATCCCCTTTGACTGCGCACTCCCATGCCAATGGGAGACACCCCCGCAGCGCTTCGCGCTGCCCCCGCGCGCCCAGGGGCGCGCAAGAAACTCCCCCTTACGGGGAAAGTGAGGAACACCTAATGATTTTCAAAAAATCCGGCCCGCCGGAATGGCTGCTCGTCTGTTTGGGCAACTACGGCAAGCAGTATGAAAACACCCGCCACAACATCGGCTTCATGGCCGCGGAGCGTCTGATCGACAAGCGCGATCTGCGCTGCAACCGCCTGCGCTTCCGCGCGCTGACGGAGGTCATCGAATTTGGCGGGGCGAATGTGCTTTTGATGATGCCGCAGACCTACATGAACCTCTCCGGCGAGGCTGTGGGCGAGGCGGCGCGGTTCTATAAAATTCCCGCTGACCACGTCATCGTCATCTCCGACGATATTTCGCTCCCGCTCGGCAAGCTCCGCGTGCGCGGCAGCGGCAGCGCGGGCGGACACAACGGTCTCAAGAACATCATCGCGCACCTCGGCACCGACGCTTTCCCGCGCGTCAAGGTCGGCGTCGGCGCGCCGGAGCACGACATTGTCGACTGGGTCATCGGCCCGTTCACGGCCAATGAGCGCAAGGTCATCGACGGTGTGCTCGACCGCGCGCTCGGCGCGGCGGAGTGCATCATCACCGACGGCGTGAGCGCCGCGCAGAACCGCTACAACGGCTGAACGCTTTTTGCCGCCAAAATTTAAAAAATCGACATAGACTTTTTGCCAAAAGCCTATATAATAAAATGACTGACGACCACGGGCATGACCCGCCGCGGCTGCGGCGGATCTGCCCTTTTGCGCGCTGCGGGAGGAGGGATACGGCATGGCGCAGGGGATGAACAAACTCAATGAAGCGCTCGCATCTCTTCCCGAGGTGCGCGAGCTGCTGCTCTCGCTTGACGCGGGCACATCGCCCATCGCCGTGTCGGGCCTTTCGGGTGTGCACCGCGCGCAGCTCACCGCTGCCGTGCGGCACAAGACACAGCGCCCGCTTTTGATCGTCTGCGCGGACGAAAACGAGGCAAACCGCATGGCGGGCGACCTGCACGAGCTGCTCGGTGAGGACGTAAGCCTGCTGTTCGCGCGCGAATGGCAGCTGCGCGACCGCGTGTTCGCCTCCCACGGCTGGGAGCAGCAGCGCATCGGCTCGCTGTGCAGCCTTGCCGCCGGAAAAGCGCCAATCCTGGTTGCGACGGTCGACGGCCTGATGCAGCGAACGCTCCCGCCCGACGCGCTGCGCGGCGCGGTGACGGACATTTCGCTCGGCGACCGCTTTGACCTGAACGCGCTCTCGAAAAAGCTTGTCGAAAGCGGCTACACGCGCGCGGAAACGGTCGAGGGCGTCGGCCAGTTCGCGCTGCGCGGCGGCATTCTCGACGTCTGGTCGCCGCTGAGCGCGCCCGTGCGCGTCGAGTTTTTCGACGATGAGGTCGACGCGATGGGCGAATTCGACGTGACGACCCAGCGCCGCACGCAGAATGTCAAATCCCTGACCGTCCTGCCCGCGGCAGAGGTGCTGCCCGCCCTCTCGGACGGCGGGCGCGAAAAAATGCTCGAGCGCCTTGGGCGCGCCGCGCAGAAAATTGCGAAAAAGGCCGAAGACAGCCCCATCGTCCAAACGCTGCGCAGCGACATCGAGAGGCTTCGTAATGACCTGCCGCTCGGCGGCATGGACCGGTATCTCGCCGCGTGCTACCCCGACGAAGTCTGCGCGCTCGACTATCTTTCACCCGACACGCTCATCGCCGTCAGCGACGGCATGCGTGTTTTGGAACGCAGCAAGAACTACCACTGGGAGCTCTCCGAGGACGTGAAGCCCCTGATCGAAGAGGGCGTTTTGTGCGGCGAATTCGCCGCGCTCGCGCTGAGTCAGGAGGCATTGAGCCACCGCATGGGCACGTTCCCCGTGCTGCTGCTCGATTCGCTCCCCACGTCGCGCAATCTGCTGCCGCCGCGGGCCATCCTCAGCATGAATGCGCGATCGCTGCCGTCGTATGGCGGCAGCCTCGAGACCGCCGCGGGCGACATGGAGCGCTATCTTGGCGCAGGCTGCGGCGTGCTCGTTCTCTGCGGCAACGAAACGCGCGCGAAAAACTTCCGGCGCCTTTTGGAAGAGCGGAACATCCGCGCGCAGCTCAACTTGAAAAACGACCGCCTCCCCGCCCCGCACGAGACCGTCATCGGCCTCGGCGCGCTGAGCGCGGGCAGCGAATATCCACAATTAAAGCTCGTCATCCTGACCGAGGGCCAGCTGACCGCTCCCCTCTCCGGCAAGCGCGCAAAGGCGCGGCCGAAGAAAGAGACGTCGGCCCGCGCCGCGCTGCGGTCCTATGAAGACCTCTCCCCCGGCGATCTCGTCGTGCATGTCCACCACGGCATCGGCCGCTTTGCGGGCATCGAGCGCATGCGCGTCGACGGCGTGGACAAGGACTATATCAAGATCTGCTACGCGGGCAACGACAGCTTATACGTCCCCGCGACGCAGCTCGACATGGTGTCGAAATACATCGGCGGCCATGGCGAGGACGAGGACGGCCAAATACGCACGAAGCTCAGTAAGCTCGGCGGCACGGACTGGTCGCGCGCGAAGACGAAGGCGCGCGCCGCGGCAAAGGACCTCGCCAAAGGGCTCATCGCGCTCTATGCCGAGCGCCAGCGCCGTCCTGGCTTCGCCTTCTCGCCCGACTCCCCGTGGCAGAAGGAATTTGAAGAGGCCTTTGACTACGAAGAGACCGACGATCAGCTCCGCGCCATCGACGAGATCAAGGCCGACATGGAGCGCAGTACGCCGATGGACCGCCTGCTCTGCGGCGACGTCGGCTACGGCAAGACTGAGGTCGCGCTGCGCGCCGTGATGAAGTGCGTGCTCGACGGCAAGCAGGCGGCAATCCTGGTGCCGACCACCGTGCTCGCCCAGCAGCACTATGCGACGGCGCTGAACCGCTTCCGCTCGTTCCCCGTGCGCATCGAAGTGCTCTCGCGCTTCAAAACGCCGGCGCAGAAGAAGCAAATTTTGCAGGATGCCGCCGCGGGAAAGATCGACTTACTCATTGGCACGCACTCGCTGCTGCAAAAGAGTTTGCACTTCAAGGACCTTGGCCTTCTCATCATCGACGAGGAGCAGCGCTTCGGCGTAACGCACAAGGAAAAGCTCAAGGAGCTCTCGCGTCAGGTCGACACGCTGACGCTCTCGGCAACGCCCATCCCCAGAACGCTCAACATGGCGCTCTCGGGCATCCGCGACATGTCGACCATCGAGGTCCCGCCCGTCGACCGCCAGCCGGTACAGACATATGTGCTCGAGCATAACTGGAGCGTCATCGCCGACGCCATCCGGCGCGAGCTTGCGCGCGGCGGGCAGGTCTACTACATGCACAACCGCGTCGAGACCATCGACCGCTGCGCCGCGACACTCAAAAAGCTCCTCGGCGACGACGTCGCTATCGGCGTCGCGCACGGCAAGATGGACGAAAAGGGCCTGTCGTCCGTGATGCAGCAGCTCTCGGACGGAGAAATTCAGGTGCTCGTCTGCACGACGATCATCGAGACGGGCATCGACATTCCGAATGTCAACACCCTCATCATCGAGGACGCCGACCGCCTCGGCCTCGCCCAGCTGCACCAGATCCGCGGGCGCATCGGCCGCAGCGCGCGCCGGGCGTATGCCTATATGACCTACCGCGCGGGCAAGATCCTCACCGAGGTTGCGGCCAAGCGCCTGACGGCCATCCGCGAATACGCGGAGTTTGGCTCGGGCTTCCGCATCGCGATGCGCGACCTTGAGATTCGCGGCGCGGGCAATTTGCTCGGCCCCGAGCAGTCGGGCTACATGATGAGCGTCGGCTACGATATGTACTTGCAGCTCTTGGAAGAGGCCGTACTCGAGCAGCGCGGTGAAAAGGCGCCGCAGCGCACCGAATGCTCGGCAGACCTCACAGTCTCGGCCAACCTGCCGGAGAGCTACATTCCCTCGGGCGAGCAGCGCATGGATATCTACCGCCGCATCGCGGCGCTGCGCACCGCCGAGCAGTCGCAGGAGCTGCTCGACGAGCTCATCGACCGCTACGGCGAGCCACCCCAGCCGGTCCTCAAGCTCATGGACGTCGCGCTTTTGCGCGCGGAGGCCGTGCAGATCGGTGTGAGCGATATCTCGCAGCGCGGCAGCGAGATCACCTTCACCTTTGCCGCGTCCGAGGCAGTCCCCGTGGAGGCCGTGATGGCCCTCTGCTCACTGCCGAAGAACCGCCGTCGGCTCACGCTCTCCGCCACGGGGACGGAGCCGAAGCTCCTGCTGCGTCTTTCGCCGGGTGAGGACGCATTGGATACAGCCTTGACGCTGGTCGGAGACCTGCGTGTGAATAAGGAAGAAAACGAAAAAGAGGTAACATTATGATCAAAAAGAGATTGCTTTCGTTCCTTGGCGCGGCGGCCATCACCGCGGCGCTCACCTTTGCCGTCGTGTCGCTCTCGCCCTCGAACGGCTTCACCTCCGGCACGATGCAGGAGGGTCTCTGCTACGAAGCGACCGGCGTCGCGCCCGACGCGATCGTCGCAAGCCTGAACGGCAACGGCGCGAGCGCCGACCTTGTCGCATACTGGATCGGCTACGACGTGTCGTATCTCAACAGCTACATGCAGTATTACACCGGCTCGTCCATCAACTGGGACGACACCCTCTCCGACGGCACGAGTGTCGCCGACTATGTGAAAGCAAGCGTGCTCTCGTCCGTCAAGCAGCACTTGGTGCTTGAAAATCTCGCCAGCAAGTACGGCGTGACGCTTACCGCCGAGCAGGAGGCCGCCATGGCCGAGAGCGACCAGAGCTACATTGACCAGTACGGCAGCGAGGAAGCTTTTGAAGCCGAGATCGCCAAGCTCGGCATGCGCCGCGAGACCTATGACCGCGTCGCGCGCTCGAACTACCTGTATCAGAATCTCTATGAGCTTTACAATACCGAGGGCAGCGCGCTCTACGCCTCCGACGAGGACCTCGCCGTCTACGCCGCCGAGCAGGGCTACATCACGGCGGACCACATCCTGCTTGCGACGAAGAACATGACGACCGGCGAAGCCCTCACCGACGAGCAGAAGGCCGAAAAGAAAGCGCTCGCTGAGGGGCTCGTCGAAAAGCTCAATTCCTACACCGGCGACGACATCGCCTCCTACTTTGCCGAGCTCGCCGACGAGTACAGCGAGGACCCCGGCCGCGAGAGCCATCCCACGGGCTACACCTTCACGACCGGCTCGATGGTGCAGGAGTTTGAAGACGCCGCCTACGCGCTTTCCGAGGGCGAGGTGAGTGAAGTCGTCGAATCCAGCCTCGGCTATCACATCCTGCTCCGCCTGCCGCTCGACAAGTCCGCCGCAGCCGACGAGGTGCGCGAGGAGTACTTCACGAACTTCATCGCCGAGCAGGTCGATGCCGCCGCGATGGCGACGAGCGCGGACTATGATAAGCTCGACCCGCAGACGATCTACGAGGCGATCGTCGCCGCGCAGGCGGAGGGTTAAATCGCAGCGCGGCGCACTGTACGGCGCTTGCGCCCGCGAGGGCGCGTGAGGGGCAGCCCGAAAGGGCTGCTTCCTTTTCGCGTCTCGGCAGGGGCACTGCTTTTTTCCCTGCACCGTGCAGAGGAGAAAATAAAAAGGAGACCTCTTTCGAGGTCTCCTTTTATTTTCAGGGGTTAGCGGTGCTTTAGCACTTCTCGAAGATGGTGGCAACGCCCTGGCCGCCGCCGATGCAGAGGGTGGCAAGACCCTTCTTGGCGTCGTCGCGCTTGAGCATTTCGTGCAGCAGGGTGACGATGATACGAGCGCCGGAAGCGCCGACGGGGTGGCCGATGGAGATCGCGCCGCCGTTGACGTTGACCTTGCTCATGTCAAAGTGCAGCTCGCGTGCAACAGCGATGGACTGGGCCGCGAAGGCTTCGTTGGCCTCGACGAGGTCGATATCGTCGATGGTCAGGCCGGCCTTCTGCATGGCCTGACGGGAAGCGGGCACGGGGCCGACGCCCATGATCTTCGGGTCGACGCCGCCCTGGCCCCAGCTGACGAGCTTGGCCATGGGCTTGAGGTTGTACTTCTTCACGGCCTCGCCGGAAGCGAGGACGATGGCGGCAGCGCCGTCGTTGATGCCGGAGGCGTTGCCGGCGGTGACGCGCTGGACGTGCTTCTTGGTATCGGCTTCGTGGATGCCGGTGGGCTCGAAGGTGTGGACGATCTCGTCCTCAACGCCCTCGGGGCCGACGGGGAACGCGCCGCGCAGCTTGGCAAGACCCTCGACGGTGGAACCGGCGCGGGGGAACTCATCCTTCTTGAACTCGACGATCTCCTTCTTGACCTTCACGGGGACGGGAACGATCTCGTCGTCGAAACGGCCGGCCTTCTGCGCGGCCTCGGTCTTCTGCTGGGAGGCGGCGCCGAAGGCGTCGAGCTCTTCGCGGGTGATGCCCCAAACATCACAGATGTTCTCGGCGGTGGTGCCCATGTGGTAGTTGTTGAAGGCATCCCACAGGCCGTCCTTGATCATGGTGTCGACAAGCTTCTTGTCGCCCATGCGGGCGCCCCAGCGGGCGTCGGGAGCAGCATAAGGAGCGGCGCTCATGTTCTCGGTGCCGCCGCAGACGACGATATCGGCGTCGCCGGCGAGGATGGCGCGGCCAGCCTCAATGACGGACTTCATACCGGAGCCGCAGACCATACCGACGGTATAGGCGGGGACGGAATAGGGGAGACCGGCGCCCACGCCGACCTGACGGGCGACGTTCTGACCGAGACCGGCGGTCAGGATGCAGCCGAACATCAGCTCATCGACATTCTCGGGAGCAACATTCGCGCGCTTGAGGGCTTCCTTCACGACGATGGAGCCGAGCTGAGCGGCGGGGGTGTTCTTCAGGGAACCGCCGAAGGAACCGACAGCGGTACGGCAGCAGTTGACGACGTACAATTCTTTCATTTGACTTCTCCTTTAAAATTTGTGAATCCGGAATGAGATCCGATTTTCTTCGATTTTGATTATACACACAGAAAAATGAAAAATCAACTGCAAAGTTGCGAAAAATATAGGCAATTTTGATTTTTTTCTTTCATTTCGTTAACTATTTAACAAGAGTGAAGAATATCTTGCACCACAGGATCGTTTTGCACCCAAAGGCGCAGGGAAAGCAGCACCGCTGGCGCTGCAAGGGAAAGGGGGCCATTCTCTCGTGTGAGACAATGGCCCCCTTTCCCGCGTCTCCACACGCTGTTGGAATAAAAAGCAGCAGCTCTGCCTGGCTGTCCCCCTCCCCCGCCCAAGGGCGCAAAAAAGGGACGCCTCTTTCGAGGCGTCCCTTTTAATAAGTAGTTTCTACGAAACAGAAATAACTTAGAACTTGGGCTTCTGGGCCTTGACCTTGGGCTCCTGGCCGTTGCAGACGGCGACGATGTCGTTGGCAACGCTGGTGCAGCAGTTCAGAACGCTCTGCTCGGTGGTGGCGGCCATGTGCGGGGTCATGATGACGTTGTCGAGGTTGAACAGCTCGCGGCTGGACTCCTGAATGGGCTCATGCTCGAACACGTCGAGACCGGCCTGGAACAGCGTGCCGTCCTTCAGGCACTCGACAAGCTCGTTCTCCTTGATCAGAGCGCCGCGCGCGCAGTTGATGAAGGAAGCGGTGGGCTTCATCCAGCTGAACTGCTCACGGCCGATGGAGTGCTCGGTGGAGGGAACGACAGGCAGATGCACGGACACGAAGTCGGCCTGCTCCCAGACTTCCTTGGCGGTGGCCTTCAGCTCGCACAGATCGCCGATCTTGTCCTGCGTGAGGTACGGATCGTAGCCGATGACGTTCATGCCGAAGCCGTACTTGCACTTCTGCATGGCGAGCTGGGAGATACGGCCGCAGCCGATCATACCGAGGGTCTTGCCGCCGAGCTCATAGGTGTGCTCCATGCCCATACGGACGAGGAAGTTGCCGCCGCGGAACTGACGGTCAACATAGGTGAAACGCTTGGCGCACATGAGCATCAGCATGACGGCGTGCTCGGCGACGGCGTTGGCGTTGCCGGCAGGCGCGTAGACAACGGTGATGTCCTTGGCGTGGGCGTGGTCCATGTCGATGTTATCGAGGCCGGCGCCCTGCTTGCCGATGACCTTGAGGTTCTTGCAGGTGTCCATCATCTTGGCGGTGATGGGCTCGGTGCGGCACATGATGGCGTCGGGCTGGAACTCGGCGAGCTCCTTGACGTAGGTCTCCTCGTCGTTATGGCTGCACAGCTTCACTTCAAAGTCGTTGGACTCGAAGATGTGCGTGGCCACCTCGTTGAGCTCGATGGTGTAGTAAACTTTGAACTTTGCCATGATAAAGATCTCCTCTCAAATTTTTATTTATTGAATTGCCAAATGATTTCATACGGTTTCTTCATTATACCTTGCGCTTTGCACAAAAGCAAGCGATTTTCAGAAAGATTTGCAAGAACTTATTCAAATAATTGAACAGTATCTTTCATTTTGACGATTTGCCGTCATGTCTTTCCCCTGTTTTCTGCAATTTTCGCTGCAAAACAAAAAAGGACATAAAAGGCGCTTGACAACTACTACATATGTAGTATATAGTTATCAACGACAAATGTAGTAGATCATCTAAGGAGGTCAACCCATGGACGATAAGAAGAGACTGCCCGACGCGGAGCTTGCCGTGATGCAGGCCATCTGGGCCGTCGGCGGCGAGGTCAGCCGCGGCGATCTCGACGGCGCGCTCGCGAGCCACGGCTGGAGCGCCAACACCGTCAACACCTACCTTACTCGCCTGTGCGAAAAAGGATTCCTCTCGAGCCGCCGCGAGGGGCGGAACAATTTGTACACGCCGCTCGTCTCAAAGGACAGATACCTCGAATTTGAGAGCCGCAGCGTCCTGAAGCGGCTCTACGGCGGGTCGCTCGGCAGCTTCGTCGCGGCGCTGAACGCCGAGCAGCCGCTCGAACAGAGCGAGATCGACGAACTGCGGCAGTTTTTGGACGATATGAGCCGTTAAACGGAAATATAAGGAGGACGCACCATGGAAACATTTCTGCTGAATCTGTTGAAAACTTCCCTGTTAGGTTCCCTCGCCATTCTGGCGATGCTGGTACTCAAACCCCTCTGGCGCGAGCGCTACCGCGCGAAAACGCGCTGCTGGCTGTGGCTGGCGCTGGCGGCATTTTTGCTGCTGCCGGTCGATTTTTCGGTGAAAAACGCGCCGGTGCAGGCCGCGCCGCCGAAAGACTACACCCTCTTTGTCGGCACGGATAAGACGACCATCCAATCGACCGACAACCTGTTTGGCAACATGGCCGAAAAAAGCGGCCAGTCCCCCGCCGCGGTGCGCGACACGATCATCCAGCGCCCTGTGACGAATCCCGAGCAGAAGACGACGCGCTACATCCCCGTGACGACGATCTTGTTTTACGGCTATCTCGCGGGCGCGGCGGCGTTCCTGTTGTATCAGGGTGTCTCCTACGCCCTCTTCCGCCGCACGGTGCGCCGCTGGAAGAGAGACGTCGCCCGCGCGGACTACGCCGCGATGCTCTCTGACACGGCGCGCGACTTAGGCGTGAGCGCGCCGGAGATGATCGTCTGCGAGGCCATCTCCACCCCCGCGGTGACGGGCCTGCTGCGCCCGCGGCTGCTCCTTCCCCACGAGCACTACGACGTGCAGGAGCTGCGCTACATCCTGCGCCATGAGCTGTGCCATTTGAAGCGGCGCGATATGCTCTTAAAGCTCGTGCTGCTCGCGGCCAACGCGATGCACTGGTTCAACCCCGTGGTGTATCTGATGCTGCGTCAGGCGGACGAGGACATCGAGCTCGCCTGCGACAGCGCGGCGACCGACGGGCTCGAACTCCCCGAGCGCGCGGCTTACAGCCGGACACTGCTCGCCGCCGTGCAGTCCAGCGTGCGCGCGCTGCCCGCGACGACGTGCTTCGGCGGCACGGTCGAGCGTCTGAAGCGCCGCATCACGAACGTGCTGGGCGCGCAGAAAAAGCGCGGGCTCGGCGTTGTCGCCCTCGTGCTGGCGCTGACGCTCACGGCGGGCTGCGCCGTCAGCTGGGGCGAGCGCGCACAGAAAAATGACGACCCGTTTGCCGACAAGAGCTATACGGTCGACATACTCTTATATGAAGCGCCCGCCTTTACGGACGGCTTTACGGACGGCACTTACCCCTCCTTCCGCACCGCGACGAATCCCGCAGGGGAGAAATACGTCACGATGTTCAACGATCTGGGCTATGCCCTTATCTACGGCCCGATGGAGGAATACAAGCTGGAAAAGCAGTCCTTCTACGCACTCTTCGGCAACACCAGAGACGCTTCTCCGGTCGACGACCTTATGCAGCACAACAAATCCGCATGGACCGGCTACTGCGAAGAGGCAAAGGACTCTCAGCCGTATCAGGCCTATCTTCTTGAGCAGGAAGACGGCACAATCTATCTCGGCCTTTCCGCCGACTATGCGGAAGACGGCAGTGAATGCTTCTGCATGGTCTACCGGCTGGAAAAGGAGGACGACACGATCTACGCCTCGATGGACGACTATGCCGCCGCGTGCGTGGAAGACCTCAAAAAAGGCACGATGACCTATTCCGTGTCGGAAAACAACGACTATGCGTCCCGCTCGATCGAAGACACGGTCGCCGACGTGCGCGTGACGCAGCTGGAGCAGGCAGATTCGCTCGGCAACCTTTCCCCCGACGGCACGGTGCTGGAGCTGTGGTACTTCCAGTATGAGATGAAGCCCACGAACGAGGCAGGCATGCAGATCGACGTCATCGGCGGGCAGGAGCTGACGGACGACGGATATCTCAACGAGAACTGGACGCACTATCTCACCGTCCTGCACTACACCTACGGCGAGAAGACCGGCTATCAGGTCATCGGCACCTATACCGGCAACGACGGGCTGTGGTACAACGGATGCAGCTACGGCGTGGACCTCAAGTATTACCTGCACGACTTCTACATCGACTATGCGGGGCTCAACGAGCCGAAGATGTACATTCCCGATCTGGTCGACGGTCTGGTCGAGGACGGCTACGGCCACGGCAACAGCGTCGAGGGCCGTCTGGTCTCCGACAGCACCTACAACTTCTGCTACTACTATGTTCCCATCACCGGCTGGGCGTGCAGCCCCGGCACGGACTACTGGTACTCGCGCTATGACACCGGCTCGTATTTCAGTGTCAAGAAGCTCGAGCGCGGCATCAACGACGCAAAGGCGGAATGGGAGAGCACCGGCGCGAAGGCCGAGAAAACCGACACCGGCTGGCGCTTCGTGACGCACGAGGGCATGAGCAACACGGTCGTCACGCTCTTCGACGCACCGGACAATACCTGCTATGAAGTAGAGATCCACTGGAGCTTTGACGGCAGCACTGCGGAAAACGAGTGGGGCTGGAACCGCGACCGCGCCGTTGAGGAGGAGGCCGTGATCTTGCAGGCGATGGTCAAGCACTTTACGATCGACGCCACAGTGCGGCTCACGCAGGTTAACGCATCCGACACAGCCGCCGCTTCCACAGGCTTCGACGCGCTGGACGCCGCGCTCGACGCGCTGGGCGATATGAATGTCACCGCCGACCCCTTAGGTCATGCCGTGATGGTACCAAATGCGACGGCCAAATGGGATGACCGCAATGGTACAAACATTGCATACCGCACTGAGATCGCCAAGCAATTCCGCCAGTATTCCTGGAAAGAGGCATCCAACGTTGCGCAGTTTGGTGAAGAGGTGCTCTCCGTCCAATGCGGCAGATGGAATTTCTATCTGTACAGCAACTATAAAAATGTGCTTTCCTTTTTCGATCAGGAGTCTGATCCAAAAGGCTACCCTTATGCTTTCGAAATTACCAACGCAGGTGCGGAGAACGCCGTTTGGGACGCATTTTACAAGTGGTATGAGGAAGCCGTTGCTGCGGACAGCGGCAAGCAGGCCGTAACCACCACCGCGACGGATACTCTCAGCCGTGCCTCCATCACCAAAAGTGCCGACAGCTATGTCGACAATGATGACTATCTCTGGTACATTTCCGGCGGCAAGCTCTGCCGCTGGCGCGAGGGCAGCGCAGTTGAGACCATCTGCACCCTGCCGATCGACTCTCTGACTGACTCACCTGTGCGCGCGACACTTTCGATCAGAGGCAGCAGAGTGGCGCTTAACTATCATATCGGCGGCGCGACGATGGGAACGTATGTTACGGAGCTCTACAATCCTGACGGCGAGCAGTACGTAAAGATCGACGGCTACGAGTCCATTGCTTTTGATAACCACGGCAATATTGTCAAGACGCTACAGTTCCCGCCCGCGCAGAACAACCTGTCCATTTCCTATGACAGCGGCAAGACTTGGACGAGTATCGGTGATGCGGACTACTTCTACGGCAGCGTCACGGAGGATGGCAGCAGCATCAGCTACTTCCCCGGTGCCCTTGAGATCCGCGACGGCTATGTCTACACCACCGCCGTCTACGATATCGACCATCAAAAGACGAGCGACCCGCTCGTGACGCACTCTGTGCGCGTGAATCTGAAGACCGGCGCGCAGGAAATTCTGGACTGAAGCGGTCAAATTTCAAAAAGGCGGCCCGAAGGACGCCTTTTTCCCTGTCTTTTCGCGCAAAATGAGGGAGAAATTGCAAAAAGGTACTGGAACATCTCAAAGATATGTGGTATGATGGGAATATTCCAAAACGTATTTCTCGGGAGGTTCCCACCATGGAACACAATCCGGTCCTTAAAAATCCGCTGTCGCTCGACAGCGAAATTCCTCTCTATTCCCAGCTCATGGGCATCATCAAGCGCAGCATCACCTCCGGCGCGCTCAAGGTCGGCGACCTGCTGCCGAGCGAGGCCGAGCTCTGCCGCTCGTATGATATCAGCCGCAACACCGTGCGTCAGGCCATCGGCGCGCTGGAGGAAGAGGGCTTCGTCGTGCGCAAGCGCGGCAAGGGCACGTTCGTCACTGACCCGAACACGCGCCGCAAGGGCGTGCAGTATTCGTTCACGACGGAAATTTCCCAGCTGGGCAAAACGCCGTCGTCCACGCTGGTCGACTTCGCGGTCATCACGCCTTCTCCCAAGATCGTGACGCTCATGGGCCTTGAGCCGGGTGTCAAAGTCTATCGCTTCACGCGCGTGCGAAATGTCGACGGCGAGCCGCTCATCTTGGAGACGTCGTACTACCCAGAGTACATCTACCCGAACCTGACGCGCGAGCTTTTGGAGACGCACAGCTTCTACAGTCTCCTCTACCACGTCGGCGTCATCCCGTTTTCCGCGTCGGACACGTATGAGGCCGTCGTGCTCGCGCCGCACGAGGCGCAGCTTCTGCACTGCGCGCCCGGCTCGGCGGCGTTTTTCCATCAGCGCCGCACCACGACCGAGAACGGGCATACCTATGAATACACCACGAGCTATATGCGCGCGGACCGCGTGAAGCTGGACGTGAGATTTCAGAAGGGATCGACGTCCTTCATGCGCACGGTGGACTGAAAAAATCGGCAGCCGAAAGGCTGCCTTTTTTTGCGCCCTCCCCGCGCAGCGGGGTTTTTATCGCAGCGCGACAGCGCTGCATCGTTGTTCCCCACACCGTGTGGGAGCGAGTCAAAGGGGCCATTCTCTCACGTGAGAGAATGGCCCCCTTGGTGCTGCGGCGCGCACGCCGCATATCCCTCCGCGCTCTGCGCGGAAAGCAACCGCTCCCCCGAGGGAGCGCAAAAAAGAAGCAGCCCTTTCGGGCTGCCACTTTTTTACTTTTCACAAATGACCGGCTTTTGGCGGTCAGACTCCACAAAGGCCTTGGCCTTTTCCACCGCTTCCGCGCGGGGAAGCTTGACCTGCTCGCCGGTGCGCATGTCCTTGCAGGACACGACGCCCGCGTTGATCTCGTCTTCGCCGAGGAAGTAGACGTAGGGCACCTTGAGCTTGTCGGCGTAGTTCATCTTGGCCTTGAACTTTTTCTTTTCCGTATAGATCTGCGTGCTGACACCCGCGGCGCGAAGATCGGTCGCGAGCGAGATGGCCTCGCTCAGGTCCTCGGTCATCGGCAGGATAAGCACGTCCGCCGGCGCGGTGCAGATGTCGCTATTCAGAAGGCCCTGCTCACCGAGGACATAGAACAGGCGCGTCACGCCGATCGAAATGCCGACGCCGGGGAGCTTGCGGTCAGTATAGTACTCTGCAAGGTTATCGTAGCGGCCGCCGGAGCAGACCGAGCCGATCTCGGGGTGGTCGAGCAGCGTCGTCTCGTACACCGTGCCGGTGTAGTAGTCGAGGCCGCGCGCGATGGTCAGGTCGACCGCGAAGTTCTCCTGCGGCACGCCGAACGCGCCGAGGTACTTGGCGACGGTCGTCAGCTCGTCGAGGCCCTGGTCGAACATCTCGTTGCGGCCGCGGTACTTTTCAAGAGAAGCGAGCACCTCTTCGTTCGTGCCCTTGATGCCGATGAAGGCGAGGATCTCATCCGCCTTTTCGCCCTCGATGGCGTAGTCGTCGACCAAGATCGCGCGCACGAGGTCAGGGCCGATCTTTTCGATCTTGTCGACGGTGCGCATGATATCGCCGGACTTGTCGGAAAGGCCCAGCATCGCGTAGAAGCCGTTTAAGATGCGGCGGTTGTTGATGCGGATCTGGAAACGGGACAGGCCGAGGCGGGAGAAGACGGTATAGATGATGGCGGGGATCTCGGCGTCGTTCGTGATGTCGAGCTCGCCGTCGCCGATGACGTCGATATCTGCCTGATAGAACTCGCGGAAGCGGCCGCGCTGCGCGCGCTCGCCGCGATAGACCTTTCCGATCTGGAAACGGCGGAACGGGAAAGCGAGGTCGGCATAATGCAGGGCAACGTATTTCGCCAGAGGCACCGTCAGGTCGAAGCGAAGGGACAGGTCGCTGTCGCCCTTGGAGAAACGGTAGATCTGCTTTTCAGTCTCGCCGCCGCCCTTGGCGAGCAGCACATCGCTCGCTTCGATGATGGGCGTGTCGAGCGGGGTGAAGCCATAGACGCCGTAGGACGAGCGCAGCACCTCCATAAGGCGCTCCATCTGGGTCTGCGGCGCGGGAAGCAGCTCCATAAAGCCGGATAAGGTGTGAGCTTTGATCGTTGCCATGATAGTGTGTGTCCTTTCCTAATAGAATGTATGGACAGCGTACTGTACTGCGGTGGCACAGCAGCGTATCGGAGTGGTTGACAGATATTTTACGGTACGGCGCAGGGATTGTCAAGCGTCCGCGGCCGTTTTTTCCACTTTCGAGACAGTATAGCATTTTCCGCGCGGAATTGCCATAGCTTTCGCCGCCTGCGGTGCAAAAATTTTTCTTTCCGTCGCGGACAGTGTTCACGAAAAATGAAGATATCCGCCAAAAAGCACGAATTGCGCTTGACGGAACTGCCGCTTTTTGTTACCATAGAGACAATATCAACGGGCAAGCTCCGAAAATCGAGGTTCGCCCGCAAGCAGCTTCCGGGCAGCCGTCATTCGGCGTCCGCCGCGGCCACACCGCGCGGGCAGGAGTCGATCCGATCGGATCGTTGAGGAGGAACGTTGGATGTACCAGAGCAAAATGAAAAGCGAAGAGACCGATCACCTGTTCAAGGCGATCTTATCTTTGAAAACGGAGGAAGAATGCTACCGCTTCTTCGACGATCTCTGCACCTTCAGCGAGATCGAGGCGATGTCCCAGCGCTTCGAGGTGGCGTCGCTTCTCGCCGATGGCAAGACCTTCACGCAGATCTCGCAGAAGATCGGCGTTTCGTCCACGACCATCACGCGCGTGAATAAGTGCCTTTGCTACGGGGCGGACGGCTATAAGCTGCTGCTCGAGCGGGCCAAAGAAGAAAAGTAAACTTCCGTCACTTTCACCAGAACAGGCGCAGCGCGCCTGTTCTTTTTGTCTATATCGCTTTATTATAATGCCACAGAAGCATATCAGTATAACATCACGTCATCCTGATATAGAAGAATTGACTAAAATATTTTTTGGAATCTACGCGAATTTTATTGCTTTTGCTGAACAGGTATGTTACAATTAGTTCACAAATAGATTAGGGCATGGGAAACAGCGTGCAAGAAACCGTTGCCCGACGGTGCTGTTGCCTAAGTTCTGTGTCTGTTTTTCTGTGGGACCCCTCCACAGAAAACGCACGTCCCCGCGTGCGGTGTGCAGCGTGTTCGTCACGGGGAGGAGCGGCTTCCCGCTTCCTGACGGGCAAGTATTTTTATGAAGAGAGAGGTATTTTATCAATGGCAAACGAAAAGAAAGTCGCACGGGAGCCCAGTTTTCTGCTGGCGTTAGTTCCCATTGTGGCAATGATCGGGTTCATGCTTTACTGCTTCCTCGGTCATTCCGAATCCGGTTACCATG
>ERZ827423.1555-NODE-1555-length-21833-cov-5.891358_pt1 | contig 21833 bp, 16 predicted proteins | sample MGYA00519775_ERZ827423 | MGnify/ENA primary metagenome ERZ827423 (study PRJEB31778, sample SAMEA3449296) | human gut metagenome | biome: human gut; feature: human-associated habitat; material: faeces | place: United Kingdom | collected 2010/2012 ...
CCTCCCGGACACAGAAAGCCCGTGCAGCAAAGCTGCACGGGCTTTCTGTGTCCGGGTTCTTTACGCCTTGCGCACCTTTGCGCCCTGGGGCGTATCCTCCAGAATGTATCCCATGGAGGTGATCAGGTCGCGGATGCGGTCCGCTTCCTTCCAGTTTTTGGCCTTGCGGGCTTCCTGACGCTGCTGCACCAGCGCCTCCACGTCGTCCTGTGTCTCGTTCTTCTTGTGATAGAGCAGGCCGAGCACGCCGGTCAACTCGTTGAGCGCCTCCAGCGCGGCCTTGACCGCCTTGGTGGATGCGCCGCTGACGGCGACGATGTTGCCCTCTTTGACCAGATCGAAAATCGCGCCGAGCGCGCCCGCGGTGTTCATGTCGTCGTCCATGCAGGCGATGAAGCGCTCGCGGATGGCGGGAATGGCGTCGATAAACTTCTGCTCCGCCTCGTTCGGCTCGCGATCGACGGTGCCGCCCTTTTCCAGCAGGAATTCGTAGTTGGCCTGCGCGGTGTAAAGACGGTCGAGCGCGCTCTTGCTCTGCTCGATCAGCTCCTGCGAGAAGTTGAGTGGGCTGCGGTAGTGCGCCGCCAGCATGAAGTAACGCACCGCTTCCAGATCGTACTTTTCGCCGATTTCACGGACGGTGAAGAAGTTTCCCGCGGATTTGGACATCTTCTCGTTGTTGATGTTGATGAAGCCGTTGTGCATCCAGTAGCGCGCAAAGGTCTTGCCCGTCGCGCCCTCGGACTGCGCAATTTCGTTTTCGTGGTGTGGGAAGATCAGGTCCTGACCGCCGCAGTGAATATCGAGCGTCTCGCCCAGGTATTTCATGCTCATGGCCGAGCACTCGATGTGCCAGCCGGGGCGGCCTGCGCCGAAAGGCGCTTCCCAATAGGGCTCGCCCTCCTTGCGCGCCTTCCAGATGGCAAAGTCCATCGGGTGGCGCTTGTTTTCGTCCACCTGAATGCGCGCGCCGCTCTCCAGATCCTCCAGGTTCTGTCCGCTGAGCTTGCCGTAGCCGGGGAACTTCTCGGTGTCAAAGTACACGCCGTCCCGGCTGACGTAGGCCAGACCTTTGTCGATCAGCTTCTGCACCAGCGCGATGATCTCCGGGATGTGTTCGGTCGCCTTGGGGTGAACGGTCGCAGGGCGCACGCCCAGCGCTTTGGCGTCCTTGAGGTATTCCGCGATGAAGCGCTCGCCCAGTTCCTTGACGGTCGTGCCCTCTTCGTTGGCGCGGCGGATCATCTTGTCGTCAATATCGGTAAAGTTCTGCACAAAGGTCACGTCGTAACCGCGCCATTCCAGATAGCGGCGCAGCACATCGAACATGATGATGGGGCGCGCGTTGCCGATGTGAATATAGTTATAGACCGTCGGGCCGCAGGCGTAAATGCCCAGCTTTCCCTCGTGCAGCGGGACCAGTTCTTCCTTTTTGCGGGACATCGTGTTATAGATCCACATATGTTTTCTCCTTCTCCCTCGCGTGCTGAGGGCAATCCTGTGTATTTCTCTGTTCGCAGTCTTCGCATTTTTCGCCGCGGTTTTTGCGTTCCAGGCAGATTTCCAGCTGGTCGATGCGGCGCTGGAGCGCTTCCAAACGCTCCTTGACCGGGTCGGGCAGATGGATCTGATCCAGATCCGGGCCCACGCACTTGACGCTGCCCTTGCGCACCACGCGGCCGGGGTTGCCCACCACGGTACATTCCGGCGGCACCTCCTTGAGCACGATCGCGCCCGCGCCCACCTTGCTGCCGCGGCCCACGGTAAACGGCCCCAACACCTTTGCGCCCGCGCCCACCACCACATCGTCCTCAATGGTGGGATGGCGCTTGCCGGTATCCTTGCCCGTGCCGCCCAGCGTCACGCCCTGATAGAGGGTGACGTTGTTGCCGATGACGGTGGTTTCACCGATCACCACGCCGTCGCCGTGGTCGATAAACAGCCCCTCGCCGATCACTGCGCCGGGATGGATCTCGATGCCGGTCTTTCTCACGGTGCGCTGGCTGACCATGCGCGCCAGGAGCTTAAAATGATGCGTCCAGAGCCAGTGGGCGCGCCGATGGCGGCGCACCGCCTTGTAGCCGGGGTAACAGATCACGACCTCGAGTGCCGATCTTGCGGCGGGGTCGCGGCGCAGCACGGACTCAATATCCCGCCGCCGTTGTTCCCAATACGATCCTTTGGCCATAAAACCCTTCTTTCCGGGCGTGCGGAAAAGAAAAACGCCTCTTTGCGATCCAAATCCGATCGTAAAGAGGCGCATCACTTCAATGCACGGTTCCACTCTTTTTTCACGGGATGTTCTCCACGGCAGACAGCCGGTTCCCATCCGATGACTTTTTTGCCTTAACGCGGCGCGCACGTCCCGCTTAACCGACGAAAAAACTTCATCCTTGGGCAGGAAGGCTCCCGAGCGCACTTCGCGCCGCGCCGTGTGAAGCGGACTTTCAGCCGGTGATCCGCTCTCTCTTGCGCAGGACTTGCGCCGCTACTCTGCTCGTTCTTCACCTACCATCATTCTATGCAATTCCCGCCGTTTTGTCAACCCTTTCCGGCACGCAGCTCCTGCTTTTAACGCAGTGCGCACGGAAACGTATTTACGACCCGCCGCGTTCATGTTATAGTGGTAGATAGAGGAAAAATCCGAAAACCACACGGAAAGGGGAGCTTTGGAACATGAAACGCAGGATCGCGCTGCTCGCCGCGCTCGTCCTTGTGCTGACGCTGTGCCCCGCGCTCAGCGCCGCCTCCACCAAGCAGGATATCAGCGGCAAAAGCTATAACATCGAGGTGCGCAGCATCGATCAGGTCACGAGCCTGAACGGCAAATACACCGCGCTGGAAACCTTCAAGACCACGGGACGCAAAAAGAACGTCCGCAAAATCCGCTTCGCCTATGACGAAACTGAGGAAAAAGCGGATATAACAGGCCGCTTTACGACGGATGCGAAGATCGCGCTGGTGCGCGTGGACGGCTTCGATTCGCGCCTTGCCGCCATCACCGAACCGGAGCAGGTGGTTGTGACCGTCAACGGTCAGCCGATCTCCGTTGATTCCGGCGCGTCCTACTCCGACAACGTCGGCTGGCAGAATGTCCACAGCGGCAGCTACGGCGTGGTGTTTCCCGTCGAGCTGACCCGCGAGGGCGGCAAGGCCACCTATGAAATCCAGGTCACGGCGGAGTCCACGCTGGACAAAATGCCCTGCCTGCTGACCGAGACGGCGAAGATCGAGGTGGATCTTTACAACAGTCACGTCTACAAAACCGAGCGCAGCGCGCTCATTGCAAACATTCAAGGCAAAAATGTGGACGTTTCCATCGTCAACGACCGCATCTATCTGGACTACCCGTCGCAGCTCTACTACCAGCTCTACAAGGACGCGGAACCGGAGGTCGTCATCACCTTCTCCGACGCGGACGGCAAGGCGCTCTCCGGAGTGACGCGGGTCAATGCGCCTACCTGTGAGGACGAGGCCGCCGGGGCAATTCTCATCCCCGCCAAGAACGCGAAGCTGAACAAGTCCTCCGCCGCCACCTTCTCCATTGCGGAAAACACGACGGACAAGCAGCGGCGCGGCATCTCCTTCGTGCTGGAAACGGGCAGCTCGATCTACCGCACGCAGGAATACACTGTGGTGGAGCGCAGAGATATCGCCACGGACGACCCCAAGGGCATCGTGTTTGCCGAGACCGAAAAGGTGCTGCGTGTGGGCGAGCGCTACACGCCGGATGTTCTTCAGGTCTGCGACGGCGCGCGCCTTTACACGACGAGCACGCGCAAGCTGACCCTGCTGCCCGGCAAGGACACCGACGCGCGCGTGATTGATGTGGAAGAAAACACCGTCATCGGCGTCAAGCCCGGCGTGGCCTACATCACGGCGCGGTATGTAACCGATCTTCCGCAGCCGGGCGGCTTCGTGACCTACGACACGCCCTCCATGAAGATCATCGTCCGCAATGAGAGCAGCGACGTGCGCACGGTGCTGTGCCGCCGCCTGAACCTGCGCGCAGCGCCCTCTTCCTCCGCTGCCCGCGTGGGCAAGCTGTCCCGCGGCCAGCAGGTGCTGGTGATTTCCGAATCCAACGGTTGGGCGCAGCTTTCCGACGGCAGCTACGCTTACGCCAAATACCTCCGATAAAACGATTAGAACGTTGGGGGGTGCGGGGGACTAAGCCCCCCGCACCCCCCGTTCTTCGCCGTTTCGATAGCGTTCTTGCCTGGCCTTAAAGCACAAAGGTATTGATGGAGTGCGGCGCAAGCGTCGCGGTGAACCCTTCGCCCAGGCCGCAGCGGAGCGTAAAGGGATCGTTCTGGCCGTTATGCACCACCAGCACGACGCTGCCGTCGGGATTTTCAAAGGCCATAGCATTGGCAGCAAAGCGGCCGCGCAGCTTGAGCAAGCGCGCCCCGCGCTGCACAAAGCCCGCAAAATGCCGCATCAGATAGTATTCCGGCTCCAACGCATAGGTTCCTTCCGCTGCGTTGACCGTGATCATGGAATTCTGATGCCAGCCCCAGGTTGAGCAGCCGCCGTCTTCCAGCACCATGTTCCAATAGGTGTAGGCTTCCACACCGTTTTTGAAGTAATGGTGCATCAGGTCAAATACATATTCCATGTACTTCCAGCTGTTTTCGCCGTTTCCGCACTCGTTTTCGGTCTGCATCAGCCGCAGCTCCGGGAAGCTCTCGTGGGTCTGCGCGATGGCGTTCTTGCCGCCCCACTGATAGCCCACGCCGGAAATGACTTTCCGTGCCGCATCGTCCAGCAGCACGGTTTCGGCATAGCGATGATAATTCGTCCAGTCAAACTCCTGCCCGCCGTAGTTATCATACGGGCAGTTGAGGGTTCCCAGCCAGATCTCCGCCGGGCAGCCGCTCTTTTCAAACTCCGGCGCAAGATAATCGCGGAGAAAATCACGCATCTGCTCGCCGCTCCAGACGCAGGAGGGATATTTCTGGTCTGCAATGGGCTCGTTCTGCATGAAGATTTGATCAACCGTCACGCCCTCTTCGGCATACGCCTCCACAAACTTGACAAAGTACTTCGCATAGGCGCGCAGCACAGGCTCTTCCCAACGGATGGTGCCGTGGTTATAGGCCGCCGGGAACTTCATCCAGGTGGGCGGCGACCAGGGCGACGCGAACACGGTCAGCTCCGGCCGGCGCTTCTGCGCGTCGTGGATATAGGGCAGCAGATACTTCTTATCCCGCTCGATGGAAAAGTCCCTAAGCTCATAGTCCTCCTCCGTCTCGTCGCAGCTGTACCACTTGGCGGCGTAGTCGCTCGCGCCGATGGGCACGCGGCAGACGGTAAAGCCGCAGCCCTCGCTGCCAAAGAGCGCATCCAGCACTTCGTTCCGCTTGCCCTCGTCCAGCTTTTCCAATGCGATCTGCCCCAGCTCGTTGAAGCATCCGCCAAAGCCTCGGATGGTCTGCGCCTTTTCGCCCGTAAGCTCCAGGTCACAAGCCTCCGGCATGCCTTCCTGCGCCTCGCGGGGCATCCAGCGCGCCTTTTCCTCGGTTGCAATGAATTTCATCTGGCCAATCTCCTTTTTCATTCTTGATTTGACCGGGTTTTTTCCCACTCTCTTATTCTTTCTATTCCGAAACGGCTTTCTCCTGTCTGAAAGTTTTTTCCGTGAGAAAAACAAAAGGCTGCGCACCGCATCAGGGTGCGCAGCCTTTTTTTGCAGACAACAGATTATTTCGGCTTGTCGGCCTTGTGCTTTTCGAGGTCGTTCTTGCGGATCTCGACTCTGCGGATCTTGCCGGAGATGGTCTTGGGCAGCTCGTCCACATACTCGACGATGCGGGGGTACTTATAGGGAGCGGTGACCTTTTTGACGTGGTTCTGCAGCTCCTTGGTCAGCTCGGGGGTTCCCTCGTAGCCGCGTGCCAGCACAATGGTGGCCTTGACGACGAATCCGCGGTCGGGATCCGGCACGCCGGTGACGGCGCACTCGAGCACGGAGGGATGCTCCATCAGGGCGCTTTCCACCTCAAACGGCCCGATGCGGTAGCCGGAGGACTTGATGACGTCGTCCACGCGGCCGACATACCACAAAAAGCCCAGCTCGTCCTTATAGGCGGTATCGCCGGTGTGGTACAGATCGTCGTGCCAGGCCTTCTTGGTCAGCGCCTCGTCGCGGAAATAGCCGCCGAACAGGCCGAAGGGTTTGCCGCCGTCGGTGCGGACGCAGATCTCGCCGGTGACGCCCGCGGGAACCTCTTCGTCGTTCGCGTCGCAGATGACCAGTCTCCAGCCGGGAGCGGGCAGGCCCATGGAGCCCAGGCGGGGCTGCATCCACGGGAAGGCGGTCAGGCAGCACAGGGTGGTTTCGGTCTGACCGAAGCCTTCAAAGATCTTGTGGCCGGTCTGGCGCAGCCACTGATTGTAGACCTCGGGGTTGAGCGCCTCGCCCGCGGTGGTGCAGTGCTGCAGGGAGGACAGATCGTACTTGGAAAGGTCCTCCTTGATCATGTAGCGGTACATGGTCGGCGGCGCACAGAAGGTGGTCACATGGTACTGCTCCATCTTGTGCAGGATGTCCTCGGCGTGGAACTTTTCAAAATCATAGGTGAATACGGCGCTGCCGCCCAGCCACTGGCCGTAGATCTTGCCCCAGAGCGCCTTGCCCCAGCCGGTGTCGGAGATGGTGAAGTGCAGGCCGCCGTCCACCACGCGGTGCCAGAAGCAGCCGGTGAGGATGTGACCCAGCGGATAGGTGAAATCGTGCCACACCATCTTGGGATAGCCGGTGGTGCCGGAGGTGAAGAACATCAGCATGGGGTCGGAGGACTTGTTCGCCGCTTCGCCCGTGGGGCGCGCGAACTCCTCGCTCTCCTGCGCGACCAGCGCGTCAAAGTCGAGCCACTTCTCGCCCGCGTCCTTGTGCTTGGTCACGCAGTAAGTCTCCACGCTCGTGCACTCAGGCATCGCCTCGTTGACGTGATCGGTGGGATCGCCGTCACCGGTGATGATCATCATCTTGACGGTCGCGGCGTTGGCGCGGTAGACATAGTCCTTCGCCGTCAGCAGGTGCGTGGCGGGGATGGCGATCGCGCCGACGCGGTGCAGCGCCAGCAGCGTGTACCAGAACTGATAGCCGCGCTTGAGCACGAGCATCACGCAGTCGCCCTTTTTGACGCCGTGGTGCACCAGGAAATTGGCGGTCTGGTTGGAAAGGCGGCGCAGGTCCTCAAAGGTGAAGCGGCGCTCCTCACCCTCGTTGCTGACCCAGAGCATGGCCAGCTTATCGGGGGTTTCCTTGGCGATGACGTCCACCACATCGTAGCTGTAATTGAAGTCGTCGCCGACGGTCACTTTATAGTTTTTCTGAAGGTCTTCCAGCGTGGCAAAGTCGTCGCGGTTGCGGCCGACGAATTTTTCATACAAAGGCATGGGTTCCATCTCCTTTTATCTAAAACTGTTTTCCGGGCGGCGCAAACCGGAAAGCGGGCTGCGCCTTTTTGAAATTACTTGTTCACTTCGCCCATGACCACGGCCAGGAACTGGACGCGCTCACCGTTGAGGGCGCGCATCGCGTGGGGAATGCCGGAGTTGAAATAAACGCTGTCGCCGGCGCTGAGCACCGTGGTGGTGGAGCCGAGATAGAACTCCATGCTGCCCTCGATGACGAAGTTCAGCTCCTGACCCTCGTGCTCATGCAGCACGGGCACTTCCTCGTCGGGCTTGGGCTCGACGGTGACGACGAAGGGCTCGACCTTCTTGTTGCGGAAGGTGTAGGCGATGTGCTGGTAATCATAAGCCTGACGACGGTTGATCTTGAAGCCCTTGCCCTTGCGCACCACGCACATGTTGGACAGCTTGGGGGAGTCTCCGCTCATCAGATCGACCACGTCCACGCCCAGGCGGTTGGCCGCATTGTAGATAAACGAGAAGGAGAAATCCTTTTCACCGCGCTCGTAGGAACGGTATTCGTCGAGCGTCACGCCGCACACCTCGGCCATCTCTTCTTCGGTCACATCCATAATCTGGCGAAGGGTCTTGAGCCGCATCGCAATTTCCTTGAGTTGTTCCGTCATCTGCTTGTAACCTCCTTCATCTTTTCACACCGAACGAATATCCCTGCTCAAATCAGCCGCCCGCTTTTTTCACAAGACGACAAAAAACGCCTCATCCCTTTTTGTTGGGACGAGGCGCTGATTTCTCATGCTGCCACGCGATACCACCCAAGCTTGACCGGTACAAAACCGATCCACTCAGCGAGACTCCATCAAGTCTCCTGCCTGTAACGGGGCAGATCCGTCTGCGCTTACTCGGGATGGAAAACTTCCGTCCTTTCAGCCCATCTGCTCAAGAGTGATCTCCACATGACTTCGGCGCCGATTCACACCTGCCACCGGCTCTCTTTGCCCGTTCGTCACGCTTCTTCTCTTTCGTCGCATTTGAGTACGGCTATTCAATTCCCTTGCATTATAGCGCCGCCGCTTTTTTGTGTCAATGACGTTTTTGTAAATTCAATTTTGCGGCTTCTTTAAGGGTTTCGGCCGCCTCATGCGGCTTTTTCGTCATTCCTCAGGCTTTAAGCGGGCGAAGATCATGCGTCCGGCGGAGGTTTGCAGCACAGAGGTCACCAGCACCGTCACCTGCTCGCCGATGGCTTTTTTGCCGTTTTCGACCACGATCATGGTGCCGTCGTCCAGGTAGGCCACGCCCTGGTTCTGCTCCTTGCCCTCCTTGACGATCTGCACGTTCATCTCCTCGCCCGGCAGCAGCACAGGCTTTAAGGCGTTGGCCAGATCGTTGATGTTGAGCACCTTGATGCCCGAAACCCCCGCGACCTTGTTGAGGTTGTAGTCGTTGGTCATCACGCAGCCGCCGCGCAGGCGCGCCAGCTTCAGGAGCTTGACGTCCACCTCGTCCGTGTCGTCAAAGTCCTGCTCATCCACCGTCACCCGCATCTCCAACTCCTTGCGGATGCGGGCCAGCACGTCCAGCCCGCGGCGGCCGCGGTTGCGCTTGAGCGGGTCGGCGGAATCCGAGATGTGCTGCAATTCCCGCAGCACGAAGGCGGGTACGATCAGCGTGCCCTCGACAAAGCCCGTGCGGCACAGGTCGAAAATGCGCCCGTCGATGATGACGCTGGTGTCGAGCACCTTGGGGCAGCCGCCCCGCGCAGGCTTGTCCGGATCGGTCTGCTGCTGCAATTTTTTCACCCAGGCAAAGTTCAGCTCGCGCCAGCGGCGAAAGCAGATCGTCGCGCCCAGATACCCCAGGATCAGGTAAATCACGGCGCTGATGACGGTCAAGAGCCAGGAATCCCTTCCGCGCATCAGCATGGACGTGACCAGGAAGGACATCAGCGTCCCCAGCAGCAGCCCCGCGCCGCCAAAGAGCGTATCGATCATCGGCAGCCGGGAAAGCCAGCGCTCAAACCGCTTGAGCTGACGGCCCACCGCCGCGGCGCAGGGAATGGCAAGAAAATAAAATAATACCGCAAAAATACCCGCGCTCAGGATATAGGCCGTCAGGGAAATCCAGGGATAGAGGTTGGCATGGTTGGGTGAAATCAGCTGGATTTTGACGAGAAAATCCAGCAGTTCCCCCGCAAAGCCCACGCCCAGCAGTACGCCCAGCAGGGCCAGCAGCCAGCGCTGCGTTGTTTTTTTCAACTTCGTTTTACCTCCGCTTTTTATGTTTTCATCGGGTCAGAACAGCACGGCCAGCGCTTCATAAAGCGTCGATACGCCGCGGATCTCCACGCCCTCCGGCGCGTGCAGGGCGCGCAGGTTGGCCTTGGGCACGATCAGGTGGGTAAAGCCCATGCGTGCGCATTCCGAAACGCGCCGATCCATCATGCCCACGGCGCGCACCTCGCCCGTCAGGCCGATCTCGCCGATCAGCGCCCAATCCGCCGGGATGGGGATGTTGCGCAGCGACGACACCACCGCCGCCGCCAGCGGCAGATCGCAGGCGGGCTCGTCCAGCTCCAATCCGCCCGCAACGTTGACATAGGCGTCCTGATTGTAGAGCATCAGCCTTGAGCGCGCCGCGCTTTTCGAGCACCGCCAACAGCAGCGCCATGCGGTTGTAATCAAAGCCCAACGCCTGGCGGCGGGGATTGGACAGCATCGTGGGCGCGACCAGCGCCTGCAAGTCCACCAGCACGGGGCGGGAGCCCTCCATCGACACGGCGACTGCCGAGCCCGCCGCGCCGGGGATGCGCCCGGAGAGCAGAAATTCCGAAGGGTTGGGCACTTCCTCCATGCCCGCCTGCTCCATGCGGAACACGCCGATCTCGTTGACGGAGCCGAAGCGGTTCTTGGCAGCGCGCAGGATGCGGTATTCCTGATGGCGGTCGCCTTCGAAATAGAGTACCGCGTCCACCATATGCTCCAGCACGCGAGGGCCTGCCAGCGCGCCCTCCTTGGTGACGTGCCCAACGAGGAAAATGGTGGTGCCGGCCTGTTTGGCGGCGCGCATCAGAATGCTCGTGGCCTCGCGCACCTGCGAAACCGAGCCGGGCGCGGCGTTTTTGCCGGGGACATAGACGGTCTGGATGGAGTCCACGATCATGTAATCGGGCGTGAGCACGGATCGCTGCGCCTCGATCTCATCCATGTTCGTCTCGCTCAGCACATACATCCCGCTGTCGCCCACGCCCAGCCGCTTGGCGCGCATCTTGATCTGCCGGGCGGATTCTTCGCCGGAGACATAGAGCACGCGCGCGCCCTGCCCGGCCAGCAGCGCCGAGACTTGCAGCAGCAGCGTGGACTTGCCGATGCCGGGGTCGCCGCCGATCAGGATCAGCGATCCGGGCACAATGCCGCCGCCCAGCACGCGGTCGAACTCCGCAATGCCGCAGCGGCTGCGCTCCTGTTCGCCCTCTTCGATCTGATCGAGCGTCCGCGCGGGCGCGGAGGGCACGGTGACGGTGCTTTTTCTCTGCGGGCCGGACGCTGCGGACGAGACGGGTGCGGCAGACTCCTGCTCCTCCATCTTGTTCCACGCGCCGCAGGACGGGCAGCGGCCCATCCACTTGGCGGATTCGTACCCGCAATCGCTGCAAACATAAAGGGTCTTGTTTTTAGCCATGTTGTTCCCTCTGTTGTGATTCACTTAAAAGAGATGCAAAGGCTCCCCTTGAGGGGAGCTGGCGCGGCGTCAGCCGCGGCTGAAGGGTGGGGACGAGGGGGCTGGGCAGGGCGAAGCGGTCGGGAGCAGCTTGCCCAGCCACCCGGTAACGGAATCCTGCACCGCCTCAAACCGGCGCAGCACCTGTTCTTCCTCATAGCAGATCAACACAATGCCAAAGCCGCGCAGATACCGGCGCTTTTCTTCCAGCCCCGCCCCATCGAAGCTCCCGTCTGGGAGCACATCGATGGCCAGCAGCGCTTTGCTGCAAAAGAAATCCACCGAAACCCTGCCGATGGTCTCCATCCGCCGAAAGCGCAGGGACCGTTTCCGCAGATCGTCATACCAGAGATGATCCGCCCCGCGCGACATTCTTTTCCGGGCTTCTTTGGCGCGCTTCGCCGCATCTGCATCGCGCGGAAACCTGCTCTTTTCCGTCACTTCAGCGCTCCCACCCTTCCGGAAGGCCACAAAATGTGGCCTTCCACCTCCCATCTTCGCACCGTCACGCCCTACGGCGCGCCGGTGTTCCGGCCGGCTTATTTGACTTCTCCGCATCGTTTCGCTTTACGGTACACCCATGTGAAGAAGTCAAAACGCTCGGCCTTCAGGTTTGCTTCGCTCACCCTCCGAACGGGGAGGCTTTGCCTCGTCCGCTTCGCTTCAGCCAATACACCTCGGCTCTTTTTTACTCCGTATACGGCACGCTGAGATAGTCAAGCTGATCCTTGTTGCCGGAGGAAGTCGTCTTGTTGAACCAGACGACGCGGCGTCCGGAGACGACGGGCAGTATGCTGCGCTCGCCCTCGCGGTTCAGGCGGGCAAAGGTACCGTCTTCATAGAAATAGGCATAGATATTGCCGTTCTGGCCAAAGATCAGCATATCGTCGCCCAGCGCATAGGTGATCACGCCCTGCGCAATGCGGCGCACCTCGTCGCCCACCTTGAGGTAGAGCGTGGAATCGGGCGCCTTGTTCTTGTCAATCCAGGCCCAGACTTCGCCGTTGGTGATGGGATCGTGGACGTACATATCGGGGCAGAACACCGAAGGCTCGTAATCGTCCTCGGCAAACTTCGTCAGGTCGCAGTAGTAGATGGCGCTCTTTTCGCCGTTGCGGATGCTGTCCTCCTCGCTCTGGTTCGGGTCGGAGGCCGCCCAGATGATCTGCGTGTCGTAAATGCCGGGCGCGGACACGCCGTAGGTGGACATCGCGCGCTCGATGGACTCCGCAAAGCCGGGGATCGAAGCGTTCTCCTCCGAGATCAGATCGACGACGTAGAGCCTCTCTTCCTTTTCCTCGTTCTGCTCGATCCACAGCAGATAGTCCTGCGAAAGGCGCAGCCGCGGCACGGCATAGGCGCATTCCTTGATGAGCCGGGGCTTGGCGTCCTCGCTGCGGTTGAGCACATAGATGCGGTTGGAGCCCTTCTGGTCGGTATCCAGCCAGGCGATATAGTTGTCGTTGAGCACGGTTTCAAAGATTTCACCGTTTTTGATCTGCACGCTGGCGACCTTGTTTTCCTCGCCGGTTTCCAGATCATAGAGATACAGCGTCTTGAGCAGCGGTTCCAGCAGCGAACCGGTGCCCGCGGAATAGACCATCTCGTGCCCGAATACATCCGGGGTATTGATGCTCTTTTCCTTGGACTGAATCTCGATGATGCCGTCGGAAAGATCGATGGGGTTATCGATCGAGCTTCCCGGCTGCCCCGCCGCGTCAGATTCCTGCGGCGTCTTTTGCGATACGACGGCATCGGACCCAGCGCTTTCCTGCGGCTGGGTAGCCATCGGCACAGCGGGATTGTCCTTCCCCTTGCGCACCGCGCAGGCGCGGATGCCGAACACCAGCCCGAACAGCAGCGCCAGCAGCACCACGCCCGTCAGGATGACCGCCGACCAGCGGATGTTTTCCACCCCAATGCCCTTATTCTTATTCTGACCCCCGCGCAGGTGGGAACGCCCGCGGCGCTGCGGCGTTTTCGTCATAAGTAATCCACGCCCTTTCCGGTTTGCATTTCATTGGTTTTGCGCCGCAGCCCTGCTGCGGCTCATACACGGTTTTAGTATACCATAAAGTTCGCCCGAGGAACAGGCGCACTTTCCCATCAAAAAAAGTTCCCCTCCCGAAACGCTTGGTTTTCGGAAGGGGAATCGGCCTTTCCCCCGATCAGCCGTGCTGGCCGCCGGCCTGGCGATCCATGTTTTCCACCACGATGTCGTAAATATCTCCCAGGGTCGCGCAGTATTCCAGCACGCGCCACGGCACGTTGGTATGGTAATGGAGCTTGATGAGCATATCGTCGCCCACCGCCAGCAGGCAGTCGCCGGGGATGTTGGTGCGGATGTAGTCGTTGATCGCGTCCTCGTCCAGGTCCTCGCCGTCGATCAGCAGCTGCGTGTCATAACGGTATTCCAGCATGATAAAAAACCTCCCGAAATAAATAAAAATGATGAGGAATAAAACGCTTTTCAGTAAACCGCGATGCGGGCAAGATGCGGCTCGCACCGGCAGGATGTGATCTTCAGCCGCAGCAGGCGCGCTTTTCCGGTGGAATCATCGGTCAGCGGGTTCTGTCCGGCGAAGGGGTCGCACAGGCAGCAGACCGCGCGGTGCCCGACCGTCGTGCCCTGATACAGCGGAAAGTGCTCCCCGCCGTTGGTATCGGAGAAAATGCGGAAGCTCTCCACGCGCTGGCCGAAATCGAGGTCTTCTTCCAGCACGACATAGCGCGGCGCGGGCGCGTCGGCGGGGAGCTCCATCTCCCATTCGCCCTGCCAGGAAGCGCCGTCGTCCGCGCGGCGAATCTTCGCCTCCATCGGCGTGCCCAGCTCCCTGCGAATCATCTCCCCCAATTCGGCAAGGCGCTTCACGTCCCGCTCGTCGATCAGTCCGTCGCGGTTGGGCGGCAGGTTCAGGTGGAAGCAGGCGTTCGCGCCCACGCTCTTTAAGTAGGTGCAAAACAGGCGCTCCAGCGGATGCGGATCCTCGTTTTCGTGCCAGAACCAGCCGGGGCGGATCGACATGTTGATCTCGCACGGCACGTAGACCAGGCCGCGGCTGAACAGGATCTGCGACAGCGACCCGGTGAGCTGATCGGTATTGAACGTGCCGGTGATGTCGCCGTGGGCGGCCAGCGGGCCGGGGCCGGTCTGCACCGGGGAATTGGGGCACATCTCGGTGGGCACGACCGACCATTCCGCCTGGCGGGGCGAGCCCGCCTCGTTGCCGCACCAGCGCACATCCGGGCCGAAATCGTTGAAGATCACCGCGTTGGGCTGATATTTTCGAATCAGCTCGATGTAGCGTGGGAAATCATAGACCTGCTTTTTGCCGTTCGGTCCTTCGCCGCAGGCGTTGTCAAACCACACGCAGAACAGCTCGCCGTAGTTTGTCATCAGCTCGGTGAGCTGACGGCAGAAATAATCGTTGTATTCCGGCGTGCCGTAGAGGGGGTTGTTGCGATCCCACGGCGACAGATACACGCCGAATTTCAGCCCCGCGCGGCGGCAGGCGTCGGAAGCCTGCTTCACCACGTCGCCCTGAAACGGGCTGTTTTTGACGCTGTGCTCGGTGTATTTCGACGGCCACAGGCAGAAGCCGTCGTGGTGCTTGGCGGTGAGCACCATGCCCTTCATGCCGGCGGACTGCATCGCGCGCACCCACTGATCGCAATCCAGCTTTTCCGGGTTGAAGATGGCTTCCGGCTCGTTGCCCAGACCCCATTCCCGGTCGGTAAAGGTGTTCACGCCAAAGTGCACAAAGGCGTAAAACTCCGTGTCAAACCACTGTCTCTGCCGCGGCGAGGGCACGACGTGCGCCGCCTCTTCCATGAATTTTTCCAATGCTTCCATGGAGATTTCCTCCTTTTTCAGTCCGGCTCTCTCAGGCATCCGCTCAGCTGCGCCTGCCCGATCTCATAATCCTCCTGCAGCTCCCGCAGTGCGCTGTCGTAAAAGTCCTGCGCGGCTTTGCGGCGGGACGCGGCGATCTCCTCCGCCCGTTTTGTGTAAAACATTCCGTAGATGCGCTGAAGTTTCCAACGATACTCTCTCATAAAGGAATCGGGCGCATCTCCCGTGCCGTCGCAGACCCTGCCCGCTTCGTCCAGCGTATACAGCGGCTCCCCGAATTGCGTGCCGTATTGCAGCGTCCGCGCCGCGCCGACAGCGCCGGAGACGTCCAGCTTATCCGCGTCAAACAGGATCTTGGCCTCCAGGCTGACCGGCGGATCGTCTGAGCGGAAGCGATGCGTGCGCACGCAGTCCGAAACCGCCTGCGCAAACTCCGCGTCAAACCCTTCCTCCAGCAGAAGGCTGCGCGCCTTCTCCGCCCCCGCCCGCGCATGATCGACCGAGGGATCCTTTGCCTGTTCCGCCCGCGCAATGTCGTGCAGAAGGCATGCTGCAATCACGACATCCGCATCCGCTTCCGGCTCGTGCGCGGCAATATCCAGCGCCAGATACAGCACGCGGTAGACATGCTTCGACCCGTGCGCCGCGTCGCTTTCGTCCATCTGGTTGAGCATCCGGCGCTCCATGCGCACATAATCCGATCGTTTCACCACCGCACCTCTTTCGCTTTTCTTCCTTTCATCTTACCATACTTTCTTTCGGAAAAAAAGCTCCCGCGTCCGCGCAAAAAGAGGCGGCACGGGAAAAACTTTCCCGTGCCGCCTCTTTAGAACGGTTATTTACTGCTTCAAGGCGATGAACGCGCCGGTCCTGGCGGGCAGACGGTTCTTGCCGCGGCCGAAGGTCCAGCCCTCGGGGAGAATCACCTCGCCGTGGGCGCTCTCGGGCAGGGTCAGCTCGATCTGCGCCTGATCGCCGTTCAGCCGCCAGCGCAGGGAGGTTTCGCCGCAGGCCGCCTGCGTGTGCGCCGAGGCGCGGGCAAGGCCGCAGTTCAGCCCCGGCTCGAAATCGACGCGCAGGGCATCGTCCGCATCGGGGTTGGGGCGCAGGCCCGCCGCACACTGGATGAACCAGCCGCTGATATCGCCCCAGAAATGGTGGTTCATGCTGCCGACGTTGTCGTCCGGCATCATCATTTCCCAAAGGCTCGTCGCGCCGCGCGCCACCCAGTTGCCGTAGGAGGGATAATCCTCCCGCACGATCATCTTCATCGCCAGATCGCCGTGTCCGAACTTCGACAGCACATGGAAGATCACGCGCGCGCCGAGCACGCCGGTATCGATGTGGTCGTCCTTATCGTGTATGAAATCGAGCAGACGGGCAAAAGCCTTCTGTTCCTCTTCGCGGTTGAACATGCCGTAATAAAGCGCCATCGCCTGCGAGGTCTGGCAGCTCCCGGAAACCGTCATGGTGTCAAAATCGATCAGGTTCCGGCGCACGGCGGCGCGGGTATCGTCCGCCAGCGCTTTGGCATAGGCGCTCTCGCGCAGCATCCCGACGGCGGCAAACATCTTCTCCGCCTTGCGCGCCATGTCGCTGACGAGCACGGTGTCGGTAAAGCGCAGGGGCGATACGTAGTCCGCCGCGTCGCGCCCCACGGGGCACCAATCGCCCAAACCGATGGCCAGCGTGCCGTCCGCGTCCAGCCGGCCGCCGATATAGGTCAGATACCGCATCAGGTTCGGCGCGCACTCCCGAATGGTCTGCGTGTCCCCGCGCAGGCGGAAGAGGTTGTAGGGGAGATTGAACAGCACGTTGTCCCAGGCCGGCCCGTTGCCCCAGTCAAAGCCCCAGCCGCCGGTGGGCACGACGCCGGGCAGCGCGCCCGCATCGCTCTGCGCCTTGCAGATGTTGCGCAGCCACTCGCGGTAGCTCTTTTCTGCGCCGAGGTTGAGCAGGATGTGCTCGCTGGAGAGCGAAGCGTCTGCCGTCCAGCCGTTCTTCTCGCGCTGCGGGCAATCGGTGGGGAAATAGATAAAGTTGGAAAGGTCGCTGTTGCGCGTGAGCTTTTGCAGCGTATTGGCCATCTCGTCCGAGCAGTCAAACCCGCCGACCTTCGGCAGCGCCGACGAAATCACCAGCATCGTCAGCAGCTCTTCGGTCGCCTGCGTTTCTTCCAGCCCCTTGACCAGTACATAGCGGAAGCCGTGGTAGGTAAAGGTGGGCGTATAGTCGTTTTCGCCCTCCTTCAAAATCAGTACGTCGCGCTGCACGCGGTCGTCCGGGCCGTAGCGGTGCTCGAACTTGATGTTGTCCATGTCGAACTTGCCGCCTTTCAGCTTTTCGCCGTGGTAGAGCGCGATTTTCTGCCCTGCATGGCCGCAGATGCGCACGCGGCAGATGCCCGTGGTATCCACGCCGAAGTCGTAAAGATAGCCCTCGTCCTGTTTTTCGATGGAGACGGGCTTCAGGATTTCCCGCACCGCCAGCGGCTCGGCCTCGCACAGCCGCGCTTCGCCCGAGGGCGCTTCGCAGGGCATGGCGTGCGCCCAAAGCCGGTCGTCAAAGCCGGGCAGCGTCCAGCCGGGCAGCTCTTTTCGCGCATCATAGATTTCTCCCCAGCGGTAATCATCCATCAAAATGGGCGAAGGATGGGTCAGCACCTGCTCGTCGGATTCGATGCGGGTTTCCTCCCCATCTTTTTTCAGCGTCAGGCGGAAAGCCGTGCGCGGCGCGCCGATCCAGGGCGCGCGGTCAAAATCCCAGACATAGCCCGCCGGGTCATTGAAAAAGCCGTTGCCCAGCTCGATCGCCAGCACGTTTTCGCCCTCAAGCAAATGCTCCGTCAGGTCATAGCGGTCGTAATAGATCAGATCATCCGCCGCGCTGATATACGGCGCGAGAAAACCCTTGGTCAGGTGCGCGCCGTTGAGCCAAACCTCGTAAAAGCCAAGGCCGGTGATCACCAGCTCCGCCTGCGTGCCCGCGAGCGCAGTGAACTTCCGGCGGAAAAGAGGCGCAGGAACATCCTGCGCACAGGTCGTATACTGCGGCCCTGCGTAGAGAAACGAACGGGGAAAGTCCATAGGAAAGACAGCCTCCCTTGCCTAGCTTTTTTTGTCTCCATGTTTTGTATTTGCCGCTCAGGTGCGTTTTTCCTGCCTTGCGCAAGGCGCAAAGGCGCGATATACTGAAAAGCACAGACAGAGACAAAGGAGGGCATCTTTTTATGCCTTGGTGGCTGGACAACAACCTCCGCATGATCCAGAACAACCTGCGCGACATCGACGCGGGGATGGACGTTCAAAAATGGTTTGAGGAAATCCGGGCCTCTCACTGCAACTGCGTGATGGTGGGCGCGGGCGGCATTTCGTCGTTCTTCCCGACGAAGCTCCCCTTCCAGACCCCCAGCCCCTATCTCAAGGGGGATCTGTTGGGCGATATTGTGCGCATCTGCCATGAAAACGGCGTGCGCGTCATCGCGCGGTTCGACTTTTCCAAGACCCATGAGCGGCTGCTGGACGAGCATCCGGAATGGTACTATGTTTCGGAATCGGGTGAGCATCTGCACTACAACGACACCGCGGCAACCTGCGTCTGCGGCGAATACCAGCAGAAAAAATCCATTGAGATCCTGCGCGAAGTGATCGAAAACTACCCCGTGGACGGCGTGTTCTTCAACATGTTCGGATTCCAGACCAAGGATTATTCCAACGTGGAGCACGGCATCTGCAACTGCGCATCGTGCCGGGCGGCCTACAAGGCGTTCTCCGGTCGGAAGCTGCCCCGCGGCGACAGCTGGAAAACCGACGAAACCTATGCCGCCTTCAAGGCCAAGGTGGTGCGCGAGCAGCTCGTGCGCATCAAAAACGCGGTCAAGGAGATGAACCCGGAGGTTGCGGTGTGCACCTATCACCCCAGCGCGGACATCATCCGCGAGGAATCCAACTCCGCCGTGGATCGTCCGCTGCCTTTCTTCCTGTATTCCGCTTCGGAAAACTGCCAGTCGGCGCAGTCCTGGGCGGGCGAAAAGACCATGCTCAACTGCGCGATCAATGCCGTGGATATCTTCTACCGTTTCCAGGGTGTCGCGCCGGAGATGACGAAGCTGCGCCTTTACGAAAACATCGCTTCGGGTTCGCAGTTGGATTTCTGCATCATCGGCGATTTTGCGGATTATCCCGACCGCGCAGGCGTCCATGCAATGCGCGAGGTGTTCGCCTTCCACGAGAAAAACGATGGCGTTTTCGGGCATCTGAAATCCAGGTCGCGCGTGCTGCTCTATCGCCCGAGCAAGAGCGACAAAGAATATCTCGGCTGGTTCATCCTGCTCAAGCAGGCGCATGTGCTGTTTGACGTGCTCGACCATGTTGCGGCGGAGGATCATCCCGAGCGTGCGTCGGGCTATGATGTTCTGATCGTGCCCGATCCCGTCAAGGCTCCCGCCGCCATGCTGGACGCAGCGCGGGCAATGGGCGGCAAGCTGCTCTTCTCCGCGCTGACCGACGGCCGGGCGGAAAAGGCGCTCGCCCTCCTCGGCGCCTGCTGTGAAGGCACGCTGGAGCGCACCCGCGCGGCGTATCTCTCCACGGCGGACAAAGCCCTCTTTGCTTCCTTCCCGGAGCGCGACTGGGTGATTCTCGACCGCGAGTTCGGCCTGCTTTCGGGCGGAAAGGGGGTGCTGCCGCTGGTGCAGCCCGCCATGTTCGGCCCGCCAGAGCGCTGCTTTGGCCATGTGCAGAGTTCTTGGCCGGGGCTGGTGTTCTCCGCCGACGGAAAGAGCGCGGGCTTTGCCTTCCGCATCGGCCGCCTGTTCCACGACGACGGCTATGCCGACCATCGGGACATCGCCGTCGACGCGCTGCGCGCCCTTTCGCCCGAAGCCTTCGTGCTGGAGACGAATGCGCCCGCCGCGGCGGAACTGTTTCTGCACACGCTGCCCGACGGCCGAACGCTGCTGCAGCTCATCAACCTCACCGGCTGGAACGGCATGACGATGGAAAAGGCGCTGCCGCTTTCCGATATTCGCATTTCCCTGCCGGGTGAATTTGACCGCGTTTCCTCGCTGGACGGTGCGGCGCTCCCGCAGCTTTCGCACAAGGACGGCCGCACGGAGCTGCTGCTGAACGCCGAGCGCCTGTATCAGGGCTATCTGCTGCCCTGACGGCTGCGTCCGACCGCGCAGGAAAACGGGGGGCGCGCGTCGGGTGTTGCGCGGTCAGCAAAGTACTTCGTGACGCGCGCAGCGGCAGGAAGCACACAGCCGACAGGTACGAACCGGGTGCGTGGGTCCTCCGCACTCTGCCGTTCCCGTGCGGCCTGCGCCCCCACCAGGGGGCGCGCGTCCGATGCGGTGCGGTCAGCAGATGCTCGGTGACGCGCGCCGGTTCCCTCTCCGCATTTCTCCAACCGGATACGAAAACCCCGCCTCGCACACGTTGCTTCTGCGTGCGCAAGGCGGGGTTTCTTCTCTCCAGCAGGCTTACAGCCGAATCTTCCAGAACTGAATGGACTTTCTCTGCCAGGTGTGCGTGATCAGCAGGCAGCCGTCCTGCCACAGCACCGCGGGATAGGAATATTCCCCCGGCATTGTGACCAAATGGGTCAGGTGCTCCCAATGCGCGCCGCCGTCCTTTGAGATCAGCAGCGAAATCGGGCTGCGCGCGCCCCAGTTTTCACCCACGGGGTTGCAGGCGAGATACAGCGTGCCGTCCGGCGCTTTCACCAGATCAATGCCGCTGTTGTTGTTCGGGATGCCGGAAGAGGCGGGCTGCGCCCAGCTTCTCCCCAGATCCTCCGAGTCCGTGCGGTACAAATAGCCCTGCGAGGTGCGCAGCAGCGCATGAACGCCCGCTTCGTCCTCCCAAAGCGACGGCTGAATTGCGCCGTAGGGGTTGGGGCGCTCACCCGCCGGCTCCGGCAGGCGGATGTCCGCCGTGCGCGTCCAGGTTTCGCCCTCGTCCTCCGAGCGGTCCATAAAGCAACGCCATTCGCCCTGCTCGATCGACGCAGGCGCCAGCAGACTGCCGTCGGACAGCCGCAGAATCTTGTTGCGCACCGGGCCGCGCCCGCCCTCGTCCCCCGTAACCAGCTCCCGCGGCTCCGTCCAGCTCTTTCCCTCGTCCGCAGATTTCATCACCATCGTCTGCCAATAAGCAATCGTCCGGCCGCGCTTATAAAACAGCAGGATCTCCCCGTCTGCGCGGCGGAACAGCACGGGGTTCCAGTGCGGCAGGCCGTCCTCCGGCGAGATGCGGCGCGTTTCGCTCCATTTTCCGTCGGGCGAGAACCGCGCGCCCCAGATGCAGACGTCGTCCGCCCCCTCGCGGCTGCCCTGAAACCAGACCGCGAGCACGCCTCCGTCTGCCAGTGGCGTCAGATGGCTGGCATGGCACTGCACGCCTTCGCTCGGCTGAAAGATCAAGTCATTCCGTTCGATGCGCATGGGTTTTTAGCCCCTTTTCTCTTTTGTATTCTCCCGCGCTCTGCGGGTTTGCAAGCAAAAACAAGCGCGGGAACCGTTTGGAACGATTCCCGCGCTTCTGGCACCTCCAAGGGGATTCGAACCCCTGTTGCCGCCGTGAGAGGGCGGTGTCCTAGGCCACTAGACCATGGAGGCATATAAATGGCAGCGGGACTAGGATTCGAACCTAGGCAATACGAGTCAGAGTCGTAGGTGCTACCGTTACACCATCCCGCTATACCGCGCTGACACTTGCCGTGTCAACGAAAATGATTATAGCAGGACGACCCATCTTTGTCAACCCTTTTTTCGCATCCCGCGAAAAAGGCTGTCCATTATCATTAAACGCACAGAGACTCAAGTGAGTCGGCTGTGCGTTTTTTCTTTACTACAACCCCATAGGACGGAGGTGAGACT
>ERZ827423.1560-NODE-1560-length-21822-cov-6.634447_pt1 | contig 21822 bp, 19 predicted proteins | sample MGYA00519775_ERZ827423 | MGnify/ENA primary metagenome ERZ827423 (study PRJEB31778, sample SAMEA3449296) | human gut metagenome | biome: human gut; feature: human-associated habitat; material: faeces | place: United Kingdom | collected 2010/2012 ...
AGCTGTGTCCGGCGAGGGTGCTGCCGTCGCCCGCGTTCAGGGTGAGCGTGCCGTCGGCCGCGAACGCCGAGCCCGGGACGCACAACGCGGCCAACGCGGCGGCGGTCGCGCACGCGGCTGAGATCTTCTTCATATCCATACTGGATGTCTCCTTTGATAGGGATTCTTCTGTTTTCTGCACGGACGGCTCACGCTGCCGTGGAAGTCCGATATCGTCGGCGTCCGCTTTCGGATCGCCGGCCGGTTGCCGGATCTCTCAACCATTCCCACGTGCACATGGCCGTATGAGCGCAGATATTCGAACGGGTGGCACCCCAATAAGATGGATGGGGGCGTGGGACGTTCTTTCGGACGAGCCACGCCGGCCTTGTACGGCATCCACGGTCCGGGAAAGGAAAAGGGCGGGATGTTGGAGAATCCTCCAACATCCCGCCCGTGGCGTCACTCATGCCGTATGGCGGATCCGAACGGTCATCGGATCATTTGGCGGCATGCACGCCGTGCTTGACGGTCGAGGTCCTGCGACGTGCGCCCAAGAGGGTCACGCCGACACCGCCGAAGGCGATGAGGGACAGCAGGACGCCGCCGATGGCCATGCCGGTCTTGGCGAGATCCTCGCGGTAGCCGCTCCAGTCGTCGGTGTTCGAGTCCACGGTGGTGTCCTCGCACAGGGTCCTGTCGCCGACCTTGACCTGCTTGAGGCCTGTCGTGTCGGACGCGTCGCCGTCGACCTTCGCATCGGCGTCGGTCTTGCCGTCGCCGGTCTGGTCGCCGTCCTTCTGCTGGTCTCCGAACTGGTCGGTGACGGGGCATTCGACGAGCGGCGTGCCGGTGACCTTCACACGGTCGGTGTGCTTGCCGCCCTGCCCGACGCCCTTCAACGTGCCGGTGATGACGGTGGACTCGCCGGGCTTGAGCACGAGGGTGTCCCAATCGTCCGGATACTTCAGGTCCACAACCTCGCCTTCGCCGGCGATGGTCCTGTCGACCATCTTCAGGTCCTTGGCGAGATACCAGGCGCCCTCACCGGTCGAGGAGTCCGTCTTGGACGTGTTGGTGATCTTGAACGCGATCTGCTGGCCGTCTCCGGCCATCTTCAACGCGTCCTTCACGTCGTCGCGGTCGCCGGCCTGTTCGCCGGAGGCCACGTCGTACTTCTCGATGTGGATCGACGGGGTCATGTCCGGGGTGCGGGTCCACACGATGTTGGACTGGAACTCCTTGTCGTTGAACTGTTCGGTGAACTGGTTCTCGACGCGTTCGGACACCTTCAGGCGCTTGCACTGGATGTACGCGCGCCAGCCGTTCTCATGCGCGTTGTCCGCGGACACGAGGGCACGGTACGCTTCGGTCGCCTCGACGGTGACCTGGCCGTTCTCGTCGGCCGTGGCGGTGAACAGTTCACCGCCGAACTTCGAGCCGTCGAAGCCGTTGCCGGCGAGCTTGTCGCCCTTGGCGGCGAGCACCTTGCCGTCCCTGTACAGGTCGCGGGTCGCGTACACGGCCCACTGGCCCGTGTACTGGTCGAACTCGGTGTTCAGCGGATCCACGATCTTCCACTGGCTGACCTGCGGGTAGGCGCGGTCGGCCGGGATGACGGAGCTGTCGAGCTGGTAGAGGAAGGTGCGGTCCTTGTACACGCTTCTGCCGTCGATGCTTTCGCCGCCGACCTTGACGGTCACGTCCTTGGCCGGGTTGACGGGCTTGAGCGGGTTGGACACCTCGTTGGTCTCCACGGTCGTGTCGTTGGTGACCTGGATGGCCTTGTTCCTGACCGTGTACCCATCCTTGACCTTGACGACCTTGTACGGCATGACGACCTGGTAGGTCTGGCCGAGGAGGTTCTGGTCGATGGCCGGATCGTTGAGCGGATCATGCTTGCCGTTGGTCGAATACTTGGCGAGGTCCTTCGGCTGGGGGTCGCCCTTGACGGTGACGCCCTTCTTCGGGATCCACGTGTCCACGGTCTTCGCGTACACGTATGCGACGCCGTCCTTGACCTGGATGTTGAACTTTCCGGTCACGTCCTTGCCGGACCGGTCGAGCACCTCGATCTTGGATTCGTCGATGGCGACGTACTCGTCATCGAAATCGTCGGTGATGCCGGCCTTCCACACGCGGTACGCGTTGTCGGTCTGCTTCAGGTCGAGGGTGACCAGATAGTTGCCGGTATCGCCCAGCAGCATGGTCTTCCCGTCGATGCTGACGGTCGGATCGCCCTGCTCCTTGGACTGGTTGTCCTTCTTGGAGGGGTTGTGGACCGGCGGCAGGTTGTCGACGATGTTCGACGGGGTGATCATGTTGTTCAGCGTGAGCATCCACTGGTTGGCCACTTTGCGGTCGACGGGAGCGTTCTTCGCGACGGTCCCTTCGAAACGGACCTGCACCTGCGGGTTCGTGCCGGCCTTCCAATGTTCGGCCACGTACTTGTTCGAGTACGTGATGGTGAACTTGTGCGCCGCGGTGTCCCATGCGACCGTGTAGTCGCCTTCGACGCCCATCTGCGGGTCGCTGGTGGTCAGCTGTCCGCCGGTGGCGAGGTCGGTGACCTCAAGGGTCTGCGGGTCGGGTTCGAGGTACTGGTCGTACACGTCGGTGTCCTGGATGGACACGATCCGGTATCCGAGGTCGGCGGGCAGTTTCGGCTGCGTGGTGAGACGGTATTCGACCTTCTGGCCCGGATACACGACCTTGTCGTCGGCGTCGTTGTTCGCGCCGCCCTGGCTGCCTTCGGCGATGACCTTCTTCTTGACCGGTGGGACGTAGCCGCAGATGTGCGGTTCGTTGGTCGGCTGGGACTCGTTGTTGACCTTCTCGGAACCCGAGTTGGTCAGCTTGGAGCCGTCGGGGTTCTCGCAGAACGTGAGCTCGTCGCCCGCGGCCTTCCTGAAGTCCTTGCGGACCTGGGCCGCGCCCTTGCCGTTGGCGAAGTTCACGACGCCCGGCAGGAGCAGGCTGATCTGCTTCGGATTCTTCAATCCGGCCTGCGCGGCACGGTACTCCGGCTTCGCGGTCGCGGTGACCTTGGTGCCCTGGACGGTGATGTCGAACTGGTCGGTCACGTCACGGCCCTTGTTCGCGATGTCCGCGACGGAGGATGCCGCGTCGGTCGTGGCGTCGGCCTCGTACACGCGGATCTTCGACTTGTCGGACGTGAGATCCCAGATGTAGTCGGCCTTGGCGTAATCGTCGGTCAGCTTGATGTCGGTGACCTTGACGAGATCGGACGCGATGACGCCGTTGACCACGGACGCGACCTGGTCGCCGTCGAGGAACTTCTGGGTGTCCGCTCCGGTCTTGTTCGTCTCGTCCGGATCGACCACGGCCTGCCAGGTGCCGTCATCGCCGAGCTTGATCCAGCTCTTGTCCGGGTTCGGGCTCCACTCCCTGACGGGCGGCTCGTTGCCGGGCACGGTCTGCTGGTTCCATTTCTCCCAATCGCCGTTGGTGAGCTGGACCTTCTGGCCGGCCTTGAGCACGCCCTTGGTGAACGCGCCCTTGATGGTCATGCGCACCTTGCGGTCCGCCGCCTGGTTGTAGGTCGTGTCGAGCAGCGGCTGTTTCGCGGTGATCCACACCCTGCCATCCTGCTTGTGCACGTCGAACAGGCTGTTCGCGTCCTTGCCGTCGATGGTGACGGTCACCGACGCGGAGTCCAGGTCGATGTTCCTCGCGCTCTTGGAGAAATCATCGCCCAATTCGTAGGAGCTCATCTTCCTGGCGAGGTTCTTCGGCAGCAGGCCGTTGACGGTCACGCCGAAATCGTCCTGCTGGACGAACGTGTGCGTGTCCGCGTTGACCTTGTTGCTCCACGCCGTGTCCTCGGCCGTGGCGGCCTGGCCCTGGTCGGCGCTCCACACCTTGTCGGGCTTCGGGTTGCGCACGTAGACCGGCGGCTCGTTGGTCGGCTGGGATTCGTTGTTCCACTTCTCGGAGGCCTTGTTGGTCAGCTTCCTCTGGTCGGCCGCGGCCTGCGCGTTCGGCGTCTGCTTCACGTATCCGCCGATGTACAGTTTGACCTTGCGGTCCTTGATGCCGAACGCGGTCTTCGTGAGGAACGACTGCTTCGCGGTCGCGGTGGTCGTGTGCTTCGCGGTGTCGACCGTGATGTCGAACTGGTCGGTCACGTCCGCACCATCCACATACACCTTGACCTGGTCCTTGTGGTTCCAGTCGATCCACTGGGCCGAAGCGGTCCAATCATCGGTGATCGCGTAGGAGGTGAACGGGTTGAGCAGGTGCGCGGGGATACGGCCGTTGACCACGGCGCCGATCGCGTCGCCGGTCACGAACGTGCGGTTGTCGCTGCCCTTGTCGTTCGTATGCTGCGGATCCTCGGCCGTCAGGGCGCCGTTGGAGTCCAACACCCACACCTTGTCGGGCTTCGGAGTGACCTTGCCGACCTGTTCGCTGTTACCGGTCTGGCAGTGGCTCTTATCCGCATTGCCGTACTCGTCGCCGGTCCAGCAGGCCTGGCTGTCGTCCGGGATGGTGTAGTCCGTGCCGGTCGGGGTCGCGGACTGGGGCACGTTCAACGTGTATTGTCCGGAGACCGGGTTCAGCACGTGCGCCTTGACGACGCGTTTGCCCGCATGGGAATCGTCCACCGTGATGTCGGCCTTGACGGTGTTGCCGTCCTGGTCGGTCACGGTGATCTTCGAATAGTCGTCCTTGTCGGTGCCGCCGATCAGGACCTTCTGGCCGGTCACGTCGATCGTGTCGTACAGCCAGAAATGCTCGGACGCGTTCGACTGGGCGGTGATATGCGCCGTATACAGGCTGCCGGAAGCGATCTGCTGGGCCTCGGCGGTGACCTGCTGGCCCGCCATGTTGGTGAGCTTCTTCGACGGCGGGGTCGGAACGGGCTTCCAGGATTCCTTCGCGTCCTGAGCGCCCATATGGCTGGCCGCGGCCTTCATATGGCCCTGCTTGCCGACGGTCACATCATAGTAGTAGGAGCCGGCCGGCCATGCCTTCCAAGCCTTGTCCACGTCCCTATAGCCGAACGAGACGCTTTTGGTCGTGTTGTTGTTCTGGGTGAACTGCTTGGACGCGGTACGGGTCGTGCCGTCCAGACCGGTCCAATGCAGCGTGACGGTGCCCGTCACGTCCTCGGAGATCGTGCTGCCGCCACGGCTGGTGGTGATCGCGTCGGAAACGTCATCGGTCGAACCGGCCTGGGTGAACAGGCCACCCGCCTGCGTGCTGACGGTCAGATCGTAGTCGACCGGCGGTTCGTCCTGGTCGAGGACGATGGCGACGACGGCGCGTGGGGCCTTGCTCATCTCACGAGCGGCAAGACTGTTGATGGAAGTCTGTCCATCGCTGAAAGCAGCGGAAGTCTTGTAATTGGCTCCCTGATACGAATAGGTGCCGTTCGGGATGCCGGAGGCGTTGTATGCGGCCTTCCATTTTGCGGCGTCGAAGGTGCCGTTGGCGCCCGTGTACCAGTCGCCGTTCGCGCCGGGCGTGTGCACGAAGCCCACGGACACGAGGCGGCAGGTCGGATTCTGGTTGCCCGAAGCCTTCGAACGGGCCACGCATTCGGCGTTCGCGTCGTTCACGGCCTCGTCGATGGCGCTGTTGGACTCGCTGCCGTCCATCGACTTCACGCCGACGGATCCCATGGCGGATTTCACATTCTCGCGGGTCGGGGAGCCGAAGGAGTCCTTGTACACCCATGTGATCTTGCCGGTGCCGCCGGCGGAGCCGTCGCCCGTGCCCGTGCCGTCACCGGAGCCGCCGCCACCGTCGGCGGCGAACGCGCCGACGACCGGGGACGCCAGCGTGGCCGCGGCGACCAGGCCGGCTATCGTGGCCTTGCCCCATTTCTTGTTCTTGTTGGAACCCAATGTTCCGTCTCCTTTCAGAGATTCTGCCTGCAGATACGCTTCCCGCCTATGCGGGCAGGAAACGGGACGGCACGGGAACGCGCGTTCCCTGCGCGGTTCCCCTCACGGGGACCGGCCCATCCAATCCGTTCCACGCGCGCACGCCTCGATAAGGGGCAATATTGGTTCGGGGGGTTACGCGGCATGGGAGGTACGGGAAAGAGAAAGGCCCCGCCCAACAGGGCGGGGCCTTTGGAAGGCTGGATGAGGCGAATCAGCCCAAAGGGCAGAAATGCTGTCCATCGCAATTCGGATTGATGGTCACTTTGTCTTCCCAGTCGTAGTGGATGCTTGGCGCGGGGGAGTTCCCGCTCGGGGAGCCGCCACCCTGGCCTTGCGATCCGCCGGAATAGGACCGTCCACCGGCGGAACCGGACCAGCCGCCGGACGAATACGAACCATACGAGTACGAGCGTTGCGCCTGCGCCTGCTGTTGGGCCTGCTGTGCGGCGGCCACCGCCTGGGCTTCCCGTTCGGCCTTCTCCCTGGCTTCGGCGTCGGCCTTCTCCTTCGCCGTCTTCGAATCGTTGACCACCTTCACGGCCTTCGCAATGGCGTCCGCGTCGCGTTTTTTGATGGCGTCCAGTAGACTTGCGCGGGTCTTGTCGTCCTGGACCTTGCCTTCCGTCGCCCTGTACAGCCCGTCCGCGTCGGCCACCGTCTTGTCCAGCTTCGACGACTCGACCGCCTTCACGGCCGACTCCAACGCCTTCGCAGCCGCCTTCACGCCCTTGGCCGTCTTGTCCGCCTTGGCGGTGGCCTCGTCCAGACCGGTCTTGTCGGACGCATCGCACTTGACCATGGCGGGAGTCTCCGCCCCAACGGCCCGTTTGAGCGCGTCAAGGGTCTTCACGTCCTTCACGCCTGTCGCATCCGTCTTCAACGCGGCCGTCGTAGCATCCGCGCCGAGCAGCGCCTTATACGACTTCACCGTCTTACCCAGGTCCGTGACAGCCGACTGGCACGCCTGGCGCGCCACCGACACCCGATGGTTCTCGTACGCCCTGTATCCGCACACGCCACCCGCGACCAGCGCGACGGCCGCGACGGCGGCCACGCCGATGACGACCGGCCTGCGGTTCTTCCTTCCGGCCGAAACGGTCCCGTCCACGGGCGTGGACTGCGGGATGGTGTCCGGCGTCATGCTGTCTTTCTCGTCCATGACGACTCCTTCTCGACTACGTATGTGATTCATATTACCCACATAACCCCTTGTTGATATCGCACAGGGAAGAGGCTACAGGCTCCTGCCATGCGAGCGAACGAGCAGATACGTCCAGATGGCGAGATTCAGGATTTGGACCAGCAGGAGGATCACTTCCACGCCGGATGCCATGCCGGTCCATCCGTCCCGTGCATGCATGAGCCCGTGACCCAGTCCGTACGAGTAGGCGAACACGCCTATCCAGCCGGCCAGACGACAGTACAGGTCGGTACGACGTCGCGCTTCCGACCATTCACGGTCGGACCGTTTCGGAATCAGATATGGTCCGGTCAACCGCACGCATGCGATGAGGTTCAGAACGCATACGATGCTTTTCAACAGGTCCGCCCAGCTCATTGCCCGTCATCCTCTCCCAGTCCGGAACCTTCAGGCGACTTTTCAGGATACGCTTTCGATGGTCCGGTTGTCCGTTCCACGTTCCTTGACCATTGATATCGAGACGGACGCGTCACATTCCCGGACCGTCGAAACACGTCGGAACAGAAGATGAGGGTAAGACGGAGGGATCGGGATCAGGAAGAGGCTCGGGGACGGATGCTTCCGGACTGGACGGGACACCCACAGTTGGATGCAGGTCGCGCCATGCCTCCATGAACGCGTGCTCGTACCGATAGTCGCAGACCCTGCGATGGTATTCGTGGAAACCATCAGGCACGACGGTGAGACCATGCGACATGGACGGTATGGAGCCAAGCAGATCATGGAAGGAACGTGGATCGTATCTTTCCATGAAGCGATCCAACGCCTTGGTGCATTCCTCGTCCTGTCCTGATGCGAGGTATTTCAATGGGGCGATGGGTTTTCCCCTATCCGTCACGTAGCAGGAGCGGACGTCCAACGCGTCTTGGCGAATGAGATCCGGGTTGGCGAGACGGCGTTCGATTCCCGAGTCGGTTCTTTTGTTGTTGAACGAGTTGCCATTGTCGTAGACCGGCGCGAGGGAGAACTCCCCGCGTGGATTCCTGAGCACGCCCCAATTCGTGTTGTTCCGGTCTATGTTGCGGATGAACGCGTCCACCACGAACATGTCCCAGAACCGGTCGGACACTCCATCGATCGAGCGAAGAACCGGGATGCGGTGAATCGCCGACCGTACGTCGGCGAGCACCACTCCGGAACCGGTGGACGCGTCCTCAGTGAATCCTGGCTCGTCATCGGAAAGCGAGTTCTTCAGATCATGGAAATTGACAAGTCTGGAATCCGGGAAGGTGAAGTCCCTGCAGGCGCAGACGATACGCCCATCACGGATTCCCAGCACCGTTTCATGAACCGGTATGCCAAGAGCGGCATACACGTGGGATCCCAGCCATTCGGACACCGGCGCGGTCGTATACGAAGGAACGCTGCCCTGAAGGTTCCTGGTCGTTCCGGGGAATTTCACCAACCAGTCGCCGGCCCTCCAGACGAGTCCGATCTTCCGTCCGGCGTTCCCGCCGTAGAACTGTCCGGAAGTCTCGCATGATTCAAAATCTTGGATGTCGATCATGATGCCCATTCTAATGGAGCCGCCCCATGACCGGCATATCCGCCCGCATTGGCCAGCCACGTCCCTTGTCTCATAGTCCGGCGTTTTCTCGTACCTGATTCATCAGGTCCTCCAACGTGTCCGCCAAGGCCGACACGCGTCGATGGTCCGCATCGTCGGCCCCGTCGAACGGTTCCGCCTGTTCGACCGTGTCCGCGAGCCTGGACCGCAGGTACGGGACGGACAGTTCCATGCCGGCCGTCCGGTCGAGCAGGTCCCTCGCGGCACGCAGGTCGCTGGATAGTCGCGTCATGTCGTCACGCCGTGACTTCTCGGATCGGGTCTTGTCGTACTCCTTCCGGAACGCGGCCACCCGTTTGGACTGTTCCACGTATGCGGACGCCTGTTTCCTCGCCTTCGCCGTGTTCGATTCGAGTTGCCTGTTCCTCAGAGTCGCGTCGCATTGGATGGATGGCGCGCGTCGTATGGTCCGTAACGATTCGTATCGTCCGGCCCTTTTCCCGTCCAGAACGGACCCGTCGATGTTGAGGTCCACGGCCACGAGTCCTTCCAACCGTTCACGATTCCGGTTCATGGACGCCACCGCGTCCGAACATTCCGAGACGAGCTGGTCGTGGCGCACGCTCAACCGTGATTCCGTGATGACCATGCCGATGCCCGCGACCGCGATGACGAGCGTGCATGCGGTGAGGACGGCCACGCCCTTCCTTGACATGCGCGACGGGTTGGCGTGAGGCGTCTCACTGCCGTCATCCCAGCCGATATCGTCCGGGTCGTCGTCGCGTGGCGTGGAGAACGGATTCCAATCCGGGTCCACGCCATGCGACCGTATGCCGTCGTAACCGTCGTCGTCAATCATGGGAAACCTCCTGAAGAAAAATGAGAAGGCCGCCCGCCGGACCTCCCGTCGAGAAGATAGACAAAAAGAAACGGGACAGAAAACGGTCCGGCGGACGGCTCCCGTCGAATGTCGGATGGGAAGGGGTAGAACCCATCCGGACGGGATCGCTCACCAGCCTTGAAGCGTAGGCCGGACGGGAACGCCGGACGCTCCCTCAAGGGGAGGAGGGAGAAGCCCGGACGTTTCCGTCAACCATCCCACATGACGGCCGACCGATAACAGCCGATACGGGTTTCTAATCCAACACGTCGGCGGCCATGTCCAACAACGTTCGGTTCCTATGTGAATCATCCTTCGCCATGAGACTATCCAGGAAACCGGTATCCAAGACCAGTTTCAGATCAGGTTCGAACCGGACGTCACCCAAGCATACGGACAGCCGATAGGTTTCCACGCAATGCTCGCCGCGCATGACAGGACTCTGATCGTGGATAAGGAAAGACAAATCGACGAAACCATGGCCCTCCGCTCTATCGACACGGACATAACCATCCATCCTGGTCGGAGTGAAACGAATGCTTTTGATCTGTAGCTTTTTCAGATAACAGTGCAATGGGCCATCTACCAGCAAGTACCGTCCCACCAGGTTCTGGGCGGGCGCGGCGTAGAAAAGCATGAACGACTGGTTGAAATAGGAGGCGCGATAATACCGCCATCCCTCATCGGCACGCCACATGGACAGCAGTTCCCGAGCGTATCCACGTCCCACATGCAGGCCCGTGGTCTTCTCCCAGATGTAAACATACCGGTCGAATTGGTCGCGCATCAGAGCGTACAGTTCCCGTCCGGCCTTATCCGTCGGAGTCCGGCGCGTGTTACCGGGATCCGAATGGTTCCTGGACAGCGGACAGAACATGTACGCGGTCTCGTCATAGTCCGCGACTCCAGGAACCGACGCCGAGTAATGCCGGCCGTACGGATTGGCCGACCGGCTTCCGTCAGTCCTTTTGAACAGGTTGCAGATCAGGATCGGATTGCCGCACGCCGGACATACCGCGAAATACGAGGGATGTCCGCCCCGCATCTGCACGAACGGTGCTTTCCGGTTCGTTTCCCGCCGATAATTTTCTTCCGTCAACGGCACAACGCGTCCTCTTCGACCTGTTCTGAAAACATCCATGGCGAACCTCCACTAACCGGAACCGATATCGGTTCCAATCGTAGGACGATTCGCCTATCATCGGTCAGGACCAAACTCACTGGTACCTCCTGCTGACTTTTATCCACCATTCCGTCGAGAGGGGTGGCACCGCGCCCTCATGTTCGGCGAACGCGAGCATGGAAAGCACCGTGGTCAGTCCCATGCCGAACTCACGGCCACCCTGCCGCAGAAGGAACACGTAATCCTCCGTGCAGTCGTCGCAATCCATATGGTCGATGATCGCCTTGCGCGCCAGACGCGCACGCTCCACCTTGTCGATATCCTCCGCCACGCTTCAGCTCCTTACTATCATTCACTATGCTTTCTCACATGCGTCACTGAAGAGCCGCCGCGATAAGGATACGGGTCCCGAAACAAGCCCATCCATTAGGACCTGCAATGATTAATGCCATGCCGGCGCATGGAACGACAAGCTGATAGAAGTGCTCGCCCGGCCGCAGGGACGTGACATGCTCGTGTTCCACATCGAGCATCTGGCCGACATACCTGCTGGATGAAATGGAGACAACGGAAATGACCGATATCTATGAACGACTGGCGGACGAGAACGAGCCCGCTCCCGCGACAGCTCCGGCCGCGCAGCTCACGGGCGATCAGGCCTCCAATCTGATGGCCTCGCTCACGGTCGAGGACTCCGACGCCACCACGATCCTCGCCGCCCTGGCTGGACCCATTCAGGCCGCCCACGCGCACCACGAAGAACACCGTCTACAAGCCATGTGACGGAACCGTTCACTTTCCATTCCCGTTTCACTTTTCAGGTCATCAGATGAACACGCCTGGCATTCCCGCGCATCCATCAATCTCGACCAGCGGAGATAAGGCCCGTTTGATTCCGTTCACTTTCAATGTGAGGTCCGGTTGTCCCATGGCCGGCCATTCCGCCATCAGACTGCCGTGAGGCCGTTCCGGTGTGAGCATGACTTTAAGTTGCGTGTCGAATATGAGACTCCTGTGGATGATCCGGATCGGATCATCAGCATATGGGAGGTCCACCGTCACGGTCCATGTCAATCCAGTGATTCCATTGAGCCGGTCGAGAGGGGCCACCAAAGGAAGACCGCAACGGGAGACCTTGCGGCCGGCCGTGCGCACCGGACAGTGGATATACCGGTTCGTGTACGGTCGACCGACCTTCCACGTCCCCACGGGAAACGCGTCTTCGCCGGAACGCACCGACAGATCCATGCCGACCCGCGCCCCAGGCTCGAAACAGGGATACATGAGATTCAATACCAGTATCCCGCCACCAGCCCCGACCGGCTGCAGACGCTCGACCTCATCCAGAACGCGGGCGTAATAGGAATGCTCAGTGTCCATGGCGTTCCTCCTCGCATCCGTCCGGCCCATACAGCCAGACACGATGATTCCGCACGCGGAGTACGCCGTTGTTCCTACGCCGTCCGGTGTCGTAGCGGCAGGAGTACAGTCCGTCGAACGGCGGGACCCCTCCGGCCGCGGCGCCGAACCAGTCGACCTCCAGATTCGATACGCCGTAATGGCTCTCCACCATGGACGTCAACGAGGCCGACGCGGTCTTGGGCTTATCCATCATCCAACCGAGCCTTCGCAGCAGGGCGGGCAGTGAATCGTGCAGGACGACGACGATGAACATGACCAGAAGCAGCCAGAAGCATCCATTGGCTGGATTCAATAACGACGGCTGCGGGGCCGTGGAGAAGCCGAATAGCGCCAGCGGGTTCGGCAGCATGCCCATGACGACCAGCGAGAACCATACGACGGGGAGAAGGATCGGGATGACCTTCGTCAGCAGGCATACAAGCCCGCGCCCCATCACGGTTTTGAAGAACCATGGGCGCCGGTCCGGGATCGATTTCGGCGCGCGGGCCTTCCTTCTTTCGTCGAGGTCGAATCCGCCTGCATTGTCGACGGCCTGTTCCACAGCCTCGCTCTTCTCTACTGACCGCTGGGATGCCTCTGGACCGGAAGGCAGGGTATCGACCTCGGACTTCGCTTTCCGCGCTTTGGCTAGCCATGCCTCTATGAGGCTCGCCACAATGACGAAAAGCACAATAGTGCAAAGCGCCAGGATCATCATGGGTTTGGCATCCGAAATGGTTGATACGATCGAATCCTCAAGATTCATGTTTTTTACTTTCCTTCCCGACTGTGTCCTTTTTCGACGAATCCACATGACTGGCATCCGTTATCGCGGAACGCGGGTGACGGGGAAGCGTGGTAGATAAGCCGTCCAAGCCCGATTCAAGGTCATTCCTCGAATCGGAAGACGGGCCATGTCACTGCGCATGGAATGCCTGGCATCCACGTCCTGTCGGAGGTGGGGGTTCGGCGCCTTGAGGTTCCCAGAGCTCAGGTAGAGAAGCCCGAGAACGGCCGAGAGCGAGAACAATGCGACCGCGGGCATCAGGCCCCGGTCCTCCAATATTGCGAACAATCCGTCGATCGATGTCATCGACGGCCTCCCACCATTATGACGATTGCGCCCATGAGCCACAGTGCGAAGATGTAGACAAGCATCCGGCCGTCGCCATCGAGCCCCGCCCACATGGCCTCCAGTAGGTGTTCCAGGTCGGTGGCGCGTGCGAGCATCCACGATCTTGATTCGGGGATGCCGCAGAGAAGCCCCCATGCGATCATGAGCACACCGACCGCAATGGACGCCGGACGTTTCCCGGCCAGCTTTCCCACGATCAGGAAGATTCCCGCCATCACGAACAGCAGTCCCATGCAGAGAATGATGAAGTTCAACGTCTCCACGGTCATATCCTTCATTTCATTCGTCCTCCGCACATATCCGTCCCATCAGCAGGATCGAGAGCCTCAGCAGTTCCCTCTGCCTTCCCATGTCAGAACCTCCTCCTGATCGGCTTCTTCCAGATCTCCTTGTATTCCGCCTCGCCCAGGAGCCGGTAGCTGAAGTCGGACCGGTGTGAGCCGCCTGTTATCTCATAGACGCGCAGCCCGCCCTCCCCGTCGGCCTCCACCGCGCCGGGAACGATGTCGCCGTTGGCGCGCTCGAACCTGCATAGGTTCAGATCCCCGTTGTCCCAATAGCCGGGTGCCGAATAAACCCCCATTCCGGTGACGTTGCGGACTGCAATGTTCAGCATCGTCGCCTTGCGGGCGTCATTCGCCTGCTCGACGTAATAGCCCTTCCTCATGCGTCGGAAGACCAGACATATGATCATCAAGAACACCGCAAGCACATCCAGTAGTACCAGCGGTCGGAATGCCGGATTCGACAGCAGCTCATTCACCGATGTGTTCATTTTTCTTTTCTCCGTTCCCCGCAGCCCCCGGCCGCGGTCCTTCAGCTAGTTCACGGGCCGGCGGGCCGTTATCGCCGGGCGCGGGCCGGCGGCGGACGCGGCCAGCGGACGGTCCAGTCCCCGTCCGACGCCCTTCCGGGAATGGGACGCCGCGCCGGCGGGACGCGCCCTGGATGCGGGGTGCGCGCATCCGACGGGACGGGCGTCATGGACAGGAAGGCCAGCAGGTCTAGCGGACGCAGAAGCGCCCGCATCCATCGATCGTCCATGTCGACCGTCCCGATCAGATGCCGAGGGGAAGGATGGTCGTCAACGCGGCACGCTGCTGGCCCTTCATCGGGTTGAGTTTCATATGCCAGTTCTTGGCCTTGTTCTGCATGTCGCGGTCGAACACGTCGAGTTCCGGCAGACTGGACGCGAACAGGGTGACGTATCCCTGGTGGTCGGTGTCGGGCCAGTTGGCCTCCTGTTCCAGTTCACGCAGCCGCTGCTCCTTCTCCTCACGGCGTTCGTCGCGGCTTTTCTCACGCTGGTCCTGGAGTTTGGCGCGTTGGCGCATACTGCTCTTGCGGTTGCGCAGTTCCGCTTCGGACTGTTCCATCGTCAATGGACGCCAGATATGGCAGAACGCCATCATGCGCCGGTCGGTGACCAGGTCGCGTATCCATCCGGCCTGCACGTCGAAGTCGGGCCACTGGTAGATCCAGTAGGTGCGCGCCACGCACGAGTCCAACGTGATGTAGTCGTGTTCCTTGGCTTCCTCGCACCAGGTCACGGTCGGATCGTCCCTGTTGACCGGTGGACGGTCGTTCGCATGTTCCGGGTCCGCGATGGTGCGGATCAGATACCGCAGGTCGTCCACTGAACACCAGTGGATGGTGTTCCGGCGGGCGCCGCAGTCCAGCAGGGACGGGGCGACGGTCATGCGGATCAGGTCGCCCATGGCGATGCCGACCGCGGCCCGTTCCGTCCGGTCCTTCCTCACGACGTGCGGCAGACGGTCCGCGTTCACGCTCACGCTCACGTAGTTCGAGTTCTGCAATGGGGTGAGGATGTCCGGAAGATGCCACAGGTTCGCCAGATCCTCGCGCGCCCACTGCGGGGTCTTGTCCGATTTCAGGTATTCGGGTTCCGGGGGAGTGTGGCCGGGAAGCACGAAGCTTGTCTCCTTCAATTCGACGAAACCGTCCGTTTCGGACAGTTCCTTGAGCATCGTGTTCAACGCCATCGCACGGCCGGCCTTCTGCCGGTCGGAGGAAAGAACCCATTCCTCCACGTTCGCGGTCAATACGGCAGTGGCCTGCCGTTTGTCCGGATCCCACAGGTAGCAGGCTCCCTGGAACGGGGTGCCCACGACCTCCACGCCGTCGCCTTCGATGGTCTGGGCACGGTCCTCGACGTGCCCGTACAATCCCAGTACGCCCAACGGGCGGCCGGACGCGAGCGGCGAGTACGCCCAACGGTTCGTGCCGTCCTTCAGCCGGCCACGCCAATGCGTCCAGATCCATGTCCATGACACGAGGCTCAATCCCTGGATTCGTGGGATGCCGTAGGCGAGGACGAGCGCGCCCAATATCATGATCGGCACGTTCAGGCCCATGGCCGCTCCGGCCACGAGGATGGCGAGGCCGATGACGCAGACGATCAGCTGGGCCTTGTCGAGGCCGAGGACCACGCGTGTGGCGGACAGTCGGCTGAACGACGCGGCGGGGACCCTGCTCCGGCCGGTATTGGATTCGTTATCGGACATGGAAACCTCCATCGGATTATCGGTTGTCGGAAAAACAATGGAGGGAACCCGCCTGGGGTCGGGCCCAGGATGGCGGGTTCCCTCCGGTATTACGGCCACACGGCCGCGTGTCGATAACGGATGGCGTCAGCCGACGGTCGGGCCGGACGGGGAGCCGTTGACGCCCTGGTACGGGTTCGAACCGCCGGACGAGCCGCCCATGCCGCCGTTTCCGCCACGGCCACCGGAGCCTCCCTGGCCACCGGTGCCACCGGTACCGCCTTGGCCTCCTTGTCCGCCGTCCGAGCCCTGGCCGCCCTGGCCTCCTTCGGCGTACGCGCTACCGCCCTGGCCACCGGCCGGTCCAGGAGCGCCTGGAACGCCGGGTGCTCCCGGCGCGCTTGGCGTGTTGGGAACGGAAACGTCCGGCGTGGGTTGCGGTGCGGGAGGGACGGAGGATAGGCCGGAACCGGTCTCGTTCCCATCCGTTTTCGCCGCGGCGTCCATGACCTGGCTCGAACCGGAACGGTCCATTCCATCCGTCGCCGATGGTGGAAGCGGAGGCGCGTCGTTTGGACGGGAAGCGGCGTCCATGACCTGGCTCGAACCGGAATGGTCCGCGCCGTCCGGCTGGACGTCCGGCGTGGACTGGGTTTTCCGCGCGTCATCGCCAACACCGCCGTTCGACGTGTAGTCGCCGTCCGCGCCGCCGGCCTGCCCGTCCTTGGGCAGCAGGTCCTTGATGCCGGAGACGAGGCCCGGAAGGGAACGGCCCAATTCGCCCGGATTGCCTTGGGATGCGGAAAGCACGGACGCGGCTCCCGAGTTCAACGCCTTGCCGAGACCGCTCGTGTTGCCCGTGGTCGCGGCCTGCACGACACCGGCCGTGACCTGGGCCGCGGCCTTGATGGCGTTTGGACCGATCTTGCCGCTACGCTCCTGCATGTCGGCGGTAACGTTCTCGCCGATGAAGCTCACGGCAGACATGATGAGCTTCGGATTGAAGCACGCCATGATGATCGTGGCGATGCCCATCAACGCGGGGAAGAACGATTCCGCGTAGTTCGGATTGTTCTTCGACACGAAGCAGATGCCGGAACCCACCATGATGACCAGGGCGCTCAACGGTGCGGACAGGAGCACGCCGACCACGGCCTGCGCCCATTTCGCCGCGGCGGGACGCGTGACCTTCCAACCGGTCATCATGACCGGCAGCGGCGCCACGCAGGCCAGCAGGATCAGGCTGATGTCGCGTGCGGCGAGCATGCCCGCCAGGGCGAGGACCGCGAGGAAAAGCACGACGTCCACGACGCAGCGGATGATCAGATCGTATCCGCCGGTGGTCTTGACGATCGTGCCGATGAGGTTCGACACGATGCTGTCGCCGAACGGGTCGGATGTGCCGGCACCGTTCAACGGGACGGTGAGGATCTTGTGCGTGATCTGTCCGACGATGCCGTCCATGGTGATCATCACGCTGATGCACACCGCGGTCAACGGCCATGCGAGCACGGCCATCGCGAAGCTTTTGATCACGTCGGCGACGCTGCCTTTGGCCGCGGCCTGCAAGGCGCCGATGACGCATAACGCCATGTTCACGAATCCCATGATCCAGCCGATACGGTTCGCCGCGGTGATGGCGACGTTCCATTCGTCGTTGGACATGCTGCCCACCAGGCCGCTGAAGGCGCCCGTCAACAGTTGGGAGCACAGGTTGTCCAACGGTTTGAACAGCCAGTCGATAAGGTTCGCGAGGACGGTCTGGATGATGAGTGACATCTGGCCTCCTTCAAAAAAGGAAATGCCGTGGACGGGACTGGCCCGGCCACGGCGTGAATAGGGGTGTGTCAGGCGGGAGCCGTCAGAACAGCGCCTGCGTCGCGAAGAACTTCACGATCGCCATGGCGCTGCCCAGGATCATCGTCGCCAGGGCACACCAGATGAACACCGTGCCGGAATACTGCTGCATCGGACCGGAATGGATCACACGGCCGGCGATCCAGGCGATCGCCGCGCAGATCCACGCTCCGACGGCGATGTACAGGCTCAACGCCCACAGGCCGCCGACCATGTCGGACACCAACTGCATGAACGGGAAGAACGTGAAGTTCGGACTCACCTTCAGGTTCGAGATGTCACCGTTGTTCAGGCCGGTGGCGACGGACACGATTGTTGCCGCGGCGGGCGCCGCGAGATTGTGTAACATGATGCACACTCCTTTCAGAAGATTCCACGCGGCCGGACGGCCCGGCCACGCCGATAATCGGCAGGGGGATTATTTGCTTCCGGTCAACCATTTCCATAGGCCGGTCGCGCCGTCCTTGATGCCCTGGCCGGCCTTCTGGAAGATGTTGCCCTTGCCGTCACCGCCGGAGACCCAGTTCCAACCCTTCAAAGCGTCGTCGACGGCGCCTTTCACGGTGGTCTTGACCGTGTCGGAGATACCGGACACGATGTCGTCGCCCAACTGTTTGACCAGTCCGGTCAGACTGTCGTCGCCCTTGCCTCGACCGTCCTTCAGGTTGGTTTTCCCGCTGCCGGACGACTGCGTGTAGGAACGGTTCACGCCCAACCCGTTGGAGCCGAACACGTTGCAGCTCCAACCCCATCCGCTCACGGCGGCTCCGATCACGAACGGGACGAGCATGGCGGCGAGCAGGCGTTTCCAACTGAACGCGCGTTCCATCTGGTTGTTGGACACCAGTCCCGGGATGAGGCTGACGCAGCCGATGATGATCACGCCCACGCACAATACGAGCGCGACGGCGATCACGCCGCCGGCCATGTCTCGGACGCCGGACACATCCCAGGCCGGGTCGGGTTTCAAACCCTTCAACGCGTTGTCCGCGAGGTTCAATGCTTCCATTTCTGTTTCCTTCCATTCGAGGTCCATCAGTACCAGCCGGTCGCTTCGGAATGGGCCCAAGCGCCGCAAGGCGACTGGTAGCGTTGTTGGATGTAACCCAATCCCCATTTGACCTGCGTGGCCGCGTTCGTCTTCCAATCCTGTCCCGCGGACGCCATCTTGCTGCCGGGCAGTGATTGGGGGATGCCGTACGCGCCGGAGGACGGATTCGTCGCGTTCCACTGCCAACCGGATTCGCGTGTCCAGAGCTTGTCCAGACAGTCGAATTGGCTATCATCCCAACCGAAGTCCTTGAGTTTGCGTCGGGCTATCTTCTTCGCGTCCGCGGCCGATGCCTTGTCCCCGGACACGTCGGATGTGGAGTCGTCGCCCGTCACGCACTGTTCCGTACCGGACGAGCCGGACGCGCCCATGCCCGTGAGCTTGTCGTTCGGCAGCACGTACGTGCCACCATTCCTGATCGGCATGGTCCGTGAATACACTTTGTAGCCGGCGCCCTTCTCACTGGTGGTGATGGTGCCCTTCGCGGTGTCCACGCTTTCGACGATGCCGACATGGCCGTACGTGGGATCCGAATCCTGCACGCCGGCGGGCCAGCTGATGATCGAACCCGCGACCGGCGCGTCCGTAGTGGTCTTGTATCCAGCGGCCGCGCCGGAACGCGCCCAATCCTGACCATTGCCCCAATACTGGCCGACATTCTTCCAGCCGAGCTTCTTCGCCCGCATGCACGTCCACCACGTGCACTGGCCGTACGCGTACGTCGCGCAGTAATTGTTCGGCCCCTGCTGCCCGTTGAACCAAGCCTCGGCGTCCTTCTCGCTCATGCCGACCACGTTCGTGGAACCGGTGCTGCCGGACACGGCCTGCGCGGAAGAAGCCGAGCCATCCGAATTCGTGACGTTCATCGAACCCTTGTACCGGTAGTAGGCCGTATACCCGGACGCGTACGAGGTGACGCTGATCTCGTCGCCGGTCTGGTCGCCGGCCTTCGGCCCGGTGACACCACCATTCTCGTCATGATGCGCGCCAACGAACCTGCCGTCGCCGATGTAGATCTCCGTGTGGCTGGAACTCCACACGACGTCGCCGGTCTGCAGGTCGGACACCTTGGCCCAATCATGCCGTTCAAACCCGGCCTTCTCCAAGGCCGCGCCCTCACTGGACGTGTTGAACGCGGCCGAGCCGACATCCAATCCCGCGTGCTTCAACGCGTAATAGACGAACGACGAACAATCGTAATCCGGATTGCCTTTACGATGCGGCTGACTGTAACCATGGGAGTCATCATCCGCGATGTTCTTCGCCCACGAGACCCACGACGTCGAACCGGACGCGTTCGCCACACCGCACGCCGTGCCGTACTGGGCCTGGACCATGGCGACGAGGATGGTGCTGAGGCTCATGAGCATGACGAGCGGCACGATGACGATCATCGGCACGGCCAGACCGAACACGGTGGCGCCTTTCACCAGACCATGCCCGCCGTTCCCGGTCCTCTCCGCCATAGGCCCCTCCCATCATCGGCATGCTTATTGCAATCCATTCCACGCGGATACGGGAGGAACCGACGCCGATAATCAGAAAAAGCCAAGGAGAAGGACCACGCCGGGGGAGCGGATCATGACCATTGGACTCCGCAAGGACAGACTAAAAAACGAACCAACGACAGGAAATATCAGGTGCGGAATTATTCCGCACCTGATATTCCGAACCGCCGTTGGGCTGGCGAATGATATGGAGGGGATAATATCGTCCGGGAAAGATCCATGGAGGAAGGGGAACGGATCATGGGCATGGAGATACGGCCGGTGTACGCGGGGGAGTCGATGGCGTGGCTGGTGACGAGCACGGACAACGCTCCGGAGGTATGGACGCTCGACAAGGTGGCCTTGATACGCAGCGTGAGGCCGGTGCCCTGCTGGAAGTGCGGATATAAGACCATACAGACCGGCCTGTTCCTGGAACTCGCAGGACGGGACGGATACCGTTGCCGTATCGTCTCCTGGAGCGGGGTGGACAAGGCCGGACTGTTGTCCCAAGCGTTCCGACGCTTGCTCGACGTGAATTGGGGCGTGTGTCCGAAGTATTCGAAGTCGATGGGATGCGAGTACCTGGCCGGCGTCTGTCCCCATTGCGGCGCCATCCAAGGGGATAATTTCGTGTACGGCAACTGCCAGAGTCGGGGAGGGGCGTTCAGTGATCCCGAAGACAGGTCGCAGCTCGCGGCGTTCCCATTGCCGTCGTTCGTGGGCGACCGGCCGCAATCGTTGGATTGGGCGTTCGGCAGGTTCACTCTTGAGGTGGAGCCACGGAGAATCGTTTTCAGGGAACCGCTCATGCTGCCAGGCGGCGCATGGCCATGGCGGATGAACCGGTAGGATCCACACCATAACGGGAAATATCTGATGCGAGGTTTCCTCGCATCAGATATTCCACTCCGCCCCTGATCGACCCAGACAATGAAAAAGTCCGGTCCCATTTTAGGAGAGGGCTTTTATGCTCGTCTTCGAGCACTTGGACGTTGAGGACGGAGGTCCGACTGCCGGCCGGAGCGGAAAGCTCACGACGGGAAATATCGACTGCGTGGTTATCTCGCAGTCGATATTCTGAGCCGCCACTGATTGCATCCAAGGTAGAAGAAGTTATTAAATTCTCTACTGGTTCATGGAAGAATGCGGCTGCATTCGCTATGTCAGCAACTGTCCACTCTGATTTCCGGTTTATTTTGGCACTCAAGCCCGCTTGCGTTTGTAATAGCGCTTCAGCAAGAGTGGTTTGCTTGACGTTATAAAGGGCAAGTCGAACCCTGATGTTCTTGGTGACTATTTCTTGTAGTCGTTCAGATGCTTCTGTCTTTATTGAATGCTTGGCCATATATTTATTATGACACGCCATATTTGAAAAAATATAAGCATGTCTTATACTCATAAATATGATTTATAAAAACCCTGATAAACTTATCACAGCAAGAAGGGTTGCTGGGCTTTTGGCGGAAGCCAAAATGTCTCAGGAACGTTATGCAAAGATGCTGCATCTTTCACAGCCGGCAATTTCTGGGAAGTTGTCGGGCACGGTGAAGTTCACTGCGAATGACATTTGGAAGACGGCAGTGATATTCGGAGTCTCTACAGATTATTTGTATGGGCTTACCGACATGCGTATGAGAGAGGAAGCTATGACACCTGTGTAAAACATTTAGAGCTCGTGGACGAATTGCAGTTCGCATCCGGGCGGTGGATGAAACCCATCCAGCATTTCCCAAAACCTAAAACAGAAGAGAGACAGAAAAGCCGGCAAACACCGTCAAC
>ERZ827423.1567-NODE-1567-length-21742-cov-2.611980_pt1 | contig 21742 bp, 19 predicted proteins | sample MGYA00519775_ERZ827423 | MGnify/ENA primary metagenome ERZ827423 (study PRJEB31778, sample SAMEA3449296) | human gut metagenome | biome: human gut; feature: human-associated habitat; material: faeces | place: United Kingdom | collected 2010/2012 ...
TTGGATTTCTCGTATTTAACAGAAATCCGGCAAAGGTGTTTATGGGAGATACAGGTTCGCTGGCACTTGGAGGATTTGTTGCTTCAGCGGCATACATGCTTCAGATGCCAATCTTTATTATCATTGTTGGATTTATCTATCTGATAGAAGTATTATCGGTTATGATCCAGGTAACATATTTTAAGAAAACAGGCGGAAAGCGTTTCTTTAAAATGGCGCCGATCCACCATCATTTTGAGCTGTGTGGATGGAGCGAGACACGGGTGGTTGCAGTTTTTTCAATTGTAACTGCAATTCTGTGCCTGGTTGCACTGCTGGCATTATAGGAGGCTTACAAAAATGGATTTACAAGGAAAGAAAGTGTTGGTATTCGGTGCGGGGATCAGTGGGATCGGATCCTGCGGATTGCTGGAAAAAGAAGGGGCAGAGGTAATTCTGTATGATGGAAATGATAAAAAAGATGCCGAGGCAATGAAAGCACAGCTTGGTGAGGGAAGCAAAGTCCGCGTTGTTCTCGGAGCTTTTCCGGAAGAGGAGATGGAAAGTCTTGATCTGGTTGTAATGAGTCCGGGGGTGCCGACTGATCTGCCGGTTGTTCTGGCTATGAAAGAAAAAGGAATTCCTGTCTGGGGCGAGATTGAGCTTGCCTATGTATGCGGAAAAGGAGATGTGCTTGGAATTACCGGAACCAATGGGAAAACGACAACAACCTCTCTTTTAGGCGAGATTATGAAAAATGCCCGTGACAGCGTTTTTGTTGTGGGAAATATCGGTACACCATATACGAATGCCGCAGCAGATACCAGAGAAGATTCTGTGATCGTGGCAGAGCTCTCAAGCTTCCAGCTGGAGAGTATTCATACCTTCCATCCAAAGGTAAGCGCAGTTCTTAATATCACACCGGATCATCTGAACCGCCATCATACGATGGAAGCATATATTCGTGCAAAGATGAATATTGCGAAGAATCAGACACCAGAAGATATCTGCGTTCTCAATTATGAAGATGAAGAGACAAGAAAGATGGCAGATGAATTTCAGGCAAGTGTTCTATTTTTCAGCAGTAAGCATAAACTGGAACAGGGCATTTATCTTGACGGAGAAGACATTGTATACAAACCGGAAAAGGAGAAAGAAGGAACGGTCATCTGCAAGACCGGCGAATTACAGATCCTTGGCGTCCACAATTATGAGAATGTTATGGCAGCGGTTGCAATGGCAGCAGCTTACGGTGTAGATCTGGATGTGATCCGTAAGTCTGTACTTGCATTTAAGGGGGTTGAGCATCGTATTGAATATGTGGCAGAGAAGAACGGGGTTGTCTATTACAATGACTCTAAAGGAACGAATCCGGATGCGGCGATCAAGGGAATCCAGGCAATGAACCGCCCGACGATCCTGATCGGTGGTGGATATGATAAACAGTCCGATTTCCATGAATGGATCCAGAGCTTTGATGGAAAAGTCCGCTATCTGGTACTGATCGGTGCTACAAAAGAGCAGATTCAGAAAGAAGCAGCAGAGTGCGGATTTCATGACTGTATTTTAAAAGATACTTTCGAAGAAGCACTCGATACCTGTGTGGAGCTTGCAAGACCCGGAGATGCAGTTCTGCTGTCACCGGCATGTGCAAGCTGGGGAATGTTCCCGAACTATGAAGTGCGTGGGGAAGAATTCAAAAAATACGTGAATGCATTATAAAAGAAATAAAATAATTTCATATAATCTGTATCAAAGGGCGTGAAACAAAGTGGAGGAAAAAGGGAAAAAGGGGCGTATAGATTACACGCTTCTGTTGATTGTTGTTCTCCTGGTTGTGATCGGACTGGTGATCTTATACAGTACCAGTGCATATAACGGGCAGGTGAAATTTCATGATTCCTTTTACTATCTGAAAAAGCAGGCGTTTGCGACGGTGCTTGGAAATGTACTGATGCTGTTCGTGGCAGGGATGGATTACCACATCTGGCAGAGACTGGCAGTATTTGGTTATCTGGCAGCAGTTGCACTTTCGGTTGCGGTCATGTTGTTTGGCAGAGAAATTAACGGGTCCAAAAGATGGTTAGCTTTGGGCCCGTTTTCTTTTCAGCCATCAGAATTTGCGAAAGTTGCACTGATTCTTTTTCTGGCGGATCTTGTGACGAAGAACGTAAAAACAATCGGAAAAATGTGGACACTTTGCAGGATCATGTTCTGGATCCTTCCAATCGTGGGACTTGTGGGAGCGAGTAATTTAAGCACGGCGATCATTATTCTGGGAATCGGTGTGATCCTGATCTTTGTGGCAAGTCCGAAGTATGCGCAATTTGCCATGATGGGAATCGCAGGCGCCTGCTTTATGGGGATTTTTCTTGCCCTTGAAAGCTATCGGCTGGAACGGCTTGCTATCTGGAGAAATCCGGAAAAATATGAAAAGGGTTATCAGACCTTGCAGGGGCTTTACGCGATTGGATCCGGAGGAGTATTCGGAGTCGGGATCGGAAACAGTGTACAGAAGCTGGGATTTGTACCTGAGGCACAGAATGATATGATCTTTTCAATTATTTGTGAAGAGCTTGGACTCGCAGGTGCTGGGATTATCGTTTTTCTGTTTTTGCTTCTGATCTGGCGCTTTTTCCTGATCGCATCCGGAAGCAGGGATCTTTTTGGTGCGCTGATCGCGACCGGAGCGATGGCACATATGATGATCCAGATCATTTTAAATATTGCAGATGACACGCCATCCGAAGTATACCTCTGGTTCGCATTATATTTAATCACAATGCCTTCATTCATAAACGGTCGGTTGACTGCATCGGATTTCTCCATATGATTTGGGTGGGCCGCCTGGGCATTATCTGCGGATACCATAAAACTTGATGCCATCACGCGGCTGCGCTCCAGCTCATCCATACCACTTTCACGGCAAATCCTGAAGACTGTTTCTTTCAAAAAATCTGAGGCTGCTCCCTGTTTTGTCGTGCTGCCGACTTCCTCGTTATCCAGGACTGCCATCATCGCTACCTTAGGACAACTTTCTGCCCGAAGCAGACCATTGGCTGAAGCAAAAACACATTGCAGATCATCCAGCCGGGCAGAAGAAATATAGCATCCGTCTTCACCCCATATGCTGCCGCGCACTCTCGGATAAAGAAACAAATCGTGCCCCATAATATGCTGAACATCCACACCGGCAGTTTCTGCAATCACGTCCATGAATGTCCCCGAAGCATTTCCGTCTCCATACAACGGAAGCAAATCTTTTTGAACATTAAATTTGTACCCCTCATTCACTCCCCGGTTCATATGGATTGCAAGACTCGGTATAAGGAGCAGATCCCGGTCCACATTGACCAGCTTAGAAACGATACGCTCGCCATCGCGAACCAATAACCGTCCCGCTGCCGACAATGGCCGATCAAACCATGTGGACATGAGCATTCCGCCATAGCCTTCCACATTTAACTTTGTGTATTTCTTTTCCACTCTGATCTCCGGCAATTCTTTCAACTTAAATGTCGGTGAGTCACTGTGACTGGCCATAATATGAAAGCCTTCAATGACTTTCGGTACACAAAAGGCAATGATTGATGATCCGTTCCGGGTCACATAGTACTTTCCGCCCGGTCTTAAGGTCCACCGATGACTCTCCTGAAGTTTTTCAAATCCTCCGGCATGCAGTATTCCCTCTAATGTGTTTACCACATGAAAGCAGGTTGGGCTTCTTTCTATAAATTCAAGTAATTCTTTCGGACTGTAACCTTGCATGTCTATCTCCTTTTTTATTTTTTACTATTCAATGGCCATAAACCGAATTTCCTTCCAGGGTCAGTATGGTAATACCGCCTTCTGCCAGCATATTTTTATACTTGGTAATAATAAATACATCCGCAGAAAAGGCTAAAGGCGGCAGTGTCCCCATATCCTCAATGCTGAACCAGCCTGTCTCTGTAATATCATCTCCCGGTTTCAATGTCTCGTTCCCATGATAGTGGGAGAGCAGAACAACGACCAGCGAACTGACCCCATTATCAAACTGATTGGAAACCACATTGATAATGCCGTCCGCAGGGCTTGTGATGCCCGCTTCCTCCTTCACTTCCCGAAGGGCGGCTTCCAAATAAGTTTCTCCATACTCGATATACCCGCAGGGCAGACACCATTTTCCCGGATAGATGGAATCCTTATGCCGTTTTCCCAGAAGTATTTCTCCCCGCTCATTCACAACAAGAACAGCGATACATGGATAGGGATTTTTATAATGAATATGACCACAGCGCGGGCATCTTTGTCTTAAAATACCACCTTCTTCATAATCCTCGCACTCGGCTCCGCATTTGATACAAAACATGACTGCCTCCTTAATAATATGTAATATTTACCTGCTTGCCCAGATGCTCCATCGCATCCTTCAGCTGGACAACCAGATTCTTGCGTACACTGATGTCAAATAATTGATTATTTTCATAGTTTGCCTGATTGTTGGCCTTGCCGACAAAAAAGTTCAGCTCCGTACACTCTTCCAGCAAAATCCGGGCCAGGCGGGCGCCGCCGTTATCCGCATCTAGAGCTTCAAAAAAGTCAGCATCAATATCGCCCTCATCAAACTGTCTCAGCAGCTTAAATGTATGACTCATCGTCAATACACCCTCTGTGACCAGATCCAGTCCCCGAATATTCGCCGTTGGCGGAACATCCCTTGTTCCGTCATTATTATTCGTCATTTCCCGATTTAAATACCGGGCAGCAATCTGGCTGCTCGTACCGCCGCAGACAATCTTTTTGCCGTCGGCCGCCATAAAAGCTTTCATCAGCCGGACATCGTCTTCTTTCTTTTCCGGAGGCCCGGTAAAGATATTAACAATGTGACGTTCAATGACCCTCGCCACAGCCACCGTCGTGTCGTCTCCCGGCCGCTGCTGGTACAGATCGTCACAGGCCTGACTGAGCATAGCGGCAATACGCGCCGCCGACTTGGTTTCCTTCACACATTTTAATGTGTATTCGGCCATACTCTCCCAGGTCCAGCCAAAATTCAGCAGTTCTCCCACACCGGCATAAATCGTGCCGTCGCTCATAAGCACGAAACAGTCATCCGGCTGAACCTGAAAACGATATTCCCGAATTTTCCTTCCACTGATTTCCCGAATATTATCCGGGATTGTCATCAGCTTTTTATTCCGGACAAATATACATCCCGGGTTATCAAATTCGACCAGATAGGCGTCTCCGCTGTGGAAAATCTGCAAAATACTAAATGTTGAATAGGATATGCCCCGAACCTTACAGACCGGAAGCGTACTGGCCAGTGTTTCAACGGCTTCCTCGATGGGCTCACCTTTTAAAAACATAGTCCCCAGAATTTTTGACGCCAGTGTCGCCAAAATATTGGCCTTAACGCCGCTCCCCATACCGTCGGCCAGAATAACGATATCCGAGTCCTCTGTCTTTAAGATTTCCACCTTATCTCCACATAATTCCTCGTCATGTTTATTCAAACTTTTCCAAGACACATCAATACTGACGTTCATTTTACACCAACCTTCCGCCTATCGGCCGTCATCCTCTAACATGGAACGTTTCAACTGATTCAGAGTTGCCTTTGTTTCTGCCGTCGTTTCTCCAAGCAGCCCGGCAATTTCCTGAGCCACCATCATCTGCTTATCAATGACCATCTGGGCTGCTTCCACGGTTTTCATCTTCAACTGATACTGATGTTCCAGTTCCTTTTCTTCCGCCGTTATATCCTGAATGATCGTCAGCAGTGAATCCTGATTCTCCATATAAATTACACTGATCAGTACCGTCATTCCATACGGTTCCAGCTCCATTTTTCTTCGGTGGATGGACTGGTGGGTCTTTAAAATATCTTCAAACAGAGACGCATCCATAAATTCATAAATATAGCGTTCCAGAGCTTCCTGTCTGGAAACCTTAAATACCTTTTCCGCCTTTACGTTAAACTCACTGATACGCAAATCGTGACGGATAATCAGAATCATATTCGGTGTGGCCTCAAGAACCAGGTTTGACATGGACTGGGCCTGTTCATATGTATGCGGAAGACACATATCCAGTTCCGCTTTGCCCTGGAATACGGCAATGGCTTTCTCCCGGCAGCTCGTATAGCCGCAGGCACCGCAGTTTAATTCCTGATCTTTATTATATTTTCCGGTAGCTTTTAAAATCTCCTGGATTTCTTCTTCCGTCGGCATATGGTCATTTTCTTTTCTTGAACAGAACTTCTTCGCCATGGCAACATCTACCGGTGCATCCAGACTTTCTGCTGGTGCATATTCCACCTGATCCTCAATATGAAAACGGGCACGGTATCTGGAAAACTCCATCTTTGTCGTCGCCGGCCCTTTGATACAGCCACCTTCACACATATTCATCTCGATAAAACAATTCTGGATTTCTCCGGCTTCCATGGCCTCTAAAAGCTCCCGGCAATTTTCAATCCCATCCACAAACATATGCCTGTAGCCAGCCAACTGATCCTCCGGACTTATATGTATCTCTGACTGTCCTTCGGCCGGTTTCGACAGCATGACGGACTGAATCACGCCCCGGCTGATCGGATAAAGCCGGTTGATCTTCGGATCCGGATTGGCCATCGGACGATTTTCACATTCACTGAGCAGGATATTCTCAGACTGCATCCATTCCTTTAATTCTCCAAAATGAATAACCGCATCGATAGCGCCTTCTGTCCGCTCGTCTCCTTCCGCCTCTTCCTTTTTTGCCACACAAGGTCCAAGGAAAACAACCTTTGTATCCTCCCCGTAAATCTTTTTTATAAGCCGTCCGTGAGCTACCATTGGCGACACCACCGGTGCCATAAACTGCACCAGTGACGGATAATATTTCTCAATCAGATCATTGACACTTGGACAGCAGGTTGTGATCATGTTCGTCATCTGCCTCTCCGAAAGAATCCTCGCATACTCAGCTGTCACCAGGGCTGCGCCCTCCGCTGTCTCCCGAACCGCTGTAAACCCAAGCTTCAACAGGCCATCCACCACCTGTCCCGGCGTTTCATAATCCATAATTCCCAAATAGGACGGGGCAATAGAAACAACCACCTTTTCACCAGAACGGATATAATATTTTACCCGATCCAGATCACTGACAAATGTCTTGGCATTCTGCGGACAGACTTCCAGACATTTCCCGCACAAAATACAGTATTCCTTCATAATCTGTGCCTGGGCATTTTTCACCCGAATCGCCTTCACAGAACAGGAACGCACACATTTGTAACAATGCTTACAACTCGCATTCTTAAAATCAATAATCTTCATAAACCTCTCCCCTGCTACTCATGAAACTTTTTAGTTACTTTCAATTCCGAAATACTTTCTCTATTGCATTATACCATTCTTTGATAAACTTTTCACCTCACATTCGATGTTCTTTTTATGTACAGCCTTTTAAAATCAACCCGCACCGTTCAGGGCAAATGATTTACATGAGCCAGAAGATAATCGATGAAGTATTTACTTGCAATCGGCAGGCTGTCTTTATCTTTATATCCAATCGCAAGAGAACGGTAGATCGGCGGCTCTACCGGCCGACACACAATATCAAAATTTGTGCGGCGCAGCATAAGTTCAGCTAAAATACTGACACCGAGCCCTGCCTCCACCATAGTCATGATCGCATAGTCATCGTGAATGGTATATTTAATATCCGGTTCCAGTCCGGCCGCATGAAAAGCATTGATCGGTTCACTGAAATGCCCTTCTTCCAGCAAAATAAAGGGTTCTTTCGTAAGCTCTTCGATAGGCACCTTCTCGTTTTCAGCAAGGGGATGCCCTTTCGGCAGAACCGCCAGCATTTCTCCGTCTTTAATCGGAATTGTATTTAAATCCCTGACCGCCGCCGGTGTGATAAAGCCAAAATCCACCGCGCCCGTTTTTATCCATTCCGGAATTAACGTATAATCTCCCTGATGAAAAAGAAATTGAACCTGGGGATAAATTTCCTGAAATCCTTTGATCAGCCCCGGCATCCAATGGCAGGTAATACTTGAAATCGTCCCCACACGGATAATTCCCGTTTCCAATCCTCTGATTTCATTTGCTTTTTCCTGCATCGCACGATATTGAATAATACTGCGCTCAATAAATGGATACAGCTCAGCCCCTTCAATCGTTAATTTAACGCCTGTCCGGGAACGGGTCAGCAGTTTGATTGAAAGTTCATTTTCCAGTGACGCTATCATCTGGCTGATAGACGACTGGGTATAACCCAGGGCCTCAGCCGCTTTCGTAAAGCTTCCCACCTCAATAATTTTCTGTAAAGCAATGTATCTGTTCATTATGACAAATCGCCTTTCTTAAAAATTGATAAATGCATATACAGCAAGACAGGAAGAGCATTTTGCTCTTCCTGCACTTGCATTTCCAATTCTATTAATTTCCGTTAACACTCCGTTTTACATAGGTTGTATGGAGGACTTCATGAGCCTTATGGCTTCCCGGTTCTCCGAAATACTCTTCATAAACCTTCTTGATGGAAGGATTCTCGTGAGATTTACGGATTGTCTTTGCAGCATCATTATCATACAGTACTTTCGCACGGATTCCCTGAACATCCACAGTATTGCGGACGGTTCCGGATACCTGAGGCTGACCGCCGCCATTGACGCAGCCGCCAGGACAGCCCATGATCTCAATAAAATGATAATCTGCTTCGCCGGCTTTTACTTTTTCAAGAAGCTGTCTTGCATTGCCAAGACCGGAAGCTACGGCAACTTTCACATCCATACCGGCCACGTTGTAAGTGGCTTCCTTGATTCCCTTTGTTCCGCGGACATCGACAAAATCCGGATTCGGAAGTTCTTCGCCAGTCAATGTTTCTACTGCAGTACGAAGAGCTGCTTCCATAACACCGCCTGTCGCGCCAAAGATAACAGCCGCACCTGTCGATTCTCCCAACGGATCATCAAATCCTTCATCCGGAAGCTCATTAAACCGGATGCCGAGGCGTTTGATCATACGGGCCAGCTCACGGGTCGTCATGGCATAGTCCACATCCGGTACTCCGGCTGCACTCTGATCCGGACGGCCGATTTCAAATTTTTTAGCCGTACACGGCATAATGCTGACGCTGACGATCTTCTTCGGATCAATGCCCATCTTTTCCGCATAATAGGTCTTTAACACAGCACCGAACATCTGCTGCGGTGACTTACAGGAGGACAGATTTTCTGTCATATCCGGGAAGTAATGCTCACAGTATTTAATCCACCCTGGTGAGCAGGATGTGATCATCGGAAGAACACCGCCGTTCTGTACCCGGTCAAGGAATTCATGGGCTTCTTCCATAATCGTCAAATCCGCACTGAAATCCGTATCAAAGACTTTATCAAAACCAATTCTCCGAAGGGCTGCCGCCATCTTGCCTTCCACATCGGTACCCATTGGATAACCAAACTCCTCACCGAGGGCGGCACGTACCGACGGAGCCGTCTGAACACAAACATATTTTTCCGGATCAGCCACAGCTTCAAGGACCTCATCAATATAATCTTTTTCTCTCAATGCTCCCGTTGGACAGACTGCAATACACTGTCCGCAGGATACACAGCTCGTCTCGCCAAGACCCATATCAAAGGCGGAACCGATATAGGTTTTAAAACCACGCTCATTGGCTCCGATGACGCCAATCCCCTGAACCTTTTCGCAGACAGCCACGCAGCGTCGGCAGAGAATACACTTGCTGTTATCACGAATCATATGTGCAGCGGATGTATCGATTTCACTCTCAAGCATCTCGCCGTCATATTTATGCTCATCGGTCACACCCAAATCCCGGCAGAGCTGCTGCAATTCACAGTTTCCACTGCGGACACAGGAAAGACACTCTTTTCGGTGATTGGAAAGAAGAAGCTGTAACGTCTTTTTCCGTGACTCGATAACCTTCGGTGTGTTGGTCCATACTTCCATGCCCTCGTTAATTGGGTAAACACAGGCAGTCACAAGAGTTCTTGCCCCTTTCACCTCAACGACACACATACGGCAGGCACCGATTTCATTAATCTCTTTTAAATAACATAAGGTTGGTATTTCGATATGTGCCAGTCTGGCCGCTTCAAGAATCGTGGAGCCAGCCGGAGCGGTTACATCCATACCATTGATTTTAATTGTAATATCGCCCATCTTTCTGCCCTCCATTACTCTTTATAAATTGCGCCAAAGCGGCATTTTTCCATACATGCACCGCACTTGATACACTTATCCTGATGAATCATATGTGGTTCTTTAACCTTGCCCTCAATCGCTCCAGCCGGACAGGTCCGTGCGCAGAGCGTACAACCGCGGCACTTGTCCGCATCAATGTGATAGGACAGAAGCGCTTTACAGACGCCGGCCGGACAATGTTTATCCACAACATGGGCCACATACTCATCTCTGAAATAACGAAGCGTAGACAGTACCGGGTTCGGTGCGGTCTGTCCAAGACCACAGAGGGAATTATCCTTAATATAGTAAGCCAGTTCTTCCAGACGATCCAGATCTTCCAGCGTTCCCTGACCTTTGGTAATCTTATCCAGAATCTCATACATACGTTTTGTACCGACACGGCACGGCGTACATTTACCGCAGGACTCATCGACCGTAAACTCCAGGAAGAATTTGGCGATATCGACCATACAGTTATCTTCATCCATGACGATCAGACCGCCGGAACCCATCATGGAACCGATCTCGATCAGGTTGTCATAATCAATCGGAATATCAAAATGCTCTGCCGGAATACATCCGCCGGATGGGCCGCCGGTCTGAGCTGCTTTAAACTTTTTGCCGTTTGGAATGCCGCCGCCAATCTCTTCGACAACTGTACGCAGCGTCGTTCCCATAGGAATCTCCACAAGACCCGTATTGTTGATCTTACCGCCGAGGGCAAATACCTTTGTGCCTTTGGATTTTTCCGTACCCATGGACGCGAACCATTCGGCACCATTCAAAATAATCTGAGGAATGTTCGCATAGGTTTCAACGTTATTCAGAATCGTCGGGCTGGCAAATAAGCCCTTGACAGCCGGGAATGGCGGTCTCGGTCTCGGTTCACCACGATTTCCTTCGATGGAAACCATGAGAGCTGTCTCTTCACCACAGACGAAAGCGCCTGCGCCCAAACGTAAGTCAATATCAAAATTAAATCCTGTGCCAAAAATATCTTTACCAAGCAGACCGTATTCTCTGGCCTGATTAATGGCAATTTCCAGACGTTTTACGGCAATCGGATACTCAGCGCGGACATAGATATAACCCTGATCTGCCCCGATCGCATAACCGGCAATGGCCATAGCCTCAAGAACAACATGTGGATCGCCTTCCAAGACGGATCGATCCATGAATGCCCCCGGGTCGCCTTCGTCGGCATTACAACAGACGTATTTCTGAACTTCGCCCCGGTTGGAGGAAGCAAATTTCCATTTCAGTCCTGTCGGGAAGCCGGCACCGCCTCGTCCTCGAAGACCACTGTCCAGAATAATCTGGATAACCTCATCCGGTGTCATCTCGGTAAGTACCCGGCCAAGGGCCTCATAACCATTCGTTCCAATATATTCATCAATATTTTCCGGATTGATCACACCGCAGTTACGCAGGGCAATCCGGTGCTGCTTTTTATAAAAGTCTGTTTCTGCAAGGGATTTTACGCCCTCATCTGTCAATGTCTCATCATAAACAAGACGTTTGACAACACGGCCTTTGAGCAGGTGTTCTTCAACGATCTCCGGAATATCTTCTTCCTTTACCATGGAATAGAAAATGGCTTCCGGATAAACAACCATGATCGGCCCGAGAGCACACAAACCATGACATCCGGTCTGTACAACGGATACCTCTTTGGTCAGTCCCTGTTTATCAAGTTCTCTTTTTAATCTTTCTAAAATTCTCTGGCTGCCGGAGGACGTACATCCTGTGCCACCGCATACCAGAACATGCGCACGATACATAGAACGCTACCTCCTGACTATAATTTTGTTTCGTTTAATGTATATTTACCCAATACATGACCACGAACCAGATGCTGTTCCAGCATCTCCATGGCCTTATCCACATTCATCTTTACATAAGTTACTTTTTCTTTGCCCGGTTCAAGAACCTCAACGATCGGCTCATACTGGCACAGGCCGATGCATCCGGTCTGAGTGACAACCACGTTGCCCATACCCCGCTTCTGGACCTCATCGGATAATACGTTCAGTACCGGTCTTGCGCCGCTGGCAATACCACAGGTTGCCATGCCAACGATCACGCGGATCTGTCCCGAATCCTCGGAACGCATACCGACTTTTCCCTGCATCTTCTCACGAATAGCTTTTAACTCTTCAAGCGATTTCATAATAATAGCTACCTCCTATTCAAATGATGGCTCCGCCATCCACGTCCGTTTTATTCTCCGTCAAATATTCCCGTATGTACTCGGCCACCTCCGGCGTATCCAGAGGAATACCGCCGAGAATCTCCTTCATCTGCCGCGTATCCAGAACAAATTCCCTGTCATCGTACCGATAGGTATAACAAAAATCCACCTCCGGATGAAAATGAATCAGTGTATAAATCGTCCCGCTGATATCTCCCAAAGGCATCCTGTCAATATGATTCAGGCGAAACTCTGCCTGAACACGGGTCCCTTCACCAACTTTTGAATCAATGCAAAAATCTCCATCCGCACTGAGCGCCGCCATCTTAAAAAAAGGAACTCCGAGACCCACCTTCCGTGTTGTCCGCGTTGTAAAAAAGGGATCCTCCACCTGCCTGAGCTGCTCTTCCGTCATTCCACAGCCATCATCCTTAATGATGATTGTCAGCCGGTCAGCCCGGGTATCCACCAGCACACTGATCTCTACAAGTGAAGCTTTGGCCCGGGTAGAATTCTCCGCCACATCAAGAATATTTAAGGAAATCTCTGTCATCATAACTTAATCGTATTTCGCCAGAATGGCTTCAACATCATCCACAGACAGGCGTCCGTAAACTTCGTCGTTGATCATCATGACCGGCGCCAGACCACAGGCACCAACACAACGGCAGGCATCCAGAGAAAACTTTCCATCCGGTGTACATTCGCCGCCGACAATACCGAGCAGGTCCATCAGTTTATTATAAATATCCCCGGACCCTTTGACATAGCAGGCCGTTCCAAGACAGACAGAAATCTGATAACGTCCTTTTGGATTCAAAGCAAACTGCGAATAAAAGGTTGCCACACCATAAATCTTTTCCAGAGGCACATGTAATTCATCGGAAATCATCGTCTGCACCTCAATCGGCAGATATCCATAGATTTCCTGGGCTTTCTGCATAATCGGCATCAGAGATCCCTTTTCTCCCCGGAGCTCATGAATTGCAGAAAGCAATGCCTCCTTCTGCTCTGCTGTTCCGGTAAACGGAACGCTCTGTTTCTTACTTCCCAAAATAATCACCCCTTAATTAAAATCTGGTAACTAATTATACCACTAATTTTGTGAAATTTCTATATATTTGCCTGAAAACAATATACAATTTTTATAATTTCATGGTATAATTGGTATAATCCCTAGAATCAGGAGGAGCAATATGACAGTTCAATCCATAAAAGAATTATTAAACGCCCGTGTATTGGGCGGAGAAGACATGCTCGACCGTGAAGTTTTTACTGCCTGTGGCTCGGATATGATGAGTGATGTCCTTGCCCATGTTGATGATCAGGCAGTCCTTATCACTGGTCTTTGTAATCCCCAGGTGCTGCGCACCGCGGAAATGATGGACATTGTCTGTGTCATCATGGTCCGAAACAAGCAGCCGGATGATGCCATGATTCAGATGGCTGCCGAGCGGAATATATGTCTGCTCGCCACATCTCTGCCGATGTTTTCAACTTGCGGCCTTCTCTATGAAGCCGGACTGCGGGGAGGTGCTTCCCATGGAAAATAGTCTCATGTCTTTAAAATACCACGTATCGCCGACGGACTTTACCCGGGCCGGTGAAGCCAGTAGCGACGTAAAAAACAAACTGAAAAAACTCGGTGTTCCGCCGGAAATTATCCGCAAAGTAGCGATTGCCATGTATGAAGGCGAGATCAACATGGTCATTCATGCCAACGGCGGCGACATTTTTGTCGACATCACACCGGATGCTATCCATATGGAATTAAAAGATGTCGGTCCAGGCATTGAAGATATTGACAAGGCCATGCAGGCCGGTTACTCCACTGCTCCGGATGATGTCCGTTCCCTCGGTTTTGGTGCCGGTATGGGACTCCCTAATATGAAAAAAAATTCCGATACTATGGATATCCAGACCGTACTTGGTCAGGGAACAACCGTGATCATGACGGTAAATATGCCGGAATAAATATTGAGAAAGGATGGTGTGTTTATGAATAATCATAAGTTCTTCCACTCCGTCTATTTAAATGAAGAATTGTGCAACGGCTGTATCAACTGCATTAAGCGCTGTCCGACACAGGCAATTCGTGTTCGTAACGGCAAAGCTGTGATTACCAGCCAATTTTGCATCGACTGCGGCGAATGTGTGCGTATTTGTGCCCATCATGCAAAACGCAGTCATTATGACCGACCGGATATTCTCAGCAATTTTAAATATACCGTGGCTCTTCCGGCACCGTCTCTGTACAGCCAGTTCAACAATCTGGATGATATCAACATCGTATTGACCGCCCTGGTCTACATGGGCTTTGACGATGTTTTTGAGGTAGCTTCCGCTGCGGAGATCGTCTCGGAAGTCTCCCGGAAATATATTGACGAACACCCGGAAAAATGGCCGTTGATCAGTACGGCCTGTCCTTCCGTTGTCCGTCTGATTCGCGTACGTTTTCCGAACCTCATTGACCATCTTCTGCCGATCAATCCTCCGGTAGAGGTGGCCGCCCGATTAGCACGTAAATATACATCTGAAAAGACCGGCATTGCCCCGGAAGACATCGGTATCATCTTCATTTCTCCATGTCCTTCCAAAGTCGCCTATGCAAAAGAACCTTTGGGAACAGAGAAAAGCGCCATTGACGGTGTGCTGGCCATCAAGGATATCTATCCGATTCTCCTGCCGCTCATGGTGGAAGCTGAAAAATCACCGATGGATCTGTCCCGGGCCGGTCAGATTGGCGTTGGTTGGGGAAGCCACGGCGGTGAAGCTGCCGGTATCGTCACCGATAACTATCTGGCAGCAGACGGTATTGATAATGTCATCCGCGTTCTGGAAGACCTGGAAGATGAAAAATTTTCCAACCTGTCTTTTATCGAATTGAATTCCTGCGATGGCGGCTGTGTCGGCGGTGTACTGACCGTGGAAAATCCCTACGTTGCCCAGGCTAAACTCAAAAAACTGAACCGCCATCTGCCGGAAGTGGTCACCCATGCACCTGCCGACTTAACTGAAGATGAAATCAACTGGACCGAAGAAGTTGAATATCTGCCAGTATTCCGTCTCGGAGATTCTATGAAAGAAAGCATCATGATGATGAACCGGGTTGAGCGGCTCTGTCAGAAATTCCCGGGACTGGACTGCGGTGCCTGCGGCGCTCCGACCTGCAAGGCCCTGGCCGAAGATATCGTCCGCGGAAAGGCCAACGAAACCTATTGTATTCATATATTAAAAGATCAGATTCACTCTCTGACCCGCAGTATGAATTCTCTGGTCAACAGCGCTTCTGCCTATGAAGTGAAAGGAAACGACTATCGTTACATATTTAAACAGTATCTGAAGACACTGCTTTCCGATATATCTCTTCTGGATGCCGCGCTGAACCTTAATAAAAAAGATAAGGATGAGTGACAATGACCGTACAGGATTTAATCAATACAAATCTGTTTCAATTAATAAATGCCGGTGATGACCTTGACAGGGACATCACCGGGCCATTCTGCTGTGACCTGTTAAGTGTTGCCATGGGTAAGGCACCGGCCGGCTGTGCCTGGATCACAGTTATGTCAAATATCAATACTCTGGCCGTCGCTTCACTGACCGATGCCGCCTGTATCATTCTGGCCGAGGACACTTCCGTAGACGAAGTCACCCTCGCCAAAGCAAAGATGCAGGGAATCACCCTGTTTACCACCGGGCTCCCGATTTTTGATGCAGCGCTGAGTATTTACCAGCAATTGAACCCATGATGCGGCTCACCTATGACCTGCACATCCATTCCTGCCTCTCTCCCTGTGGAGATAATGACATGACTCCTGCCAATATTGCCGGTATGGCCGCTGTCAAGGGACTGGATGTGATCGCTGTCACCGATCACAACTCCTGCCGCAACTGTGCTCCGGCCATGAAGATGGCTGAAGAATACGGCGTGATCGCCCTGCCCGGTATGGAGTTGTGTACGGAAGAAGAAGTCCATGTTGTCTGCCTCTTTCCCGATTTATATGCAGCCATGGATTTTGACGGCTATGTTTATGACAAAATGCTGAAAATTCCAAACAAAGAAAAAATATTCGGCGAACAGCTCCTGTATAATGATATGGATGAAATTATCGGAAAAGAACCTTATCTTCTGCTCTGCAATACGTCCATCCGTTTTGATGAAGTCTTTGCTCTGACAGAAGAACGGAGTGGCATTATGATTCCGGCCCATGTCGATAAAACAACTAACAGTCTGATTGCCAACCTTGGATTTATTCCGCCGGACAGCCAGTTTACCTGTGCAGAAGTAAAGGATCTGGATAAACTGGCCAGACTTCTGGAAACCCATCTCTATTTAGACCAGTGTCGGATTATCAGTAATTCGGATGCTCACTATCTGGAACATATCAATGAACCGGAACATACCATTGATGTGCCGGGCACCTCTGCTGCAGATATTATCAAAACATTAAAATTTAAAGAGAAAGAATAACCTGTTGACAAGTAAACAGGTTTTCTATATAATATGTTAGACATCTAACTGTTCGGTGTCTAACATTTTTTAGGAGGAATTTTATGCCCCACACAACAGATATCGGGTTTCAGCTTCACAGTTTATCCAATTTAATGAAACGCCGTATGGAACATTCCGATGTTTTTTCTCATATGGATGATAATGTCACCCGGAATAACGGCTGGATCTTAAATTATCTGGCTCACCACTCGGACCGGGACATTTATCAGAAAGATATTGAAAATGATTTCTGTATTCGCCGCTCAACGGTTTCAAAGGTCATCCGGCTGATGGAAGCAAAGGGGCTGATTCGCCGCGAAACGGTTCCCAGTGACGCGCGACTGAAAAAACTGGTACTGACACCCGATGGAAAGAAACTCCAGGCCGCCATCGAAAGAGATCAACAAGAAACAGAACGTCTGCTTCGTCAGGGGGTTACCGAGGAAGAACTGCAGGTTTTCTTTCAGGTCATGGAAAAATTCAAAAAAAATATTCAGTAATTCATTAATGACAGGAGGTATCTTATGATTAAACACTTAATGAAAAGCATCCGGGAATATAAGAAAGATTCTATCCTGGCGCCGATCTTTGTTACCGGCGAAGTTATTCTTGAGGTCATCATTCCATTTCTGATGTCCAAATTAATTGATTCCGGTATCGATGCCGGCGATATGAATTATATTATCCGGACTGGCGTCATACTCGTCGTATGCGCCCTCGTCTCCTTATCCCTTGGTTTTCTCTCCGGCCGCAGCGCTGCCATTGCCTCATCCGGATTCGCCAAAAACCTTCGTAAGGATATGTATTACAATGTCCAGAACTTCTCATTTGCCAATATTGATAAGTTCTCCACGGCCAGCATTGTCACCCGTCTGACAACAGATGTCACCAATGTACAGAATGCTTACCAGATGATCATTCGTACAGCCGTCCGTTCACCGATCATGATGATCGCAGCCATGGTCATGGCCTTTAAAGTCGCAGGGCCGCTTGCCTTCGTCTTTCTGTGCTGCATCCCGATTCTTGGTATCGGACTTTATTTTATCATGACACGGACCCATCCGATTTTTGAACGGGTATTTAAAACTTATGATAAATTAAACAATGTGGTTCAGGAAAATCTGCATGGTATCCGTGTTGTCAAATCCTTCGTCCGTGAAGATTATGAAATTAAAAAATTCAAAGATATTTCTCAGGATATTTACAATGATTTCAGTCACGCCGAGAAAAATCTTGCCTTCAATATGCCTCTCATGCAGATTTGTGTTTACGGCAGCATGCTCTTTATCTCCTGGTTCGGCGCCCGAATGATCGTGGCTTCCGGCAACGACGCCGCTGTGGGCTTAAGTACCGGTGAATTGATGAGCCTGTTCGTATATCTGATGCAGATTCTCATGAGTCTGATGATGCTCTCCATGGTATTTGTCATGATCACCATGTCCAAGGCTTCCGCCGAACGTATTGTGGAGATTCTGGAAGAAACATCGGATATTACTTCTCCGGAACAGCCGGTAATGACCATTTCCGACGGTTCTATTGATTTTGAAAATGTAAGCTTCAGTTATTCTAAAAATCCGGATAAACTTTGCCTGAAAAATATCGACCTGCACATTGCTTCCGGCGAAACTGTGGGTATTATCGGCGGCACAGGCTCCGGTAAATCAAGCCTGGTTCAGCTCATTCCCCGTCTTTATGACGCCACCATCGGAAATATCCAGGTCGGCGGCACCGATGTCCGGGCTTATGATCTGGAAGTTCTCCGTGACAATGTCGCCATGGTTCTCCAGAAAAATGTTCTGTTTTCAGGCACGATCAAGGAAAATCTTCGATGGGGAAATGCCGAGGCCACCGATGAGGAATTGATCCACGCCTGTCAGCTGGCCCAGGCCGATGACTTTATCCGGACCTTTCCGGATGGCTATGACACATATATTGAGCAGGGCGGAAGCAATGTTTCCGACGGCCAGAAGCAACGTCTCTGTATCGCCCGGGCTCTGCTTAAAAAACCAAAAATACTTATTATGGATGACTCCACCAGTGCAGTGGACACTAAGACCGATGCATTGATTCAGCGGGCCTTCCTGACTGAAATCCCGGAGACAACAAAAATCATCATCGCACAGCGCATCTCTTCCGTGGAACACGCCGACAAAATCATTGTCATGGATGACGGAGAGATCAACGCCATTGGAAACCATGAAGAGCTGCTGGCATCCAACCCGATTTATCAGGAAGTTTACGCATCACAGGTGAAAGGAGGAAATGACCATGAATAAACGACCAAAAGTATCTTCAAACACAGTAAAGCGTCTGCTCTCCTACATTTTTCATTATAAGCTGCGTTTTTTCTTTGTCCTCGTGTGTATATTGGTCAGCGCTCTGACCAGCGTCGCCTCATCCTTATATCTGCAGACCCTGATTGACAGCTATATTACACCATTGCTTTTAGAGGCAAATCCGGTATTCGACGCGCTTTTAAAATCCATCATCACCATGGCCTGTATTTATGTCGTCGGGGTTATATGCACGTTTCTCTACAATCGAATCATGGTATCGATTGCCCAGGGCGTTTTAAAAGAAATCCGTGATACCATGTTTTCCCATATGCAGACACTGCCGATTCGGTATTTCGATACCCACACCCACGGGGATATCATGAGCCACTATACCAACGATACGGATACACTGCGTCAGATGATCTCTCAGAGTATTCCTCAGATGTTTTCATCTCTGATTACTGTTATTTCCGTCTTCTGTGCTATGCTGTCCGTCAATGTATGGCTGACTCTGGTCATCGTTATCTGCATTACTTTTATTTTGAATATCACTAAATTTGTGGCGGGCCGAAGCAGTACCTATTTCATCCGCCAACAGGCTTCTATCGGCGATGTCAATGGTTATATCGAAGAAATGATCAATGGCCAGAAGGTCATCAAAGTTTTCTGTCATGAAGAAGCCGCAGAAAATATCTTTGATGAAAAAAATGCCAACCTCTGCGAGGATGCGACAGCGGCCAATATGTTTGCCAACGTCCTCATGCCGATCATGAACAACCTCGGACATCTCCAGTATGTCCTCGTCGCTATCATCGGCGGTGCCCTGGCTCTGAACGGCGTCAGCGGTCTGACATTGGGTGCCATCGCTTCTTTCCTTCAGCTGACCAAATCCTTTAACGGACCGATCAGCCAGATTTCTCAGCAGTTAAATGCAGTTATTATGGCTCTGGCCGGCGCGGAACGTATTTTCAAATTAATGGATGAAGTTTCCGAAGAAGATGACGGTGAAGTCACACTTGTCAATGTCCGCTATAGCAATGGTGAATTGGAAGAGGTTGAGCACCGGACCGAACTTTGGGCATGGAAAGTACCAAATAGTGACGGCACCTTCCGCTATGAAGAATTGAAAGGTGAAGTCCGTTTCTATGATGTGGACTTTGGATATACGGAAGAAAAAATTGTTCTCCACAATATCACCCTTTATGCAGAACCCGGACAGAAAGTAGCTTTTGTCGGCGCCACCGGTGCTGGTAAAACAACGATCACCAACCTGATCAATCGATTCTACGATATTGCCGACGGTAAAATCCGTTACGACGGCATCAATATTAATAAGATTAAAAAAGCGGATCTTCGCCGTTCCCTCGGTATTGTTTTACAGGACGTCAACCTCTTTACAGGAACCGTCATGGAAAATATCCGTTACGGCAATCTTGAAGCCACCGATGAAGAATGTATCGCAGCCGCCAAACTGGCCAATGCGGACAGCTTTATCCGCCGACTCCCTCAAGGATATGACACCGTCCTCTCCGGTGATGGCTCCGGTCTTTCCCAGGGACAGCGACAGTTGATCTCCATCGCCCGGGCGGCCGTGGCTGACCCACCGGTCATGATTCTCGATGAGGCCACCTCCTCCATCGATACCCGTACCGAAGCCATTGTACAGAAGGGTATGGACCGGCTCATGCTTGGCCGTACCGTATTCGTCATCGCTCACCGGCTCTCCACGGTCCAGAACTCAGATGTTATTATGGTTCTGGAACAGGGCAACATTATTGAGCGCGGACCGCACGATGACCTGATTGCCCAGAAAGGCAAATACTATCAGCTCTATACGGGAGCCTTTGAATTAGAATAATATTCTGTCCCCAGTTCACAGCTTCTGCAGGACATATAAGCAAACAAAAAAATTCTTCTCCATGAGAACCATTCACCAGGTTCCTCAGGAGAAGAATTTTTTATATTTGATACAAAGTTACCATCAATGGCATGGTCAGGATACAAAACAAAGTGGTAACCACATTAATGGCACTGGCGTAATCCGAATCCTTACCATATACCTGAGCCATCTGTGTGACCGTGGACGCCGAAGGGGTTGTCATTGCCAAAAGGGTTATCATAAGAATCGTCACGCCCTCCGGAACCAGCCCGGTAATACCGCTGAATTTTAAAAAGGCCACGCCGATCAGAGGATAGATCACAAGGCGCAGTGCACCGATAAACCACAGCCGCCGGTAAGACAGAAGCTTTTTTAAATCCATGCTGCCAATAATCATTCCTGTAACGATCATAGCCGATGGTCCGATCATTGCTCCCACCGAATCCATCGCATCCAGCACCGGCGGCGGAAGGATAAAGCCCAGAATGAAGCAGACAACTCCGGCAAAAACCGCTAAAATGTTAATATTCATAAAAACTCTTCGAAAATCAACGTTCTTTTCTCCGCAGAGCATCATCCGTCCGTGGCTCCACAGCAAGATTGTCTGGACAGATAAATACCCTGTGGAATAGATAACCCATTCCTTACCGAAAATCGCCGTGACAATGGGAATGATCAGATTCCCCGAATTCGAATAAATCATCGATGTTTTTTCGACCACATCCAGCCCCA
>ERZ827423.1570-NODE-1570-length-21729-cov-6.082126_pt1 | contig 21729 bp, 17 predicted proteins | sample MGYA00519775_ERZ827423 | MGnify/ENA primary metagenome ERZ827423 (study PRJEB31778, sample SAMEA3449296) | human gut metagenome | biome: human gut; feature: human-associated habitat; material: faeces | place: United Kingdom | collected 2010/2012 ...
GGCGACGGCCGCCGCCCGAAACGGGTGCGAGGTACTGGCCGTGGAAAAATGCGGCTATGCCGGCGGGAACATCACAAACGCCAACGTCATCGGCGTCTGCGGCGCGACGAATATGCAGACCGGTTACCTCGTGACCGGCGGCATTACCGCCGAGATGCTGCAGCGTTCCGCCTACCTGCGCGACCCGGTGGACATGGATAAGCTCACGCCGCTGAGCGAACTGGATATTTACCATACCCAGCTCTACATTCCCGTGTCCGACGAACAGCAGCTCGTCCATCCCAACGCCGTCACCATGATCTACGACGCGGAGGACTACAAGGTCGGCGCGGACCGGCTCCTGCTCGAAGCGGGCGTGAAGTTTCTGTACCACACCTTTGTGTGCGACGTGCAAGCCGCAGGCGAGCACATTGACCGCGTTATCATCGCGAACAAGGACGGCGTGAGCGAGGTCAAACCGAAGATGGTGATCGACTGCACGGGCGATGCGGACGTCGCCGCCTGGGCGGGCGCGCCCTTTGAGATTAAGAAAGAATTTATGCAGGCGGGCACCATGATGTTCGTCGTCGGCGGCGTGGAATACGACGACTATGCCGCTTTGAAAAAGCGGATTTTGGACACGTTCGCCAAGGCGCACGCCGACGGCGTGAAGTGCCGCTTTGCCGGACCTGGCGTAGGCCGGTTGCGCCACGGCGTCATTAACTTTAACATGACCCGCGTCCCTTATAATCAAACCGACGCGGCCGACTGGACGCGCGCCGAGCACGAGGCGAGAAACGATATCCAGGACGCCATGTATATCCTCAAAACCTTCATGCCCGAATTCAAAAACAGCTATCTTCTCTATTCAGGTCCGCAGATCGGCTGCCGCGAGAGCCGCCGGCTGCTGGGCGAGTATGTGCTCACCATTCAGGACCTGTACGACCGCAAGCGATTTGCAGACTGTATCGGCATCGGTGCAAACCCCATCGACTTCCACAACCCCACAAAATACGGCGGCGCGGAAGCCTGTGAGGTAAAGAAAATCTATGTTTACCAGATCCCCTACCGCACTCTGCTGCCGAAGAAGGTGGACAACCTGCTGGTCGCAGGCCGCTGTCACAGCGCGGACCAGATGGCCGCATCCTCCACCCGCGTCGCGCTCACTGCCTCCGTCATGGGCGAAGCGGCGGGCACGGCGGCGGCGCTCGCCCTGCGCGGGAACACCGAGCCGGTCCATGTGAACATCGACGAACTCGTCTCCACCCTTTCCGCCGCAGGCGCAATCCTCGATTATTAAACCGATTTGTCCCAGAGGCTGGGCCGGGAATCCGGCGCAGCCTCTTATTTTATTGCTCAAAAAAAACGCGGCCGCCTTTTGGCGGGGCGACTGTTCGGATCTTTGCTGCAGCGATGGTAACGGCCACTGCAAAAAATTGCGGGCCGCGGCCCGCGTCATCCCAAGCCAGGCAGTAAAAAACAGGCTCCCCCGCCTGCCGCAGCACAGGATGGCTTATGGCACCAAACAGAGGCAGTCGGTCAGCGCCAGCCGCCGCCATACGGCAAACGGCAAAGGCAGGCAAAGTCGCAGGCGGCGGGGAAATTGTATTTCCGTTTATACGCCTTTAAAGCATGCATTCGTCTGTCTGGCCGCAAGGGCCGGCGGCCGGCCTTTCCAGCTGATTTCTGCCTATAACGGGGCTGTTTGCAAAAGCGCGGACTTTTTATCTTACCCCGGGCGGCGCGTTGCCGCGCCGCGGTGGGGCGCCGTTTTTGCGGCCGCCGGACAAGATACAGTATGCGGAAAGAAATTACGCCGGTACACGCCGGCAGGCGACGCGCGCTATCATACGCCCTGCCGGATTTACAACGTCTGCGATGTCTCCGAATCCGAAAAAACTGCAGCGCCGATCCATACACGAAGCTGTCGCGCGCAGACAAGGGCCACGCACCTGCGCAGCATACGCAGGCGCTGCCAGGCGCAATCGCGCGCCGCCGACCCTGTAAATCTGTGAAAATGCTTGCAATTTCACGGCAAATGCTGTATACTCAAGAGTACTTGGATAGGGGAGTAGTTGGCACGCTGCGTGTAATACTTCCAACATACTGGCTCGCCGCCTGGTTGTATTTTAAAAAACGAGACCTATCCGCACGCGAATATCAGTGCGGATAGGCCTTTTCTATTTTGCAATAAAATGGAGGAAGCGCAAATGAATCTGCTCTCGCTGGTACTGGTCGCCGTAGGGCTGGCCATGGATGCCTGCGCCGTTTCGATCTGCAAAGGGCTTAGCCGTCCGCCGTCTCCGCTGAAGCGGGCGTGCACATTGGGCCTGTTTTTCGGCTTTTTTCAGGGCGCTATGCCGCTGATCGGCTACTACCTGGGCCGGAGCTTCGCCTCTTCCATTGAAAGTATCGACCATTGGGTCGCGTTTATTCTGCTCGCGTTTATCGGCGGGAAAATGATCTGGGAAGCCCTGAAAAAAGAAGACGACACGGATAAAAACAGGGACGATTACAGGATTCAGACGCTTACTCTGCTGAGCCTCGCCACCAGTATCGACGCGCTCGCCGTCGGCGTCACCTTCGCATTTCTCCAGGTCGCAATCGTGCCGGCGGTACTGCTGATCGCGGCCGTCACCTTTGTGCTGACGCTGTGCGGGTTCTGGCTGGGCACGGTATTCGGCGCGAAACTCCAGTCGAAAGCGGAGCTGTTCGGCGGCGTAATCCTGGTCCTGATCGGGTTGAAAATCCTGCTGGAACACCTAGGCGTTTTTTAATGCAGAAACGATATACATAAATACAGTTCCATCCGGGAACCCTGAAGACATATTCGTGAAGTACGGGGGCATAGCCAATGCAGTCTCTTCGTGAACTCTACAACGTGGGCCGCGGCCCGTCCAGCTCGCACACCATCGCGCCGGAGCGCGCCGCAAAGCTCTTCGCCCAGCGCCACCCGAACGCCGACGGTTTTCAGGTCGTCCTGTACGGCTCGCTCGCCAAGACGGGCCGGGGCCACGGCACCGACCGCGTTCTTGCCGAAACGCTGCCCCGGAAGACGGAAATCGTCTTCGACGAGCAGACCGAAACGCCGCATCCAAACACGATGGACTTCTCCGCGTACCGCGGCGGCTCGTTGCTGGGTCGGCTGCGCGTGTACAGCGTCGGCGGCGGCGAAATCCGGATTGAGGGCGAGCCCGACCGCACACCGCCGCCCGTTTACCGTTTCCATACCTATGACCAGATCAAAGCCCACTGCGCCGAGCGTCAAATACGCATTCCGCAATATGTCCGGCAGGAAGAAGGGATCGGAATCATGACCTTTCTGGACGGCATATGGCAGCGCATGCGCCAGTCGATCCGCGAGGGTCTCGACGCGGAGGGGGAACTGCCCGGCGGTTTGCGCCTGCAGCGCAAGGCGGGCTATCTGCTGCGCCAGCGGCATATTGACGAACGGCCTGAAACGCGCGAAGACCGTATTGTGTGCGCCTATGCCTACGCGGTCAGCGAACAGAGCGCGGCGGGCGGCGTCGTCGTAACTGCGCCCACCTGCGGTGCGAGCGGCGTCGTGCCGGCTGTACTGCGGTATATGCAGGAAAAGCACGGGTTCACCGACGCGGAAGTGCTCGACGCGCTCGCAACGGGCGGGATTATCGGCAACATCATCAAGACAAACGCCTCCATCAGCGGCGCGCAGTGTGGTTGCCAGGCCGAAATTGGCAGCGCCTGCTGCATGGCGGCAGCCGCGCTGGCCGAGCTGTTCAAGATGGATTTGGAGCAGATTGAGTACGCGGCCGAATCGGCCATGGAACACCATCTGGGCCTCACCTGCGACCCGATCCGCGGCCTTGTTCAGATTCCGTGCATCGAGCGCAACGCCGTAGCCGCCATGCGCGCGATCGGATCGCTTAATTTGGCGAATTTTCTCACCCACACCCGCAAAATATCGTTTGACATGGTCGTCGAAACCATGTACCAGACGGGCAAGGACATGAACCGGATCTACCGCGAAACCAGCGAGGGCGGGCTCGCAAAACTCTACCGTTGACCTTCAGGCGCGCATGAAAATGCGTGCCTTTTTATCCGTCGTATTTCTTTCCAATATCCTGCGTTTTACGGCTTGCACCTCGACTGCGCGCAGGTTCTCCGCAATCCCGCTGCGCGCGTCTGTCCTTTAAACAGGGCCGCGGCCGCTTCCGGCACACCCGATTTCTCCTGCGCCCCGTCCTGCCCGGCTCGGACACGCCGGTTCGTACGCGGCGCAGCGCGCAGTATTTTTAGAGCCGCTCCTCAGCGGGTTGACAAAGGGCGCTTGCGTCGGATATAATAATGGCAAAGCCGGCGCCGAAGCGCCGGATATACGGCCCGAAGGCCGGCGTCTGAACCGAAAACGGCTCGCCACGAAGGCAGGCCCGTCCCCAAGGGACGGACTTTGCGCTTCGCGTTTTTTGTTTTTAGAGAAAATAGCGCCCCGCCGCCGCGCGCGTTCTGCTGCGTCTGCGCGCTCCGCTTGCCGGCGCGTCGCGTTCACCTGCGCGTCGCGTTCACCTGCGCGCCCTGCTTGCCAACGCGTTCTGTTGCGCCTGCACGCTCCGTTCACCCACGCGTCGCGTTCACCTGCGCGCCCCGTTTCTGCGCCTGTACATCCAAACGGCCGCGCGCCGGTCGCCGGAATACTCGACGGCAGCCGTGGGGACGCCAAATCAATGAAAGACTGGAGAAAGACATGAAAACATCAAATAAACCATTGAAAAACCTGACTTTGGCCGCCATGTTTCTGGCGCTGGGGCTTGTCCTGCCGCTGCTTACGGGACAGATTCCGCAGATCGGCAACATGCTGCTGCCCATGCATATCCCCGTGCTGCTGTGCGGCCTGATATGCGGATGGCAGTACGGCGGCGCGGTCGGATTCGTCATGCCGCTTCTGCGCTACCTGATATTCGGGATGCCGCCCATGCCAAACGCCGTTTCCATGGCGTTTGAACTGGCGGCGTACGGCCTGGTGATCGGCCTTCTGTATTTCCATGCCCGCCGGAAAAACCTGCTGTCCGTGTACATAAGCATGCTGGTTGCCATGATTGCCGGGCGGGCCGTCTGGGGAATCGTCCAGATGGTAGTCCTGGGCCTTTCCGGATTCACCTGGAAAATGTTTCTGGCCGGCGCGTTTCTCAACGCGATACCCGGCATCATCCTGCAGCTGATTCTCATCCCTGCGATCATGGCCGTGCTTGACCGCACCGGGCTCGTGCCCTTTGGCCGTAAAAATACGGTAGAAAAATCCTGAACCCGGCGGCGTACGGCCTTCATATAGTTTCGCGCGTCGCCATGCGGCGGAGTACGGAATCGGAAACCGCGCCGCATAAAAAAGTCATGACGCAAGGAGGGCGAAAACCGTTGCAACCGACCGAATCATTTGCGGACATTCTGGCCGCCCACCTGGCGGCCTATCCCCTCATGCGACCGGAGGACGCGTACAAGCTCGCCTACCAGAGCGAGTTTGGCGGCGGACACATGGTAACGGACGAGCAGGAAAGCCTGCTGCGCATTGAACGGGAGCTCCTGGACGCGCCGGACGCGCCCGCGCAGCCCCAACCCATCGGCGGCGGGCTGTGCCGGGTATATCTCGGCTCGCTGAAGCATACGCGCCTGCGCGCCGCAACCCTGAACCGGCTTTTTATACTGACTGCCGGTCGCGCACGCGGCGCGCGCCGCGGCCTGGAAGCGAAACTCCGTATCATCCGCGCGGCAGCCGCACGCGGCGAAGCGGGCTTTTCCGCGGCAGAGCTGGACGAGTATCTGGAAAAGCAGGAGCGGACAGGGTATCCCGCCGCAGGCCACAGCGCGCAGTACCGCGCCGCATACCGGCCCGCGTATCGTGTCGTGGCGCGCGGCTTCTGCAATTTCCTGGCCGTATTTGCGCTGGCGGACAGTCTGCTGGAGCGCCGGACAGGCCCGGTCGTGCTCGCTGTGGACGGCAACTGCTGCGCCGGCAAAAGCAGCCTTGCCGCTATGCTTCAAAGCGTATACGGCTGCAATGTGATCCATATGGACGATTTTTTCCTGCGCCCGTCCCAGCGTACGCCGGAGCGGTTTCAGACCCCCGGCGCAAACGTGGACCACGAACGCTTTCTGTCGGAAGTGGGCGCACGTCTTAGAACCGGCGCCCCCTTCGCCTACCGGCGTTACGATTGCGGCGCGCAGCGGCTCAGCCCGCCCGTGCGCGTCGTACCCTCGCGGCTGACGGTAGTCGAAGGCTCTTACAGTATGCACCCCAGCCTGCAATCCCTCTACGATGCGGCCGTCTTCCTCGCAGTCAGCCCGCAGGCGCAGCTGGACCGGCTGCGCGCACGGGAGAGCGCTGGGATGCTCGACCGGTTTATCCACGAGTGGATCCCGCTGGAGCAGGCGTATTTTGACGCGTACCGGATCCGGGAAACCTGCGCGCTCGCGATTGACACTTCCTGCTTTTCATAATCAATTTAGAAAAACGGCGTCTCGGATTCGAGACGCCGTTTTGTATATACGTCGCCCTTTTCATTCCGGACAGGCTGTGGTATAATGTCTGTAAAGGCAAAGCCCCACAAACTGCAAAGGAGGCGTTTGCGTGCAGTCCATGGAAATCCTCGCGCCGGCCGGCGGGCCGGAACAGCTTACCGCCGCCGTGCGTGCGGGTGCGGACGCGGTATACCTGGGTCTGGACAGCTTCAATGCGCGGCGGGCGGCGGCGAACTTCACCGCCCAATCCCTGCCGGAGGTTGTCGGCTACTGCCGCGCGCGCGGCGTTCGGGTGTATGTAGCCCTCAATATCCTGCTGCTGGACAGCGAGCTGGACGCCGCGGCGGCGCTGATCCGGCAGATTGCTAACGGCGGCGCCGACGCGCTGATTGTACAGGACCTCGCCGCCGCGGCTCTTGCGCGGCAAATCTGTCCTGAACTGCCCCTGCACGCATCCACGCAGATGAGCGTGCATAACGCCGCCGGCGTGCAGATGCTCGAACGGCTCGGCTTCGCGCGCGTGATTTTGGCGCGCGAGCTGTCTGCCGCCGAAATTGCGCAAATACACGAGCAGAGCCCGCTGGAGCTCGAACTGTTCGTGCACGGTGCGCTGTGCATGAGCGTATCCGGCCAGTGCCTGATGTCGGCCATGCTCGGCGGGCGCAGCGGAAACCGGGGCCTGTGCGCCCAGCCCTGCCGGCTCGCGTACGTCGCAGGCGGGCGCGAACATGCGCTGTCGCTCAAGGACCTCTCGCTCATCCCGCACATTGGAGAACTGCCGGCCCTCGGCGTTCGCTCGCTGAAAATTGAAGGGCGAATGAAGCGGCCGGAATATGTGGCGGCCGCCGTGCACGCCTGCCGCACAGCGCTGGAAGGCGGCGCGCCGGACATGAACGCGCTGCGCGCCGTCTTCTCCCGAAGCGGGTTTACGGACGGCTACTACGCGGCGAAGCGCACGCCGGACATGTTCGGCTACCGCACAAAAGAGGACGTGCTCAGCGCAAAACCCGTGCTGGGTGAACTTGCGGAGCTGTACCGCAGGGAGCGTCCGCGCGTTGGACTTGTCATGCGCTTTACTGCTACGGATGGCGTTCCCTGTTCGCTGGAAGCGAACGACGGCGCGCACAGCGTCCGCGTACAGGGCCCGGTTCCCGAACATGCACAGAGCCGCGCGATGGACCGTCCGTATGTTGCGCAGAGCCTGCAAAAGTGCGGCGACACGCCCTTTTTCCTGGACCGGCTCGACACGCGTATTGACGACGGCCTGTTCCTGCCCGTGTCCGCTCTCAACCGGCTGCGCGTACAGGCGCTGGAAGCGCTGACGGCCCTGCGCGCCCGACCGCCCGCCCGCGCCTGCCGTCCGCTGCCGCCGGCCGATTACCCTTTATCCGATCCGAACAGGCGGCCCACACTGCGCGTCTCTCTCGCAAAACTGGACCAGCTCACGCCTGCGCTGCAAGCCGCCGCCGAAAGGATTCTCCTTCCCCTCGGCGCAGTGCCTGCGGATGCGGCATGGCTGCACGCGCTTGGGGACAAGCTCGTCGTCCGCGTGCCCGACTTGATATTCGGAGATCCCCGGCCCGTTGCGGAGCAGCTGCTTCGCCTGCGCGCTGCCGGGCTGACCCGCGCCCACACCGGCGGCATCGGCAGTATCCTGCTCGCACAGCAGGCGGGAATGGCCGTCTCCGGCGGGTCCGGTCTGAATATCACGAATACGCGCAGTTTGGATGCATACCGTTCTCTGGGTATTGTGGAGGCCGATCTGTCTGTCGAGCTGACCCTTGCGCAGGCGCGCGCCGTCGCGCCCGTCGTCCCGCGCGGCGTGACCGCATACGGGCACTTGCCGCTCATGAGCTTTCGCGCCTGTCCCATGCGGGGCGCGTCCGGCTGCGGCGACTGCACGGGTGAAACGGCGATTCGCGACCGCAAAGGCGTGGACTTTCCCCTCCTCTGCGAGGGCAGGCAGTATTCACGGCTGTACAACGCGCTGCCGGTCTATATGGGCGACCGGCTGGACCAGCTTCGCGGCCTGGAATACTATACGCTGTCCTTTACGGTGGAGCCGCCCGCCCTGTGCGACCGTATCCTCGCCGCGTTCCAGGCGGGGTCGGCGCCGGATTTCCCCTATACACGCGGCCTGTTTTACCGCGGCGTGCAGTAACGCGCGCAGGCCCCGCCGTCGCGCTCCATGCCGTCCATCGCCCGGCGCGCTGCGCCCCCTTCGGCGGAAAACCTATCCGGCGCGCGCCTCTCCCACACCGTATCCCGCACCGCCTGCATTCCCTCTTTCCGGCGCAAACGGGCAAAACGCAAATTCGCACTGCAAGCGCAGGGCGAACGCGCGTAGGCCCCGCCGCCGCGCTCCATGCCGCCCAACGCCCGGCGCGCTCGCCCCTTTCGGCGGGAAACCCATCCGGCGCGCGCCTCTCCCACACCGTTATCCCTCGCCGCCCGCATTTCCTCTTTGCCGGCGCAACGCAGAACCACGAAGCGTCCCACAATACGCGCGGCTTCTATATCGCCGCGACCCATCCGATCCGCTTCCCCATCCGCCTGACCATGAATTTGACGCGTGAAACACAAGGTTCATCCGGAACGGCCCATTTTCCGGTTTGTCATACCGATAAATTGCTTTGATTTGTCACGCTCATAATTCAAAAAAAACTGGCTACAATAACATCGTATCCAGCATGTTTTTAACCCACACTACCCACCAAAATTCCTTCCAATTAATTGATGCAAATACAAAAAACACCAATTTTCGACGTGATATCCGTTAAAAAAAAGATGTTTAAAAGGAATTTCCGTTAATTATTCACAATAAGTTCTTAGGTAGTGCATAATATGTCAGGGTGATGATGTTATGAGAAAATACAGAGATCCTCGTGAGTTCGGTCGTGTGCGGGATTTGCGGGAAGACGCCGATCTAAATCAGAAACAGGTAGCGGACTATCTGTCGGTCGCCCAGACGACCTACTCGGACTATGAATTGGGAAAACTGAACATCCCAATTCCCATCCTTGTAAAGCTCGCAAATTTCTACAAAACCAGCATTGATTACATTGTCGGACTTACAAACGAACGCGAATGCTACCCCAGAGACTGATCTGCGGCGCTACATAGGCAAAGCGGAGCAGCGACGCAGTTTTCAGGGTACGGATGCGCCCTGGAAACGCCTCTGTAATTTGTTTGATTTTATTTTAACGCCTGGTGCCCCCGGTGTCCGGCGTTCTTTTTCTGTCCGCATTTCGCGGTCCATGCCATGCTTATTCCCGGCAGGGCCGGCATTCCTCATCGCACAGCCAAATTGCAGCTGTTCAAAACCTCGCTTTCTATAGGTTTGCCAGCCAGGCGGCAAATGCGCCGAATCTGTCGGCAGCCTTTTCCCCGCCGAATCCGTTTGCATGAAAAAGACGCCCTGCATCCATGGATGCAGGGCGTCTTTCTGTTTTTCCGGATTCCCGTATTCCAGCCGCGGACACTTAACCGCACCAAGCGTTTGGCACATCCACTGAACGCGGGGAAAACAGCGTGCGCCGCCCGCGCTACGGACGCTGTTTTTCACATTATCCTAGTTCTGCGCCGCGCTCCAGGCACGCACTGCCGCGGCCGCCTGATCGATGTACGCGCCCAACGGCAGTTCCTGCACGCCCACAAGGGTATGGCCGCAGCGGTTGAGCGGAATGAGGATCTTGTGCGCGCGGCTGCGGCTGACAGCCGCGGCCATAGCCGCCGTCACCTCGCCCAGAAGCGCGTCCGCCAGCACAATGCCGATCGGGCCCAGGATAAGATCCGCGTCCCGGCATGCGACGACCGCCGGGTTCTCCCCTGTCGCACCGAAATCCGCGCCCGCTTTCAGCATGGCCGCGGTGGCGACGCTGTTGGTGCCGACAGCGGTGATCTCGGCCTGTACCTGCAGCTTGCGAATCCGTTCGATCAGCATGCCGCCGATCCGGCCTCCCTGTCCGTCTATAATGGTAATGCGCATTGCTTCTCCCCCTTTTTACAATCCGTCCGGCCGCGTGCGCGCAAGTTCTTCAGCCGCCGCGCAGAAAGCGCGCAGCAACGGGTCGGGTGCGGGCGCCGGCAGAAAACGAGCGCCTACGTAAAACTTATGACGCGCAAGCTCCGCCGCGGCCATATCGCCGCGCGGGTCCTCTGCCGCCACGCGCAGCCCGGCCCGCTCCAGCTGTGCGCGGTACGGTCCGCGCAAGCCGTATTCGCCGATATATTGCGCCTCAATATCCCGCTGTCCGTACGCCGCGGCGAGCATGGAACCGGGTAATAGTCTGCAGGAGTCCCGCCCGTAACCATTGTGAACGAACACGTCCGCCGCGTTTACCGAAAGGCCCAGCACGTCTTGGATATAATCCAGAACTGCAGCCGCAAACCCCGCGCCCAAGCCGAGAAACGGAATGTCCCGCTGCCGCGCGTAACGCGCTACGGCAGCCATTCCCTCCATACTGCCATTCCCGTCAATCCCGCCAACAGCGGCCACGCCGTCGACATCCCACAGCAGGCTGTGCAGGCGCGCGCGCGCGAGCTGGTCGGGCGCGACCAGACGCAGCTGTGCGGACGGACACACGGCGTATATCCCCTTCTCCAGCGCTTTGTGCGCGCCGGCCGCCGCAAGCGCAATCCGTACCGGCGGCAAACCGGCCCCCGTTTCCCTGTCCGACACGGCGATACCTCCCTTATTTGTTCCGAGAATGGCAAAAAGGCCTTCACTGAATAACTTTTAGCCCCTGTTGGGGATGGTGTTGTTCAATGAATGCCTTTGTCACGTACCGTATTATATTCGGATTCGACAAAAAAGTCAATTGGATGGGTGCACAAATATTAATTATTTGTGAATTGGATTTTGAGCATTTTTGTATAACGGCCCTTTCGTTGTTGGTTTATTTCACACCCAAGGCGGCTGTTTTACGCTGGTCACCAAATTTTTCAAGAGAAATTTACAATAACATCACAAAAAAAGTACACAATAACGCCCGGATGTGGTATACTAAGGATGCAAATATCATAATACAATAAGGAAGGGGAATACACCATGACACGCAGGACATACGCGCCCACGAAATACATTCAGGGGAAAAATGAACTGCAAAATCTCTACGCCGCAATTCAGCATCTGGGAACTGCGGGAGCATATGCCGTCGTAGACCCGTATATTCTGGACAATTACCGGCAAAACATCGAAGCGAGCTTTACCGGAACGCCCCTGCCTCTGCACATGAATCGTTTTGAGGGCGAATGCAGCCAGCCTGAAATCGACCGTCTGCTCGCCGACGTAAAGCGTACAGGCGCAGATATCGTGCTCGGAATCGGCGGCGGCAAAGCGCTGGATACGGCCAAGGCGGTTGCTTTCTACGCGGAACTGCCCGCCGTCATTATTCCCACCGCAGCGTCCACGGACGCGCCTTGCAGCGCCCTGTCCGTGCTCTACACGCCGGACGGGCAGTTTGACAAATATCTGTTCCTCCGCAACAATCCCGACCTTGTGCTTGTCGATACTGCGATCGTCGCAAACGCGCCCGTGCGCCTGCTCGTTTCTGGCATGGGCGACGCGCTGGCGACCTACTTTGAAGCGCGCGCCTGCCAGCGCAAAGGCGCCGTATCCATCGCGGGCGGCGTCTGCTCGGTCGCCGCGCTCGCGCTCGCCGAAGCCTGCCTGGACACGCTGTACAGCGAGGGTTACAAGGCAAAGCTCGCGGCAGAGCAGCACACTGTCTCCTCCGCTGTGGAGGACATTATCGAAGCGAATACCTACCTGAGCGGCCTGGGCTTTGAAAGCGGCGGCCTGGCCGGCGCGCACGCCATCCACAACGGATTGACCGTTCTGCCCGAATGCCATAAGATGTACCACGGCGAAAAAGTGGCGTTCGGCACACTTGTCCAGCTGGTTTTGGAGAACGCGCCGGACGAAGAGATCGAAGAGCTACTGGCTTTCTGCCGTAAAATCGGCCTGCCCACCAACCTCGCCATGCTCGGCGCGGCGGACGTGCCCAGAGAGCGCATTATGGCCGTGGCGGAAGCTGCCTGCGCGCCGTCTGACACACTGCACAACATGCCGTTCCCCGTCACGCCGGAGGATGTATACAGCGCTATTCTCGTTGCCGACCAGCTTGGCAGCAACTGACCCTCCTTTTAGCCGCAAAAAAGGGCCGCGAATGCGGCCCTTTTTTGCGCGCAGCCGGCGCCGCTGCGAAAAACACTCCGGCATCCGGTTATACCCGCCTGTACGCGCGCTTTTCGCCTGTCCTTCCGATCAGATACTCCACGCTGGCGTTTGAGGACGACGCGAGTTTAACAATTAAGAAGCAGAGGACTGTCCCGTTCTTCGCGCTCATATTCGGAATAAAGAGACTGGTCGCGCCGCAGGCAGTCCGCAGTCTCTTGCCGCGTCGGGTCATGATCTTCCCGCATATTCCTGATTTTCAATTTCATACGGTATCATCTCCCCATAATGATAGGTAAGGACAATATGTGCTAGCAGGGAATTGGACGAATAGAATCTAATTTGTTATACGCAGCTATGCTGCGTTTTTGTTTTATACCCGGCGCCTGCATATTTTATGCATACCCGGTTTGCTTTATAATAGCCGCAGTCGCCGGGACAGCTGAAAGGTTGCGCAAACATAGCCTGCGCCCACTCCATCGACGCATCGGAAAAACGTAGCCGCCCGCGTTTTAAAATGGCGCGATCCCCCTCCAATAAACATGCCATAAAAGCGGCGGCTACGCATATACAGCCGGAGAAATCTTATTAAATCAAGGGAAATAAGAAATATCAATAACAATTCCTGTTTGTATTTTCTTTCAGTGTATGATTTGGCAGACACAGAGATTCAGCGCAAAATCAAAATAGGAATTTATTCTATTTCCTGCGTTTCAGATATTTTACAAATTCGTACCAAAGCGTAGCCGCGGCGGCGGCCGCCGCCGCGCAAAGCAGCCAGGGCAGAGGCAGGGCCGCAAGTTTTAAAAAACCGTTGAGCGGGGTGTACATGCATGCAAACAGCAGGAGCAACGCCCCGCCGGCAGCCGCCCAGAACACGCCGTCCCGCGCAAGCCGCCGCATGGATTGCCAGGCGCTGTCAACTGCCGAACAGTTCACCAGCACCAGCAGCAGATTTGCCAGAATCAGCACGGTCAGCCCAACGCTGCGCGCCGCAGCCGCGCCGCTTTGAGCAAGCGCCGTGTAATAACCGCCAAACGCGGCCGCAAAAATCGCCAATCCCTGCGCCGCGCTTTTGCCAAGGGTACGCGCCGTCAGCAGGCGTTCCGAAGGCGAACGCGGCGGGCGCTCCATAATATCGGCTTCGGCAGGCAGCCGTTCCAGCACAATCGAACAGGTGGGGTCAATCATCAGTTCAAGCAGGACGACGTGCAGCGGCAGCAGAAAAATCGAAGCGGATGGAATGCCGAGCATAGGCGCAAGCAGCGCGGACAATGCAATCGGGATATGGATGGCAAACACATATCCCACCGCTCTGCGTATGTTATCGTAAATCCTGCGCCCGTCCCGAACAGTCCGGACAATCGTCGAAAACTGGTCGTCGAGCAATATAAGGTCGGCAGCCTCGCGCGCCACCTCGCTGCCCCGCCCGCCCATGGCGACGCCAATGTTTGCGCATTTCAGGGCGGGCGCGTCGTTTACGCCGTCCCCGGTCATGGCGACAATTTCACCGTTTTTCTGCAACGCCTTCACAATCCGCATCTTGTGCTCCGGCGCCACGCGTGAAAAAACAGACGTCGCGCCGACGGCATCGCGCAGCTGTTCGTCGCTCATTGCGTCGAGTTCGTCGCCCGTGACAGGCGCGCCGACAGAGCGAATACCGACTTTGTCCGCAATTGCGGCGGCTGTTACGCCGTTGTCCCCCGTAATCATGATCACGCGGATTCCAGCACGCTGCAGCTCGGCTATATCCTCCCGCACACCTTCCCGCGGCGGGTCGGCAAGTCCCGTAAGTCCGCACAGGCGCAGCCTGCATTCGTCCAGCCGCGTCGGGATTTCGGCGCCGCAGTCCAGCCGCGCCGCGCCCACGGCGATCACGCGCAGTCCCTGCGCCGCCATATGCCGGGCCTCGTCCCACGCCGCGGCAAGCGCGTCGTCTTCCAGCCCGCACAGGGGTAGAATACTTTCCGGACTGCCCTTTGCAGCCAGGATCAGGCCGTCGCCGCGCCGCCAGACATGCCCCATCATCTTTTGCCGGCTTGTAAAGGCGTATTCCGCCGCCAGCTCGCCGCAAAACAGCGTTTCGCGCGCAAACCCCATTTCGGCGCAGTAGTCCAGCATCGCCCGCTCCATTGGGTCGTACGCGTCCGGCTCGCACGCAAGGCCCATCATTTCACACAGCTCCCGCTCGCCACCGTCCACAGCCCATGTCCGCTGTACCTGCATACGGTTCTGCGTAACGGTGCCCGTTTTGTCAACGCACAGCACGCTGACCGCGCCCAGCGTCTCCACGCCGGGCAGACTGCGCACAAGCGCCCGCTCCCGCGCAAGCCGCCATGCGCCCATGGACAAAAACACAGTGAGGATTACGGGGAACTCCTCAGGAATCATCGCCATGGCAAGCGTGATGCCGGCCAGCACGCTTTGCGTAAAACGGTCTGCCGGGCTGGCGCCGGCAATATTGAACCAGGTCGCAACGCAGACCAATACGAAAAGAATGCCGGCCACAGCCGCACAGGTCCGTACCAGCGCGCCGGTCTGTCGTTTGAGCGGCGAAACCTGCGTGGGCGCCGCGGCCGTGCCCAGGCCGATTTTTCCGTATTCAGTCTGCGCGCCGATGCGCTCCACCCGCACGGCGGCGGAGCCCTGGGTCACAAGCGTCCCGGCGTAACAGTAGTCCCGCCGCCAGTAACCGCCGCCCGTCCGTACCGACTTCCATACACCCTCCGACTCTCCCGTCAGCATGGATTCGTCCACGCACAGGTCGCTGCACTGTACGATCGCGCCGTCCGCGGCAATCTTATCCCCCTCGCTCACCAGCATCAGGTCGCCGGGCACCAGATCGGCGCTCGGAATCCATTGCTCCCGTCCGTCGCGTACCACCCGCGCCTTTGGCGCGGAAAGGTCGCGCAGTGCGCTGAGCGTTCTGTCGGTTTTCCACTCCTGTATTACGTCGATCCCTACAATTCCCGCTACAAAGACCAGCATTACCGCGCCGTCGCGCGGCTCGCCCAGCGCAAAGTAGATCGCCGCCGCCGCAAGCAGCAGCAGAAACATCGGCTCACAGACCATGCGCAGCAGCTTTTTCAGCGCGCCGCCCTTTTTCTGCGGCCTTAGCTCGTTTTTTCCGCAGCGCGCCTGCAACCGCTCCGCCTCTTCCGTCGTCAGGCCGCTTGGCCTGTTCTGTCCGTCCGTCATAAAAGAATCCTCCCTTTCGCCGCAAGGCATGTTTGAGTTCTCCTATGGCACTCCATGTCCAAAAGCCGCCGCCCGAAGGGCAAATAAAAAGCACCTGCGGGACAACTACTGTCCCGCAGATGCGCATTTTCATCCGCTGCCGCTCGCCTGCGGCCCGGCCCCACGCCCTTTCGGGCGTCGCCTGCTCAGTTTGTACTGTTGATTTCTCATTCCCTGCGGAATGGTATGCAGTGCAAAGAGATTGTGTTATATTATATGCAGCGCAAAGCCGTTTGTCAACCGTTCTGCATATGAAAAATTTATAACAGCCGCACCGCCGGGCCGCGTTCAGCCCTGCAGACCCTGCGCCTGCCGTTCCATGTCCTCGATCACAATATCGTAAATGCTGCCGAGCGAGGCGCAGTATTCCAGCACTTTCCATGGTTCGTTTGTGTGAAAGTGTATTTTCACAACCTCTTCGTCGCCCACGGCAAGCAGGCAGTCGCCCTGAAAATGCTCCTGGAAATAGGCGGCGATTGCATCCTCGTCCAGCCCCTTGCCCTCAATCAGCAGTTGGGTGTCGTACCGAAATTCCAGCATATGAAACCTCTCCCTTTTTTTCCATATTCGCACTGCACGCGCCGGGGCGCGCCCTGTGCCCGCCTATATTATACCGCAAACTTCTCCGGCGGTAAAGAAAAACCCGCGTCCGGCTTCGTACGCGCAAAACGGCGGTCAGCGCGATCCTGCCCTGTTTTTGCATGGTCTGCATAGCCTGGCCGCGCGCACAAACAGCCCCCCCCTGTTTCTGCGATTTAGTGCCGATTTCTCCTGTAAAAAGCACTGGGTTTCAGGGTTGACTGTTTTCAGCCTCGCCTTTATAATAAACTGTACGCTCTGTTTCATAGCAGGCTATTCTTATGCGGCAGGCATTTTCACACGCTCTTACGGCCCCGCCCCATGCGCACCGGGTTCGGATGCCGGTACGAAAGCGGAATCCGGATGGAATCGCAGACGTGCCCGGTGGAAACGCCCCTGCCGGTCGGCGGCAGCTTATGATTCTGTGAGATCTGATCGGCCTGCTGCAACCTGATTTGCCGGACCTTACCGACCGGCTTTAAAGCGGTTTGGCCGGCTGAAAAGTCCGCAGGCAGCGCAAGCCGGAAACTTCTGGTCGCACGGCGGCGCGCTGGGCCAAGAGGCCCGGCGAATAAAGTCCATGCCGAAGCGCCGCCGCGCGGGGACTCCGCCATGCCCAATGCGGACTGCGGCCGCAAACCGGTACTGACGCGATGCGACGCCGGTGCGAACAACGCGGGAAAACGCGCTGGGCGCGGCGGCAGGCCGCGCCCCGGTACCCCGCCACTTGTGAAAAAGCAACCCCGCTATGATAAAAGAACGATATTCAGGAAAAAGGAATTGGAGCATGCCGAAACTTACTTACCGACACACCCTGTATGCAGGATACCTGGGCTATATTACGCAGGCGATCATGAACAACCTCACGCCCCTGCTCTTTCTCATATTCCGCGACAGCTTCGGGATCCCGCTGGAAAAAATCACGCTGCTTATTACGTTTAATTTTTTCGTACAGCTGTTTGTGGACTTTTTAGCGGCAAAATTCGCGGACAGGATCGGCTACCGCAAATGCATTGTGTGCGCGCATATCTTTTCCGCAGCGGGCCTTGTCGGCCTGGCCGTATTCCCGCACCTCTTTTCGGACGCGTTTGCAGGGCTTGCCGCGGCCGTCATTCTGTACGCGGTAGGCGGCGGACTGATCGAAGTGCTGATCAGCCCGATTGTGGAGGCCTGCCCCACGCCCAATAAAGCGGCGGCCATGAGCCTGCTGCACTCCTTCTACTGCTGGGGGACCGTGCTGGTGATCCTGCTGTCAACGCTGTCGCTGACCCTGTTCGGAAAGGCGAGCTGGCGCCTGCTGGCCTGCCTGTGGGCGGTCGTGCCCGCCGCCAACGCGCTGCTGTTCGCCCGCGTCCCCATCGCGACGCTGACGCCGACGCACGAAGGCATGGCGCTCAGAGAACTGTTCTCAATGAAACTGTTCTGGCTCTTTGTCGCGCTGATGGTTACGGCCGGCGCATGCGAACAGGCAATGAGCCAGTGGGCCTCTGCCTTTGCGGAGAGCGGTCTCGGCGTGTCCAAGGCGGCCGGCGATCTTGCCGGACCCTGTCTATTCGCGGCGCTTATGGGCCTTGCCCGCGTCTTTTACGCAAAGTACAGCGAGCGGGTACGCCTTCTGCCGTTTATGATCGGCAGCGGCGCGCTCTGTATCGGCTCCTATCTGCTTGCCGCTCTGGCCCCCGTCCCCCTGCTCTCGCTGGCAGGCTGCGCCCTGTGCGGTCTGTCTGTCGGGATCCTGTGGCCCGGCGTGTTCAGCATTGCGGCGGCACAGTGCCCGCGCGGCGGGACCGCGCTGTTCGCGCTGCTCGCCCTCGCCGGCGACCTGGGCTGCGCGGGCGGGCCCACCGCAGTGGGCCTGGTGGCCGGCGTGCATGGCGACGACCTCAAAGCCGGCCTGCTCGCCGCAGCCGCGTTTCCGGCCGTTCTCACCCTGTGCAGCGTCCTGCTGCAACGTCGGATCCGCCCGCAGCGACAAAGCGGCCCCGGCGTGAAAGTCCGGCCCTAGTCCATCGCACGAAAAGGAAAGCGCTTACGTGCCGGGCCAGGCGTGGAATGCGAAGCGGATATACCGACTCTCCGGTTGTGGCGCAATGAGTTTACGACGCCTGTATCGCTTTTACGCGCAATATGTAAGCGTCGCGTATGTTGACAGCGGCCATTGGCCGCGCGCAGCCCGGCCGCCGCAGCCGCCGTTTATGCAGCCGGGCGCCGTATAGGCAAACATGGCAACGGAAGCGCACCGGTCGGCGGCGCCCCCGGCGGGATACCGGAAATAGCTTTTGTGAGATGCTCGCATACCGTCTTATCCGGCGTCAAAACTACTATGGGCGGACAGCGCGATTTTGACGTCATACGCCGCTATATCGCAAGGCGTACGGCTCTGCCGGCACATCTGCAGCTGCGGACCCGGAGGGCGTGACGATTGGTCCCGCAACCCAGGCGCATCGCATGAACCCCTGCCCTGCAAACGCCCCCCGCAAGCAGACTTGCGGGGGGCGTTTCGGACTATAGGACTTCCAGCAGAAGTTTAACGAGCATACCGATCAATACGACCCCGCCGGCGCCGCTGATAATCCCGTAGACCCTGCGGGACTCCCCATCGTCTCTTTCCCGGATAAGATAATACAGGCCGAACACGGCAACGGCCGCGCCGATGAGCATACCAACGATACTGACGATCATTTCTTTTTCCTCCATTTCAACAGCAATGCGGAATTGATAATGACAAGCACAGAGCCTGCGTTGTGGACGAGCGCGCCGACCACAGGGCTGAGCACGCCCAGCACTGCCAGCGCGATGGCGACAAAATTCAGGCCCATGGAAAAGGCCAGATTCAGCTTGATTGTCGTCATCATCCGCCTGGACAGGGCAATCAGGTGCGGAAGTTCTCTGACCTCGTCGTTCACAAGCGCAATATCGGCCGCGTCCACAGCAATATCGCTGCCGACGCCGCCCATGGCGATGCCAACCATTGCCTTTTTCAGCGCGGGCGCGTCGTTGATGCCGTCGCCGATCATGCACACAGGGCAGCCGCCGCTTTGGCACTTATCGATATAGCGCAGTTTGTCCTCCGGCAGGCAGTTGGCGTGCACTTCGCGGATACCCAGCAGCTGCGCAATATGGTTTGCAGCGTTCTCATGGTCCCCTGTGAGCAAAACGGGACGGACGCCGATTTCCCCAAGCCGTTGCACCATGCCTTCGCTCTCTTCCCGAATCGTGTCGGACAAGACAAGGTAGCCGGCCGGCGCATCGTCTGCCGCGAGATAGATCACAGTGCACCCTTGCCGTATATATGCGTCGGCGCCCGCCACAGGCGCGGAAAATATGCCCCGTTCCTTCATAAGCTCGGCGTTGCCGGCGAGCAGTGCATGCCCGTCGGCCAATGCAGAAACGCCGCGCCCCGGCATCATTTGGAATTCCGACGGCGGCGCAAGCGCCCCGCCGCCGCTCTGCCCATAGCTGCGCACAATCGCCTTGCCCAGCGGATGTTCGGATAACTGCTCTGCGGCGGCGGCGAGCCGGAACACCGCATCAGCTGTAAACTGTTCCGAAACGCTCTCCACTGCAATCACCTGCGGCGTTCCGTACGTAAGCGTACCCGTCTTGTCAAACGCGACGCGTCCGACCTGCGCCAGCCGCTCCAGCGCGTCGCCTTCCCGCACCAGAAACCCGTGCCGCGTCGCGTTGCCGATAGCCGCCATAATCGCCGTAGGCGTAGCCAGTACCAGCGCGCACGGGCAGAACACGACCAGAATCGTAACGGCGCGGATGATCTGTCCGCTGATCGCCCAGGTCAACGCGGCGGAAGCCAGCGCAATCACAACGATCCAGGTCGCCCAGCGGTCTGCAAGGCTGACAATCCTGGCTTTGCTCGCATCGGCCGACTGCACAAGCTGAACCATGCGCTGGATAGAACTGTCCTCGCCCACCCTTGTCGCCTTCATTTCAAACGCGCCGAACTGATTGACCGTACCGCTGGACACTTCGTCGCCGGCCGTTTTATCGACCGGCAGGGACTCTCCCGTCATCACCGCCTGATTGACGGAAGTCTGCCCCGACAGGATGACCCCGTCGACAGGGATTGTCTCGCCGGGCAGCACGCGAAGCACATCGCCCACCTGCACCTGGTCCGCTGGGACTACCGATTCCCTGCCGTTTTGTAATACCCGTGCCGTCTGCGGCGTCAAATGCACAAGCTTCTCAATACCCGCGCGTGCTTTTGCAACCGTCCGGTCCTCAAGCAGCGCGCCGATCTGCATAATGAATGCGACTTCGCCCGCGGCAAAATACTCCCCAATACAGACGGAGGCGATCAGCGCCAGGGATACCAAAACATCCGCCTTGATGTCAAATGCAGTCACAAGACCAATGATTGCATCCAGCAGAATGGGAACACCGCACAGGAGAATCGCCACCCAGGCGATATCGAAGGGCAGCGTCACCGCTTTTGTCAGACTCAGAAGGAGCGCGACTGCCGAAACGCATAAAAAAGCGATATCTCGTTTTACGCCGCCCAGTTCTGAAAGCCGTTCCAGTTTCTCCATGAAAGATTTCATAGCCCACCATCCTTCTGCCCCTTTGGGCACCCTTATTATACCCATAGGGGTATGGGTTTGTCAAGAGGGTAAAAAGAAAAGCGGACATATGCAGCCGCTTTTCAGCGATAGGCTATCCCATATTTGCAAAACGTTCCACTGCTTTTGTAAAATCTTCAATGGTCCTGTCTGCGTCGCCGTGTTCCAGGCCGTCCTTGACGCAGTGCCGGATATGTCCTTCCAGCACAACCTGGCCGCACTTGTGCAGCGCGGCTTTCGCCGCGTTAAGCTGCGAAAGCACATCTTCGCAGGGCACATCCTCATCCACCATACGGTCAATCGCCTGGACCTGCCCAATAATTTTTTTCAACCTGCGGTGCAGGTTATCTGCATCCATACATTGCTTCATGTCGCCGCCTCCATACTAAAAGGGGTATATGTATATTGTATCGGTTGTACCGGCAAAAGTCAACGCGAATTCGCGCAACTATACCGCTCCTCTCCGGCAAACCGGATCCTGATGCACCGTTATCCCGCGCTCTTTCGCCGCAACAGAACGCTCACGGCCGGCAACGCAGATGGAATAGCGAATCGATACCAGTCAAATTACCATTTCAGCTGCCTAACAGTAAACGATCAGTATAGTTTGATTAAATAAAACGGGTATTAAGGAATGAAGAGACCCCAAAAAGTTAGACAAAATTTTGAAGGAAAATAGTTCAAGCAACC
>ERZ827423.1571-NODE-1571-length-21728-cov-29.040511_pt1 | contig 21728 bp, 22 predicted proteins | sample MGYA00519775_ERZ827423 | MGnify/ENA primary metagenome ERZ827423 (study PRJEB31778, sample SAMEA3449296) | human gut metagenome | biome: human gut; feature: human-associated habitat; material: faeces | place: United Kingdom | collected 2010/2012 ...
CCCTTGATGCCGCTTGATATCGATTTCGTGTCTAACTTTTTGGGTTCAGATCAAAGTGCCGTTCCTTTTTTTATGCCGCAGAGGTGGCCGAAGGGCCGCTTCTGCGAAGCGTTACATATCGACCTTTAATCCTATCCCCATCTCTCTGGCCCTGGCGTATATGCGCCGGGCGGCGACGAGGTCCAGCACCGCAGAGCCCACGGACTTGAACAGGGTTATCTCGGTGTCGTTCTCCCGGCCGGGGGCAGCGCCGTTTATGAGCTGGCCCAGCTCGCCTGTAATGCGGTCTTTGCTGTACTCGCCCCGGTCAATGGGCTGAAGTATGTCGCCCGCCTCGCCGAGCACGCCCTCCAGCGTGTCCGCATAGACCTTGCCGGCGTGGGTCAGCGTGTAGGAGTCTATCTCCACCATGTCGTAGGTAAAGGAGCCTATGCCGTTCACGTGGACACCGGGCTTCAGGAGCCTGCCGTCGAATACGGGAGAGGCGGCGGTGGTGGCGGCGGTGATTACGTCCGCGTCGGCTATGGCCTCCTCGGGGGAATGGACGGCGACTATCTTTGTATTGAACCTGCCAGAGAACTTTTCGCTCATGGCTCTGGCAAAGGCCTCTGCCTTCTCAAAGGTGCGGCAGTAGACCCTGGCAAGCTCTATATCCCGTACGGTGAGAACGGCCTCAAGCTGGCCCTCCGCCTGCCCTCCCGCTCCGAAGAGGGCGAAAACCCTGCTGTCCCTGCGGGCGAGAAGGTCTGTAGCCGCGCCGGCCACAGCGCCTGTGCGCACCCGCGTCAGGTATGTGCCGTCCATCACCGAGCATACCGCGCCGGTGGAGTCGTCCATCAAAACCATGGTGGCGGGGACGCTGGGAAGGCCCCGCTTTGGGTTATCCGGATATACTGAAACTATCTTTACGCCCAGGGCGGAAGCGCCGGGGGCATAGCCGTACATGAACAGCGCCGAGCCGTTATATGCGGGTACCGGCAGGTTTGCGCGGAGGGGTATGTCGGTATCCCCTGCGGAATAGAGCGCGAGGGCGTCCTTAGCCGCCTGTACCGCCTCCGCCATTGTGAACACCTTTGCCATATCTTGCCTTGTGAGCAGGGTTATCATGATATATACGTCCTTTCATTCCTGTTATTTATTGTAATTATTTACCGGCTGTCTCATATGATTTTACCTTCCGTGCAATACCGCCGTCAATACGGCTGGAAACATTTGCTGTGCGGCGCAACCTTTTCTGGTATAATTGCGTTATAATTTATATAAGGATACCGGAGGTGGGCTATGCTGGGAAAGGGCGAAAAAAGGCTTGTGGCGGCGTATTCCGCGGCGCATTTTGCCGTGGATCTGTGCTGCGCAATGCTGGTGCTTCCCGCGGCCCGGGCCGCCTCGGATAAGGCCATGGCGCTGCTCATATACAACTTCTGCGCCTTCGCCATTCAGCTGCCCATGGGCGTGCTGGCGGACAGATATGGCGGCGGAAGGTACTTTTCCGCCGTAGGTTGCCTTATGGTGGCCCTGGGCGGGCTGCTGCCCGCGCCCATGCTTACCGCCGTCGTATGCGGGCTGGGCAACGCGGCCTTCCATATAGGCGGCGGCGCGGACGTCATGGCGGTGACGGAGGGGGCAAAATACCTGGGCATATACGTTTCCCCCGGGGCAATGGGCATATTCCTCGGCGCGCTGGCCTCGCGGGCGGGCCGGAGCTTTGCCGCTTTCGCCGCCTGCCTCATGCTCGCCTGCGCAGTGGCGATCATGACGTGCTGTAAAGACGGGGCAGGGCCGGGGAGCCCTGAGCTGCCCCGGGGACGGGAGCAGTGGCTTCGCCTTATGAGCCTGTTTATGGTGGTGGTGCTGAGAAGCTACGGCGGGGTGATAATGTCCTTCCCGTGGAAGACTGGGGCCTGGGCATGGATAGCCGCGCTGTGCGTGGTGGGCGGCAAGTGCATAGGCGGCTTTGCCTCGGACCGCTTCGGTGAGGTGCGCTCCGCCACCGTCACGCTGAGCGCCGCCGCCATAGCGCTGATATTCTCCGCCTTCCCGCTGCCGGGGGCGCTGGGGCTGCTGCTGTTTAATATGTCCATGCCCGTAACGCTGTACGCCGCAAGGGATATACTGAGGGAGGGCAGGGCCACCGCCTTCGGTCTGCTCACCCTGGGGCTTTTCCTCGGCATGCTGCCCGCCTTTTCCGGGGCCTCCGGCAGCGGGCAGGATTACGCCATGATCTGCCTGATCTCCATAATGCTGATACGGGTGGGGGTGGGCAAAAGGTGATGCTGCGCGCCATGGGCTTATCGCTGCTGCTGACGGAGCTGATAGAGCTTTCCGCCGCCCTGCTGCTGAAGAAGAGGGAGGATATGGGGCTCATCGCCCTTGCAAACCTTATGACCAACCCGGCGGTGGTATACCTTTCGCTGCTGACGAAGGCCCTGAGGCCGGGGCTTTACCCGGCGGCGGCCGCCGTGACGGAGCTTTTAGCTGTGCTGGCGGAGGGTTACGCCTACAAAAGGCGCGCCGCCAAAATAGCCCGCCCCATGCTTTTTTCCCTGTGCATGAACGCCCTCTCCTTTGGGACGGGGCTTGTGATAAAGCTGATATTTTAAGGAGGTACGGATAATATGAAAAGGATCTTTTGCGCGCTGCTTGCGGCGGCAATGCTGCTCCTGCCCTGTATGGCGCTTGCGGACGTGATACTTGAGCCGGAGGACAGCTTTTACAAAAGGCACAGCGACCAATGCACCTATCAGGCCGGCAGGACCTACATAGCCGAGGGCGAGGGCGGCTCCGCCCCGGTATACAAGGCGCCGGACAAGGGGGAAATAAGGCGCATCGACAACGGAAACGAGGCCGTCTGCCAGTGGCTCTATACCGATGGGAACGGCGCTCAGTGGGCGCTGATAAGCGACGGCAGCGGCTGGATAAACCTCTATGACTTCAAGGTAAAATACGACTGGGTGGAGTTTGCGGGGGAGCATAAGGACGAGATAAAGCATGAGGACGCAGAGGTGGACGCTGCCAAGGGGGCGGGGGATACCATAATATTCTACGACTACCCCGGCTCCGAGAGGACGGCCTTTGACGTAAGCCTCGGCGCATTTGGCAGCGACAAGATAACCGTGGACACGACCTATACCGACGGGGAGGGCCGCAGATGGGGCTTTATCGGCTACTGGTACGGCTACCGCAATCTCTGGATAAGCCTTGACGACCCGACTGTGGAGGTTCCGCCCGCGGCGGAGCAGCCCGCCCCGGTGAGCACCGGCGCGCCTGCGTACCTGCCCCCCAAGGGCGGCGGCGCGCCCATGATAATCGGCGGCGGCCTCGCCGCCTTAGCCGCCCTCATAGCGGCAGGGCTGATAAGGAAAAAGAAGTAAGCCGAAAAAACTTCACTGTCCGGGTGTTGTGCTGCAACACCCGGATGTTTTATAATATGTGTACATACAATTAGGGGGAATAGGTATGGTAAAGCTGTGGTTTGCGAAGGTAAGGCCGGACGGCATAATACCCTCAAAGAGGGGGGAGGACGCGGGATACGATATATTCCTCGCCTTTGACGGGGAGTATATACGCCTCGAACCCCACGAGACCAAGCTGCTGCCCACCGGCATAGCCAGCGCGTTCGAGCCCGGGTATTATTTCCAGATACAGGAGCGGGGCTCCACCGGCTCAAGGGGGATAGGCAAGCGCTGCGGCGTGATAGACTCCGGCTACCGGGGGGAATGGTTCGTGCCCATGACAAACCTGAACACCGTCCCGCTGTACTTTGCAAAGGAATCGGCAGGGGAATACCTGGAGGGGCTGAAGGAGCGGGGTGAGCGCTTCAACGTATACTACATAACTAAGGCGGTGTGCCAGGCGGTGCTGCTGCCGGTGCCGGAGACGGAAATAACCGAGATACCCTATGACGAGCTTATGGAGATGAAGTCGCTGCGCATGACGGGCAGCCTCGGCAGCAGCGGCAAATAGCGGATATTTTCCGGGAAATAAAAAACGGAGGCGAATTATATGGCTAACATGATGGATTACATACAGTGGCGCGGCGACCTGACCTTTTCGGAAAGGCCCTTCAACGAGGTGGACGGACTGATATTCGCGGAGCTGTCCTATGTGGATTATTCCAACATAGTGCCCAATACCGTGGTTGAGGGCATAACCCTAAAGCGGGCGGCGGAGGAGTACTTTCTTAAGTATCCCGACAGCCGCGGCAGGCTTGGCATAGTAGTGCCGGACAGCATACACGACCTGCTCAGGGCGGCGGGGAACAGCGAGAGGTTTGGCAGCGTGGTATTATCCGGCTATACCGCCGAGACCAGCGAGGAGAAGGAGGAGCAGTTCAGCGCGGTCACCTTCACCATCGAAAACAGGATACGCTGCATAGCCTTCCGGGGTACCGACGACACCATAGTGGGGTGGAAGGAGAATTTCAACATGTGCTACATGTTCCCCGTACCGGCCCAGAGCGATGCGGCAAATTACCTGAACATGGTGGCGGCGGACTGGAATAAGGACCTCATAATCACCGGCCACTCCAAGGGAGGCAACCTTGCAGTATACGCGGCGGCATACTGCCTGCCCGAGGCGCAGGAGCACATAACCGCCGTATACAACAACGACGGCCCCGGGTTCCCCACCAGCCAGATAACCCTCGAGAATTACAGCCGCATACGCGGACTCATGACTACCCTGCTGCCCGAGGCTGATATAGTGGGCATACTTCTGGATCACGAGGATCAGTACCATGCGGTAAAGAGCAACGCCGTAGGGGTATGGCAGCACGATGGCTTCTCATGGGAGCTGATGGGCACGAAATTCATATACAGCGAGGATATAAAGAGCAGCAGCAAGCGCAAGGACAAGACCCTCAGGGCATGGGTGGACGATATGGATATGGAGCTTCGGGAGCAGTTCGTCAACAAGCTCTTTGCATTCTGCAAGAGCACTGACGCCCGCACCCTCACCGACCTGAAACGGGATCCCATAGGCCTGATGAACGCCATAAACGGAGCGTTTGAAGACGAGGAGACGAGGGAAGTGCTCAAGAGGTCCCTCTCGATGCTGCTCTCTGAGGATAAGACCCACCGCTACGCCGCGGCGCAGGACAGCCTGATGCGCATCAAGGGCAAGGTGACGGAAAAGGCCGCGCTTGCCATAAAGAGAAAGAAGTAACGGCATCAAAGCCGGAAAAACCAAAAAAGTGGCGTTCAGCCACTTTTTTGATGCTCTTATATCCTGCCGGTGGAGTCCGTCTTTATGGTGCCGCTGCGGTAGGCGTCGAGAAGGGCGTTAAGATCCTCTATGCGGCGCTTTATGCCCTCTCCGGCGTCGGTATCGGATATCATGAGCCTGCGGGGAAGGTTTTCCACTATAAAGGAATGTGAGGTTATATCCTTCTTGCCGTGTATTGCCTCCTCCCGGGTGGTAAAGGGCTCGTGGGCGGCGATGCGCATTCCGTGGGAGCTGAAGAACATTGTGTAGCCCGCTATGCCTGTCTGCTTGTGGTAGGCCTTGCAGAAGCCGCCGTCTATGACTACCAGGCGGCCGCCCCCCTTTCTGGGGTCTTCCCCCTCTTTTACCTTTACTGGCATGTGGCCGTTTATGATGCGGCTCCAGGGCTTGTGCAGGTCGAAGTCGTCCAGTATCCTGCGGCAGAATTCCTCGCTGCCGTAGTAGACGTAATAGGGGTTCTTGGGTTCCGTATATGAGGCTTTATCCTCGATGAGAGCCCGCTCGAAGGTGGTTATCTTTGTCCTGCCGCAAATCGGGGAATTCCTGCCGCACCAGAGGAACCAGAGAAAGTCCAGCCCGCGCAGCCGCTCCATGCTGCCATCGGGAGCGAAGTAGCCCTGCCGCGCCAGCCTGTCCGCCCAGTCCAGAAATGCCCGTCCCTTGAGGGGGGTATCGGAATAAAGGGAAAACTCCATGAACTCGCCATTGCCGTCGCAGGGTATGCAGCCGTGATAGAGCAGGTTGCCGTTGTGCCTGCGGTATATGGAGCCTACGGAATAGAGGAACCGGGTGTGGATCTGGAGCTTTTCGCTGCGGCGGAAGCTGGAGACAAGGCCGTCTATTATATCCTGCTCCTCGGAGGTGAGCTTGTTGGGGTCGGCGGGGTCTATGGTGGGAAAGTCGGTATCCCGGAGGGGGTATACCGTGCCGTCTATCTCTATGGTGCCGTCTTTGTAGTTTATGCGGGATAGCATATCCCGGTCAGACATCTGGTACTCCGGCCGGCGGGCTATTATCTGCCCCTCCAGCTTGAACATTATTACGCACATCGCCTTGTGCATGCGGGAGAACAGCTCGCTGTCCCGAGGCAGGCTGTGTCCCGCCGGCAGGACCCGGGGCCGGAATACCGCCGCATCCCTGTATGTGACGTCGCTGAACACCGCCAAGGGCAGAAGGTTTATGCCGTAGGCGTTTTCCAGCATATCCATGTTGTCATACTGTATGCAGTTCTTTACGGCGATGGCCACGCACACCGGGCTGCCGGCGGCCGCGCCCATCCACAGCACGTCGTGGTTGCCCCACTGTATGTCCACGCTGTGGTGGCCCATGAGGTTGTCCAAAATTACGTCGGCGTGGGGGCCGCGGTCGAATATGTCGCCGACTATGTGCAGGGTATCCACGGCCATGCGCTTTATGAAGGTGCACAGCTCCGTTATGAGAGTATCCGCCATGCCGGTGTCTATTACGGAGCGGATTATGTTGTCGTAATAGGTATGTTTGTTGTGCTGGTCCTGTGGATTGAGAAGCTCCTCCATTATGTAGGCAAAGTCCTGTGGCAGCGCCTTGCGCACCTTGGAGCGGGAGTACTTTGACGCGGTGTAGCGGGCCATCTCGATCAGCCTGTGCAGCGTCACCCTGTACCAGTCGTTGAGGCCGAAGGAGGCCCTTTCGTGTATGCCGTGGAGGGTCTCCACGGGATAGTATATGAGCACCGCAAGGCCGCGGCGTTCCTCTGAAGTCAGGGTGCTTTCAAACAGCTCTTCTATCTTTTCGCATATGGCCCCAGAGGCGTTATTGAGTATATGGAGGAAGGCCTCATGCTCGCCGTGTATGTCGCTCATGAAGTGCTCGGTGCCCTTTGGAAGGCTGCGTATGGCCTCCAGCTTTATTATCTCCGCACAGGCGGACTGTACCGAGGGGAATTCCCGTGAAAGCAAGGTCAGGTAGCGTATATCCTGCTCCATGAATAAGCTCCTCCAAAAGTAATTATTATAGGTATATTATAGCATATAAGCTGTAAAAATAAAGAAGCCCCTCAAAAAGAGGGGAATATATTATTTTATCAATAAGCAGCACAGGTCATTCACGTTGGTTCCTGTGGGGCCTGTGAATATAAGGCCGTCTATCTGTTTTAAGGCGTTGTAGGAGTCGTTGTCCTTCAGCACGTCGGGTATGGAAATGCCCAGCGCCTCAAGCTGTCCCTTGGTTTCTCCGGTGACTATGCCGCCCGCCGCGTCTGTGGGGCCGTCGGTGCCGTCCGAGCCTACGGAGAAGAGGCATACGTCCTTCATGCCCGCGATGCCCATAGCGCCGGACAGGGCCAGCTCCTGATTGCGGCCGCCTGAGCCCTTGCCGGTTATGCGCACGACAGTTTCTCCGCCCGCAATGAAGGCGAGGGGTTCCCCGGCGCCCCTGTGATACTGGGCGACGGAGGCTAAGAAGCTTCCCGCCTCCTTTGCTTCGCAGCAGAGCGAGGCCGTGAGAACAACGGGCCTGTAGCCCAGCCGCCTGGCAGTTTCCGAGGCGGAGGCGCAGAGTTGGGTTACGCTGCCGGTGACGATGGTTTCAACGTTATTTAGCTCCTTGGGAGTCTCGACATCCATAAGGGACAGAGCTTTGTCGGAAAGCTTCAGGCCGTACTTGGAAATTATGGCATGGGCGTCGGCATTGGTAGAGCTGTCGGGGCAGGCGGGGCCTGAGGCTATCATGTCCAGAGGGTCGCCTATTATATCGGAAAGTATTATTGCGATTATGCGGGCGCCGCTGCAGGCCATGGCGAACCTGCCGCCCTTTACTGCGGAGAGCCGCTTGCGAATGGTATTCATTTCGGTTATATCGGCGCCGGAGGCCAGCAGCTGCCTGTTCACGTCCTGCAATTCCTCCAGCGATACCAGCGGGCTTTCAAACAGGGCGCTGCCGCCGCCGGAAACCAGGAATATCAGCGTATCCTTTGGGGTCAGGCTATGGGCAAGAGAAAGGGCCGCCTCCGCCCCGCGCACGGAGTTGTCGTCAGGCACAGGATGCCCCGCCTCATATATGGCGATATCCTCCGAAAAGCTGCCTGCGGAGTGGCCATACTTGGTTATGATCACGCCCTTTTCTATGCGGCTGCCAAGGTGATCATATGCCGCCCTGGCCATTTGATAACCCGCCTTGCCTATGGCCACCAGCTTTACCTTATGGGGCAGGCTGACGGAGCCGAGGGCTGCCTTTACTGCGTTGTCTGGCATCGCCCGGTCAATGGCTTCTTTTATAATGAGCTGCGCATCGTCGCGTATATTCATACAATTCTCCCATGTATGCTTGATTTAATCTATTGTAGCATCTTTTGCGGTATAAGCAAATAAAATAATAAATTAACATGCAACCTTGCAGGAAGGTAAACCGTTTAATATACAGATAACCGCAATACGGAGGATATTTTTGCTATGAAGAAAAGACTGATTAAGCTGATCGCCCTCGCTATGTGCGCCGCCATGCTTACCGGCTGCGCCGCGTCCGGCGGAGTGAAGAACCTTACCGATGGCGTAAATGCGGCGGATGTGACGCTGCCCGAAGTGACCGACTATACCATGATAGGCGACCTCGGCGCGGGGCTGATGCAGTACGCGGCGGCGCAGGAAGCCGAAAACCCCGTGCTTTCCCCGCTTTCAGCCTATCTCTGCCTTGCCATGCTCATGCCCGGAGCAAATGAGAACACAAAGGCGGAATTCGAGAAGATACTTGGAGCAGACTGGGACTACGTTTCCGCCCTCGCCGCCGATATAGCCGCACAGCTTGAAAAGACCGGCGGCAGCACCAAGCTCGACCTTGCCAATTCCATCTGGACGGACGACGACAAGGCCGTTATAGAGGAGGAATGGCTAAAGACCGTAAAGGCGTATTTCGGCCCCGACATATACAGCGCCGACCTGCCCAGCGACGGGGCTCTGAAGGCAATAAACAAGTGGGTGAACGACAAGACCAACGGCATGATACCCAAGCTCCACGATGACAATTACGACAAGGATACCATAATGGTGCTGCTCAACGCCCTTTATATGAAGGCGGACTGGGCACATAAGTTTGAAGGCAACGACACATATGACAGGGAGTTCGCCAAAGCGGACGGCAGTGCCGTTACCGTGCCTTTCATGAACATGTTCGAGGCCTATGAGAGCTACATAAAGACCGAGGACGCGGAGGGCATAATGCTGCCCTATGACGACGGCAGGCTGGCCTTTATAGCCCTGAAGCCCGACGGCGGCGACGCGCGGGGCTATGCCGCCTCCCTCACCGGGGCCAAGCTGAAGGAAGCCATCGCCGCCGCAAAGGCGGATACCTTCGTGACCGTCAACATGCCCAAGTTTGATACCGAATACTCGGTATACCTGACCGACGCCCTCAAGGCCATGGGCATGACCGACGCCTTCGACCCCTTCCTTGCCGACCTTTCCGGCGCGGGCAGGGGCATTGACGGGCCGCTGTACATATCTTATGTCTTCCAGAAGGTAAAGGTGGACGTGAACGAGGAGGGCACCGAGGCCGCCGCCGTTACCGAGATCGCCACGGCGGAGGGCTGCGCGCTCCCTGCGGATGAGCCCATAGTGCTGACCTTCGACAAGCCCTTCGTATACGCCATAGTCGATACCGAGACCGGCGTGCCGCTCTTTGCGGGCGTAATGGAGAACCCCGAGGCGAAGTAAAAAATAATTAGAAAAATCAAAAAAGCGGCTTAAAGCCGCTTTTTTGATTTTGCGGGGACAGCTAAACCCTAATCATCTATATCTTTGTCCTGCTTGACTATCGCGCCGGAAACGGCGTCTATTTCGTATTCATACTCAAAGCCGTTGCACTTGAAATCTATCTCATATACCATGCGGCCATCCTCCCTATCCAGCTTGCATTCGTATTCGGTTATGCTGCCATTGTCAAGTCCGGCATGTGAAAGAGCTGCGGATTTTGCCTTTGCCTCGCCTATATAGCCTCTGTCGGCTGACTGCTGCTCATTCTTTTTATTGTCCTTTGGATTTTCCTGCTTTTTCCCGTCCTTTGTGTTTTCCGCCGGCTCACCTTCGTATTTGAGTATTTCTCCGGTATTCGCGTTTATGTCGTATTCATACTCCCTGCCGTTCCAGTCAAACTCCAGCTCGTATATCATGGCCCCGTGCTCATAGTCCATTTCAAACTCATAGCCGAGTATTTCTTCGGCCTTTGCCCCGGCGTGAGCAAGAGCTATTTCCTTTGCTTTGGCCTCGCCTATATAAGCGCTGTCGCTGGCGGCACCCTCTGCCGTTACGTTGGTTATGCTCTTGCTGCCGGATTCCCCTATCAGGTTCAGTTCGTTTACGCTGAGCCCCGCCAGCTCGTCAAAGGTATGAGCGGCATTGTTTTCGGTTATTTGCTTTATCAGCTGAGCTTTTCCTTCGGTTATGCCGTACTGCTCCGCAAGGCGTTTTGTGTCAGGATCGTCACTTATAGTCTGACTCAGCACCGCGCCCTTGAAGCTGCCTGTATCCAGCATATCCTTTACCTCTGCGCTCAGCCTGTTTTGCATTTCCGCGCTCTTTATGGGATCGTCGCTATCTACGCTTATAAGTATGGAGTTGGCCAGTTCGGATATATATCCTTCCCTAAGCATTGAACCTATTATGGCGTTTACCGCCACCTTGAGGTCGCTTCCCTTAAGCTTCATATCGCCTATGACCTTTACTCCGTCCTCGTTTTTCGGGGTTACCAATACTACCTGTTCCTTCTTATTCACCCCAAGCTCTATGCTCGGGTTAACATCCAGCGCTACGGTGGAAGCTACGCTGTGATTGGCTCCGTATAAGTATGTTCCAGTTACTATTAGAACCAGCGCCGCTGCCGCTGCCATAACCCTGCTGAATACTCTGCCGTTTTTCTTTTTTGCCGTATTTTCCAATATTATTACCCTTCCTTTCTGCTCCTCGCATTTTCCCATTACTTCTTTAAGATTATTCGGAGCGGCATTGCCAAATGCCCGTCTTACGCTTTCTTCCGTACGCCTGTTGCTCACTTTAAATGCCCTCCCTTTTTTCAAGTTTTGATTTAAGCTTTTTTATTGCCCTGCTGTATTTTGAAAGCACCGTCGCAAGCGGCAGGCCGAGAAGCTCAGCCGTTTCCCTGTGCTTCATGCCGCCTACGGCATGGAGTATCACTACCTGCCGTTCGCTGTCGTCCAGAGCCTTCAGGCACTGCTCCAAAACCAGCCTGTCCTCCGGCGAGGCCGGCGTCTGCTCAAGGTATTTGTCCCAGTCCTCCTCCGGGATGTCGGAACGCTTTCCCCGCTCCCGCAGTTTTTCCATGCAGAGATTTCTGGTTATTGTTATAAGCCAGGCCATCGGCTTGCCTTGCGGCTTATATCCCGCCGCACCGAGGTAAGCACGCACAAAGCATTCCTGCGCTATTTCCTCCGCGTCGTGGGAGCTTTTAAGCAGGGACAGCGCGAAGGCGTATACTGAAGGATTGGCTATCCGGTACAGCGGCTCCATGGCAGCCGTGTTCCCCGCTGACAGCTCCATCATGCAGTTCTCCATTTCTTCCCGTTCGCTCTGCCCACATTCAGCAACAGCATTCAGGCATATAAGCATATTCTCTTACTCCTTTCACCCTGTAAACGGAGAATCGTTGGTTTTTATTGCAAATAAATTATATATGATTTCCGTAATCCATATACGTCTATGTCTATCGAAAAAGCCCGCCATGAAAATGGCGGGCTCAGCTAACGTTCTTCGGAGTTAAATGGCCGTTGTTTTATCAGTCTGCTACGTAGGGCAGAAGGGCAACGATGCGGGCGCGCTTGATGGCGATGGCCAGCTCGCGCTGATGCTTTGCGCATACTCCGCTCATGCGGCGGGGCATGATCTTGCCGCGCTCGCTTACGTACTTGCGAAGACGTGCGGTATCCTTATAATCGATGTGCTCGACCTTATCTACACAGAAACCGCATACCTTACGCCTGGACTTGCGGGGACGGGGCTTCATTTTGCGCTCTTCCATTTGGTGAATCTCCTTTCATTGGCTAGATGGCCCCTGCTTAGAAGGGCAGCTCGTCGTCCTCTATCTCAGAGAAGCCCTCGGGGGCAGGAGTGTTCTGGCGCTCATAGCCGCTGCGCTCATAGCCGCTGCGCTCATAGCCGCCGCTGCCGCCCTCCTGGCCCTTGGGGGTGAGGAATTCGATCTCATCTGCGATTATTTCAGTAATATATCTCTTTGAGCCGTCTTTCGCGTCGTAGCTGCGGTTCTGTATCTCGCCGATAACGGAGACCTTGCGTCCCTTTGAAAGATACTTGCCGCAGAGCTCGCCGAGCTGGCGCCATGCTACGATGTTGAAAAAGTCGGATACCCGCTCCCCGGCCTGATTCTGGAAGCGGCGGTTCACGGCGATGGTGAAGGTGCACACAGTGGTACCGCTGCCGGTGGTCCTCACTTCAGGGTCGCGGGTGAGGTTGCCGATAAGGATTGCTTTGTTCATTTTTGTACCATCCTTTCAGCTAAAATCTTGGTTTAATCAGCCGTTCTGGCGAACTACCATGTAACGCAGGATGCTTTCGTCATTCCTGAAGTTACGCTCAAGCTCGCGGGGCAGCTCGGGAGCTGCTGCGAAATTCACCAGCACATAATAGCCCTCGGTCTTATAATCGATGGGGTAAGCCAGCTTTTTGCGGCCCCATTCATCGGTCTTTTCGATCTCGCCGCCATTGGCGGTTATGATACCGGAGAACTTTTCGATAACGCCCTTGATGGCTTCGTCCTCCATCTCAGGGGTAACGATGTACATAGCTTCATACTTGTTCACGCTTTTCACCTCCTTATGGTCTTGTGGCCCTGCCGCGCTTTGGGCAGAGCAAGAAGCACGCTAGCTTTCGTATTATATCACCGGGAAAAGCCCTGCGCAATAGGTTTTTTAAGAAAATAAAGGGTTTTTTGGCGGCCCCGCCTCCCATATCCCGCAGTTGTTAAAAAAACAAATCCGATGTATAATAAACTATCTATACAAGGAGAAATGTGACCTTTGAAGCCTTTGAGCATAAAAGCCGCCCTCGCCGCCTTCGGCATAGGCGCGGGAGCCATGGCGATAGCGTATATCTTCCCCGTGGGCCTTATGCTGATGCCCGCGCTGCTGGCCTTTGCCGGCACGGTATGGGGCTATGGAGGGCTGGCCATAGCTGCGATAACGGCCGCAGGCGGCATAATATGCCTGGCGGGAACTGTGGACTCGAGCATAATAGGCGCGCTGGTGATGTTCATACCCGCGGGCATAGCGATGACCTATATCTTCATAAATAAACTGCCCTACCGCACGGCGGCGGTGATAAGCGCATTCTGCGTGGCTGTGGGTATGTACATCATGACATGCGTGCCGGCGCTCATGGAGGGGGAAGGCCCCTTCGCCTATTATTTACAGTACATGGCCGCATTCGGCGACGCGGTGGAAAAGACCGCGGCACAGATGGGCATAGACGGGGATAAGGCCGAGATGCTGCGCAAGATGGCGGCATACCTGGAATACAAGGCTCCCGACATGGCGGTAATGGCAATGATGTGCATGGGCATGGGCGCAGGTCTGGCGAACGTAGTGGCGGCAAGGGCTCTTTGCAGAGCGAAGGGCGCAAAGCTCAAGCCCATGGCGAAGTTTCACCTGTGGCAGCTTTCCCGGGGCTTTACCTATGGCAGCATTGTGATGATAATAGGCGCCATAATCATATCCGCGCTGAAGGTAACCAATTCTTCCGCCATAGTCACGGCGGTGGAATGCGCGGTGGCGGGGCCGTATGCGCTCATGGGCGTCTGCCTGATGGCGTTCATGGTAAGGATGAAGCTCCGGGGCACGGCGTTCACGGTGTTTTCGGTGGTAGCTATGGTGCTGCTTTTTCCCTACAGCCTTTACGGACTTTGTATTATAGGCGCTGCGGACAGGCTTTTCCGCATGCGCAGAAGCTATGTGGAGCGAATGCACAAATAAGCCGAGAAAAAGCTTTTTCCTTGGGGGGAAGGTATTATGGACAAAAAACCGCAGATTGCGTTTATACCTCTGTTCATAGCGGCGGCGGCGGCCTGTGGGCTGCTGACGGTATGCTTTGCCGAAAAGTGGGTGGCTCATGTGCTGCTGGCGGTATGCGTGGTTTCCTTCAGCATAGGCATGATAGCGATGGCGGCCTATAAGAGGGCGGTCAAATACGCCATGAACGACATATTCCGGGAAAACGACACCACGGCGGGCAATATCATAACAAACATAGCAATACCCTGCGTGCTGTTTGACAGCGACGGCAAGATCGCCTGGAGCAACGATGCGTTCTCGGAGCTGTATCCGGGCACCGACATATGCAGGCTGATACCCGATATGGATCCGCGCTTCCCCAATAAGGCCCAGTCCATAGAGTATAACGGCCAGCACTTCCAGCTCATGAGCATGCCGGTACAGCGCATACGCACAGAGACCCGGCTCACCTTCCAGTACTGGCTGGACAGGACCGAGGCACTGCATTATTCCCGACTTTACGAGGAGCAGATGCCCACGGTGGGGCTGATACAGGTTGACAATTACGACGACCTGATGACCGACAGGCAGTTTCACCGCAACAGCGTGCTCTCGGAGGTGGAGCGCAGGGTAAGCGACTTTGTTACCGCCATGGAGGGCGTATACAGAAGGTACGACAACAGCAAGTTCTTCTTCGTGTTCGAGGCAAAGCGCATAGCGGAGCTTGAACAGCAGCGCTTTACCCTTCTCGACGAGGTGCGCGAGATAGATACGGGAACCGGCCAGCCGGTAACGCTCTCTATTTCCATAGGCGTGGCGGACAGGATAGCCGCCTCGGACGAGGCGGCCCGAAACGGCATGCAGCTGGTGCTGGGCAGGGGAGGCGATCAGGCGGTGGTCAAGCGGGGTGCAAACTACGCCTTCTACGGCGGCAAGCGCCAGGTAACCACAAAGAACTCCAGAGTAAAGGCGCGGCTTTTCGCCGAGGCGCTGCATCAGCTGATGGACACCGCGGATGCGGTTTTCATAATGGGCCACAGGCTGCCGGATATGGACTGCGTAGGGGCGGGCCTCGGCATAATGCGCTGCGCCAAGAGTATAAGCTGCCCGGCGTATTTCGTGCTGGATGAATCCAACGCCAGCATTGATGGGGCGATAGAGGCAATGAAGGAAAACAAAGCCTACAGGGATACTATAAAGACGCCGGAGCAGGCCGCCCAGATGATGCGCTCCTCCTCGCTATTGATAATCGTGGACACTCAGCGCAAAAGCTCGCTGCTCAGCGCCGAGCTGCTGGAAAAGGCGGGCAAGGCGGTGGTCATAGACCATCACAGGCGGGCTGTGGACTCCATACAGAACCCTACCCTCAACTATCTTGAGGCGGGATCCTCCTCGGCCTGCGAGATGGTGACAGAGGTGATACAGTACTTTGACGACGGCCTCAAGCCCACCACCTTCGAGAGCGGGGCGCTGCTTGCGGGCATCACTATGGATACAAAGCATTTTTCCTTCAATACCGGAGCGCGCACCTTTGAGGCGGCAAGCTATTTAAGGCGCAACGGCGCGGACAACACCACCGTGAAGATGATGTTCCAGGACGATATGCAGACCTACCGCAACAGGGCCAAGGTAGTGGAAAACGCCATAATAATGGAACAGGGGATAGCCATATCCGCATGCCCCGCAGGCATGGAAGCCACCAACCTGATAGCCGCACAGGCGGCGGACGAGCTGGTGAACATAAAGGGTATTCAGGCTTCCTTCGTGCTTGCGGAGCGGGGCCAGGTGATATACATAAGCGGCAGAAGCCTCGGGGACATCAGCGTCCAGCTTATACTTGAAAAGCTGGGGGGCGGCGGGCATCAGTCCATTGCCGGCGCGCAGCTGAAGGACGTGACTATGGACGAGGCCATAAGCAGGCTTACGGAAAGTATAAACAGCTATTTAAAGGAGGCACACGAGCAATGAAAGTTTTACTGACACAGGACGTTAAGGGCAAGGGAAAGGCCGGCGACATCATCAATGCAAACGACGGCTACGCAAGGAACTTCCTTATCCCCCGGGGCCTCGCAGTTGCGGCAGACGCAAACAACATTCACGCCGCTAACCTTAAAAAGCAGGCCGACGTACACCGCAGGGAGGTGGCGAGGCAGAACGCCAGGGCCTTGGCAGACGAGATGAAGGGCCTCACCGTAAAGGTATACGCCAAGGCGGGAAGCGGCAAGCTGTTCGGCTCAATAGGCGCGGCCGAGATAGCCGAGGCGCTCAAGGAGCAGTACGGCATAGACGTGGATAAAAAGCGCATAAAGCTGGAGGAGCCCATAAAGTCCCTGGGCATAACCGATATAACCGCCCACCTTTACGAGCAGACCGATACCAAGTTCAAGGTAGAGGTGCTGCCTCTGGAGGCAAGTAAGAATTAACGGCATAAAGGCGCAATAAAAAGAGCAAGAGGTTAAGATATGGAAGAACCCCGCGTACCCACCACGCCGCCCCACAGCCTTGAGGCGGAAAAATCTATACTGGGCAGCATGCTGCTGTCCCATACAGCCGTGGAGCAGGCAATGGAGACGCTCAGCGCTTCCGACTTTTACCTTGCACGGCATCAGGATATATTCCAGGCGATAAAGGGCATATACGACAGGGGAGAGGCCATAGACAGCGTCACGGTCATAGACGCGCTGGACCGCATGGGCAAGCTTGCTTCTGTGGGGGGCGTGATGTACATCACCGAGCTTTCGCTGTACGTACCCAGCGCGGCAAACGCTGCCCACTACATAAGAATCGTGGAGGAGCGCAGCGTGATGCGGCAGCTCATAGAGGCCAGCACCGCCATAGCCTCAGACGCTTTCTCGGGGGAAAAGAGTCTTGAGCAGATGCTGGACGACGCGGAGCGGGCAATATTCAACATATCCATGAAGAAGACCTCCGATACGCTGGTGCATATCAGCGAGACGGTGCTCAGCTGCTACAACCGGGTCGGGGAACTGATGAAGCTCAACGGCGCCCTAACCGGGGTTACCACAGGCTTTGCGGATCTGGACAAGCTCACCTCCGGCATGCAGCCCAGCGATCTCATCATAATCGCCGGCCGCCCCTCCATGGGCAAGACCGCTTTTGCCCTTAACCTTGCCCAGAACGCGGCTGTAAAGGGCAAAAAAACCGTATGCATATTCAGCCTGGAGATGAGCCGCGAGCAGCTGGTGCAGCGTATGCTCTGCTCCGATTCCGGCGTAAACATGCAGTCTGTCCGCACCGGCACCATAACCGATGCGGAGCTGATACGCATAGCGTCCTCCCTTGATCCCCTCTCCAAGGCGAGCATATACATAGACGATTCCGCCGGGTGCAGCGTGGCCGAGATACGCAGCAAGTGCCGCAGGCTGCAATCCCGGGTTGGGCTGGACATGGTGGTCATTGACTATTTGCAGCTTATGCAGACCTCTGGCAAGTACGATAACCGCGTATTGGAAATATCCGAGACTACGCGGAAGCTGAAGATACTCGCCCGGGAGCTGAACGTTCCAATAATTCTCCTGAGTCAGCTTTCCCGCGGCCCTGAACAGCGCACGGATCACCGCCCCGTTATGGCGGATCTTCGCGAATCCGGCGCTATCGAGCAGGATGCGGATGTGATAATGCTGCTGTACCGGCCTGCCGTGTATGACGCGGAGGCGGACAACACCACCGAGGTCATAGTCGCCAAGCACCGCAACGGCCCTACCGCCACGGTAAAGCTGGCCTGGATAGACAGCAGCGCCAAGTTCGCGGATTTGGACACCACAGGCCGGGACGAGGGGTTTTAGGGGGATACTCTCTTCTTTTCTCTTTCTTTTCGGGAAAAGAAAGACGAAAAGAAGCAAAAGAGAAAGAAAAGCCAACAGGAAATAAACAGGATAAAAAGACAGGGTGCAAATATAAAAAGGAGCGGAGAGAACCGTTCCTTTATTGTTTTGATTTTTGTAAGCTTTTCTCTTTCTTTTTGCTGCTTTTTCTGTTCTCTTTTCTCGAAAAGAGAAAGAAAAAGCAGAGGCAGAAGCAAAGCTCTATTTATGTCCGTGCTTGTACAGCTGCCTGTTGTCCAGCGCCCACTGGCGCTCGGTAAATTCGCCGTCGCTGACAGCGGCGAGGGCGTCGAACATCTCGAACATGCGGGAATCCAGCACGTCTATCTGGCTGACTATCTCGGCCTCGGGGAACATGGGCGGCTTTGGACTGCCGTATTCCGGCACGCTGTGGTGGGAGAGGAGAATATGCTGCACCAGCTCCTTGGTAGAGTTATCTATCATGAGCTCGGCCGCCGCCCGCTCAACTATGGCCACTCCCATGTTTATATGGCCGAGCAGCTGGCCGGGGGTGCTGTAGCCTGTTGCAAGGCCCAGGCCGCCTACCGTGAGCTCCGGCACCTTGGCGACGTCGTGGAGTATTATGCCCGCATAGACCAGCTCGCAGCTAAGGGCCGGGTAAAGCTTTTTGTATACGTCGCAGACAGCCTCGGCAGCCCTGAGCATGGTATGGGTATGGTAAAGCAGGCCGCCCCGCATGGCGTGGTGAAGCTTGAGCGCCGCGGGATAGCGCAGCAGCTCCTCCCGGTTTTCCCTGAGTATATACTGGGTGAGCATACGTAGGTCGCCGTCAGTAAAGCCCTCCGTGACCTTTATTATATCGTCGTACATCTCCTGGGGGGGCAGCGGCGCGCAGGGCACCAGACTGGACATATCCACATTGTCGGAATCCCTGGCGGCGCGTATGCGGTCTATCTTCAGCTGCTCCGAGTCCTTCCATATGTTTACCGTAGCCCGGACCTTGATTATGCTGTCCGGTTCGTATACGCCGTGCTGCTCTATGCTGTAATCCCAGAGCTTGGCGGATATTTCGCCGCCGGCATCAGCCAGTATCATGTCCAGATAGTCGCTGCCCTTTACGTTGCTCTTTATAGCTACGGACTTGACTACGCAAAAGCCCTCCACCTGATTATTGGCGGGATTCACTATGTTGTTAAGCAGGTTCATGCGTCCCATGGCGCTATCCTCTTTATATAAACTCAAAATCTTATAAAGTTATTATATCATAATATGTCCCACGCCGGAAATAAAAAGCTTTTGTGTAGTTTGAAACGGATTATTCTGATATAATGTATGCAACCTTTTGTGTTGTCAAAACGTTTAATATACAGATGAAGGGCAGGTAATTGCGCATTGACCCCCAAGAGCATTGAAGCCATATACAGGGACAACTGTAAAATGGTTTACTGGGCGGCGTATTCCGTACTAAAGCGGGAAAGCGACGCCATGGACATCGCTCAGAGCGTATTTTTGCGGGCGATAAAGAACATCGATAAGCTGAACACAATGGAAGACGGGCAGGTAAAGGCATGGCTGTACCGCGTCGCCGTGAATCTGTGCTATGACGCAGGCCGGAGGCTGAAGCGGGAGATACCCGCCGAGGAGCTGCCCGAGCCCAATACTGACCGGGAATACGAGCTGCCCGAGGCCTCCGCCATATCCAGAGATCAGCGGGAACGGGTGAAGCGGGCCATCGATGCGCTGCCCGATATATACCGCGAGACGGTGATGCTGCATTACTATTCTGGGCTGGACTACAAGACCATAGCGGCCATGCAGGGCAGCACCGAGGGAACGGTGAAATCCCGGATATTCCGGGCAAAGGAAAGGCTCTATGAGCTGTTGAAAGAAGGTGAGAAGAATGACTGACAAGCTGGACGATCTGCTGTTTTCCATAGGCGAAGAGCAAAATGACAGGGTGGATTTTGACCAGATGTACGCCGATCTTCTCAAAAAGCAGAAAGAGGAAGAAAAAAAGCGCAGTACAAGGCGGTCGCGCTTCGTGCGCTATGGCGCTATGGCGGCCTGCGCGGTGGCGCTGGTGGGTATAGGCGCCGCCATGGTAAACAGCAGCCGCTTTAAGGCTGAGGCCCCGGCAGAGGCTGCCATGACCGAGGAATGCGTGGAAGGATCCGCCCCGGCGGAGGAAGCCCCTGCGGAGGCGGCCCCGGCGGAGGAGCCAATGATGGCGGAGGCGCAGGAAGCCGCAGACACTGCAGCGACGGAAGCGGCGCCGGAGGAAGGCGCGGACGATAAGGGCTTCAAAAGCACGGCGACTGCCGCCGGCGGAGCCGGCGTAGAGATAGGCACCTGCGACGACGCATGGAGCAGGCTGAAGGCGGCCGGAATAGAGGCGGAGCCGTATGATAGCGAGGACGCGCCGGAGGCAGGCTATGCGCTGATGACGGGCGAGGGCGAGGCGATATGGAACGCCGGAAGCGGGGTATACAGGGTAACGCTCAACGGCGACATTGCGGAGCAGCTAAAGGAGCTTTGCGAATAGCGCGGGCAAAAAACGAAGCACTTAAAAAGGCGGCCTGAGGCCGCCTTTTTTTGAGCAGTTAAGCTATGTCCTCCTTCACGCTTTCCGGGGGGACGTCCAGCTGCCAGGGGTCCTTGAGATACCCGCGCAGCAGCTTGAAGGCGGAGGCGTAGTAAAAGCCGTCGCATATGCGCTCGTCGGTGGTAAAGGTGTAGGGTATGTAGTGCACCTCGGCTACCGTTCCGTCCCGCCGCACCTCAAGGCGTTTTTCCTTTGCGCCAAAGCTGCAGAACACAGGCACGTTGCCGAAGTCGTACAGGTGATGGAATACCGGCGGTATGCCTAAGCTTCCCATGCTGGTTATGAACAGACTGCCGTGGAAGGGGCTGACCCTTATGAGGGAAGCGGGTATGAGCCCAAAGTAATCCATGAAACTGAGTATGCCCATGACCAGCCTAAGCACCAGCCCGGGTATGTAGTTCAGGGCCCTGGCCGTGCCGTCAAAGGAGGAATCCTCTTCCTTGGCTGCCTTTACGGTGGAATTCAGTATCTCGTATACCTGCGCGGCCGTGGCGTCCTTTGGAAATACCGCCTTTATGACGGTATCCGGGGAGCCGGTGCGCATCTCCTTCTTAACGTCCATATTGACCCATATCTCGTTGCGGGCGTAGAGCTTCTGGCCGGAGAGGAAGCGGTTCAATGCCGGACGTTGTGATACGGTGCGCACATAGGCCGCAAGCAATACATGGGTTATACCGAAGCTGTCCAGCCCCTCCGCGCGTTTCTGACGAATGTAGTCCTCCATGGAGGCTACATCCACGCTGTAGGCCAGCAGGTTGGTCGCGCCGTTCCTTCGGGGCATTATGTACCATGCTACGCGGTCCATGGGGTTGTAGCCACGTATCCTTCTGCCCTCGTAGCGGTCGCCGAAGCGGCGCTTTACTTTATTTTCATTCAAAAGATTTTTACCCCCTGTTGAAAAAATATATAGTGAACTCCATATATTATGATAGTATTTTATGCCTGTGAGGCCACCGTGTCAACGGCGGAGAATTGGTGGATAAAGAAATTAAGGAACTGTTAAAAAAAACAGAATAAGGGTTGCAAGCGCAAACGGCCCGGGTTTATTATTTAATAGTACCATCAGTTGACAAGAGCACACAAGCCCGAAAGGCTTGTTTTGGGACGCTCC